>ODAI011159506.1_pt1 | contig 40562 bp, 36 predicted proteins | sample 1539321 | NCBI WGS metagenome assembly ODAI01 (sample SAMN02144231, study PRJEB22623) | gut metagenome | biome: sheep rumen | host: Ovis aries | place: New Zealand
CGCGCTCATCGACAATGTAACCAAGATGAAGTCCATCTTCGGTGACAAGGCAGACAAGTTGAACGCTAACAACATTGCCATCATCGAAAAGATTGCCGAGCACAACGCATTCATCGCTGAAAACGTTGCCAAGATGATTGAAGCCCGCAAGATTGCCAACAAGATTGAGAGCGAGCGTGAAAAGGCCATTGCTTACCACGACCAGGTTGAGCCATACATGGAATCGGTTCGTGTACACATCGACAAACTCGAGGAAATTGTAGAGGACGAAATGTGGTCACTGCCTAAGTACCGCGAGATGTTGTTCATCCGCTAATCAGGCATCTGCACAGACATCATTACAATTGTGTTTGATTTTAAGATTCGTTAATGCTGAAACGCCCTGCGCCAACAAGCGCAGGGCGTTTTATTTTGCCTGTTTTCAGCCCACCATATATAGGGTTATTGAACTATTCGGTATACCACTCTTTGTGGTCCAACTTCAAGTACTTGGTCCTCAGCAACCGGACCACTGTGTAACAACCGGCCCCGTATATCCCAAACGAGAAGCCGCTTCACACCAGAGGTGTAAAGCTTAGACCCGACCTGCCAACAACGGGCGTTGCCATTTGCAACAAGAGCAGCTGCGCCCGCAGTTGAATTGTCGATTACCACATTCCCCACTAAATTAGCCCCAAATTCGGAATTGAACTGAGCCACAGGATTGGCGAACCGGATACACTGGTAGTTGTCGTCGTTTTTATAATCGGCATTCCGGGAAAGACGCAAATAAACCAGATATGTTCCATTCTTCAAGTCTTTTGGCAACGGACAGTTGATTCGCAGTTTGTTAGTTCCATCAAAACCATCTGAACGAGACACTAACGACGAAGACAAAATAGTCGAATCTGGTTGTATTTCAACAACGTCTGGGCCCTCTAGCACGACAGAAACCCGATTATCGAAACAGACATTTCCGAAACCCACATTCTGGATAACGAGTTGTAGTGGCAATTCATTACTACGCAAAGTATCGGGAAGGACAGACTTACGGAGCACGAAGCGGTACCCCAAATGGTTGTGCACATAAGTGTAGCCGTCAACCCCATTGTACTCAGAGTCAACCCCATCCATAACCACATCTTTCCAGCCCAAAATGGTAGGTTGGTGCCATTCGTAATTCAAATAACACGTATGTGTGCGGAATCCCTCATTTGAAAGGTATGCCGGCGTGTTGATAGGGTTATTGCCATTCTGGTTCGCCACCAGTTCGCCCCCGTAAGGAACCAAGCCGGAATAAGTCTGTAGCCAGTCGACCATCATACTGCGCGTCAGACTGCCATCAATAGTACCCAGATCGGAAGAAGAACCCAAATAACCATCGTTGAACATACCAGCGCGGAACATGGTATCGCCCTTTGCAGCAGCGGCAGCCTCAAAAACAGGAGAGCCAACCACAAACTCCTTCTTCGAAAGCCCCATCCATGCCGCAATAATATCGGGGCGGCGCACCGTCACCCTAACATCTCGGTTGGTAGTAGCAAGCAATGTCTGCAATGCCTCGGCTATATTCTCGTTTGTGCCCAAACGGCTTGTATGCATTTCACCCCAAGGGCCATACATCCCTAACTCAACGGCCAGTATCACATCGCTGTTCTCGTTATACACCGGAGCCAGCTGCCTCAAGTGCGAAAGTACAGTCTGCTGTTCGCTCGGTTCTGGTTTTGAAGCGCCGTTGTACCACGGATCGTAACAGACACGCACCACCGCCATCTTTCCACGCGAACGTATACCCGCCAATGTAGCAGAGAGGGCATTCAACGCATCTTCAGTCAGCGGCTGGGTTTTGCCACGAACCGTGTCGCTTTCCGTAACAGAGAGCACCGCATTGCTACTAAAAGCACCAATATCGACACGCAGGTGCACCAAGTCGCCCCAAGTGTTAGCGGCCTTATTGCCAGACTCGGTCAAGTGCAGTCCGACAGGGCGGTAGAATCCACGGCCCGGATTAACAAGTTCTTCAAGAGCATCGGTGTAATCTAATGGCTGAAGCAGCTCAGCCGCGCTACAAAAGGTAGAAACAGCCAAACATAAAGGGAAAATATAGTGTTTCATAACAACAGATTTTCAGCAAGTTTAACAAGAAAAAAGGAAGAAAACAAACCTATCGATAGCAATGGCAAACATAAAATGGCGAACTTTGCAGTCGACAACAACTAGAGAATGAAAGACAAATACAACATAACCGGCAACCTGCAACGCCAGCGCGACCTTCTGAAAATGGAATACGACTTTGAGAAAAAGGCGTATGAAGAGAAGTCGAAACTGACAGGCATAGCCTGGAAAGTAAAAAAAGGCATCTGCTGGTTTCCACTTACCATAGGGCGTACCTACTACAATGCCATCAACCAGTTCTGCGTCGACGTGTTCAGAAACACACCCAATGAAGAGCAGCCCGAAGAAGACAACGTCTTCGAATACGGGAAACCCGTCAGTTTCTTCACGCAAAGCGGACTGGGCGACGCCAAACTGAACGGAGTGACCGGCCAAATCAGCTATGTGGAAGGCGACCGTATGGTGGTTGTGCTGAACAGGGAAGAACAGATAAACGTCTTGAGGACAGCCGAGAACCTGGGTGTTCAACTTTATTTCGACGAGACGACCTACCAGTTGATGTTCGATGCCCTTCGCGCCGTTGAGAATGCGAAAGGAGACCGAATAGCCGAATTGCGCGACATTCTGTTGGGGACCCAACCTGCCACCTTCAGGAATAACCCACCCTTGCGTTTCCCTTGGCTGAACACCTCGCAAGAAGTAGCCGTAAACAAAGTTTTGAACGCCAAAGACGTGGCCATAGTGCACGGACCACCGGGAACCGGGAAAACCACCACACTGGTAGAAGCCATTTGCGAAGTACTGAACCGCGAGAACCAGATATTGGTCTGCGCACAGAGCAATATGGCCGTAGACTGGATTAGCGAGCAACTGAACGACCGCGGCGTCAACGTACTGCGAATAGGCAATCCGACCCGTGTAACCGACAAAATGTTAGGGTTCACCTACGAGCGGCGTTTTGAAGCGCACCCACTGTATACCGAACTGTGGAGCGTACGCCAAGCCATGCGCCAACTACGCAGCCAGGCAAAAAGCGGGAACAGAAGAGCCATCCACGAAAAGATCAACAGCCTGCGCGACCGCTGTACCAATCTGGAGTTAAGCATCCGCCACGACCTTTTCGACCAGTGCAGAATAGTGGCCAGCACACTGACCGGTGCAGCCAACAGGCTGTTAGAGGGAGTCAGATTCCAGTCGGTCTTTATTGACGAAGCCGCTCAGGCACTGGAAGCCGCCAGCTGGATAGCCATACGGAAAGCCGACCGTGTAATATTTGCCGGCGACCACTGCCAACTGCCACCAACCATAAAGTGCATGGAAGCCGCCAGGGCCGGACTAGACGTCACGCTGATGGAGAAAGTGGTAAAACACCGTCCGGACTGCGTACAACTGCTCGACATCCAGTACCGCATGCACGAATCGATTGCAAAATTCCCATCTGACTGGTTCTACCAAGGGCAGTTGAAGTCGGCCCCAAGCGTGGGTTTCCGAAACATATTGGCATACGAGGCACCGATGGTTTGGTTAGACACCAGCGACCTAGAATATAACGAACAGGTCACCGCCGACTTGAGCGGCCGCTACAATAATGAAGAGGCAAAATTTATAGTAAAGGCACTTGAAGACTACACCGAAGAGGTGGGCATAAAACGCATTCAAGACGAACGTATTGACTTCGGTTTGATTTCGCCCTACAAGAACCAAGTGCAACGACTTCGCCAACTGGTAAAACAAAGCGCAGGGCTAAAACCCATAAAGAAGTGTATAACCATCAACACCATCGACGGTTTCCAAGGACAGGAACGCGATGTGGTATTGATTTCGCTAGTTCGTTCGAATGAAGAAGGCAACATCGGATTCCTACGTGAATTAAGGCGTATGAATGTGGCCATTACACGTGCCAAAATGAAGCTGATAATAGTTGGAGCAGCCGACACGCTAACCCGCCACCCATTCTATAAAAAGCTCTACGAATATGTGGAAAGAGACGGCAAGGTGGTAAGAAGCGCCCCACCAGCAAAAGAAGAAGAGCAACAAACAGAAACAGAACAACAATAAAACAATGGGCGGTACCGCAAAAACGGCACCGCCCACATTTCTTATCTGGAACAGCTATTAATCGAAGTTGACTGTTGGAGCATGCTCAGCGCCAGCATCAGCCTGAAACATAGCCTTTGCAGAATAGCCGCAAATAGAGGCCACCAAATTGCCAGGGAACAAGCGTACCTGCTTGTTATACTCCTGCACAGCGCTGTTGAACTTGTTACGCGCCTCAGCAATACGGTTCTCGGTACCCTCTAACTGAGCCTGCAACTCTTTGAACTGCTCGCCAGCCTTCAGTTCAGGGTAACTTTCCGATACGGCAATCAAACGGCTCAAACCAGAATTCATCTGGGCAGAAGCTTCAGACAACTGTTTCTGCACCTCGGCCAACTTTTCCTCAGAAAGGTCTTCGGCGTTGATGTTGATAGCAGAACTTACCTTCGCACGGGCATTGGTAATAGACTCGAAAGTCTCCTTTTCGTGCTTAGCGTAGCCCTTAACCGTATTCACCAAGTTACCGATAAGGTCGAGACGACGCTGATACTGTGTTTGAACGTTAGCCCAAGCCTTGTTAACATTCTCATCTTGAGAAACAAAGCCATTGCGTGTAGAGATGAACCACAATGCAACAACAGCAAGGCCAGCTAACAGCAAGATTGTACTCTTTTTCATATAAATTAATATTTAGTTAATAATCAGCATAAAAAATTAGAAACGGCCACCGGCACCGCCACCACCGAAGCTACCGCCACCGAAGCTGGAGCCACCACCGAAGCTACCGCCACCCGACGACCAACCACCGCCGCCACTTGAACGACTTGGAGTATGGTCGATATAGCTTTTCCGAGAGAGCCTTCTACCGCAGTTCTTACAAAGGTAGTGGGTAACAACGGTTTCCTTATAGCCAGAGCGGTAGCGGTCAACGCCCAGTTTGGTCATCCGCTTTTTGCAGTAAGGGCAACGGCCCTCACGCCATATAGAGTAGATAAACAACAAAAGCGGGAAGCCGAACAGAATAATCAGAATAACCGTAGAGGTAGTATCCCACTCGTATTCTTCTTCATAGCCATCGAAAGTGTTAATACCCATAAGCCGGTCGTATACCGTGTCAACGCCAGCCTGCATACCACCGTCCCAATCCCTATTTTTGAAATAAGGAATCATATTCAGTTCGATAATCCGCTTACAGATAGCATCGGGCATATCGCCCTCAAGTCCTTCACCGGTCACAAAACGGACAGCCCCCATACTGCGGGCCAGCAGAATGACCAGTCCACTGTTAATATTCTTTTTACCAACGCCGTAATGATTACCAACATCTTCCGCAAAACGGTAATCGTCTTGTGGACTGATACTGTCGACCGCAACAACCAGCACCTGCACACGGGTGCTGTCTTCCAGTTGTTGCAACATACGGCACATATCGTCTACCACCTGCTGAGACAAGAGTCCGTCGGGGTTGCAGACAAACTTTTTTACACCTGAAGTTGTTACAGGAAGACTTTCGACTGTATAGACTTTAGCATTGACGGCTAAAAATGAAAAAGCCGACAAAAAGACAGCGACAAACAATTTCTTAATCATAGATACAAATTTAGCAATAACTTAGATTAAGCAAAAAAAAGAGAGGTGAAAGTTGGGGCGAATAGCCCTAACTTTCACCCGACAATCAGCGTCGTTATAAGTTTAATGGTGATGGTGTCCGTCGTGGTGCGAATGACCGTGGTGGCAGCCATCATCGTTATGGCATTCGTCGCCATGTCCGTGGTGCGAGCAACAGCACCCGTGCGCATGGTAATGCTTATGCAACCCTTCGACAGGAGCCACCCCGCCAAAGTTACGCCGTTGGATGCGAATAGCGTTCAACACCGCCAGCAGTGCCACCCCGCTATCGGCAAAAACACCCATCCACATGTTTGCGATACCGAATAGAGCCAAAACCATTACCAACACCTTCACGCCCAAAGCCATCGACACATTCTGCCAAACAACCGAGCGGGTGTTTCTGGCAATTTTCAGCGCCGCAACCACCTTTTCAGGCTTATCGTCTTCAATAACGACATCGGCAGTTTCCACAGCCACATCGCTACCCATAGCCCCCATGGCAATGCCCACATCGGCCAAAGCCAGCACTGGAGCGTCGTTAATACCGTCGCCAACAAAAGCAACCGGCATACGCTTGTGCAGTTTGTCAACATAGTCGACTTTGTCTTGCGGGAGCAAGTCGCCATAAGCAAAGCCAATACCGACCTCGCGAGCCAACAGGTCGACCTGAGTCTGTCGGTCGCCAGAAAGCAGGTGCACCTCGTTAACCCCCACCTGCCGTAAATCGGCAACCATCTGTCCTACACCGTCCTTAGGCTGGTCGGCGAGCACGACGCACCCCATAAAAGTTTCCCCCACGGCACAATAGACAAGCGCACCGCTTGAGGCAGAAGAGTCGTTAGGAACAGCTATGCCGTTTTCTATCAGGAATTTATCGTTACCAGCCAACACCACAGCACAATCGAGTTCAGCCTTCAAACCACGGCCAGGCACCTCGACAGCAGACACAGGAGCCGCCAACACAACACCTTTGTCAGCAGCATACCGGCAAACCGCCTTAGCCATAGGGTGCGAACTGAGTTGCTCGACCGAAGCCAACACCTTTAGCAAAGCGTCGGCAGTATAGCCAGTAGCAGCGGAAACCTCCACCACACGGAACTGTCCCTCGGTCAGCGTACCCGTTTTATCGAAAGCAACAGCCTTCACCTTATAAAGAGCGTCGAGGTAATTGCCCCCCTTCACCAGAATGCCATGACGCGACGCCGCCCCAATACCGCCAAAATAGCCAAGCGGAATGCTGACCAACAACGCACACGGACAAGAAATGACCATAAACACAGCCGACTTGCCCAACCATTCCTTCCAACTATACGCATCGAAAGCGCCCGCCAAATGAAGGAACAGAGGCACCACATTGACCAACACGACCAGACCTATAATAACAGCCGTATAGCGGCGCGCAAAGCGGCGAATAAAAAGTTCGGAACTCGACTTTCTCTCGTTCGCAGTGGCTACCATATCTAAAATACGGTTCATCGTAGAGTCGTCGTAAGACTTTGTAACCCTGACTTGTACGCTTTCGCCAACCGCAATCATACCACTTAAAACGGAGCCATCTTTTTCAACAACACGTAGCGAACTCTCGCCCGTGATGGCACTTGTATCGAAACTGCCCCTTTCAGACAACAAGACACCGTCGAGAGGCACCCTCGCCCCAGCCTTGACGAGCACCGTTTCGCCAACAGCGACCGAAGCAGGATCGACCTCGGCAGTAAGAGTTCCACGTACGACAACCGCCACAGACGGGCACACATTGAGCAGCGACTCAATTTCGTCATGCGCCTTGTCGACTGCCGCATCCTGCAACCTCTCGCCAACAGTGTAAAACAGAATTACAGCAAGCCCCTCGGGATATTCTCCAATAACAAAGGCAGCAACAGCCGCCGAAACCATCAGGAAGAATTCGTTGAAAGCACTGCCATGCCTCCATTCATCGAGCATAGCCTTCACCACAGGGACGCCAACAGGGAGGATAGCCAGCAGGTACCAGGCCAAACGGACAAAGCCGCTCCAGCCGAATTCGACCAAATGCCACTCGTCGAGCAAGCCAACGGCCAGCATCACAAACGAGACGGCAATAAACCAGTATTTTTTCATGTATTCCATAATCGGGACGTTCTATTAAATCACACTTATTACACGAACAAAATTATGGAAAGGAAGATGCAACCAAATTGCAAACAGATCAGGCAGAAGGAAATTTTGTAGCCCAACGCCTTTCTTTAAACTTCACCCTGCGCGGGAAAAGGACGTCGGACCAATCGGCAGGCTGGTGGAAATAGGCATACGACAAACGGTTAGCACTCCACTCGGTCCAAGTGTCGGCATGGAAGAACGGCCGCATCCAACGGCAAGCCGCCCTAACAGCGCTCAAGAAGCTGACAGGAGCCACACGGAACCAGTAGAACCACCATCCGAAATAACGGCGTTGCAGCACATGACCGAACTCATGACGAAGCAACGGGATATTGTCGACCAGGCAAGGGCTGCAGAAAATACCGACCCCCGGCCAGGTAATGGCACAGCGTCTGCTGGTAAACGGATAAACCGGCACCGCATAAACCCTAACCCCTTCGAAATACTTCATTATAAAATTAAATAAACTTAAATACTAACCATAGGCAAAGTTAACCATTTGCCAATAAAAGAAAAAATGAATATATTTGCCGAATGTATAAAGTATACAGGTAACAAGACACTAAAACACCGTGAACAACCTCGTAACGCGCGCCCTATTCGGCGCAATATACGTTGCCGTAATGGTAGCATCCATTGTCTGCAACAATCCAATCGTATTCGCATGCGTATTTTCAGTAGTCTTAGCACTGGGTTTGCGCGAATTTTACACACTTAGCAGCAGGATTAAGGGTGTGAAGCCACAGATACCGCTTTCAATTGTTGGAGGTTTGGCCGCATTTTTGTCATGCATGTCATCAGTAAACGTCGGTTTATGGGCCTTCCTTCCAATATGGCTGATTCTGCTCATCACAGAGTTGTTCCGCAAAGAAGAGCAACCCATGCACAACATTTCGTTTGAGTTTGGCGGCTTGATGTATGTGGCCCTTCCGTTCTGTTGCATGAGTCAGATTATGCAGTTAGGCAACTATTACCTACTGGCTTTCTACATTTTTGTGTGGGTAAGCGACACTGGCGCATATTGTGTGGGCAAGCTGTTTGGCAAGCACAAAATGTCGGAACGCATCTCTCCTAAGAAGACATGGGAGGGAATTGGCGGAGGCTTGACATTTGCCCTCATAGCAGGAGCACTGGCAGCCCACCTCATAACAGAAGGCAACAATCCACTCAACCTGGGCACTGCCCTTTGGATGGTATATGCAGTGGTGTCGTTCGTTATCGGCACCCTGGGCGACCTGGTAGAGTCGCTGTTCAAACGCTACCTCGGCATAAAAGATTCGGGCGTATTCCTGCCAGGCCATGGCGGAGTGCTAGACCGATTCGACAGCGCCCTTTTAGGCGCACCAGCCGCACTCGCTTTACTTGAAGCCATAAAGCTATGCACCGAAGCCGCATAAAGGAGTTTTGGAACACCACTGCGGAATAAGTGAACTCAAATAAGCGACAAATAAAAGCATTTTATTAATTTTGCAATTGCAAAACAAAAGAAAAAAGGATGACTATCAACAAAGAAGGTAAAGGCATACTGATAACATTGGCTATCCTATTCATAATAGCCGACCTTATCGTCTATTATTTCTTCCGCGAATCTCCTATTGTATACAAGTCGGTTATTACCGGCAGTATCGGTATCTACCTGTTCTTCATCAACTTTTTCCGTAACCCAAAACGCGTATTCGAAGGCTACGAAGAGGGAATGATTCTAGCACCGGCAGACGGAACCGTAGTCGTAATAGAGCCGACCGAAGAAACCGAGTGCCTGCATGAGAAACGCATACAGGTATCTATTTTCATGAGTGTCTTCAACGTGCACGCCAACTGGTACCCAGTAAATGGCACAGTAACCTACTATGTGCACAACAACGGACACTTTATGAGTGCCAACCTGCCAAAATCGAGCAACGAGAACGAACGTTCTACCATAATAATTGAGACTGCAGACAAAACCCGCCTGCTTATGAGACAGATAGCCGGTGCTTTGGCACGCCGCATCGTCACTTATGCGCGCGAAGGCGAGCCTTGCTCTATCAACCAACAGGTAGGCTTCATCAAGTTCGGCTCACGCGTCGACCTCTTCCTTCCGCTCGACGCCGAAATACTTGTTAATCTGAAACAGTCGGTCCGTGGTAACGAGACCGTGATTGCCAGATTGAAGAAAAAGGAAAATTAAGAAAAACTCTCGTGAATATGGGTATAAAGAAGCATATTCCAAACACCATTACCTGTTTGAACCTGATTTCAGGTTCAGTAGCCTGCGTATTAGCACTCAACCACCAATACTTCTACGCATCGCTGGCCATTTACGCCGCATCGGTATTCGACTTCTTCGACGGAATGGCAGCGCGCCTGCTACACGTATCATCACCAATCGGAAAAGAATTAGACTCACTGGCCGACGACATCAGTTTCGGACTGGCACCAGGAATGATACTCTATTCATGGATGTCGCAAGTGACAGGTGCCGGGCTAGACAGTGTGCTCCCTTACTTCTGCTTTATTCTGAGTGCGTTTGCCGCACTGCGTTTGGCAAAGTTCAACCTTGACGAGCGCCAGACCTGCTCATTCATCGGACTGCCAACACCGCCAGTCAGCATGCTCACCGCATCGCTTATCGCCCTATTCGACGAAAACATTGCCGGCACATACAATGTGGAATGGTTGCGCAACATAGCATCGAACCCATACGTGATACTCGCCTATGTGGCCATCTTCTCGTATCTGATGATCTGCGAACTGCCAATGTTCTCGCTGAAGTTCAAGCACCTGCACTGGAAAGGCAACGAGCCAAAGTTCATCTTGCTGGGCACATCGGTCGTTCTGCTAGCCGTACTGCAATTGGCAGCCATACCGACTATCATTTTGCTGTTCATAATCATGTCGGTTATACTGTACTTTCTGGGCAGGAAAGAGGACGTCAAATGATGTTGAAGAACAATAAAACAAAATAAACAACAATTACATTTATAATTCCTTTTTCATTTATCTTTGGAGAAAGAAAAAGAATATAAAATACATCAGTCAATGGAAAAACTCGAGAATCTCGTAGCAGAAAACCTGCTTAAAATCAAGGCTATCAAAGTACAACCACAAAACCCATTCACATGGGCCTCTGGTTGGAAGTCTCCAATATACTGCGACAACCGCAAAACCCTTTCATACCCTGACATCCGTACATTCATCAAGATTGAAATCGCCCGCATCATCCGCGAGAAATATCCAGATGTTGAAGTGATTGCCGGTGTTGCCACAGGCGCTATCGCCCAGGGAGCAATGGTAGCAGACGAGCTTGGACTGCCATTCGTATACGTCCGTTCGGCACCGAAAGACCACGGTTTGGAAAACCTTATTGAAGGTGACCTCAAGAACGCTCAGAAAGTGGTGGTGGTTGAAGACCTCGTATCGACAGGTAAAAGCAGCTTGAAGGCCGTTGAAGCCATCCGCAAGGCAGGCTGCGAAGTACTTGGTATGATTGCCATCTTCACCTACGGATTCCCAATTGCAGCAGAACAGTTCAAAGCAGAGAAGTGCGAACTCACCACCCTCTCGAACTACGAGGCTGTGCTTGAACACCTCTTGAAGAAGGAGCTCATCAGCGAAGACGACAAAGCAACCCTTTCTGAATGGAGAAAGACCCCTGAAACCTGGGGCAAGTAAACAGACAGACAAGGGGCTTACGGCAATAATGCCATAACAAAATAACCAGAGACGCAAAACAATTGTCGGCATATAAAAGACAATTAGCTTGCGTCTCTTCTTTAATATCTTAATAGAGAGCAAGAAAATGGAGACCTACGAAAGCAGCGTCAAGAAAGTATTCGCAAAAGCGGAAGACATCTACAAACTGGTGTCAGATCTGAACAATATCGCAAAGATGAAAAACATGATTCCAGTCGGCATGAAGGAACAATACGGCGACAAGCTGAAAGTGCTGGAAACCATGGAATGCGACACAGACTCGGTATACTTCGAGGCACCAATGGTAGGCCGTATGGGCATTGTTGTTGTTGAGCGTGAAGAGAATAAAGTTGTAAAATTCGGTGGGAACCCAGCTCCCTGCGAATTCAACTTCTGGATTCAGATGAAGCAAACCAGCGAAACTGAAAGCGCCATTAAACTAACCCTGAAAGCAGACCTTCCGTTTATGATTAAGATGATGGCTGGTTCGAAGATAAAAGACGGCATTGAGAAACTAGCCGATATGCTGACGAAAGTAGACTATTCGGGACTAGGAGCAAAACTCGTATAAAAAAGTAAACAAGACAAGCATAGAAAGAGGGTGTACTAACGACAGTACACCCTCTTTATGTTTATACCCTCGAGGCGCAACAGGAACTCCTTACGTTCCAGTCCACCCGCATAACCCGCCAGTGAACCATTGGCCGCCAACACCCTGTGACAGGGCACGAATATGCAGATGGGGTTATGTCCGACAGCGCCACCGACCGCTTGAGCCGACATACGCCTTTTTCCGGCGTTCTGCGCCACTTTCTCACCCAAATTCCAATAGGTGGTCGTCTGGCCATAGGGAATCTCCACCAAGAGCCTCCAAACCCTCAGGCGGAAGTCAGAACCCGCTAAAGAAAGAGCCGGAAGATATTCCGGACGCATTCCCTTGAAATAGTCGTCGAGCCAGCGAGCCGCATCGTTAAGGACTGGCATAACACCTGCAACAGCGGAAGGGGTCAACGTACTACCAAAAAACCGCTGGTCATTGAACCAGGCACCCACCAGAGCGTCGCCTTCGGCAACCAGCGTAACAGGACCAATAGGAGATTGATAATGGGAAACAAACTGCATATACACAATTAACACCGTAGAAAGCCTCCGCCCCCTCTCTCGAGAAGGAGAAGCGCACTACTTTAACTTTAACGGGAAACACAAAAAAAGCGGAAATTCCAGAAGTCACTGAAAATTCCGCTTTGGTACCCAGACCCGGGATCGAACCGGGATGGATTGCTCCACTGGTGTTTGAGACCAGCGCGTCTACCGATTCCGCCATCTGGGCATTAAGCATACGGTAACGCTTGATTGCGGTGCGAAATTAGAGAAAATTTCGAATACCGCAAAACATTAAGCGAAAAATATTCAAAAAAGAGGCAAAAAAAACACAAAATTCGGCTTTATGCGCCCTTTTTTCCCGTCAAAGGGGACTTAAACGACAAACGCGAGCCGCTAACCAACGCGGCAAAAACAGCCACAAGTCCACCTACCATAAACGCAGTTTTCGGACCGTCGACCGGATTCAGCAAAAAAATGAGTGCGACCAGCGAAGCCCCGGTCGTTTGTCCGAAAAGCCTCGCCGTTGCCAACATACCGCTGGCACTGCCACTCCTTTCGCGGGGAGCCGACGCGATAATGGTGCTGTTGTTGGGCGACTGAAACATAGCGAAACCAAAACCACAGACCATCAGCCGCCAGACGACATCGATAGAAGACGGCTGCTTTGGCATAAAGAAAAGCAGGAACATACCGCAGGCAAAAACAGAAAGTCCGAAAGAGCTCATAAATCCCGCATGAATACGTTCTGCCAGAAATCCGGCCATTGGGGCAACGAAGATAATCACAAACGGCCACGTGGTCATAAGCAGTCCAGTTTCCGACTCGTTGTATCCCAGCATGTGCTGCAAGAAGAACGGCAACGAGACAAGCGCCATCATTTGTGCCAGGTAAGAACACACACCTGTTGCAATTGACAGCGAAAACAGAGGAATACGGAGCAAATCGAGCGGGAGTACGGGGAACTCCATTTTCAACTGGGTCCGGACAAAGGCAACCGCCACCCCAAGGAACAACGCCAGCAAGACGAGCCGGATGGGTACCTCCCAGCCATGCGAGAAGCTCTCGACCGTCAGAATAAGCAAACCGAAGGTTGCCGCGCTCAAGCATCCGCCCTTAAAATCGAAACGCTGTCCCTTATTCCGGCTTTGCGTGCGTGGCAGAAAGAACCAGCCAAGCAAGAACGCCAAGACCCCAAAAGGAATGTTGACCGCAAAAAGGAAATGCCAGTCGCAGACAAGGAGAAGAGCGCCAGCAATAGCAGGCCCGGCCGCAGCCGAAGTCGCCACCACAGCCGCATTGAGGCCAATGCCCCGCCCTAGTTGACTTTTCGGGTATACCAGACGCACCAGAGTAGTGTTGACGCACGTAATAAAGGCAGAGCCCACCCCTTGCAGGAAACGCGCCGCAACCAGCATAGGGAAATCGGTAGACAGCGTGCAGGCCAAACTCGACAAAGAGAAAACGACAATACCCACCAGATAAATTTTCCGGTAGCCCAAAATCTCGCCAAGAGCAGCGAACGGCAGCAGCAGCATAATTGTAGCCAACTGGTAGGCATTGATTACCCAAACGACCGTAGAGGCCTCAACCTCGAGGTTTGCCGCGATAGTAGGTAACGACACGTTCGCAATACTGTTGTTGACAACCGACAAAAAAATGCCGCACCATATACCCACAATGGCATATATACGGCGGGGCATAGGCAGACCGTCGGTCTCAAGTTCAACATTATTGGCCAGAGAGTTTGACATAAACGAAACATGAAATAAAAAAGCGCCAACTGCATAAGCAATAGGCGCCATAAAATAAGAAGCGGTGAGAGGGGGATTCGAACCCCCGGTACGGTTGCCCGTACGTCAGTTTAGCAAACTGGTGGTTTCAGCCACTCACCCATCTCACCAAATCAGAGACAAATGCTCGACATCTTCCCGTTTTGTGGCACAAAATTACATTACTTTTTCAACTTTCCAAAACATCGGGCCACTTTTTATGATATTTTCTTTACTTTTGACCCTAAATAGGAAACTTAAGGGTACAAACACCTAAAAAGACAAAACAGAACAAATGGCAAAAAACAAAAAAAGTAAGATATTGGGCTGCTTGGCCGCAATTATCGTGTTAGGCGTTGGCGCCGCACTTTATGCCTACTCGTTTCTTTTCTCGGCAAACGTTGATCTAAAGAAAGCAGGACCAGAACTCTACATCAGCCACGGCGACACTTTCGACGACGTGGTTGCCAACCTAGAGAAGACTGGGGCCATTAAGAACATAGGGGCATTCGTCAAGACTTCCAAGCTGAAAAAATATGACCGCCACGTTAAAAGCGGGCGCTACATCATGAAAGACGGAATGAGCAGTTTGGAACTGGTCCGCCTGCTTGCCAGCGGCAACCAAACACCCATCAAACTCACGTTCAACAACAAGCGTACAGCACCCGAACTAGCAGGCCGCCTGGCAGAAGTGCTTGAGATGGACTCACTCACAGCCCTTGCCGCCATCAAAAACGACACCTTGCTCACCAAATGGGGAATCGACAGCAACAACGCCATCAGCGTTTTCATTCCGAACACCTACGAGATCTATTGGGACATAGCACCAGCCAAACTTATGGAACGGATGAAAAAAGAGTACGACAAATTCTGGGACAACAAACGCAAGGCCAAACTGGCACGCACAGGCCTCACCCAGAAAGAAGTTTCGATACTGGCATCGATAGTTGAGGAAGAGCAAAACCAAAAATACGACGAACAGCCCCTTATTGCCGGTCTGTACATCAACCGACTTCGCAAGGGCATGAAGCTGGAAAGCGACCCGACAGTAAAGTTCGCAGTGAACGACTTCAGCATTCGCCGCGTACTCAGTGTGCACCTTAAAACCGACTCTCCATACAACACCTACATGTATGCGGGACTGCCACCAGGCCCAATCCGCATCCCTTCTATACAGGCAATTGACAATGTGTTGAACTTTAGAGAGAGCAACTACATCTTCATGTGCGCGAAAGAAGACTTCAGCGGCTACCACAATTTTGCGGAAACATCGGCCGAACACGAGGCAAACGCAAAGCGCTACCACAACTCACTTAACAAACAACGCATATTCAAATAAAAACAAAAGCCTTGCAATGCCAAGGCTTTTATCCTTTTTAAGGAGGAGTCTGAAATGAAAAAAATTGTATTAGCAGCAGTCATCATCAGCAGCTATACCCATGCAGCCGAACCGATAGAACTAGACTTCGACACCACCGGCATCTTCTACAACGTGAGAGACGCCATGTGGAAACAACCATCGGAAAGGTCGGCACTGTGGGAGACCGTAGACTTCAGTACCTACTACTACAACTACCTCATTTGGGACTACTATTCACAAAACGGGAACGACGTCACAAAAGACCTACGCGGATTTAACATTGACGTAGTCGACCTTTTCTCGTCGTACACGGGAAATTCAGCCAACGCATCTCCACAAAACGGAGTGTTCGGCCCGCTCTACAAGCGTCTGCAAATCTACATTTCCGATTTCTCGAAACAAGACAAAGACCAGAGCATCACCATTTACGGGGCAAGCAAACGGGGCAAGCAGATCCACCAGTTTACAGGCACGGTGAAAATTGAAAAGATACTGCGCCGCAGGCGGAACGACAACGAAGCCAAAGGCGATACCGTAAGCTACACCCTGATTGGCTCGTACGTGATTAAAGAAGACAAAAGCCAAGAGGGAGCGGGTGTATTCAAAGGTATATACTCAGCTAACGTGAAAGCCGAATTGCGATACGACTTCCTGAAAAACTCGCTTAAACGCGAGATATGGAACAACAACCAGGGCGAACCCGAATACGGATACAGCAACCGCAACTTTGTCGGGACGTGGACCAGTTACGCCACCGGCGAGCAACTGAAAGCCATCTGGGGCGACAACCAACTCCCCTTCCCACTAGACTTCAAAATAGGGATTGGCGAGCACCCGAACCCCAAATACATAGACGCCGACTGGGAAAACTACCTGAACCCGGAAAACGAAACCGAAGCCAGCTACGACGAAGAGGGCAACCAGAACGGGTACAAACTGATAGACGAATGGTGGAACAGGTAGACTGCCCCCTGCGCATATAGACCAGACTCTAAAAAATTTTTGCCAGTTAAAACAAAAAACGTATTTTTGTACAACAACAATAAAGCGGAAAATGTTATATGCTGGAAAGAATAAAAGCCTTTATCGACTACAAAAAACTGTCGGTACGCAAATTTGAGCAGGCATTAGGAATGTCGAACGGCACCATACACAATGCCGTCGTCAAAGGTTCTTCCATATCGAGCCAGTGGCTCACCAAAATGGTCCAGCAGTTTCCCGAGTTGAATCCAGTATGGCTTGTAACAGGCAACGGCAGTATGTTAAATACAGAAGACACCCTAGACCAGGCCAGCACCAAAGCCCCGTACTTCGACGTCGACTTTTCGGGAGGATTCAACGAATTTTATAACGACCAAACCCAAACACCCGCCGAATACGTAGAGTGCAAAAGCCTGAAAGGCGTTGAATACTGGTGTAACCTGAAAGGGCACTCGATGGAGCCGACAATAGCCGACGGGGAACGGATTGCCCTGCAAGAACTGCCAACAAGCGGAGCACTACCCACTTTTGGCGGAATCTACGCAATTGTCACATCAAGCGGACTAAGGACAGTGAAACGCATAGAAAAAAGCAGGAAGAAGGGATTTCTGCTGCTCAAAGCCGACAACAAGGAATTCGACAGCCAGGAAGTGGAGATTAGCACCATTACCCACCTCTTCAAGGTTGTTGCCCATTTAGGCATATTTCCCCAATAGCCAGAACAAGTGAAAACGCTTTTTTATATATTTGTACCTAACTAAAAAACAAAGGATAAAGATGAAATACCGTTACTGCATGCCATTTGCCGCCCTAGTCGTACTAGGCAGCAGTTCTTGTAAGAAAGAATACATCACGAACGAATACATCACCAACAACGAGTACGTAACGAACACCTACGATGCGGAATACTACTCCACCATTCTCAACAGCCAAGAGGAAATAACGATGGACGTACGTCCCGACTACCTGAAGAAGGGAGACACCGTTGCCGTATGCGCCGCCTCGAACGCTGTTTCGGAAAAAGATGTTGCCGATGGCATTTCGACCTTGAAATCGTGGGGATTGAACGTGAAGTTGGCCGACAACCTTTACAAAAGCGACGGCCGCTACGCTGGCACCATTGCCCAACGTGTGGAAGGCTTGCAGAAAATGATAGACAACCCTAACGTCAAGGCTATATTTATGGCACGCGGCGGATATGGTGCATCGCAGATATTAAGCTACCTCGACCTGAAAGTTATGCAAAGCAATCCGAAATGGGTAATCGGCTACAGCGATGTCACCGCCTTACACATTGCCCTTAACAACTTGGGCGTTGAAACCATACACGGCCCTATGATGGTAGGCTTCAACAAAGATAAAGTGAGTGCTGAAGGACTGAAAAAAGCCCTGTTCGGCGACAGCTACGAGAGCTTGAGCGTAAACACAAACAGCAATTGCGTGAAGGGAACAGCCGAAGGCCGACTAGTGGGCGGCAACCTCTCACTTATCTATAGCGAAGGCGGCACACTTTACGACCTCAACGCCAAAGGCGCAATACTCTTCATTGAAGACACCGGCGAAGCCAACTATGCGATAGACCGAATGCTCACCAACTTGAAATTGAGCGGAAAACTTGACGGAATACGCGGTATTGTAGTAGGCGAATTCATCAACTGTACCCAGGGTAACGACAAGAGCATTGAAGAAATAATGAAAGAAAAATTGGGCGACCTTGGTATACCAGTCATGTACGGATTGCAGAGCGGACACGACACCAAAAACCTGCCGCTCTACCTTGGACGTACTGTTAAACTAACAGTAAACGACAAGAAAGCAACACTAACATTCAAATAGTTAGATTATGGGGATTGCAACAGCTTTAAAGGCACCCAAGAACTTAGCCAAGCGCTTACTGAACAACAAGTATGTGAAAAAGTGTCTGCGCTCGGCAAAAAAGCTAATGGACCGCTACCACGACTGGCTGTTCCAAACCCGACTTGTATATGTTGACCGCGAAAAATACCTCAGACGCAGACTCGGCGAATACACGCCAGAAGAGATAGAAAAAGCAATAGCAACCAGTCCGACGGACGCAATAGGGGAGGAAAACACCAAAAAGGTGATAAAGCGCTGCATACTGCGCCACTCCATCTTTACGGCATTACTCTCGGCAGCAGCGGCAGTTGCATCGGACACCTACATGCAGATAATACTTATTGTGTTCGACATTATCCAATTCCAGATAATGACGTACATAGTGGTACAGAAACTGCTCTACCTGCACGGCTACCACGACCTGCGCAACAGCAAAGGACAACTGTGCGAACGCGCTACAGTGATGATTAGCGCCATCAGTCTGCTGATGGTAGGACGCCATAAGGTAGGAAACGCAATTAAGAAACTGGCAAAATCGGCAGCGAAAAAAGCCGTACGGACTTACACGAAAGTTGGAGGGCGCGTCATACTCACCAACCTGCTCAGGCAGGGATTCAAATGGTTGGGCATCAGCGCGACACGCGACACCATCAACTTATCTGCCTCCATCACGATAGCCCTTATGTGCGCCATTTTAGCCGCCATTATCAGCTTTTGGCTATTCTATCCGATGTGTAACCGGCTGAACCGGAAGATAAAGGCCAACGGAGTAGACACCATCAGCGACAAAATCAGGGAAGACACCCTTACCGATGTAGCATAAACATGTGTATAGCCACAAAAACCAAAGCACTGATAAACTGGGGGCTATCTGCCTTCGACAAGGTACAGGCCTTGGCTTTCAAACTGCCCTTCGTAAGAGTGGACAGGACGGCATTCATTACAAAAACATTAAGCAAAACCTGCACGGCCGACGAAGTCAGGCAGGCCATAGCGGCGTCGCCACTCAGTGTACTGGGGAAAGAGGCCGTACACAAAACCGCCAAACGCTGTATATGGAGGCACGCACTGTTTACCAGCCTGCTTTCAGCGCTTGCCGTTACCCCACCAAACGACTACGCCCAGTGGGTACTTCTGCCACTCGACCTTATCCAATTCCAACTGGTCATCTACATCGTAGCACAAAAACTGATGTATTTGTACGGCTACCAAATTAAAGACGAGAACGACGCCATTTCGAGCCGGGCAACAATTATCATAGCCACAGTAAGCGCCATCATGATTGGAACACACCGCTTGAGCCAGACCATGAAGAGCGCCGTAGGAGCAACAGCACGAAGGACGGTCCTTCACATAAGCGCCAGGGCAGGGAACCGCTTAGTCGCCATCAAGTTCATCCAACAACTGATGAAATGGTTCGGCATAGAGGTCACCAAAAACACCCTGACAATATCGTTGCAGTTCTTCATCAGCACCCTCTGTGCAAGCATTTCGGGCTTAGTCAGTTTCTGGCTGATTTACCCCATGTGCAACCGCCTGCTCAAGCATTTGGAGGAAGGCGAAAAGTGCGACTGACAACGACGGGAAAACTGCAGAAAAAGCCAGTAGGAACCCTTACGCAAAACAGGCACCAAATTGAAGACAGTTTCCACTGCGAAATAATTCCCACAAAATTTAACACATTCTATTCGCATTCAGCAAAACATTTACATTCAATACATTACGAATAGTTGCAGAATATAGCGTTTGAAAAAGCAAGTGCTACATTTTTTTATGACGCATATTTTAAGTACTTTTGAATAATATTACCTTAGTTGGGGAAAAGTGCAGTTTAAAGACATCTATGGGCAGGAAGCCGTAAAAGAACGATTGATAAAATCGGTACGTGAGGGACGAGTTCCTCACGCCCAACTTATATGCGGTCCGCAAGGCACACAAAAGTTATCGCTGGCACTGGCATTCGCACAATACGTCAACTGCAAAAACCGGACGGACACCGACTCGTGTGGAACCTGTCCGTCGTGCAAGAAGATGTCGGCACTCATCCACCCCGACCTGCATTTTGCATATCCGATTGTAAAAAAGGGAGACAAAGAGACCTCATGCAGCGAATATGCCGCAGAATGGCGCGAAATGGTCACCAAGCATTCGCCATTCACACTCAGCCAATGGCTCGACTTCATTGGAGCGGAGAACAAGCAGGGGATTATCTATGCCAACGAGAGCGAAGAGATAAACAACACACTGTCGCAAAAGGCTTACGAAGGCGGTTACAAGACAATGGTCATCTGGCTGCCAGAAAAAATGCACGTCGTTTGTGCGAACAAGCTGCTGAAAATAATAGAAGAGCCCCTAGGTAAAACACTATTCCTCTTGGTTAGCAACAATGCAGAAGAAGTGCTCGGAACCATATTGTCGCGTACACAGCGCATACCGGTTCCACCACTCCGCGAAGAAGATATCAGGCACTTTCTGCAAGACCGCTATCCCACCCTCGACCACCAGTTGGTCAACGATGCCGCCCACCTGGGCAACGGTAGCTTGATAGAGGCAGTGGGCAGCGTGACAGGAAGCAGCGATAACCGCGAATACTTGGAGCTGTTCAAGAAAGTGATGCGCGCCTCGTATTCACGAAACGCAAAGCAAATGAAAGAATGGGCAGAAGAAATAGCTGCCATTGGCCGTAAAAGGCATATCAGTTTTCTGGAATACGCCCAGCGTATGATCCGCGAAAGTTTCATCTCGAATCTGCGGAATCCGGAGTTGAACTATATGACCAAGGAAGAAAGCGAGTTTGTCGCCAAATTTGGTCCATTTGTAAACGAACGCAACATAGCCGGTCTGGCCCAAGAGCTCCAACTGGCCCAACGCGACATAGAACAGAACACACAGGCAAAACTGGTCTTCTTCGACCTGGCCCTCAAAATGACAATGCTAATAAAACAGTAGGCCCCAACAGGCCGATTCACATACATTCTAAAATACTTTATGAGTTGTAACAAACACCAAGGCTGCAACATGAACTGCAACGGATGCAGCAAACGAACAAATAATAAGTTAGACACTTTTGACTGGTTGTGCGACATACCGGAAGCACAAGCCGCCACCGATTTTGTAGAAGTCATATTCAAGAATACCCGTAAAGGCTACTACCGCAATACCAACAACCTGATGTTGCACAAGGGAGACATGGTTGCCGTTGAATCGTCACCCGGACACGACATCGGTACGGTTTCACTTACAGGGCAACTTGTGCTTCTACAGATGAAGAAGAACAAAATAGACCCGATGCGTTCAGAAATCAAACGCATCTACCGAATAGCCCGTGAGGTCGATTTAGAAAAATACGAGGAGGCAAAAGCCCGCGAACATGAAACAATGCTGAAAAGCCGCCGCATTGCGGAAGATCTGCACTTGAACATGAAAATCGGCGATGTTGAGTACCAGGGAGACGGGAACAAGGCTATTTTCTACTACATAGCCGACGAGCGCGTCGACTTTCGCCAGCTTATCAAGGTACTGGCCGACACCTTCAAAGTGCGCATTGAGATGCGCCAGATTGGAGCCCGGCAGGAAGCAGGGCGCATTGGAGGAATTGGCCCATGCGGCAGACCTCTATGCTGTTCGAGCTGGATGAGCAGTTTCGTATCGGTTTCAACCTCGGCAGCCCGCTACCAAGAGATATCGCTGAACCCGCAAAAACTGGCAGGACAATGTGCGAAACTGAAGTGCTGCCTCAACTTCGAGCAAGACTGCTATATTGAAGCCCAGAAAGAGATTCCAGCCCGCGACATTCCATTGGAAACCAAAGATGGAACCTTCTACCACTTCAAGACGGACGTCTTTGCGAAGACCATGCAGTATTCGAGCGACCCTCACTTCGCAGCTAATCTGGTCACACTTTCCACCGACCGTGTAAGGGAAATACAGGCCTTGAACAAACGTGGTGAGAAAGTAGACGAACTGCTCGACGAGGAAAGCCAGCTGCAACAACGCGAGACCAAGAATGCCGAAGGCTACCAGAATGTTGTCGGCCAAGACAGCCTCACCCGTTTCGACAAGAAAAAGAAACACAAGAACAAGGGCGACAAAAAAGACCGCAACGAGAAGAAAGAACAAGGCAACCAGCCCGCTCAACCAGATAACAACCCTGACACCCCAGACAACCAAGGCGAACAGGCTGCTAACGAACAGCCACGCAACGAACGGGGCGACAGAAGAGACCGCGGTGACAGACGCAACCGCAACGACAGAAGGGACCGGGGTGACCGAAAAGAACGGGACCGCGGTGACCGACGCGACCGCAACGAACGGGGCGAGAACGGACAAGACCAACAAAACCCTGACAACGGAGGCGCACAAAACAACAACCAAGGCGAACAGACCAGTAACGAACAGCCACGCAACGAACGGGGCGACAGAAGAGACCGCGGTGACCGACGCAACCGCGACAGAAGAGACCGGGGTGACCGCCATAACCGCGACAGAAGAGACCGGGGCGACAGAAGAGAACAGAACGACAGCCGGGACAACAACCCGAACCAGCCACAAGAACGGCACAACCAAGGTAACGCAAACAATGGAGGGAATGAAAATGCATAAGTTGAAATACCTGACACTCGTTCTTACCGCCATTGTGGCAAGTGCCTGCACAGAAAATGTAGCCTTCCAGGCCAGCAAAAGCATGCCAAAGGCTATTTGGATGAAAGACAGCGTGGTGAACTTCAACTACGACTGGGCCGACACAACCGGCACCTACGATGTAGTGATAGACATAAGGAACCAGAACAACTATCCGTTCCAGAACTTCTGGCTCTTCGCCAACCTGTATAATCCGGATGGCGAAGTGTACCGCGACACGCTGCAGTGCGTTCTAGCCGACAACAACGGGCGCTGGATAGGCGAAGGCATGGGTTCGGTACACCATCTGCCTGTCTCGTTCCTGCAGGAAGTCAAATTTCCGAAGAGCGGCAAATACCGTCTAGAGCTCATTCAAGGAATGCGCACCGACTCGCTGAAAGGAATAAGCGACATAGGCATCCGCATCTGTCATTCAAGCAACACCAACACAAAGGAGTAAAACAACATGGGAAAAGGTAAACTGGCGAAATTCAGCGATATGGAAACGTTCGAAAACGTATTCCAATACACTTACGGCGTATGGCGCGAAAGTGGAAAACCATTCGAGAAAAAAGGGCAATGGAACACCTATTTCGGCAACAACAACCCCATCGTTCTTGAACTGGGTTGTGGGAAAGGCGAATACACAGTAGCCCAGGCTGAACAGAATGCCGACAAAAACTATATTGGAGTCGACATTAAAGGGGCACGTATGTGGACAGGCGCCAAACAAGCCTTACAGAAAGGCCTGAAGAATGTGGCATTCATCAGAACCAGCATCGAGATGATTAGCGCATTCTTTGAAAAAGGCGAGATAAGCGAAATATGGCTGACCTTTCCGGACCCACAAATGAAGAAAGTGAACAAACGCCTTACCAGTTCAACCTTCCTGCGCCTATACCAGCAGATATTGGCAACCAACGGGACGATGAACCTGAAGACCGACAGCCAGTTTATGTTCACCTATACCGACGAGTTGCTAAAGGCGAACAACATACAGCCCATAGAGCGCATAACCGACCTTTACGCGTCGACCAAAGCAAACGACCCGGTTTTAAGCATAAAGACCTATTACGAGCAACAATGGTTGGGAAGAGGTATAACCATAAAATACCTGGCCTTTCCGCTCGACGACCGCAACTCGTTTACCGAACCCGATGTTGAAATAGAGTTCGACACTTACCGCAGTTTCGGACGCGATGCCAGAACCATCTTAAATAACGGGAAGATGAATGCAGACAAGAAAGAAATGAGTTTCAGCGAAATACAGAACTATGTTCGCCAGCAGCTGGCAAAATACAAATTCAAGAAGGAACCACAAGGCCTTTACGAGCCTATAGCATACGAACTGGTTGAGATAGGAGGAAAACGCCTGCGTCCGGCATTCACACTATTTGCCTGCCAACTCTATTGTGGAGAAGTGCAACCCGCCTTGTCGGCCGCACTAGGTTTGGAGATGTTCCACAACTTCACCCTGCTGCACGACGACATTATGGACAACGCAGACAAGCGCCGAGGCAAACCAACCGTACACAAAGTGTGGGACGAGAATACCGCTATTCTTTCGGGCGACACTATGATGGCAAAGGCATACGAGCTGATTGCCAAGACAAAGAACAAGTATATGCCAGCCGTGCTGAAACACTTCAACGAGACAGTGATAGGCGTTATGGAAGGCCAGCAGTACGACATGAACTTTGAGAAAAGCACCAAGGTGTCGATTAACAACTACATGGAGATGATACGCCTGAAGACCGCTGTTCTGCTGGCTGGCTCGCTGAAAATAGGAGCTATTTGCGGCGGTGCCGACAAGAAGAACGCCAACGCCCTCTACGACTTCGGTATTGGCGTCGGACTTTCGTTCCAGTTGTGCGACGACATTCTCGACGTATACGGAGACACAGAAGTCTTCGGCAAGAACATTGGCGGCGATATTGTAGAGAACAAAAAAACCTATTTATACCTAAAGGCACTGGAACTTGCAAAAGGTACCCCAGACGAAGAAGCCCTTATAAACTGGTTTAGCAAAGAGACATTCGACAGAGACAAGAAGATTAAGGCCGTTACCGACATCTACAACCGACTGAATGTCAAGAAGGCGACCGAAGACGAGATGAACCGCCAATATGAAGTTGCGGTCAAAGCTCTGGAAAAGACCACGCTTAACGACGAGCAAAAGTCAGCCCTGGTAAAGCTGGCCAACGACTTACTGAAGCGAGAGTCTTAAATACAATTAGTATGTGTTGTTAAAAAAGATAATAAGATGCCTTACAGAAGATTACCCAATACCAACCGGGCGCGCCTGAGGGCGCTCTCAGAGTTGGTAAACGTAGGCAGGAAATACGACGATGCCTACGATTTGGCCTTCCCCTACAGTTTGCTTGAACAGGCCAGCATGGTGCTGCCCAAATACAGAAGAAAAGTCTCGGAGTACGAACAAAGCCGTTCCCGCCAGTCGGAAAACAGCCGCGGATGTACAAACGAGTCAAAAATGGCACGTATGTATGTCTCTCACTTCATACAGGTGCTTAACATGTGCGTACAACGAGGGGAGATAAAGCCCGAAGCGAAACAGCTTTACGGCCTCGACCCGGAAAACTATACCGTACCAGATATTGCAAGCGATGAAAATTTGTCGATATGGGGTAAAAAGATTATAGAAGGCGAGAACCAACGGAAAATACAGGGCGGAGTACCTATCTACAATCCACCTATAACCAAGGTCAGCGTTTACTACGACCTGTTTATGGACAAATACAGCAACCAGCGCGTGCTTCAGGAAAACACCAACCGCACATCGAAAAGCATAGTGGAGATGAACGACGAGGTGGACCACCTGCTGCTTGAAATATGGAACGAGATAGAGAAAAACTTCTCGAATTTGCCCGAAGACGAGCGTTTAAAGCGCTGTTGCGAATACGGAATAGTCTATTATTACCGAAAGGGAGAAAGGCCCGAAATGGGCAAGGTGGACTTGAAAACGACCTGAGAAGGGCCACAGCTGCAACCTTGCAAGATATGCGTTTCAGAGCAACAAAATGTATATTCGTCTAACGAAACCCATTTAGTCACATCTTAAAAAGACAAGCATATGAAAAAGTTGATAATAGCCGCGCTTCTCTGCCTGGGAGAACTGGCAGGCGCACAAAACCTGATTGTATACAACGTGACCGGAACAGCCGAAAAGCAAGAAGCCGGCGCGTGGAAGAAACTCACCAGACGCGAGGTGCTTCAAGAGAACGATGTTGTCCGTGTCGGCCAGAACTCGGCCCTGAGCATATTGAACAAAGAAACCAGCAAGGTATACGCCTTAAAGCAGTCGAACGCACAAAAGGTTTCAAGTCTGATTGCCAGCATCCAGGGCAGCCAGAACTCGGCATCGGGCAAATACTTCGACCACATGGTCGGTTCCCTTATGAACGGCAGCAGCAGCACCGTTAGCCACAACGCAGCCGGTTGTAGCTACCGTGGCGCATCGATAGAGAACGACATGGCGCGCGCATTAGCCTTCAAGCAGGCCAACAACTCACTGGTACAGATCAGCAACGGCACAAGCGATTATGGCGTCCGTTTCGACATTATGGACCGGAAAGCCGACACCGTGCTGAACGGTAAAGTGTATATTGGCAAAGAAGCCTACTTCCGCGTAAGCAACACCAGCAACGTAGACCTGTATGTCAACATAATCGACATTAACGCAGAAGGCGAACTTTACGACTGTATGCCTGTCGATGAAGGTATGACCCTCAGCCACCTGCTGATACCAGCAAACAGCACCATCGACCTCAAAGACTACCCTATTTCCTTTGCGGAGCCTGCCGGTACCGACCACCTGCTGTTGCTAGCCTATCCGGAGCCATTCGACCTCCGCGTAGTGAACAAGGTGCTTAAAACACCCGGACTTACCGCTGCCAAGAGTTGCCAGCTAGGCATCTACAACAAGAGCGTAAACATCGGTTATTAATAAAAACCGACCAACAATAAATAGAAAAAGGACAGCCAAATGACTGTCCTTTTTCTTTTATGTCTATTGACGACTAAACGTCGGAATTACATATTCTTCAACTCTTCGATGCACTTCTTGAGCGAAGTTCTCCAGTAAGGAATGGTAATGCCGAAAGTTTCCTTCACCTTAGTCTTGTCGAGTACAGAGAAACTTGGGCGTTTAACCTTAGAAGGGAACTCGTCGCTATGACAAGGCTGAATATCGCAAGTGTTACCACTAAGTTCGCAGATTTCCTGTGCGAAATCGTACCACGAGATAGCACCCTCGTTACTGAAGTGATAAATGCCCTGCTTGTCGAGCATATTCTCTTCGATAACCTTATAGATAACGGCAGCCAAATCGCCAGCATAAGTAGGAGTACCCACCTGGTCGAAAACCACCTTAAGGCTGTCTTTATCGCGGGTAAGTGTCTGCATCGTCTTCACGAAATTCTTACCGAACGGAGAGTAAAGCCAAGCCGTGCGGAAAATGAGGTGCTTGCAGCCAGTTGCAGCAATGCTCAATTCACCAGCCAACTTGGTCTTACCATAAACGCCATTAGGGCAAGTAGGCCAGTCTTCCTTGCAAGGAGTGCATTTGTCACCCTGGAAGACATAGTCGGTAGAAACATGGATGAGCGTCGCATCGACAGCCTTAGCAGCAACAGCCAAGTTTTCGGCAGCCTTATTGTTCAAAAGGTCGGCAAACTCCACATCGTCTTCAGCCTTGTCGACATTAGTATAGGCAGCGCAGTTAACAATCACGTTAACGCTATTAGCCTTCACCATATCGAGAACAGCGGCCGCATTTGTGATGTCGAGCTCTGCAACGTCGGTAAAAATATAGTTATTGGCGCTTTTAACGGCCACACGGCGCATTTCGTTGCCAAGTTGACCATTTGCGCCAGTTACAAGAATATTCATTGTCTTAAGCGTTTATTCGAATACTTCTGCATCGAGCAGTTTTGGAGAGACAGTGTCTTTGGCAGAAAGAAGGACGTCTTTTTCAGGCACACCCCATTCTACATTGATGGTAGGGTCGTTGTAAACGATGCCGGCCTCGGCCTGCGGAGCGTAAACATTATCGACCTTATAACAGAAAACAGCCTCCTGGCTCTTCACTACGAATCCGTGTGCGAAGCCACGCGGAATATAGAGCTGCTTCTTGTTGTCTTCAGAAAGTTCCACAGCCACATACTGTCCGAAAGTAGGAGAAGACTTACGAATGTCAACAGCAACGTCTAAGACGCAGCCCTTCACCACACGAACGAGCTTAGCCTGTGCAAATTCGCCCTTCTGGTAGTGCAAACCACGGAGCACACCGTAAGAAGACTTAGACTCGTTGTCCTGGATAAACTCGACATGGTGTCCGATGTGCTTATCGAACTCTTCCTGTCGGAACGATTCAAAGAAGTATCCACGTGCGTCACCGAACACTTTAGGCTCAATAACCCAAACTCCCTTTATTTTCTGTTCAATAAATTCCATTTATTTTTAGTTTTTTATTATTTACCCTCCATTTCGAGTAACGAAAGTATATACTGACCGTAAAGGGTCTTTTTCAGGTCTTCGCCGTGCTGACGCAACTGGGCATCGTTAATCCAGCCGTTACGCCATGCAATTTCCTCGATGCAGGCCACATAAAAGCCCTGTCGGTTCTGAATAGTAGCGATAAAGTTGCCAGCCTCGAGCAAAGAGTCACAATTACCGGTATCGAGCCAAGCGAAACCACGTCCGAACAGATCAACATGAAGCGAACCCTCGTTCAGGTAGAGTTTGTTCAGATCGGTAATTTCCAGTTCGCCACGAGGAGAAGGCTTCAGCGAGGCAGCCTTTTCACAAACTGTCTTATCATAGAAATACAAACCAGGCACAGCATAGTTCGACTTCGGTTTTTCAGGCTTTTCTTCTAGCGAGAGCACCTTACCATCGGCATCGAACTCAACCACGCCATAGGCTCTTGGGTCTTTAACATAATAGCCGAAAATAGAGGCACCGCACTCACGGGCAGCCGCCTTACGCAACATAGCCGAGAAGTTCTGGCCATAGAACATATTGTCGCCCAAAATCAGACAACCGGCATCGCCGTTAAGGAAATCCTTACCGAGGATGAAAGCCTGTGCCAATCCATCGGGACGTTCTTGAACAATGTATTCAAGCCGCATACCCAACTGCTTACCGTCGCCCAACAGACTACGAAACATAGGAAGGTCACGAGGGGTTGAAATGATAAGCACCTCACGGATGCCTGCCAACATTAAGGTAGAAAGCGGATAATAGATCATCGGTTTGTCGTAAACCGGCATTATCTGCTTCGAAATAGACTTTGAAAGCGGGTATAGGCGTGTTGCACTACCGCCCGCTAGAATAATACCCTTCATTTATTCAATAATTTTTACAGCAAAACAAAATTAGTCTTCTTCAGCCTCATCGCTAGTTGAGCCATAATAGCCGTAGGTGCCATAGCTACCGTAGCTGCCATAAGAGCCGTAGGTGCCATAATTGCCATAGCGACCATAAGAATGAGCATCGAACGTACCGTTGAGGATGGTTGCCATACTCTTGAACGTGCCGTTCTTGTAGAAGGCCTCCAATTCAGGCAACGCCTGGCGGATGAACTTACCCTGACGAATGACGAAGAGTACCAAATCGGCGTATTTGCCCACAATTGAGGCATCGGCCACAATGTTGAGCGGCGTACAGTCGATGAAGATATAGTCGTACATTCCCTTCAACTCGTTGATGAGTTTTTCCAATTTGTCGGTAAGGAGCAACTCAGACGGATTTGGCGGCATTGCGCCACAAGGCAGAATGCTCAGATTCTCGTGTTCGGAAGATTTCACAATCAGATGCTTCAAATCGGAAGACTGACCATTCAGATAAGTAGACAAACCCTGGCGCTTATTGGCCATATGTTTACTCAACTCGGCCTTACGCATATCGGCGTCAATCAAGATTACCTTCTTACCAGTCAGGGCAATACCCACAGCCAAGTTGGCAGCAACGAAAGTCTTACCCGAGTTAGGGAAGAAAGACGTGTACATCATAACATGGCTGTCTTTGTTGGCAATCATGAAATTGAGGTTTGAACGGAGCACACGGAACGACTCGTTGGCCGCATCACGTTTCTTATCGGCCACCACAATGCGAACAGGCAGAGGCAACTTCGAGTTATCCTTAATTCGCCCGCACAGCGGAATATCGCCCAAGTAAGGCAACGACAGGCAGGCAAGGTCTTTCTTACCTCTGACGGTACCATCGAGCACATCGAGCAACCAGAACAAACCTACAGGGAAAACGAAACCAAGCACCAGCGCAACAATCAGAATCTGCAGTTTCTTAGGGCTCACTGGCTTGTCTTCACCCCGTGGAGGAGTAAGAATACGCAAATTGCTGACCATCAGGTTACCAGACAATTCGTTCTCTTCACGTTTCTGCAATAAGTAAAGATAAAGGCTTTCCTTAATCTTCTGCTGGCGACCGATAGAGAGAAGGTACTTCTCCTGACGCGGATTAGCGGCAATCTTCTGGTGAATTTGGTTTTCCTTGCCCTTGAGGCTTTCCACCTTCATGGTATAGGCCTGGATAAGGTTATCGAGAGTATTATCGATAGAGGCGTTCAAAGAGTTCATCTGGTTTTTGAGTTCAATAACCAAAGGGTTCTTCTCGCTACTGTTTGCCATCAACCGGTTGTACTTCATCACCATTGAATTGTACTCGGTAATCTGCTTGCTTATGCCCTCATCGGCCAGTCCCGCATTAGCTGGGAGCATAGTAGGCTTATCGGTAGGAGCTTTAATGCAGTTCTTAATAAACTGCGCAATGCTCAACTGGTTGTTAGCCTCGAGCGACTTGGCAGAATAGGCATTCGACTCACCCAGATACGAAGTACCGGCAGCCTGTACATTCGTCAACAGCTCGGTACTCTTATAGCGTTCAATATCGTTATCAATTCCACCCAGTTCCTGTTCAATAATCAACAATCTGCCGTCAATAAATTTCGAGGTATTGGCAGCCATTTGTCGGTTATCTTCAATACGCTCGCGGTTATAGATATCCAGCAAGTTGTTAAGAACGTCGGTCGCCTTCTTCGGAGAGAAATCCTTGTAAGCGATATTGACCACCGACGATTTTTTGGAAACAAGTTCCACATTGAGGTTCTGCGAGAGGTTTTTAGCCAACTTATAGGCATCGTTTTTTGAAATAACCACCTCGCCACCCACGCAGACGGTCGAGAACTCGGCAGAAGGAGCCAAGCTAACGTCACCGATAGGAGTTTTAACATTCTGGAACGGTCTGGCATTGACGACATTCTCAAACTCGACATAGTCGCCGATTTCACTATCGTATTTCCTAAAGTCGGAAATTTCAAAGTTGTTTACTGAAACAAACCTCACCTTGAAACTGAAGATGTCCTCATCGCGCAACTGTGGGAAAGTAGCGGTAACAGGGGTCAGCGTATACAGGTCAGTAGACTTAAGGAACTGCTTCTTGGTATAACTGACATCCAGCTTCAACTGTTTGACCACCATATACATCAGATATGGCGACTTAAACGCTTCAATTTCGTCATCGACAGACGATTTTGTAGAAAGCAGACCCAAATCGGAGAATTCGGAAGAAATGCCTCCCATAGCGCCCCCCTTCTTTTCATCCTTCACAATGAAGCTAGTCGTGCTGGAATACATCTTCGGCGTATGACGAAGATAGACAAGCGCTAAAAACAAGAAACAAACTATGGATAAAACTATCCACAGTTTGTTATTAACTATTATGTCGACTATGTTTTTCCACTCCAGGCTGTCCTCCTCATTCTCAGAATGTTGGATGGCAGACATGTACTGGTTATTTTCTTCAAACATATATTATTTTGTTTTCTCTTATATTTCGTTGCTTATTCTCAGATCTGTTACCGTTGTTGCTCTTATTTTCCGTTATCATTATATTTCCATATAGCAAACGCAAAAGTTGCAACAGAAGTCAATGCACTAGCAACAGACACCCAGAACTGTGCGTTTTGGAAAGTGTTTCCAGAAACCGTGCTTTGATTAGCACGCATCTTGCCCGGAGCCACATAAATCACGTCATTCTGCTTCAAGTAGAAAGCAGGAGACTGGAAGATAGAATCGGAACGCAAGTCGAGACGGTAAGAAACACGCTGCTGCTGCTGCTCACGTATTACAAAAACCTCGTCACGACGGCCGTGAATAGTCAAGTCGCGAGCCATTGAAATGGCTTGCAACACATTTACATTATTATCGGTAATAGAATAAGCCCCCGGAGAGTTCACCTCACCGGTAATGTAAATCTTCAAATTCGCATAGTTCACAGTAACGACGAAATCCTGAATCAGTTCCGACTCCTTGATTTTTGCCGCAATCAGAGTACGTGCTTCCTCACGGGTGAGTCCGCCAACCTTGATAGAACCAATGATAGGGAAATCGATTGTTCCGTCAGAATTAACGGTATAAGTGATAATTGAGTTCGTGGAATTAACAGTACTTGTTGATGTTTGGAAAGAAACAAGCGGCATGTTCAAAATTGCAGACAATTCTGGGTCCTTACACGAGACAACAATCTGCAACTGGTCTCCAGGTTCAATTCTAATGGTATACTGATTTGCAATGGCAGCGACTTGGTCAACCTTGTTGTCCTGCAGATAAACTATATCTTTGCGGGCATTACAAGACGCCAGCCACAAGCATACGGACGGAATTAAAAGTAATTTTTTCATTATCACTTGAAACAGAAATTTGCCACAAAATTAGCATTAAAAACTGACAGCGCAAAGAAAAAGAAGGCAAAGCGCCCACCCAGGCGGGCACGTGTCACTTCTTTTTATCTAGCGTATCAAGTACTATTTGAATAATATCGTCAACATTTTGGTCGGTTAACGACGGTTGCGAAGGGAGTATCAGTCCGCTTCCAGACACATATTTTCCAACCCTGCACCCATAAAAAGGCACATTTTTATAAGGGTCGATTGTATTAAGTGAAGGAAGGAATGGACAATAGCCCTTGAAACCAGCCTCCTCCAAAGCGGCAATTACATCGTCGCGGTTAACATTAGTCTTCGACTGGTCGATAACCAACGGAGAATAGGCGTTACTTGGATGAATGTAGGAATAACGTTTCTGGAAAAAATCCAACCCCTCTACATCAGTAAAGGCGGCCAGATATTTTTCGTAGATCTGGCGTCTCCTTTCCAAGTCGGATTCAAAATCCGCATACGAATAAGTACCCCCCAAAGGGTCGGTAAACTCAACCTGGTCGTGCTTTAGATGTAGATCAAGGTACCCTTCAAATTCGGGGACCGCATGTATCAACAAGCCAACGCCATCGGCAGGGTTCTGCGGATTGGCAAGGGAATAGACAGCATACTGCCCCATCGTTCCGCACAATTTGTCTTCAAAACGTGCGCCCATTGCCCCAATACAATCTTCAATAAGGGGTATCTGATGTCTTTTACAGACAGCCGACACCTCGTCCATAAAGGCCGGCACACCCAAGTGGTGTTTAACCACCACCGCTTTAGGCCGTACCCCCCTCAGCGCCACACACTGGTTAATCACCATTTCGACCATCATAGCCGAGATGTTCCAGTTACAGGCCTCACTGTCAATCAGTATAGGTGAAGCCCTTAAGGAAAGAGCCGTATCGAGGGCATATCTAGCTCCCATCGATTGGACTAAGACAATGTCACCCTCTGCCACATTACAAAACTGCAATGCGGTTCGGAATGCATTATGTACTGATTTCAACAATTTGAACTTAACACCTTCCCCCAAATACTGACGGACATCGTCCAACGAGAAGTCAGGATATAAGATGTTCTGATTAATTGTTGAAAAATCAGGGAATAAACTTTTATAGTCCAATCTGATAAAATTTATCTATAGCTCACGTTATGGGTAAATTGACCAACCTTTCGGTGTATACTCTTTTAGTCGCGACGACTGCCAAAGATTCGCAACAGATAAAGGAAGAGGTTGATAAAGTCGAGGTACAGATCGAGAGCACCATAAACAGCCAACTTTGTCAACGATTCCTCATCGTTAGCAGAGAAAGCCAAAGCTTTCAACTTCTGAGTGTCATAAGCAGTAAGGCCTACAAATACCAGCACGCCAATTCCGCTTATAATAAACTGGAACATAGAGCTCTTCAGCAAGAAGTTCACCAAAGAGGCAACAATCAGACCAATGAGGGCGAAAAAGAGGATCTTACCCCAACTTGACAAATCGGACTTAGTGGTAAATCCGTATACACTCATCACACCAAAGGTGATAGCGGTCACCAAGAACGTCGACATAATAGAAGCCTCAGTATAAACCAAGAAGATAACACCCAGCGTCAAACCGTTCACCACAGAATAAATGACGAACAACAAGGTGCACATACTTGCCGACAACTTGTTGATTGCAGCACCTATACCAAATACCAACGCAAGTTCTACACCGAACAAAACCATTGGCGTATAACCAGTGAATAAAGCCTGCTGAATTGCCACATTGTGGCCGGTAAGCCATGCAGCCAGACCAGAAAGTAGGAGAGCGAAAGCCATCCAGCCATATACTTTACTGAAATAGGTAGAAATAATCTTATTAGCAAGAATAGGGTCGGTATAAGTATTACCTTCGAGAGACTTCACATCTTCACTCTCTACCATGTTGTTGTCAGGGTTCCAAAAATTTCCTTCGTTCTTATTATCCATAATTTAAAATTTATTTTTACTAAATGTACAAATATCGTTCTATTTTTTAATTATTACTAACTTTGCATTGTAAAAAAATATTAAAATGGCACTCAACTATATTTGGGTTGGTTTTTTTCTTATCGCTCTCATAGGTGCACTGTTACAGAGCATTGTATTCAACGATTGGACAGTGTACGAGCGCATCATTAACGGAACATTCACCATGGCAAAGATGTCTGTCATGGACATTGCGCTACCCCTTTGTGGAACCATGACGCTATGGCTCGGCATAATGAATATCGGGCAGAAAGCAGGCGCCATCAACATTCTGTCGCGCATCATCGGCCCATTCTTCTCAAAGCTCTTTCCCGAAATTCCGAAAGACCATCCGGTAAACGGAGAACTGGTGATGAACTTTTCTGCCAACATGCTCGGGCTAGACAATGCCGCCACCCCCCTCGGCTTGAAGGCCATGAACAGCCTGCAAGAGCTGAACCCCAACAAAGACACCGCCAGCAATGCGCAGATAATGTTTCTTGCCCTTAACACATCGGGGTTGACCATTATACCGGTAGCAATCATGACCCAGCGCTTCGTGCTAGGCGCCACCGACCCAACCGACGTGTTCATACCGCTAATTTTATCGACCTTCGCATCAACACTTATAGCTATCTTGTTTGTCGGAATAAAGCAACGACTCAACCTATTGAACGGCACTGTAATCGGCACACTTTTAGGTAGTTTCATTTTATTAGGTGTATTGCTGTACCTGTTTACAAGCATGGACCAGAAAAACATGGTATTTGCCTCGAAACTTGTCAGCAACTGCCTGTTGTTCGGCATCATCATCACCTTCATCGGGGTAGCCGCCTACAAACGGGTCAACGTGTACGAGGCCTTTATCGACGGAGCCAAAGACGGCTTCACCACATCGGTAAAAGTAACACCCTACCTGGTAGGTATGTTGGTCGCCATTGGCGTGATGCGAGACTCAGGAGCCCTCGACTTCATTCTCAGCCTTATCAGATATTGTTTCAGTTGGATAGGGAACACCGATTTTGTAAACGCGCTACCGACCGCCATAATGAAACCCCTGAGCGGCAGCGGAGCGAAAGCCATGATGGTTGAAACCATGAACGCCTACGGTGTAGACTCGTTTGCCGGCCGTTTGAGCTGCCTGTTCCAAGGCGCAGCCGACACCACATTCTACATTATAGCGCTCTACTTCGGTTCGGTGGGCATCAAGAAAACCCGCTACGCCGTAACCGCAGGATTAGTGGCCGACATAGGCGGAGCCATTGCCGCAATTTTCATTGCGTATGCATTTTTTTATTAACTTTGTTATTTAGAAAAAACATAGAAAACGCCCATGTATCTGATTAAATGCGCAAAATGCAACAGTCTGGTGGAGGTTAAGACCGAGTTTCTGATGCTTTGTCCTAACTGCAAGAACAAGCTGGAAAACAACTACCAAGACTGGCGCAAACAGAAAGAGAACCTGGGGAAGAACTTCCAAGTATACTTGAAAGAAATCTGCATATCGTCGGAAGAGTTGGAAGAACAGCAACGCCACGAACGGATGCAGAAACTCTATTCACCAGAAAAAAACAAAATCAGAAAAATAGCCAACCTTGTCTTTGCGGCACTGCTTATTACGGCAGCCATAATTCTGGCCATCCGCCTACAGCGTCTGCTAGGAGAAAGCTGGATGCGAAACTCCCTTCTTGGCATCAACGCCGGACTAGCGGCACTGGGAGCCGCCTTTATGACGTTTTACACCATAAAGCGGAAAAAATTCCAAGACTTCGTTCCCATACTTACCGGTATAGCCGTCTACGCCCTAATTGTGGCGGCCGACATGGCGTTTTTCATCATTACCGACAATATGTAAACAAAGTTTTCATACATTTGTAATTTAGTACACGATTAAACGAAAATAGAGAAATATGGCAGAACATTTGTGGGACAAAGGTAAAACCACTAACGAAGATATCGTCCGCTTTACAGTAGGCCGCGACCGCGAGCTCGACTTATATCTGGCCAAGCACGACGTGCTGGGTTCAATGGCACACATCACCATGCTCGAAAGCATCGGATTGATTGGTAAAGACGAACTTCCTGTTTTGTTGAAAGAGCTGAAAGGCATTTACGAAATAGCCGAAAAGGGCGAGTTTGTAATTGAAGACGGTGTTGAAGACGTCCACTCGCAGGTGGAACTGATGCTCACCCGCAAACTTGGCGACCTCGGCAAGAAGATACACAGCGGCCGCAGCCGAAACGACCAGGTACTTCTCGACATGAAGCTGTATACCCGTGCCGAAATTAAGGAATTGGTCCACTTCTGCCGCCAATTGTTCGACGTGCTGATTGCACAGAGCGAAAAATATAAAAACGTGCTGATGCCTGGCTACACCCATTTGCAGATAGCCATGCCATCTTCTTTCGGACTATGGTTCGGCGCCTACGCCGAAAGTCTGGTCGACGATATGGAGCTGCTGTTGGCAGCCTACAACATCACCAACCGAAATCCGCTGGGTTCAGCGGCCGGATACGGCTCGTCGTTCCCACTCAACCGACAGATGACGACCGACCTTCTCGGCTTCAACAGTATGGACTATAATGTGGTTTACGCACAAATGGGCCGTGGAAAGATGGAAAAGACGGTTGCTATGGCAATGGCCGGCATTGCCGCCACCATCGGGAAACTCGCATTCGACTCGTGTATGTTCACCTGCCAGAACTTCGCATTCATGAAGTTGCCAGACGACTGCACCACAGGTTCCAGCATTATGCCACACAAGAAGAATCCTGACGTGTTTGAGCTGACCCGTGCGAAATGCAACCAAATCCAGACCATTCCGCAGCAGATAATGATGATTATGAGCAACCTGCCAGTAGGTTACTTCCGCGACCTGCAGCAGATTAAAGAAATCTTCATTCCTGCAATCGACCAGTTGAAGGACTGCCTAAAAATGGCCACCTACATTATGGACAAGGTTAAGATTAACGAGCACATCCTCGACGACCCTAAATATGACTTCATCTTCAGTGTGGAAGAGGTGAACCGTCTTGCAACAGAGGGTATGCCTTTCCGCGACGCCTATAAGAAAGTGGGTCTCGACTGTGAAAACGGACGCTTCACTCCGAATAAGGACATCAAACATACCCACGAGGGCAGCATAGGCAACCTTTGCAACGACCGCATTCAGGCTCTTATGGACAAGACCATCGGCGAATTCCACTTTGAAAAGGTAGAACAGGCCGTAGAAAAACTTATTAAATAAAAACGACACAAAAATTTATATGAGTAATACAGTAGAAGACAAAAAAATTATTGAAAAGATAGTTGAAGGCATTCAAGACGTTAAAGGCAAAAAGATAGTCATCGTTGATATGACCCAACTCGAGAACTACACCTGTGGCTACTTCGTCATCTGCGAAGGCGAATCGAACACCCAGGTCAACTCAATTGCCGAAAACATCAAGGACCACGTTCGCGAAGAGCTACGCGTTAAACCTTTCGCCGTCGACGGTATGATAAATGCGGAATGGGTAGCAATGGACTACGGAAACATTATTGTACACGTATTCCAACCAGAAGCCCGCGCATTCTACCAACTCGAAACGTTATGGGAAGATGCGTCACTCAACGAAATACCGGACGTTGACTAATTAAAGTCTAACATAACCACTTTTTATGGGAGAAAACAATAACAAAATACCAAAATTCAGCTTCAGCCTGAACTGGGTTTTCGCATTGATTGCTATCATTTTGGTAGTACTCAACTTTGTTGACGGTTCGCCTGCCGCGAAAGAAATTGGCTACAATGAAATATCGACTCTGATTAAGAAGAATGCGGTAGAAGAAATTACCGTTACCACCAACAAGCGAACCGCCGAACTACGCATCAAGGCGAACAAACTCGGTGTTGCTTTTGGAGCGGACTCGTCTGCATTCAAGAACAGCCCGTACATGACCGTTAAGCTGCCTTCTGCCGACAAGTTCACAGAAGACTTGGCCAGATGGCAGGACGAATTGAACAAAGACAAGGCCGATAACGAGAAGGTAAACATCAGCACCAAATTTGAGGAAGACCACGACTATTTGGGCAACTTCATTTGGGCATTCGGTCCTATTTTGCTGATTATTATCCTTTGGATCTTTATGATGCGCCGCATGGGCAGCGGTGGCGGCGGAGGTGGCGGCATCTTCAGCGTGGGCAAGAGCCAGGCCAAGATGTTCGACAAGAACTCTGCCTCTAAAGTCACATTCAAAGACGTTGCCGGACTGAGCGAGGCAAAAGAAGAGGTGACCGAAATAGTCTCTTTCCTGAAAGACCCTAAGAAATACACCGAGCTGGGTGCAAAAATTCCAAAGGGCGCCCTCTTGGTAGGCCCTCCGGGAACAGGTAAGACCCTGCTTGCGAAGGCAGTTGCCGGTGAGGCAAATGTGCCATTCTTTTCGATGGCAGGTTCCGATTTCGTAGAAATGTTTGTGGGTGTGGGTGCATCACGCGTCCGCGACCTGTTCCAGAAAGCAAAAGAGAAAGCACCATGCATCGTCTTCATCGACGAGATTGACGCAGTGGGCCGCGCACGTGGCCGCAACCCGAACATGGGTAGCAACGACGAGCGCGAAAACACACTGAACCAACTTTTGACCGAAATGGACGGTTTTGCATCGAACAGCGGCGTCATCGTTATGGCGGCAACCAACCGTGTCGACATCCTTGACAAGGCCCTGCTCCGCGCAGGCCGCTTCGACCGACAGATTAGCGTTGACCTTCCAGACGTACACGACCGCAAGGAAATCTTCCAGGTACACCTTCGTCCGCTCAAACTTGACGAGAACCTCGATATCGACTTCTTGGCACGCCAAACCCCAGGTTTCTCGGGTGCCGATATCCATAACGTCTGCAACGAGGCCGCTCTGATTGCCGCACGCCGTGGCAAGAAGAACGTTGAGAAACAAGACTTCCTCGATGCCGTTGACCGAATTATTGGCGGCTTGGAAAAGAAGAACAAGATTACAACCAAAGAGGAAAAGCGAAGCATTGCCGTACACGAGGCCGGACACGCTACCATTAGTTGGATGCTACAATATGCCAATCCGCTGGTAAAAGTCACCATCGTTCCACGAGGCAAGGCACTGGGTGCCGCCTGGTACCTGCCAGAAGAGCGACAGCTGACCACCTCGGAACAGATGCTCGACGAGATGTGCTCGCTGCTGGGTGGCCGTGCCGCCGAGGAGTTCGTATTCCACAAAGTATCGACCGGAGCGTTGAACGATTTGGAGCGCGCCTTCAAGATGGCTTACTCGATGGTTGCCTATTACGGTTTCAGCGACAAGTTACGCAACGTCAGCTACTACGATTCGACCGGTGCCTACGACTACGGCTTCAGCAAACCATACGGCGACCAGACAGCCGAGATAATTGACGCCGAAGTGAAACGCATCATTAACGAGCAATACCAGCGCGCACTGCAACTACTTGCCGAGAACAAGGAAGGCCACGAAAAACTGGCCAACCTGCTCTTCGAAAAAGAGGTCATCTTCGCAGAAAACCTGGAGGAGATTTTCGGCAAACGCAAATGGCAGAGCCGTGCCGACGAACTGATTGCAGAAAAAGAGGAGTCGGAG
>ODAI010906861.1_pt1 | contig 40538 bp, 29 predicted proteins | sample 1539321 | NCBI WGS metagenome assembly ODAI01 (sample SAMN02144231, study PRJEB22623) | gut metagenome | biome: sheep rumen | host: Ovis aries | place: New Zealand
GCCTCTCGCTTCTTGTACTACTACTTCTTCTGTTTTATGTAAGACTTTCAAAGAACTCTTTCTTGCTAACGCTAACAGGTTTCCCTGAAAGCGGATGCAAAGGTACGACTATTTTCCGAACTAACAAAACTTTTCCAAAAGAATTTTGCGAAAAAATGAAAAGTTTTCGCATTTCATGACAATGCGAAAACTTTACACCTTATTATATTATATAAACAAACGATGTTAATCTCTCCGAAAGAGTGAGACGATGTTAATCTCTTCTTCCAAAAATGCGAAGCAGGTAGAGGAACAGATTGATGAAATCCAAGTATAAGGACAATGCGCCAAGCAGAGCTATCTTTTGTGCGCCCTCTCCTGCATCGGGAGCCTGCAGAAGCATCTGCTTGATTTTCTGAGAATCGTAAGCTGTGAGTCCTACAAAGATAAGCACGCCTATGTAGCTAAGAATGTAATCGAAGCCAGAACTCTTAATGAAAAAGTTCACAAACGTGGCAATAATCAGTCCTATCAACGCCATAAACAGATATTTACCAATAGAGGACAGATCCGTCTTGGTGGTATATCCTATCAATGCCATTGTAGCGAATGTACCTGCCGTGATAAAGAAAACGGTGGAAATGGACGATGCTGTGTATATTAAGAATATAGAAGACAGCAGTGCACCGTTGATAACAGAGTAGAGGATAAACATCAGCGTAGCCGTAGCCAGCGAGAGTCGGTTAATGGCGGCACTGACACCGATAACCAAAGCGAACTCTGCTATAACCAGTCCCCAAAAGACGATTTGATTGGTAAAGATGGCCTGCTGCACCCCAGGGCTGGTTGCTACGCCATAGGCTGTAAAGCCGGTAATCACCAAAGCAAGTGTCATCCACACATACACCTTACGCATCAGCACAGGGAAGGCTGAAGACATGGCCAACTGATCATCTATCGACAGGTTTTTCAGTTCAAAATCATTATAATTCATACTATTTCCTTTCTTTTTTGTTACTATTTCTTTTTTTTGTTAATCGGGGGCAAAGATACACATTATTTCGAGTGTGTGCAAATGTTATTATTAAAAAAGAATAAAAAACTTGTTAACAAGGATTTTAATTCGTACTTTTGCGAGGATATTACTTAAAAACAGATATTATTTAAAGACGAGGATACTACTTAAAGACAATGAAAAGAAAGGTTTTTTTATTGATTTGGGCTGCATTACTGTGTGGCTCTGTTCAGGCACAAACTTCTTTTGTACATCCCTGGATGCAGAAACGGGTGGCTTATTTTGGAGACTCGATAACCGACCCACGTAATAAAGCCTCGAAGAAAAAATACTGGAATTTCCTGCAAGAGTGGCTAGGCATCACCCCGTATGTCTATGCCGTGAGCGGGCGTCAATGGAACGATATACCCCGTCAGGCGGATAAGCTGCGGGAAGAACACGGTGACTCTGTTGATGCCATCCTTATCTTCATTGGCACTAACGACTATAACAACGGCGTGCCCATCGGGCAATGGTATGAGGAGAAAGAAGAAAAAGTGATGTACGGCCATGGGCAACCCAAGAAGCTGGTTGACCGCAAGCGCCGCTATATGAGTATGGACGGCAATACGTATCGTGGACGAATCAATATTGCCATAGACAAGGTGAAGCGGATGTATCCCACCAAGCAAATTGTGCTGCTCACCCCTATTCATCGCGCCCAGTTCTACAGGAACGAAAAGAACTGGCAATGCACGGAAGACTACACGAACCAGTGTGGCATCTACATGGAGGAATATATTGCCGCCGTGAAAGAAGCAGGCAACATCTGGGCCTTGCCCGTTATCGACCTGAATGCCGTGAGCGGACTGTATCCGATGATGGATGAATATGCGCAATACTTTGCCGACCCACAGGTTGACCGGCTACATCCCAACGACAAAGGGCACGAGCGTATGGCCCGCACCCTGTATTATCAGCTCAGTGCATTACCCTGCACGTTCTAATAGGACGATGATTTGCCATCGCCAGCAAGGAAGACCGATCAGGCCTTCTTTGCTGTTGTACACTCGTTAACCAGATAAACTATACTCATGTATGGTATCCCCGAATTGGTTTCAAGTCCGATTTCGCAGGTACGGCTATTGCTGTAGCCCACCTCTATGCCGTTGGCCTCTATCTGCGGGCGGAGCTTGCGCAGGCCGTAGCTGTTAAGTTCGGGGAATGTGAAACCACGATCACCTGCAAATCCGCAACAACCCACGCCCTCAGGCAGGAACACATTGTGCGAGCATAGCTTAGCCAACGCTATCATATCCTTGTCCACACCCATCTGTCGTGTGGAACACGTGAGGTGCAGGGCGATATGGCGATCGATAGGATGGAAATCCAGTCGGGGCACCAGATACTTCATGATGAATTCTGCCGGTTCGTAGAGTTTCATCTTGTGCATCACCTTCTTCATGCGATGCAGACATGGACTCTGGGCGCAGAGAACAGGATATCTGCCCTCTTCGCTGGCCTTCCACAGTGCTGTCTCGAGTTCGGCACTCTTGCGATCGGCGATGTCGAGCATTCCCTTCGACTCCCATATCTGTCCGCAACACATACGTTCCATGCCATCCGGGAAGATAACCTCGTAGCCAGCCTTGGCCATCAGTTGGATAACCTCATCAACCAAGTCGTGAATCTTTCCGCCATGCTTGGATTGTCCCATTGTCTGATTGATACAGCTGGGGAAGTATACCACCTTCAGTTCTGAGTGCGACACCTCCTTGTGTGGAATCGACTTCTCGATGATAAACTGCGTCAGGTCGCTCTTCTTGGGTTGGCGGTGCTTCTTAGGCATAGCTGTGGTCCATAGCGGCATGCCCATCTTGTTCATACTTCTACAGATGCTAGTCATCATCTTAGGACCCAGCGTGATATGTGCTGCGTGGGCCACATCCAGCACCACTCGCAGTCCACTCTTGATGCCAGCCATGTGGTTGGCAGCAAACTCGCCCAACTTATATCCTGTAGGACTTTCGTTCATATCCATCTGTCGTATCAAGTGAGTCAGTTCGCCCGTGTTAATCTTCATGGGGCACGATGTAGAACACAGTCCGTCGGTGGCGCAAGTCTGGTCGCCATAGTACTTGTATTGTTTCTTTAGAGTGGCCAATCGCTCAGGGTCGGCACCCGTCTTAGTGAGATAGCATATCTCGCGCTGTACGGCGATACGCATACGACTGGACAGGGTGAGTCCGCACGACATACAGTTTACCTCGCAGAATCCGCACTCGATACACTTGTTGGCACGCTTCACCTGTTCGATGGTCTCCTTGGCAGTCGACAGCGTTGGGTCCATCAGATAGTGTCCGCCATCAGGCACACTGTCAAAGTCGAAGTCGAGCACAGGCAGTGGCTTCAGACACTTGATGAAGCAATCCGGATCATCATTGAAGATTACGCCCCTGTTCAGCAGACCTTCGGGGTCGAATATCTGCTTGAGTTCGCACATTATCCCGTAGGCCTTATCGCCCCACTCATATTTTACGAATGGCGCCATGTTGCGACCCGTGCCGTGTTCAGCCTTCAGACTACCATCGTAGTCCTCGACCACCAGCTTAGCCACATCGCGCATCATCTCGGCATAGCGTGCCACCTCGTGCTCATCGGCAAAGCTCTGGTTCAGGATAAAGTGATAGTTGCCCTCGAATGCGTGGCCATATATGCAAGCATCGTCGTAGCCATGATCGGCTATCAGCTTCTGCAGTTTCACGGTAGCCTCAGGCAGCGATTCTATCGGGAATGCCACATCCTCTATCAGGCACGATGTGCCCACAGGACGCGTACCGCCTACACTCGGGAAGATGCCACTGCGGATGGCCCAGTACTTGCCATAGACGGCAGGATCCTCAGTAAATTCGGCTGGGACATACAGGCTAAACTGACCCAGGCACTCCTTAATCCTCTCTATCTTTTCCAGCAGTTGCTCGTGGGTTATGCCCTTGGTCTCAGTCAGTATTGCAGTCAGGTTGTGATAGTCGCCAGGCTCCACGCCCGCTATCTTGCCAGCATCCACATCCTGCTTATACTGCAGATATACGGGGTCATCAACAGACGACAGCGACTTATAGTCCAGCATCTCGGCCGATTTCACCATCAGGTTCTCGGCACTCATCTCGATATCCTCGTCGCCAGCCTTCAGTTTCTTCATGGCCACCACAGCCTCGCAACTCTCCTTCATCGTGAGGAAGTACACCATTGCCGAGGCCTTGAAGGGATAGTCCTTCAGCGTCTTCATCGTCACCTCGGAAAGGAAGGCCAGTGTACCTTCGGAACCGACAATGCTATGCGCGATGATGTCGAACGGGTCGTCGTAAGCCACCAATGGGCGCAGGTTCAATCCTGTAACATTCTTGATGCTATACTTTTTTATTATACGCTCGCGAAGCTTGTCGTCAGCACGCACCTTGTCACGCAAACCTTCTATACGCGCCATGAACTCAGGATGTGAACGGGCAAACTGTTCCCGACTGGCTGTATCGCCCGTATCAAGCACCGTACCATCCGTTAGAACAATACGTGCCGAAACCATCATCCTGTCGCTATTGGCATGCACACCGCAGTTCATGCCCGAGGCATTATTCACCACGATACCGCCAACCATCGCACTGCCAATGGACGCCGGGTCGGGCGGGAAGACACGTCCGTGGTTCCGTAGCATCTCGTTGACACGTGCTCCAACAATACCTGGCTGGAGAGTGATTGTCTCACAAGAATCCGAGAGAGAACACTTCTCCCAATGCTTGCCCGCCACGATGAGCACCGAATCCGTACAGCTCTGGCCGGAAAGCGATGTGCCGGCAGCTCGGAACGTGAAGGGCTGCTTGTATTTCTTGCATAGTTGGACAATCCTGGAGATTTCCTCCTCACCGTCGCTACGTACCACGACCTGCGGAATCTGTCGGTAGAAACTGGCATCAGTACCCCACCCCAGCCGGCGGAGTTCGTCGGTATAGATACGTTCAGCAGGAATCACCTGCCTTAATTCTGATAAAAAATGATTGTTCATATGCAGCGTTTGTTAGTTGTTTGCGGCAAATATACGAAAAAAAAGCGAAAAAGATGTGTCGTTTAGAAAAAAAATGCGTATATTTGCCAACAACTTATAAAACTAATCGCAAAACAATACGCCCCCCTATGACAGCATTCATTTCCGTCATTCCTATCGTGTTGCTCATCGTGCTGATGATGGGCTTCAAAGTGTCCGGATACTGGAGCGCCATTATCACGCTCGTAGTGACTATTTTGTTGGCCCTGTTTGCCGTACCGGGCATGGACATCGTTCCCGAGAAGTTTGCCGGGACGTCCATTTACGGCATCACGCTGTGGTCGGTGATTGAGGGATTACTCAAGGCGTGTTTCCCCATCATCCTGATTATCATCTGCGCCATCTTCAGCTACAACATTCTGTGCGAGACGAAGGAGATTGAGACCATCAAGACGCAGTTCATCCAGATGACCTCCGACAAGGGGCTGCTGGTGTTGCTGTTGACGTGGGGTTTGGGCGGCGTGCTCGAAGGCATGGCAGGCTTCGGCACTGCTGTGGCTATCCCGGCAGCCATCCTGATAGGCCTAGGTTTCAAGCCCATGTTCTCAGCCGTCATCTGTTTGGTAGCCAATACTGTTGCCGTAGGCTTCGGAGCTGTGGGCCTGCCCGCTACGACACTGGCTAATCAGGTGGCAGCCAGTGGCACGGCAACCCCCGAGGAACTCTGTGAGGTGGCTACCTTTATTATATTACAGCTCTCGCTGATGTTCTATCTCACACCATTTCTTATTCTGATGATGACAGACAGGACAAAGATTTTGAAGAACATCGCTATCGCCCTGTTTGTAGGCACCTGCTCCATCACCGTGCAGTTCGGCTGCGCCCACTGGATTGGTCCTGAGACGCCCGCGATTCTCGGTTCCGTTGCTGCCATCGCCGCTATGCTGATATACAACAAACTGTTTCTGCGCCATGAGGCAGAAAAGGACACCGTTCATGTCGAGCACGTGCGCTTCGGTGTTGTCAAGACGCTCAAGGCGTGGAGTGTCTACGGCTTGATTATCTTCTTCATCCTCATCAGCAGCAAGATTGTCCCTGCCGTGAACGAATTCCTTAACAGCACGCTCGTCACCAAGTTCGACCTGCCCGTCATCGGCAATACGTTTAAGTTTGGCTGGCTGTCGAATGCCGGTCTGATGATTTTCCTGGGTGCCGTCATCGGCGGACTGATACAGGGCATGTCGTTCGGCGCACTGATGAGACTGCTCGCCAAGACCACGCTGAATCTGCAGAAGACGGTGGTCACCATCTGCTGCCTCGTAGCCATGGCCATGCTGATGAACAACACCGGCATGACCAACGACATCGCCAAGGGTCTTGTGCTGCTGACCGGTGCAGCCTTCCCGTTCTTCGCACCGCTGATTGGTTCTATCGGCACCTTTGTCACAGGTTCCGCCACCAACGCCAACATCCTGTTTGGCAAGCTGCAAGCGACGGCAGCCAGCGACCTGGGACTAGTAAACCAAGGAACGTTCTTCGGTGTGGCAGGCAACGAGACCAACTGGCTGGCCGCCGCCAACTGTGCCGGTTCCGAGGGCGGAAAACTGTTGTCCCCGCAATCGATAGCCATTGCCACGGCAGCCTGCGACATGGAGGGACAGGACGGCGACATCATGCGCAAGACCATGCCGTTCGCCCTCTTCTGGATACTGATGAACGGTCTCATGGTATTCCTGGGACTACACGTTATTTAAGGGAAAAGGGAACAGTGAAAAGTGAAAAATTTGCTGCCGCTGTCCCAATGTGAGAATTAACACTTATTACATTAAATGATGAAAATTGGACTATTTATCCCCTGCTACGTGGACGCCGTATTCCCCGAGGTTGGTATGGCAACGTATAAGTTGCTGACGCATTTGGGTTTGGACGTGACGTATCCCGAGCACCAGACCTGCTGTGGTCAGCCGATGGCCAACGCGGGTTTCGAGAAGCAAGCCATTCCACTTGCCGCGAAGTTTGAGACACTCTTTGAAGATTTCGACTACGTGGTATCTCCCAGTGTCTCATGTACGGCATTCATCCGTCTGAACTACCCACGTCTGTTGAATCACGACTGCGAGACAGCCAAGAACTGCATGGACGTGGTGGAGTTCCTGCATGACGTGGTGAAGGTTGACCGCCGACTGGGCACCTTCCCCCACACCGTTTCCCTGCACAACTCGTGCCACGGTGTGCGCGAACTGGGTCTCTCCTCCCCCACGGAGGAGCATGTGGAGAAGTTCAACAAGATCAAGGACCTGCTCGCGTTGGTTGACGGCATCAAGGTGGTGGAGCCCGAGCGCCCCGACGAGTGCTGCGGCTTCGGCGGCATGTTCTCCGTGGAGGAGACCGCCATCTCCGCCCAGATGGGTCTCGACAAACTTGAGCGCCACATGCAGACCGGTGCCGAATACATCACCGGTCCCGACTGCTCTTGTCTGATGCACATGGCTGGCATTGCCCGCAAGCAAGGCAAGAAGATTGAGTTTAAACACGTCATTGAAATATTAGCAAGTGGACTTTGAAGAATTGAAGGATTGAAGGATTGAAGGATTGAAGAATTGAAGGATTATGAGTACACAACATAGCAAAGCGGCCAAGGAGTTCTTAAAGGACCAGCAATACGCCCACTGGCACGATGCCACGTTCTGGGCAGTACGAAGCAAGCGCGACCAGATGGCCTACGGACTGGACGAGTGGGAGCAGTTGCGTGAGAAGGCGTCGGCCATCAAGCGCCACACCATCACCCATCTGGACGAATATCTCGACCAGTTTGCCACGAATGCCGAGAAGAACGGTGTGGAAGTGCACTGGGCGAAGGATGCCGAGGAATTCAATGAAATCGTGTATGGCATCTTGAAGAACCACGACGTCAAGAAGATGGTCAAGTCGAAGTCGATGCTCACCGAGGAGTGTGAGATGAACCCCTACCTGGAGTCGAAAGGCATCGAGGTGGTCGAGACCGACCTCGGAGAGCGCATCATCCAGTTGAAGGGTCAGAAGCCCTCGCACATCGTGATGCCCGCCATCCACCTGAATCACGATGACGTGGGTGAGCTGTTCGAGGAGAAGGGCATCTCCAACGAGAAGGGCAACCACGACCCCACGTATCTGACCTACAGGGCGCGGCTAAGTCTGCGCAACGAGTTCCTGACCGCCGATGCCGGCATGACGGGTGCTAACTTCGGCATTGCCGAGACGGGCGACATCGTGGTATGCACCAACGAGGGCAATGCCGACATGTCCACCTCGTGTCCCAAGCTGCACATCGCTGCCATCGGACTGGAGAAGGTCATCCCCAACTACGACTGTCTGGCCGTCTTCCAGCGCATGCTCTGCCGGGCAGGTACGGGTCAGCCTACGACGACCTACACCTCGCACTTCCGCAAGGCCCGTCCCACGGCTCACCACATGCACATCATCCTGGTGGACAACGGGCGCAGCGAGTGGATAGCCAACCCCGAGCATTGGGAGTCGCTGAAGTGCATCCGCTGCGGCTCGTGCATGAACACCTGTCCCGTCTACCGTCGCTCCGGCGGCTACTCGTACAGCTATTTCATCCCCGGTCCCATCGGCATCAACCTCGGCATGTTGCGCGACCCGCAGAAGCACTCCGGCAACGTCAGCGCCTGCACGCTCTGCAACTCGTGCCAGACGGTGTGCCCCGTCAAGGTCAATCTTGGCGACCAGATATACCTGTGGCGCCAGCAGTTGGACGACTTCGGCACCGCCAATCCTGAGAAGAAGCTGATGTGCCGTGCCATGAGTGCCGTCTATGGCAACGAAAGCCTCTATAACCTCGGAACGCATCTGGCTCACTGGGCCAACTACATCCCCTCGCCCCTCATGAATTGCAGCCTTAATCCATGGGCCGAGGGTCACAAGATGATGCAATTCCCGAAGAAACCGTTCCATGAACAGATTAAAGAATTGAAGGATTGAAAAATTGAAGAATTGAAGTTATGAGTAGCAAAGAAGATATTTTGAAGAAATACCGGGCAAATATCCGCGAACAATTCGATATGCCCGACTTGAGCGACATCCGAGCCATCACCTATCCCGACCCGCTGTTGCAGTTTATGAACATGACCAAGAGCGTGGGCGGCAACGCCATCGAGGTGGAAGAAGGGCGCGACGTGAACGAGCTGATACGCGAGCTATACCCTGACGCCAAGGAGATAGCCTCCAACCTGCCCGAGATTACCATTGCCACGCGCAATCCCGATGAGGTGGGCCGCGCCCGCGACCTGAACGGCACCGACGTCGGCATCATCCGCGGCAGCTTCGGCGTCGCCGAGAACGCCTGCGTCTGGATTCCCCAGCAGATGAAGGAGAAGGCCGTCTGCTTCATCTCCGAGCACCTGGTCATCCTGCTGAAGAAGTCGGAGATTGTCAACAACATGCACGAGGCCTACGCCCGCCTGTCCGCCGAAGCCGCCAGCCAAGAGCCAACGGCCAAGAGTTTCAGCGACTACGGCTACGGCACCTTCATCAGCGGTCCCTCGAAGACTGCCGACATCGCTCAGGTGCTGGTCATGGGAGCCCAGGCTGCCCGCAGTGCCACCGTGCTGTTGCTGCCGGAATAGCAGGGGGCTCTCCGTGTGTCCCGAACCGCCTGTCCCACATCGGGACAGCCAACTTTCAAAATTTCCCCGCACCCTTCCGGCGGAGGCCGTTCACTGTTTTTAGAATCGAGCGCACAGAGTGCCCGCTGTGACCTTACTTTACAAATCGTACTCGTACCAGTCGTAGCAGACGGTGCGCCCACCGAAGCCCTGCTTCTGGAAAATCAAGGGGGCATTGAGCTCGTTGGTAGTGCCGATGGCGGAGGTGCCGAAGTCGAAATAGGGACGGTGAAAGTCGGTAAGGTGAATGAGATGATGGAACAGCAGGTCGAGGGCGCCCAGGCGCTTGCCCTGCTCCGAGGCGGAAATGTACTGGGTGTGCACCACCTGCGACGTGAGATAAAGCACGGTACCACCCAGCGGGGTATCGTCGCGATAGGTCATGAAGAGCCTGATGGCCGACGGGAAGCGCGAATGGAGCAGCTGGATTTCAGCGAGGGTGTGCACGGGACGGGCATCGTACTTGGTGCGGAGGTTGTCGGCAAGTATCTTCCAGAAAGCAGGGAAATCGTCGCTCTCACGCACGGTCAGCCTCTCGCGGCATGCTTTCCGCAAACCCGACAGGCGGGATTCCGCAAAACCGATTTGGTTCGGCATAAAGATGGTGGCGGAGGCGTCGCGCTCTATCAGTCGTGCATGACAACGGAAGAAGAGGGCGTAGAGGTCTTCCTCGGCAGGCATCGTGTGATAAATTCCGGGCACGGGCTTATAGACCACTTTTCGGAAACCGTCAGCCTTCAACCAGGCATTCACGGCATCAAAGAGCTGGCAGAGGTGTTCTGCCGTAGCTCTCTGGTCCGTGATGAAACCACCATAGGTCAGTCCCTGGTGCGACACGAAGACGTCGCCCTTGCGATTGCCGGGCAGCAGGGCGAAGAGCTTGTTCTTGCGGTAAATGAGCAAGGAACAGTCCTCGAAGCGGTCCTGGTGATAGTCCATGTAGCCCCGATGGAACAGGAACGTCCCGTTCTTCGAAGCTGCCACGAACCGGTTCCATTCTGCAGCCTTGTCTGCCGTGTATCGCTGTATGTTAAACATCACTTAGTGTTCGAACTTGGTGTAGGGATCTGTGCCGAGTACGGTCTTGGCAAGTCGCTTGGCCTTTTCGCGAAGGGCATTGACATCGTCGCCGACTTCACCATAGCAGAGCACGACACCCATGCGGCGACCCTTGTGCGCCTCGGGTTTGCCGAAGATGCGGATGCGCGTGCGGTCTTCCTTCAGTGCATCGACGAAGTTATAGGGCAACAAGGAACGGTCAACGGGGGTCTTGGCCTCGGTGGGCGACAGGATGACAGCCGATGCGCCGGCATGCTCCAGATGGATGCCAGCGATAGGCAAGCCCAGTACGGCACGCAGATGGAGCTCGAACTCGCTCAAATTCGTAGTGTGACCCAGCGTCACCATACCCGTATCGTGCGGACGGGGTGAAAGTTCAGAGAAGATGACCTCGCCCTGCTTGGTCAGGAAGAACTCAACGCCCCAGATGCCTGCACCCGTTAGGGCCTTCGTCACCTTGTCGGCCATCGTCTGAGCCTGCTTCAAAGCCTCATCAGAAATCTTGTATGGTTGCCATGACTCACGGTAGTCGCCGCTTTTCTGAACGTGTCCGATGGGCGGGCAGAACAGCGTCGGCCAGCCGTGCTGCTGGGTGACAGTCAACAGTGTGAATTCTGAGTCGAAGTCGATGAACTCCTCGATAATCACCTCTTTCACATCTCCACGCGAGCCTTCCATAGCCTCACAGAAAGCCTGCTCCAGTTCGCCGTCGTTATGCACGTAGCTCTGTCCGTGACCGCTTGACGACATCAGGGGCTTCACCACGCAGGGGAAACCAATCTCGTCGGCAGCCTTCTTAAACTCGTCGAAGGTCTTGGCATAGAAATACTTCGCCGTGCGCAGTCCCAGCTCCTTGGCAGCCAGGTCGCGGATGGCGCGACGGTTCATGGTGTAGTTGACGGCTCGAGCTGACGGCACCACCTGAATGCCCTGTTCCTCAAACTTAAACAGGCGCTCCGTACGGATGGCCTCAATCTCCGGCACGATGATGTCGGGCTGGTGCTTCTTCACCACAGCCTCGAGGGCATCGCCGTCCAGCATGTTAAACACTTCGCGCTCGTCGGCCACCTGCATAGCCGGTGCATTGTCATAACGGTCGCAGGCTATCACATACTGTCCTGCACGCATGGCGGCAATCACAAACTCCTTGCCCAGTTCGCCTGAGCCTAATAACAGAATCTTTTTCATCTCCAATTAAATTTTTTACCTAAATGATATTTCAATGACTGGAAGCCCATGAACTCCAATCTTCCCAGGCTTGGAACAGGCTGAAACGCAGTTTTCAGTTCCTCATAATTCCTGTACATCGGTTCAGTCACAGAAACTGCCAGTCTATGATTCTTAACGAGCCAAATAGATTCCTCGTCTCTTGAACCTAACTGACCATTTGACTTCTCCTGCACATCATAGAAGCCATCAAAGTCGGACACGTCATAGTATCGAACCTTAAACGGCCACAATAACCGTTTCACCTCTACTTGTCCACGCCATACCTTGATTTCCTTATAGGAAAAGAGATAGATGAAAAGCAAGCTTCCAAAAAGCAATATTGCACTTCCACCTATAATGATGGAACCCAGTCGTAGATGCCTACCATCAATCACATCTGAAAGAGCAACTGCAACACCAATGAGCACAAAGAATAACCCGAAACCTGTAATCCCATACAAGCGTACCTTGTTGTATTCCGATACGACTTCGGCATTGTCTCTGACAAAGAAGCCAGACTTATCCTTAACCGCTATAGCGCGCTTTATCTCCTCGAAATTCAGGTATAGATTAGAAGATATGCTAAGCAGCCTTTCACCGTTCTTAATCAATCTGAGCACTTCGCCTGTCTTACGATAATCGCTCTGAGCATAGTCAAACTCAGCAAAGCGATAGAACCGTTTCCAAAATGGCAACAACAAGTTTCGTGTCTCCAACCCATCAACAACAACAGTGATGCGTTTGATTGAAGCCAAATAAAAAGCAGAAAAAAGCAAAGTGAACCCCATCCAGACAAACAAAACAGGCAGGAAGGTTCCCTTATGGAATAAGGAAACGCCACACAATGACAGGACACCAATTGCAATGAGACCCAATGTCTGCCAAATATACTTTTTATTTAGCCTTGAAGTTAGCATGCTTTATCTGTTCTTATACATGTTGTCATAGTATTTCTGGTAGTCGCCCGAGGTGACGTTGTCCAGCCACTCCTGGTTGTCGAGATACCAGCGGACGGTCTTCTCGATACCCTCCTCGAACTGCAACGAGGGCTCCCAGCCGAGTTCGCGCTGCAACTTCGACGAGTCGATGGCGTATCTTAAATCGTGTCCAGCACGGTCGGTAACGAAGGTAATCAAGTCCATATCCTCGCCCTCCTTACGACCCAGCAGACGGTCAACGGTCTTGATGACCACCTTGATGATGTCGATGTTCTTCCACTCGTTGAAGCCGCCAATGTTATACGTATCGGCTATCTTACCCTCATGGAAAATCAGGTCGATGGCACGGGCATGGTCCTCTACATACAACCAGTCGCGCACATTCTCACCCTTGCCATAGACGGGCAGGGGCTTGCGGTGACGGATGTTATTAATAAATAAAGGTATCAGCTTCTCGGGGAACTGGTAGGGACCGTAGTTGTTCGAGCAGTTGGTCACCACGACGGGCATACCGTAGGTGTCGTGATAGGCACGCACAAAGTGGTCGCTGGAAGCCTTGGCTGCTGAGTAGGGTGAATGAGGATTGTACTTGGTGGTCTCCAGGAAGAACTTGTCGCCGTATGCCAGATGGTGCTCAGCCGAAGAGGCGGTGGTGGTAAACGGAGGCTCGATACCCTCGGGGTGCGTCAGTTCGAGCGCGCCATATACCTCGTCGGTAGAGATGTGATAGAAGCGCTTGCCCTCATACTTCTCAGGCAGCGACTCCCAATAGAGCTTGGCAGCCTGAAGGAGTGACAGTGTTCCCATCACGTTGGTCTGGGCAAAGGTGAAGGGGTCTTTAATCGAGCGATCCACATGGCTCTCGGCAGCCAGATGGATAATGCCATCGACCTTCTTGTCCTGCATCAGCTGGTAGAAGGCATCGAAGTCGCAAATGTCCATCTTCACAAACTCGTAGTTGGGTTTGTCCTCGATGTCCTTCAGGTTAGCCAAGTTGCCGGCATACGTCAACTTGTCGAGGTTGATGATGTGATACTCGGGATACTTGTTCACAAACAGGCGCACCACATGGCTTCCAATAAAGCCTGCGCCACCGGTGATTACAATTGTACGTTTCATATTTATCTAATTTAAATTTTTCTTCCTCCTAAAATAATTGATAATCTCCCTGCCAACGAAAGTGCCCAGTCCAAAAATGAGGGCAAAGCGAACTGCTTTGGTATAATCCACTATACCTGTATCGAAATATTGAAACACCAAATCAAAGATGAAGAAAAGAACGACCGTACCTACGGCCTTAGCCAAAAAGATCAAAACTTTATTTCCCATAATAATTCATTTATTTAATGTTATAACTTCACAATCCTTGAATTCCTTGCCGTCAATGGTCAGGCGGACAAGCGTACGTTCCTTGTGCCATCCCTGCAAACCGGCGGCACCCGGATTGATGTGCAGCATGTTTAATGTCTTGTCGAACTTCACCTTTAATATATGTGAGTGTCCTGCCACGAACAGCTGCGGCGGATTGGCATAGAGCATGGAGCGCACGGAGTAGTCATAATTGCCGGGATAGCCTCCAATATGCTTGATGAGCACATCGACATCCTCGCACTTGAAACGGTTCAGTTCGCGATACATCAGGCGCAAATCACCGCCGTCGCAGTTGCCGCAGACGGCACGGAACGGACGGAAAGCTTCGAACTTCTCGGCCACCTCCACACTACCGATGTCGCCTGCATGCCATATCTCGTCGCACGGCTCGAAGTAGTGCAGGTATTTCTCGTCCCAATACGAATGGGTGTCGCTGATGATTCCTATCTTCTTCATAGTCCAAAACGCTTGCGGATAAAGTCGGCTATCAGTTTCTCAGTATCTTCGAGACCCAACAGGCTGGCATCGACACAAAGGTCATAGCTCTCGGCAGCACCCCACTTCTTACCCGTGTAGTAGTTGTAATACTGCTCACGTCGGCTCTCCACCTGTTCAATGAGCCTGCGGGCATGCTCGGCATCAAGGCCTTTCACCTTCGACACCAGCTCCACGCGGAAATCTATGGATGCCGTGATAAACACATTCACAACATTGTCGAAATCCCTCAATATATAATCGGCACAACGACCCAGAAAAACACAACTGCCTTCGCCGGCTGCCTTGCGGATGGCATCGCTCTGGAATTGGAACAGGCTGTCCTGCGAGAAGTTTGAACCATAAAGACCACCTATCATGTGGGGTGCCTGAATGTTAAACAAGCCACGCAAAAAGCCTTTCTTCTCATCGTTCTGCTTGAAAATCTTCTCAGAAAAGCCACTCTCCTTGGCAGCGAGATTCAGCAGTTCGCGGTCATAGAACTTCGCCTCAAAATCCTGTGCCAACATCCGTCCTATCTCCTGTCCGCCAGCACCAACCTGCCTGCCTACATTGATAATTATATGCTTCATCTTTCTTGGTTTATTCACTTCTTACTGCTTTGAACTTCTTCATATACCACATCAGCATGGGTATCGTCATGGAAAACGAGAGGAAGTCGCTGGCTGGCATCGAATACCATACACCGTCCAAATGCCAGAACATCGGAAACACGTAAGCCATAGGCAATAGTAAGAACAACTGACGTGATAGCGACAGGAATATCGATACCTTTACTTTTCCGATGCTTTGGAAAAAATGGGTAATGGTAGCCTGAGAGCCCACCACGAAAAACACCAGCATGTCCAGACGAATGCCCCGAGCGGCCATCTCTATCAGAGTGGCATCGGTAGTAAAGATACGCGCTATCTGACGGGGGAACAGCATGGACAATCCCCAGCCTACCAGCAAGATGGCTGTGGCATAGGTAATGGCCAGAAACAGACAACGCAGCATGCGGTCGTATTTCTCTGCTCCGTAGTTATAGCCCACGATAGGCTGCATACCCTGACAGACACCCATCACAAACATAAAGAACATCATCACCACTGAATTGGCTATTGAATAGGCACCCACAGCCATATCGCCACCATAATGCACAAACTGATTATTCATAAAGATGACGATGACGCTACTTGTCACATTCATCAGGAACGGCGATATTCCTATGGCGATGATATTGCTGACCAAGCGCTTCTTCAACTTGTAGATACCACGCTTCAAATGCAGGATTTCGTTCTTGTTCGAAAACAGATACAACTGCCAGCACATCGCTATTGTCTGTGAAGTGACCGTTGCCATGGCTGCCCCACGGATACCCCAGCGGAACCACCACACGAACAAGATGACAAGCACAATGTTCATAGCCACCGTAAACAAGACGGAATACATGGCATGCTTCGGTTTTCCGGCAGCCCTAAGCACCGCGTTCAAGCCAAAATACATGTGGGTTATCACATTGCCCAGCAAAATAATGGTCATAAACGAACGGGCGTATGGCAAGGTGACGTCGCTGGCTCCAAAGAAAAGCAGGATAGGGTCCAGGAACAACAGACAGACCGCCATGAACGAGAGTCCTATAATCAGGTTCAGCGTAATGGTGTTGCCCAGCAAGTTGCCCGCAGTCACATAGTCCCGCTGCCCTAACTTCACACTGATGCACGCCGAAGAGCCCACACCCACAGCAGCACCGAAGGCTGCACTCAGGTTCATAAAAGGGAAGGTAATGCCCAGACCGGCAATGGCCTCAGGACCTACTATCTGGCCTATCATTGCACGGTCAATGATATTATAGAGACTGGAAGCCGACATAGCGACAATAGCAGGCAGGGCATACTGCCATAGCAACTGTCCTATTGGCTTTGTTCCCAGTTCAAGTGCTGCTTGTTTGTTGTCCATATTATATAAATAATGTGCAAAATTACTGCTTATTGCTTGAACTGCCAAATCTTTTAGGCTTTATTATGATAGATATTTGAAGAAAATTATTTGGTTTTTCACTTAGATTACACTACCTTTGTAGCCCAAAACCTAATGAGGAAAAGATATGCTAAGACAAATCTGTATGCTTTTATGCCTGTTTCTTGCGACAGCTTCTTCGCTTGCCACGAAGCCTGGAATGGCTCAGCGGCAGAAATACAAGCATGGCATCAGCTATATCTATCGCATCTATCTTTCTGACAAAAAGGAATCCCCTTATTCTCTGACTCACCCCTCACGCTACCTCTCCCATCGTTCCCTAGATCGGCGTAAGCGACAACATCTGAAGCTTGACTCTACCGATTTACCTGTCAGTCCCCGTTATATCAGACAGATAGAGAAAATCAAGGAGGTAGAAATCGTCGGGCAAAGTCGCTGGCTGAACACCCTCCTTGTCAGGATGAAGGACACTACCCTGCTCAATACTATAGACCAGTTGCCCTTTGTCCTACAACGGAAAATGGTGTGGCACTCCCCCGACTCTATCACGCAGACTGCCGAACGGGTGAAATACCTTGACCACTTTGAAGAGTACGACCATATACCCAACCAAAGATACGGGAGAAGCCATGACCAAATCAGGGTGTTGCAGGGACAACGGCTTCACGACATCCAGATGGAAGGGGCTGGTATGATGATTGCCGTTATTGACGGTGGTTTCCGCAATGTAGATCGTATTCCAGCTTTTATGCACTCTGACATCCGTGGCTTTAAAGACTTTGTCTGTCCGCCCTCTCCCTCCGTATTCGCAGAAACCGATCATGGCACAAAAGTGCTCTCAGCGATGGCACTCAACGAACCTTTCTACTATATCGGATCTGCTCCTAAGAGTGCCTATTGGCTGCTACGCTCAGAAGACCAGCAGACAGAACAGGAGGTAGAGGAAGACTATTGGGTGATGGCTGCCGAGTTTGCCGACTCCGTAGGATGCGACCTCATTAATTCATCATTAGGATATAATGAATATGACCATGCCGGGATGAGTCACCCTTTGTGGCATCTTAATGGCAGCACGGCCTTCATATCACAAGCGGCCTCCATGCTGGCCGACAAGGGTGTTATCCTCATCAACTCAGCAGGCAATTCCGGTATGGGACCCTGGAAAAAGATTACCGTTCCTGCGGATGCTGACAACATCCTGACAGTAGGAGCTGTTACCCCCGATGCCCCTTATCGCATTGCTCCCTTCAGTTCTATCGGGCCTTCACAAGACGGAAGGGTAAAACCTGACGTAGTAGCTGTAGGAGCACCTGCCTATCTAGTCAATGGGCGCGGAAACATCATGCAAGACATGGGCACCTCCTTTGCGGCTCCCATTGTCTGTGGACTGACTGCCTGTCTGTGGGAGGCACTTCCTGAGAAAACAGCCAAGGAGATGATAGAACTCATCCGGCTCTCAAGCAACAACTACGAACATCCCGATAACATCTACGGCTATGGTATCCCCAAGTTCTGGCGAGCCTATATGCTGGGGAAAGTGAAAAGCGAAGAGTGAAGATTGAAAAGTGAAAAGTGAGCATAGATATACCCTCCGCCAACTGAACCTCATGGTAAAAGATGCCATCGAGATGCAACTGCCCGATGAATATTGGGTAGAAGCAGAGTTGGCAGAATGTCGTGAAAGAGGAGGACATTGCTATCTGGAACTGATAGAGAAAGATGCTGATTCCAACACACCTGTTGCAAAAGCCTCTGCGAAATGCTGGCGACAGACGTGGCAGATGGTGCTACCCTATTTTGAGCGAGCCACAGGACAAACCATCAACGCAGGCATGAAAGTGCTGCTTAAAGTCTATGCACAATTCCACGAAGCCTACGGATTCTCATGGATTGTTTCAGATATCGACCCTACGTTCACATTGGGAGATATGGCCCGCAAGCGTCAGGAAATTATCCGCAAGCTGAAAGAAGCTGGCATTTTCGACCTTCAACGCGAACTTTGCATCCCATTATTCGCCCAGCGAATAGCAGTCATCTCTGCTGAAGGAGCAGCAGGCTATGGGGATTTCTGTAGGCAACTGGAAGACAACGAATACGGTTTCCGCTTTGAGGTGACACTCTTCCCAGCTATCATGCAGGGCGAACAGGTGGAAACATCCGTTGTTGCAGCCTTAAACGCCATATACCCTCATGTCCATGATTTCGACGTGGTAGTCATCATCCGTGGTGGTGGTGCCACTTCCGACCTTAGCGGATTCGACACATTAGCATTGGCAGAAAACGTGTCACAATTCCCCATACCTATCATTACAGGAATCGGACACGACCGCGATGAGAGCATTCTGGATATGGTGGCAAACACACGAGTCAAGACACCTACAGCAGCCGCTGCATTACTGATAGACAACCTGAGACAAGTTCTGGAAAGAATTAACAATGCACAGCAACGCATCACGCTGGCCATCCACCAAAGGATAGCCAATCAGAAGTCGCGTCTAACCAATCTTCAGACACTCATCCCTGCCCTCGTCGAACGTAAGCTGAGTAACGCCAAGCACCGTGTTGAATTGCTGGAGAACAGACTACCTGCAGCTACAGAGCGCATCATGACCAACCAGAAGCATAAGCTGAGTCAAATAGAACTGATGTTACAGAGTTACGACCCTCAGCTATTGCTCAAAAGAGGCTATAGCATCACGCTGCTGAATGGACGGGCCGTACGCGACTCAGAAGAGCTGAAGGCTGGCGACAAAATAGAAACGCGAGTAGAAAAAGGAACCGTCCAATCTGTTGTTATAATTGAAAAATGAAAAGTGAGTTATGGAAGAAAATCTGAAATACGAAGAGGCAATGGCCCAGTTGGAAGGCATTGTCCGTAAGATGGAGTCCAACGAGTTGAATATAGACGAAATCGCTGCACAGCTGAAAGCTGCACAGCATTTAATCAAGTTCTGTAAAGACAAATTGTCAAAGACAGAAGCCGAGTTATCAAAGATACAGACAGAAGGAGAGTTATCAAAGATACAGACAGAAGGAGAGTGACCGAGTTTTAGGTCTTTTATCGTTCAAGATTCTGCTATAATAACCATTCATTTTGGCATTATTTCAACGATTTTCTTGCTCAAACGCAAGATTTTGATTACTTTTGCGGCGGAAAAGAGAATAAAGAACATAAAAACATAAGCATTATGAAGAACTTAGACTGGGGAAACCTGTCGTTCGGTTACATGAAAACCGACTACAACGTACGCTGTTACTATCGTGATGGCAAGTGGGGTGAGATTGAAGTATGCTCCGACGAGTATCTGAACCTTCACATGGCAGCAACCTGCCTTCACTATGGCCAGGAAGCCTTTGAAGGCCTGAAAGCCTATCGTTGTAAGGACGGCAAGGTGCGCGTGTTCCGTGTGAAAGACAATGCCGAGCGCCTGCAGTCAACTTGTCGCGGCATCCTGATGCCCGAGCTGCCCACCGATTTATTTGTAGAGATGGTCAAGAAGGTTGTTCGATTGAATCAGGAATGGATACCCACTTATGAGAGCGGTGCTACACTTTACATCCGCCCTTTGCTCATCGGTACATCAGCACAGGTTGGTGTACATCCTGCCAAGGAATATTGCTTCCTGATTTTCGTCACCCCTGTAGGTCCCTACTTCAAGGGAGGTTTCTCTACCAATCCTTATGTCATCATCCGTGAGTATGACCGTTCTGCCCCTCTTGGAACAGGTAAGTACAAGGTAGGTGGCAACTATGCAGCCTCTCTGTTTGCCAACAATCTGGCTCACGAAAAGGGATATGCCTGTGAGTTCTACCTGGACGCAAAAGAAAAGAAATACATCGACGAATGTGGTGCTGCCAACTTCTTCGGCATCAAGGACAACACCTACGTCACGCCAAAATCCACCTCAATCCTTCCCTCAATCACCAACAAGAGTCTGATGCAGGTTGCAGAAGACCTGGGCATGAAAGTGGAACGCCGTCCTATTCCCGAAGAGGAGCTCGAAACCTTCGAGGAGGCCGGTGCTTGCGGCACAGCAGCAGTGATATCGCCCATTTCATATATTGACGACTTAGAGAACGGCAAGCGCTATACCTTCTCTAAGGATGGACAGCCCGGTCCTATATCCAAGAAGCTATACGACACCCTTCGCGGAATCCAGTATGGTGAGATAGAAGACAAGCACGGTTGGACAACAGTTGTTATTGAGTAATTAACAAATTATCAATGGGAAAAGGTAAGTTGGCGAAATTCGCCGATATGGAGACTTACGAGAACGTGTTCCAATACCCTTATTCGGTAGTGGAACACGTACCTTTTGAGATGCAGGGGAACTGGCACGAAGAGTATTTTCACAACAACAACCCAATTGTGTTGGAATTAGGCTGTGGCAAGGGCGAATATACAGTAGGACTCGCCAAGCTATACCCCAATATGAACTTCATAGGCGTTGATATCAAAGGAGCCCGAATGTGGACAGGCGCCACCCAGGCCCTGGAAGAGGGACTGAAGAACGTAGCTTTCCTGCGCACAAATATTGAGATTATCGACCGTTTCTTCTCCGCAGGCGAAGTCAAGGAGATATGGCTAACCTTTTCCGACCCCCAGATGAAGAACCCACATAAACGTCTTTCCTCTACATGGTTCCTGGAACGCTATCGGAAATTCCTCAGCGATGGTGGCTTCATTCATCTGAAAACCGACTCCAATTTCCTTTTTACCTATACCACATACCTTGTGGAGAAGAACAAGCTGCCTCTAGTTGTCAAGACCACCGACCTCTATCAAGAGTCGGAAAACAATTCGTCGCTCAAAGAGGCTGCCGCCATCCAGACCTACTACGAATCGATGTGGATAGAACGTGGACTGAACATCAAGTACATGAAGTTCAGCCTGCCTCATAGTGGCGAACTCTTAGAGCCCGATGTTGAGATAGAGCTTGATGACTATCGCTCTTATCATCGCGACAAACGGAGTTCAAAAGACAAAGCGAAATAAGAAAAGCCCCTTATTCGCAGAGAGCAACACAGACGCGGTCCTGGAAAGATTTCCCGTCGGCTCCCCGCAAAACGCCCTGGTTGATAATAGAAAAGCAAAGTTGATGGCCATTGGCAGCAGTGCAATAGCCAGCAAGAGATGAGATGCCAGTAAGAGTTCCCGTCTTAGCGCGTACATTACCTTGTGCAACAGTTCCGCGCATACGCTTTTCGAGCGTTCCGTCAACCCCGGCAATAGGTAGTGAAGGCGCCAGATGTTCATAGATGGCCGTATTTCGCCATGCATAACGCAGCAACATCGTTTCCAATTCGGCACTAACATAGTTATATAGCGAGAGGCCGGAACCGTCAGCAATTCGATAGGATTTACTGCCCAGTCCGAAACGTCGGATGAGCTGTCTTACAATAGCACTGGCATCAGTTGCTTTGCAAAACGGTTTTCCCGTAGATGCTGCAATTTGGTAGAACAGAGCCTCAGCAAAAAAATTGTCGCTCTTCTTCATCATACGCTCCAGCACCTTGTCGATAGGATGGAAACAAGGACAGACGAGACGGGCATTGGCAGGACAAACAGCCTCTCCTATAGTGACATTCTGAAGCACAATACCAATATTCTGGAGTTCACGCATAAGACAGTCGGTAAACGTATCCTGGCGGCCTATGGAAAGAGGGGTTAGACGAGGGTTGTCATCGTCCCAGCACCACCCTTCACCCCACTCGACAGGCTCTTTCATCGAGATATCGGCATAAATGTGTCCACGAAGCGTATCGACGCCCATTTCATAGAGTCGTGCCACCATGTCCTTCACGTCATTGACGCTGACCATTGGGTCAAAGCCCCCTACGCAATACAGGTTGCCCGTCAGTTTCCCCTTTCGGATATTACCCGTATAGCATAATCGTGTGCAAAACATATAATCGCCGCCAAGGCGGTCAAGTGCCGTAATGGCAGTGACGACCTTCATGGTAGATGCCGGTCGCATGAGTTGCCGCTCATGATATTGGTAAAGAGTTTGGTCGGCAGTAAGATCATATACCATCAGCCCCACCTGTGTTGTTTCAAACAAAGGGTCGGTCAGTAATGAATCGAGTTTCCTGCGCAGGTTGTCTTGCGCAAGACAGGCTGTAAAGCAGCAGCCCCAAAGTAGGAAAAAAAGATATTTCTTCATAATCGTTGGCAAATATACAAATAAATTTGTACCTTTGCAACGAAATTAAAGAAAAAAGGATGGTTTACAAGTACGATTTTCTCATTATCGGCGCTGGTGTTGCTGGCATGAGTTATGCCTTGAAAGTGGCCCAGGCCAGAAAAGGCAAGATTTGCATGATTTGCAAGACTTCGCTTGACGAGGCTAACACGTCGTTTGCCCAGGGTGGCATAGCCTCAGTGACCAACTTGGAAGTAGATAACTTCGACAAACACATTGAGGACACCATGATAGCGGGCGACTATATTAGTGACCGCCAGGCTGTAGAGCAGGTGGTACGCATGGCTCCCGCTCAGATTAAGGAACTTGTGAAGTGGGGTGTTAACTTCGACAAGAAGGAGAATGGTGACTTCGACCTTCATCGGGAGGGCGGACACTCAGAATTCCGCATACTGCACCATGCCGACGACACCGGTGCCGAGATTCAGCGCGGACTGATGGAGGCCGTTCGCAGCAATCCCGACATTGACGTGAAGGAGCACCACTTCGCTGTGGAAATCATCACCCAGCACCACTTGGGCGTCAGGGTTACACGCCGCTCGCCCAACATACAGTGCTACGGAGCCTATGTGCTGAACGAGCACGAGAAAGTGGACACCTATCTGGCCAAGGTCACCGTAATATGCACGGGCGGCTGCGGTGCGGTCTATCTGACCACGTCGAACCCCGTCATTGCCACAGGCGATGGTATTGCAATGGTCTATAGAGCCAAGGGGACAGTGGCCGACATGGAGTTTGTGCAATTCCATCCCACCGTACTGCATAATCCCAACGAGACACATCCCGCCTACCTCATCACCGAGGCCATGCGCGGCTATGGCGGTGTGCTGAAATTGCCCAATGGCGAGACCTTTATGGAGAAATACGACGACCGTCTCAGCCTGGCGCCTCGCGACATCGTGGCAAGAGCTATCGACAAGGAGATGAAGATACACGGCATCGACCACGTCTGTCTGGACGTTACCCACAAGGATGCGGAGGAGACGCGCCACCACTTCCCCAACATATACCAGAAGTGCCTGTCTATGGGTATCGACATCACCACCGACTATATTCCCGTAAGACCAGCCGCCCACTATATGTGCGGTGGCATCAAGGTCGATTTGAACGGACAGTCAAGCATTCAAAGGCTGTATGCGCTGGGCGAATGCTCATGCACAGGCCTGCATGGTGGCAACCGCCTGGCTTCCAACTCGCTGATAGAAGCCGTGGTCTATGCCGACACCGCTGCCAAGCATTCACTGGAACATATAGACTTGTATGATTTCAACGAAAAGGTACCAGAATGGAACGACGAGGGCACGATGACCAACGAGGAGAAGGTGCTTATCACCCAGTCTGTGAAAGAAGTAAACCAGATTATGTCGAACTATGTGGGCATTGTACGCTCTGACCTCCGCTTGCACCGTGCGTGGGACCGTCTGGACATGCTCTACGAGGAGACCGAGCGCCTGTTCAAACGCGTGAAGGCCAGCCGCGACATCTGCGAGCTGCGAAACATGATAAACGTAGGCTACCTGATAACCCGATGGGCTTTGGAGCGCAAGGAGTGCCGCGGACTGCACTTCACAACGGACTATCCGCAGCATGCGTATGACAAAAAATAGCGTGACGAGTGGTTTTTATTTTTAAAAGTGGCTAATTCCAATCGGTTTTAGCCACTTTTAATTTTGAAAAGTGCCAAATACGTTCTTTTACCCACTTTTGATTTTGAAAACGGCCTATCGCGTCAGGGAGAACTTGAGGGAAAGTCCAAAGTCGTGCGTCGTAGTAGGATAACTGCTGGCAGAAAGCAGAGGGGTGTTCGTCTGGCGCTCATAGTAAGCAGAAAGCGTCATGAGGCGCGACAACGTATAATCGGCCATGAACGACAACTTAAAGGCCGAATTACCGCTACTTGCCGACGATGTCCGTGAAGCAATATCACGCGTGATGGCAGCCTGGTCGCGCAACGAAAGGTCCAGGCGGAGGTTTAAGTCGTGGTTGATGCCCGACCGGCGGTTATTGCCCGCCTGGTTATTTGTATTTGTCTGGCTGGATTTCCTGGAACCGCTCTGCGCCCTCTTGATTTTTCGCGTAGTGCCGGCGCCAAACAGGCGGAAGTCTGAAATCTTATAGCCCAGTCCGATGACAATATCATTGGAGCGCGACTCGTTAATCTGCACACTCGTCATAGAAAGGTTAAGCACACGGGTACGGCGATATTCCGCCTTCAGCGTCATGTTGTTGAGGAAGGTAACATCAACACCCAGCAAGGGCGAGAACGACTCGTTGATGCTGACCATAGGCACGTTCCATCCCAACAGCGAGGCCGTTTCGCTACTGCTTGTATAACTGCCCAGTGCAAATACGCTCTTGTAGGAGTGATTGATATTGACAGACTTGAAATGGTCGCTGAACCAACGGAGTTTGGAAAGTCCGCTGTAACGAAGCGTCCAGTTGGGCAGCAGTTTGGTAATCGCAGGTATGAGGTCAAGGCTGCCTCCTCCGCTAAGCGTATAGGAATCGAGGAAGGCAGGTATCATCACAGCTGCACTATAGGGCCTGATGTCTGTGGTACCATAATGCGCCATCGCCATCTCGCGGAAACGAGGCAGTGCATCACAGAAGCGATCGAAGGCTGCCGAGGGATAGCCGCTATTGGCATCGCCCATCGACTCGAAGGCTGAACTAATGGAGATGGTGGTCATGTTGAACGAACCCGTCTGTGTGGTTGGCATTCCTTCATACATATACTGAATGCTGCGCGCCTTACTCTCCATGCGCGAGGCGTTCAGGTCTATTCTAAGGTCGCGGGCGGGTTCAAGAGTCGCACGTATTTGCAAATCTGTAGTCTGGTTGGTCGTAGCTGGTGTGGCAATACTGTCTGCCATAACCAGCCAACCGTTTTCCATTGCCTTGTTGATATAGGAATCGCCGGTCAGTCCAAAGGCAAAGCCCAGTCCTGGCGCCATCACACTTCCCGTACGCTGTCCCAGCATATCACCGACGTTGGGTGTAAAACCAGGAAGGGTCATGGAATACTGGTTACGATAGGTGATGCCTATGGAGCGCACCATCATGAGCAGGCGGGCGGCACTTTGCGCTGGCTTGTACCACCACTCATTCTCCAACGGTGGCTTGGCAGTCACCGTCAGCTTGATGGTGGCCGTATCGCGGTTCTTTATCTGTATCTTATTCTGGTCTATAACCTTATATTTAATAGGATACATTTGCCCGTCACGCGTTCGCGCCGTTACTATCAGACGCTTCGACTTCTTGTTGTGGGTAATGGTAAAGGTGCTGTCCGTGCGCAATGCCAGCTCCTTCTGATACGCATTTTTGTTCTTGGGAAGAGAAGCATCAGCCGGATTTCCTGGCTTTTTAGGGTCAGCCGCCTTATTTGCCTTATTTGCCTTATTTGTCTTGCTTACTCTGCTAGTATTTTTACTGATGGCTTTTCGGAATCGCTCATTCGCTTTCTTGAGGAAGGGGAAGTGGTTATAGAGCGTCTCCATATTGAAATTGCCATTGATGTTCAACTGGCGATTGTTCGAAATGGTATTGCCCAGTTCCGTTCCATCGTTTAGCGCCGTACCACGCACCCAGCTATAGGTGGCATTATAAGATGCATCGGAGGTTACCCAGTCGAAGATAGGCAACTTGTTTATGGGCAACTGATAAGAGGCCGTGAAGGTCTGGCGATAGTCGAGTGGACGTCCCCAGTGCTTGATGCTCTGCCATACAGAATCTTTCCACGCACTGTAACGGTCTGGATAGAGGTCTTTGTTGATGGGCAGGTCACTCAGGGGCTGTTCTATCTCGGCCTGCGTTCCCGACTGGAAATTCATGTGGAGATTGCGGGTGAGGTCCCAACGCATGGAGAAGCTACGATTCCACAAGAACTGGGAATTAAAGGTGATAGGCAACTTAGCACCTCCCAAATCTGCCATATTGCGCTCTTGCAATTCACTATACACGCGGTTCATCTCCGAATTGAAGGTAATACTCTGTGGCAACCAGTTCAGCGCTAATGCCTTGGGCAGATCCATCCATTTCGACTTGCTCTTTGTCTTTTTAAAAGGCTCCCAAGGCTTATACACTGGGCTATAGCTATAGTTCAGCATACCGCGCCAGTGGTCTTCCTTTTCATAGACCGTCGTCTCACCGGAAGCATGACGATGAGAATGGCTATAGGAGAAAGTGAAGTTCGCGGGGTCATAGGGCATGGGGTGGCGCTTGGTCTTGATGCCAAAGCGCACGTTGCTGAGCGAGAAATTGGTATTTGTCGTTTTCAAAACCACAATGCTCTCTATCGAGTCACGCTCGTGAGCGTTCATGGCTTCCAGGGCGTCGTCCAGCTCCATATCAGTATCCAGCGGATTATACTTCGGACGCGTTTCCTCTTTCGTGACGGAATAGTAAAGGGGTGCCGTCACGTTCATCTTGTCTGGGAAGAATTTACCCAATTCCACATTCGTGGTGAACGAGTAGGTCTTGTAATTTTCCTTGGAGCGTGCGGCAACACCGTCTTCCAGACCACCAAATCCCTCCGTGACAATCTTTCCCGTGAGGTTCACAGTGCCAACATCGGAGAGCTGGATGTCAAGGGCTCCGGATGCTGCCCAGCCGCCCTTGGTCACCACATCCATCAGTCGTAATTCGTTCACCCACACCTCGCCGGAAAGAACAGTACCAGTAAGATTGCGCACACCAATCATCATGGTCTTCACCTCGCCCAACGAGGGATTACCCATTATGCTGACCTTATTATTGGGATGATCTGGGTCGTAGTCTGAGAAAAGCATCGTGTAACTGCTTGTTCCCAACGCACGCGCCTGGTTTCTCGCCTTCTTCAACTTTGTGAAGATGCTGAGGTCAATATCCAGCATATTAGCTTCAGGCCATACTGCACGACAGTCGTTGAGATTGTACTTGTTATAGTCACTACGGTCGGGCGTCAGTTTCAGCGGAATGACATATTCGTAGTAGTTGCTGGTATAGTCACTACCTACACGCACAAACACGGCCAACTGGTCATCAGCCAACCGGTCATCGTCAATCAGATGGTTCGCATGAACAAACATCTGCATACGATGGTACTGTCGGAGGTCAAGGGTTGTGTTTCGATACACCGCTTTCGACTCATTGGGCGAGAGGTTCTTCGCAATCATGTTCAATGCTTGCTCGTTAGCCTCTGTCAACTGAGGCTGTGAGGGGTCTGTGACGCGTGATATGCCAGGAGGCATCACATAGTTGACAGGCTTCTTGTTGTTGTTCTCCTCAATATTGACGGCACTCACATTAAACGTTCCGCTATTGCTGCCTGTAGTCAGCGCGTGTTCATAGACACGCCACTCTCCGCGTATCAGGTCAAGCGAGCCGAAACGCAGCACGATAGGTTTGGTGAAATTGGTGAGGAACATACGCATGAAGCGGATGCTGGTCAAATCGACGACACCCTCTTTTCTACTATACTGCGACAATGGGATGCGGAACTGATACCACTTCACCGTCTCACGATTACCATTGCGCAACGTGACGGTAGCCTCGCGGATGTCTGTGATATAGTTATGTCCCAGCACCATATCCTCAGGGCGCACACTGACGTGATACTGCAGGTAGCGCTCATACTCGTTCAGCGTATAGTCCTGGTTGATATCCTCCACATCAGGATAGGTCTTGTAAGAGGTATCATATCCCTCCGGCTGCTGGTCGCTGTCTGGTGAGTTTCCTTGCGGCATGTTGATGCGCTTATATCGCTCCAGAATACTAGCTTTGCGCTCATCCAGGTCACTACCGCGGAAGTAGTGGTAGTCATCATTGGCAGGGTCTGAAATCCAGGCATTGCGCACACTGTCGTTGACAGTCACGTGGTTCAGGAAGTCTGCATAGGCTGGATAGGTCAGCTCCTCTTCGTCCGTCAGTCCGTTCAGTCCCACATCCTGCTTGGCTCGTGCCCCGCTGGTAGTGGCAAAGGCGTAAGTCTGTGTCGCCTGGATAGGAATCTTACCCCATGCTGTTCTGGAGAAAGCACTGGTACCATCAACCGGCATACCACTCTCGTAGAACTTCTTTCCGTCGTGTAGGATATCCTCACTGACCTCGCCAAGGTCGAAAAAAAGGTCACCGCCATATTGGGAGGCATCAGGACGGTTGTTGGTGTAAATGAAGGGGTCCAGCATCCAGAACTCGATATATTCCACATTGGCGGCCTCGAAGTCGTTGGTGTCCAACTTACGCATCATTCCACCCCAGCGGTCCTGAGGTCTGCGTAGCGTTCCGTCCAGATTGACATCTGTAGAAAGGTTGTAGGGACCACGTTCCTCTGGATAGTATGCCAAATCCAGCACGGACAGCGTATTGGTTGCTCCGCTATATGTGCTTTGGTTCCTGTTGGGATAAAGCTCATTGACATAGACTGCACGCACATAGTGATTGCTCAACTGGTCAAGGTCGCTCTTGATATGACTGGGGGTCAGACTCGAGGAGCGATAGGTGAACAGCGGATCAATCGTGTACCACGCCAACAGGGCTCTGTTGAAGCCGCTGGTCACCGAGTCTTTATCAGCATACTCATTGAACGACTTAGGAACACTGGAGATAACCCACGACTTAGGCTCTATGACGCTGATTCCGTTCTTGGCATTCTCAAAGTCGTCAATATACGAGGCATTGTCCTGCGTGCCGCTGGCTGTTCCTGCTATCAGATGCGCAAACTCTCCCGTGAAGGATATCCGCGAAGGCTGGGTGCAATGCAAGAAGGGCAACTTGTCTATCATACGGGTGAGCCACTGACTCTCTGTCTTCCAGTTGACGTTCAGTCCCCACAGCGTGTTCTTCAGCGGTTCTGACCCCATAGGCACCTTCGATGTCAGCGCCTGTTCGCTGAGGTGCTGGAACGTACCTCCTATCTGGAATTCCTTGGAGAAGTCATATTCCCAGTTGAAGCCGAACATACGCTTCCGTTGCATACCATAGTCGGTATTGCTTTCCAATGATACATTCACATTGGTTCCTGCGTCAATAATGCTCTGATTGAGAATGGTAACCTCGCCTGCGGAATAATCCACGCTATAGTCAGAACCTTCCTTGAGGATGACGCCGCCCGCAGTGACGACCACAGAACCCTGTGGCACATTATAGGCTCCCAGCGAGATGACATTGGCTGAAGTGCCCTTGAACTGACCTACCAGCCGGAACTTGTTCTTATTGGTCATCTGGCGGGCTGCTGTTCGCGTGGTGTCATAGAGTTCCTCGAAGCAATATTTTGCAATACTGTCCTCTGGCAGCCCACGGCTTTTGAGGAAGTCGTGAAGCGTCTTGCCAAACGGCTCCGCAGATGGGAAGAACACACGACCATTGGAGACGGTATATCCCTCTACGAAGTCGAAATATCCATTAGGATTCACATGATTGTTATCGTCCAAGCGGTCACATCCCAAGCCACGCAGCAGGATGACGTCACGTGTCTTTTCCGTGGGGATATAGGTCAGATAGACTCCTGCCGTATCACTCTGATACTTGATATCCAGACGGAAACGGGTGCGCTCAACGGTAGAAGCCAGATAATACACATTCTTCATCATCAAGTCCCAGTTTGCCTGATGAGGACTGTTACTCGTATTCTTCAATGCCTTGACGAAAAGGGCCTCATTCACATTATCGTTATGGTCGGAAGCAAACTCACCCACGCGATAGGTCTTTCCTCCATACGTATATTCATAGGCCACCGCCAGCACCTGGTCGGTCTGCAACGTTGTCTTCAGCGAGATATATCCCAAGGCACTGTTCACCGTATATTCCGATGAGTTCAGTAATCGGGCTGCAGCCAGCTTCTCATAATCCTCTCCACCCACCAATGGTAGTACCGTGCTCGCCTTGTCAATGTCGCGCGCCTCCGCATAGGTGGTTATCAGTTGCTTATACTCGGTATTGGCATCGTTATCTGGATTCTTTGACACAGAGCCGCCCCCACCCCATTGGGTCGCTGTGCTCTCGCCCAGTTCCGAGAAAGCCAGGATGTTACGGGTGTTCTGCGTAGTACCCGTCTTGTTGGTCACCCACACCTCTACATGTGTCACATTGATACCCGTAGTCAGATTAGGCAACTGCTGCATGGCAGCATCGTAGCGCTCACGGAAGAAAAGAGACAGGAAGAAGTGGCGGTTCTCCTCGTAGTTAGCCACATTCAGCTCAAAGGGTGTCATCTGCGTACCACCTTTTGACGATACGCTCTTGGTGGTAGAGTTTTTCTGCGACAATACCGTCTGCAGTTTCAGCTTGCCAAACTGCATGTCCGTACGGATACCAAACAGGCTGCTGGCACCCTTGACCAGCGAGTTATTAGAGGGGAACGTCACATTACCGGCTTCTACGAGTTTGATGATCTCGTCCTCCTTTCCCTCATAGCGCAACTTGATATTCTTCGTGTCGAAGTCGAAGGTGGCATCGGTATTGTAGTTCAGGTTCATGTTCACCTTGTCACCAACCTTACCATTGACGTTCAGATTGATTTTCTCGTCGAAGTCAATAGCCTTGGTGCGCCTGTTAGCCTCTGGCAGCGAAGGGTTGTCTATGTTCTTGAAAGTACCGCCCAGCTTCAGTTCGGCAGTTCCCTGTGTCTTGATGCGCACACCACCAGGTCCGAAAATCTTCTCGGCAGGTCCCAGGTCGAAGTGCATATCTGCGAAGCTGAACTTCTCCTTGCCTTTATTGGCCACGTTCTCTGCATCCTTCTTGCGGAAGAAGTTCCGCAGTTCACGCTTCTCGCTCCATTCACGATATTCCTCGGGAGTCATCAGCAAGGGGGCGTTCAGATAGCTGTCGCCAATCTTCGAGCCGATGACATACATACCCGTGGAGTCATTATACTCCACCTGCTGACGGATATTCTCCGGCAGACGCAGGTCAACAGCAGACGTGTCCAGGTCGGCCACCTCCATAGGAGCCGTCTTCTGAATCTTCCATCGGGGGTGTAACAGTGAGTCAGGTATTTCCTCCTCGTCCTCTACATGTAGCACAGGCTGAGCCATAATCCTGCTGACGGTGTCAGCAGGAAATGAGGAATGAGTAATCGACAAAGTCGCTTTGACCTCGGTCAAAGAAGTGAGAAATGAGAAATGAGCTGACGCCGGAAGCAGCGTAGCGAACAGAACAACCATGCACAAAAGTCCCATAAGGCCTCTGCGCACCATGTTCCGCCAACGCCATTTCTTCATTTCTTCATTTACATTTCTCATTTCTTTCATTTCTCATTTAATTTGCTTCAACGCCAGTTTCACCACCTGTTCAACAGGCAGGTCGGGCTGTTCCGTCAGGATAGCCACTACCACCTTTTGCGTAGGAGCAGGGGCAAAGCCCAGCATGGTGAGTGCACTCACTGCCTCGTCCTTCACGGCATTGTTCACGGGTGCTGCCATCGTACCTCCTGCAGGAATCTCGTCGGCAATACCCAGTTCCACTATCTTGTCGCGCAAATCGACAATGATACGCTGGGCGGTCATCTTGCCAATACCCTTGATACCCTTGATAAGACGCTCGTTACCTGTCGAGATGGCATTGCACAACTCGCCTACACTCATCGACGACAGCATCATACGCGCCGTGTTAGGTCCTACACCACTGACGGTAATCAGCAGTTCAAACATCTCACGCTCTTTCTTCGACACAAAGCCGTAGAGCACGTAGGCGTCCTCGCGAATAGCCTCATAGACATACAGTTTCACCTCTTTCTTGCCCTGAATGGCACTGTAGGTGGTCAGCGAAATGTTCAGCCCGTAACCTACTCCCGCAGCCTCTATTGTTGCCAATGCGGGGGAAAGCTCTGTCAGCTCACCCTTGATATATTCTATCATAATGTCCTTAAAAATGTATTAATACAACTAATTAAACGGCTTTTCCTGTCATTTTATTGTATAATCCATAGAAAAGATGACATTCTGTTACATGATGTCACTTTTTTGAAAATTTTTCGGGCATTTCGTCACGTATTTCAACAGAAAGATGTACTTTTGCACACGAAAAAGAAGATTTTAGGATTTTAACAAGCACAAAGACAATGAAAAAAATCAGAGCAGCCGTCGTAGGTTACGGCAACATCGGTAAGTACACCCTGCAGGCACTGGAAGCCGCTCCCGACTTCGAGATTGCCGGCATAGTACGCAGGAATGGAGCAGAGAACAAGCCAGCCGAACTGGCTCAGTATGAGGTTGTAAAGGATATCAAGAAACTGAAAGACGTAGATGTGGCTATCCTGGCCACTCCTACCCGTTCGTGCGAGGAATATGCCAAGCAGATTCTGCCCCTGGGCATCAACACGGTAGATTCTTTCGATATCCACACCAATATCCGCGGCTATCGTGAGCGCCTCATGGCGATCAACAAAGAGACCAATACCGTCAGCGTCATTGCAGCAGGATGGGACCCAGGTTCCGACTCTATCGTACGTACCCTGATGCAGAGCTTGGCTCCCAAAGGACTGAGCTACACCAATTTCGGACCAGGCATGTCGATGGGCCACAGCGTCTGCGTACGCTCAAAGGCTGGTGTCAAGAATGCCCTGTCAATGACCATCCCCTTGGGTGAGGGCATCCATCGCCGTATGGTCTATGTAGAGCTGGAAGACGGCTACACCCTCGAACAGGTTGCCAAGGACATCAAGGCCGACCCCTACTTCGCTTCCGACGAGACGCACGTCTTCCAGGTGGAGAGCGTTGACGACGTTCGCGACATGGGTCATGGTGTGAACCTGGTGCGCAAGGGTGTCAGCGGACAGACGCAGAACCAGCGCCTTGAGTTTAACATGCAGATCAACAACCCGGCCCTCACCGGTCAGGTGCTGGTCAATGTGGCTCGTGCCTCTATGCGCCTGCAGCCTGCCTGCTACACGATGGTCGAGATTCCCGTTATCGACATGTTGCCAGGCGACCGTGCCGACCTCATCGAGCATCTGGTATAATAGCACCACTATAAAAAGAAAAAGCGTCTCTATTCAGAGGCGCTTTCTTTTTGCTGTTTCTTCTCGAAGGCTGTCTTCTGGGCTTCATACCATTCCAGCCTGCCCTGATAATACTTGCGCAGGTCCTTCCACTTATAGTACGGATACTGCGTCGTCTTCACAGGCAGCGACACCTCGCGCTCGTTCAGCAGCGCCTTCACCAGAATGTCACCCTTTCCTGTGACAGGACGGTAGAACACCAGCTGCACATTACATGCCATAGGGAATATCTGATAGTTGCGCCATACCTTGTCAAGCCCTTCAAGGTCATCGGTGACATAGCCGCAGTTGCCCAGTTCCAGCAGACAAGCCAGAGGCATTACGCACACCTCATGCCCGAAGCGCAGCACGGCACTGGTCTGCTTCGTCGTGTCAGCCACCTGGATAATGTCCTTCAGCAGGTTCTCCTGGCTGAAAGGCTGCACGCTACCACCCAGCGGTGATGCAGCATAGTCCATATACCATCCTACATTGCGGATGCGCCATTGGTTGTATATCTCGTCCTCCGTAAAATAGGGATAGAGGTCTAATCCCAAGTCGTGACTCTGCATATTGCTGGCAATATCAAACAGGCGATATACGAACTCTCCCCCCTTGATGCTGTCAGCAGCCCATTTGGCATCGTTGAACAGCACACCCATGAGTCGTTCGGGATTACTCTGCTTACGGAACTTGCTTTCCATCTCGTGGCGCGCCTCCCTGGTATTCTTACGCACCTCCTTCAGGAAGTCGCAACGTGACTGGTTCAGATAGTATTGGAGCGACTCGCTCACATCATTATGGAAACGAGCCGTCGGATTGGCAGCAGCCAGTTCCTCGCACTCAGCCTCCATCGAGAGGATGCAGCGTATCACCACCGTAGAACGGGCGTCAATGTTCACGCCCTGCTTCTTGAAAATCTCCGGGAAGTTCTGCGCCATACGCTTTCCTATGCCGTGATGCTGGCGCTCTCCCACCGTGGTCAGCTCACCCAACCGATTGATGGAGCTGGCATAGACAGCCTCCACCTGACGCAACACATCCTCACCCTCCTTCGTCAACTTCTGCTGCTCCTTGGCCTTGAGGAGCGTGTTTCTCACACTCGTGTACTGTGGCTCATTGATAAGCCATCGTGAGCCGTGCCTGCCGTAGTGGTTCATCAGATAAGGCTCATACCCCTTGGGGGCAGGCGTCAGCGGCATGGTAGCCGGATAGTTGTCGTAGTCCAGATAGTTACTTGCCGACAGGAATTTGTTCGCCCTGATTTCCTCCTGCGCCGTCTGAGCACACAGCACCAGCACCATACAGGAAGCCAGTAGCATTGTGAAAAGTCTTTTCATATCACCACTCTTTTAATCTTTTCTGAAATTTAATCTTTTCTGAAATTTAATCTTTAATCTTTAATGTTTAATCTTTAATCTTTAATCTTTAATCTCAACCCTAACTACCGTTTTGGTGTTCTGTCCCATCATCTGATAGGTAGTCTCCGCAAGAATACTCTTCACCCATCCGTCGTCCTGCAGCTCGTAAGTAGCCGTTTCTTTCGAGTCTATTTTCGCCATACCACTGTCCATCAGCTGGTCAATGTTCTCCTTCACCATATCGGCCTGCGAAGGCATGATCTTCTCCACCTCCTTGATGATAAGCTGCTTCATGTCGTCCTTGCTCATATTCAGGCTGCCGTTGGTTGTAATCTTATTACCATTCACAAAGTACATACGCTTCATTCTCAGCCCATAGTCGGCAGTATAGTCTTCCTGCATACCCATCGTCACCGTCTTGCCGTTCAGCATCAGCGGGCTGTTGGTCACCTGCATGCTCTTCAGCATACTCTCTGGTGTAACACTCGACAGCACCTGCTTCTTCAGCGTCTCTTTATCCATCACCTGCGACAGCATAGACACCTTCTCAAAGAGTTCGTTGACAAGCTGGCCACCCATCTCGTCCATTTTCTTTTTCAACTCAGCGAAATTGTCAATGCTTTTCACCTGTCCGTCCTGATCCGTCGTCACGCGGACGGTCAGTCCTTTCAGCAGTTCTAACGGTGCGCTCATCAGCTTAGCGGCTATGTTGGTGTCGGCGGCATCACACTTAAATTCCGTGGTCACCACCTCCATCGTATATCCGCCCTTCACGGCTCCCGTCACGGAATATTTTGTCTCTGCAGTCATGTTAAACTCTGGCTGACCCGGTATTCCCACCTTGCTCTCTGTCACATACACTTTCTGCATGCCCTTAGCCATTTTTGGTGCTACTTTCACCTGTGCCTGTACAGCCACCATCATTGTAAGCAACAAGCCCACCATCATTATTTTCTTCATAATCTTTTTTTTGTAAGTTCTTTTGCGTGCAAAGTTATGCTTTTTTTCCGAGATATTGGCAGAATCTATGTAAAAAAAACTTTTTTATCTGGAGTAGCCAAAAAGATACTTGAAGCACTTGTTGATGCGGGCAGCCTGGAAGTCGTAGCTCTGGGTGTGGCCTGCCGTCTTGGGGTGGAGGTTCTTCTTGCCCAAGATGCGGTCGAGTATTGCCAGTGATGCCTGCTCGTCGCCTACCACCCTCACATATTCGTATTCAGGAAGATAGATACGGTTATAGACGATGGGGTCAGCCATATTCTTCATCTTGATGGTCAGCGTCACGTTGACTTCAGCTGCAGGGAAACGAACAGGGATGTGCTTAATGTCTATTATAGGAGTAGAAGTCGTGGGATACCCATTCTTACCATCATCATCATAGCCAACGATATAGCCACTACTTCCATTATCATCTGAATTTGGATCAAATTTCTTTTGTTCCATGATATAGTCATAATCATAACCGGATTTACCATTTCTGGTATCTGCTCTGTTAAGCCTTGCGATTCTGCGAAATACATAACTTATCCCTTCCCCAGGTTTAAAGAAGTTATACCCAAGACCATCTCTCCAGAACACCATCTGCGGCTCGATAATATATTCGTCTTCCGTTGCGGGACCAAAAGTTATCAGTGCTTGATTTATAGTCTCATTTCGATCGCCCCAGGCCCCGAAATTATCATAATATGACATTAACGTTTCAATACTATAGCCGGTTTGACCATTTAAGATGGGTTTCGGGTAAGTTAGCTTTTCCAATGTCTGTTCTGGGGAACCCTCTGCGGCTAAGAAGTTGAATACATAGTCGTCTACTTCACTTCCGTAAGATTTTGTCCAGCGCACCTGGTCATCTGCGAAGTTCTTTGTAGCAAGAGGCTCCATGCCCATCGTAGTTCTGAACGAGTCCACTTCCTGCGTTGTCAAAGACTTGCGCAAGCCGGCTACTGCGTCCACCTGCATCCACTCTATCTGATCCTCGGGGAATACGTTAGGATTGAGTACCACCTCTACGCTGCTGGGGTCGAAGAACGACCAGTGGGCAGCATCTACAAGCCAATAGTACGTTTTGCTATATTGATCTTTTTTTGGTATGAACATGAAGTAGGTATTCGCACTATTGGTGGTGTATATCTTGGGAGCTGTTTTCAGGTTCCATACACCTTGCCCGACCGTCGAAGTGCTAGAGAAATCCGTTGCGAGGGGGAATGTGGGCGTAACAATGCCTACGGTGGGCTGCGAGGTGCTGATGACGCCATCAATGTTGGCAGTACCCTGGGTAGTAAACGAGATAGTACCTGTTGGGGCTGGACCGGAATCGCCTCCGCCTCCGCCAGAGAAGGTAGATTTCAGACTAATAGCTTCCTTTCCGAACGCTATTCCATTGCTGATACCGCCCTTAACGTCTCCGCTTCTTAAGCTGGTGATGGTTTTAGCAAGACCTGTACCGACCTTGACAACATCTTTTATCTTACCAAACAAGCCTTTTGACTTTTTAGCAGAAGCCTTTGTTAAATCAATAAAATCGCCCTTGCTCTCAGCTGTAAAGGTGCTGAAGAGCGAGACATGGCTATCGGACCACGAACGCATCTGCAGACGAATCTTCTCTGCATTGGGGTCAATCGTCTCTGTGCGATAAGTCGAGAGATCGACATCGAAAGCCCACCACCCTGGATTAGGCATAATACATCCGTCGTTGCTCATGGCGCCGACATAAGGTGTCACGTCGTCTGCCCAAGAAGTGCCGTCCGCTGTCAAACCGTAAACATCCTTGGTGCTGGCGGTCTTGTCCAACGGTATGCCATAGCGCAGATCATAACGGTCGGAGAGTCCCTGCGTCATTGTTATCTGCCACAAGTGGTCATTGCCAGCTCCGTAGCCCTGAGGCAAATAGTAGAAGAAACGCAGTATTCCGAGGTATTTGTTGTACAGGGCGAAGAAGTTGCCGTTAGGCGTGCTACGCCTACCACAGTAGTTGAGCACCCACTCCCATCCGTTTTCTGGCGTTATGTCGGCGCAGAAATCCATCGGCAGGTTGCTGATCACCGTTCCGTTGTACCAAGGCAGGTTGACACTTGCATAACCCTCGTTGCCATTTTCGTCCTTGATGCCCTTGCTCACACCGTCGTAGATGTAGATGGCCTCTTGCTGGCGCCACTGGTCTACCTTAAAGTCCTTGTCGTTGATGTTATAGGTGTCGGCATCAGCGCCGTGCATCGAGTTCTCCAGCGCCAGCAGCAGGTTGTCGTAGTCCTTGGGAGCAGGCTGCATCGTCTGTGCAGTACCACCGTCACCGAAGGTGATGGCTCCGTCCTGATAGTGGAAGACGAGCGCCATTGGACTTCCGTCCTGCCCTTTCTCGCCCCTGCGCTTTGCCCTGATGGTGCCGTCGGCAGCTGCGCTATAGTCGAAGGTGCCATTCTCCAAATAGCGTCCGCCAAAGAGAGCGAGGGGCTTGCTGGCATCGTCGGCAGCAAACATCATCTTCCACCACGTTCCCGTGCCGTCGGCATTGAACTTCACAGCCTGCACCACGCGGCTGTAGGGAGGTTTGTCCACGCCCACGATACCCGATTCGGGATAGTCGGCATACCACAGCCCATAGATTTTATCACCCAGCGGATTGTACCACGCTGCATTGTCTCGCTCAGCCACACAGGCTGTCAGCATCATTGCAATCCCTATCAAGACTGCGGAAATCAGGAAATTACGTTTTTTAGTCTTCATAATCATTCTAATTATGTTAATTGGCTTGCATGGGCTCCCTCTTTTTTTATCTGTTCAGTGGGACTAACCTAAAATGTACTTCTCGGCATTCAGGTGGAAGAGTTTTTCTTTTTCCTCTTCCGTCAGATCGAGCGTTTTCACGAATTTCATCATGTCAGCCAGGCACACGTAGGGATAATCGGAAGCGAAAATGATACTGTCGATGCCGAAAGCCTGCTTGGTACACTCAAAGCTGATTTTAGACATAACGCCGCTGGTCGTCACCACCACATTCTTGTTCTTGAAGTAGTAAGCAACCGTGTGCTTCATCTTCACCTCGTCGTCCCTGATCCATGCAAAGCGGTTATCTACCCTGTCGATGATGAACGGGAAGAATTCGCCCAAATGGCCGAGAATCATTCTCAGCTTGGGGAACTTGTCGAAGGTGCCGTTGAGAATCAGTCGCAACGACGTCTTCATGGTATCCAGTCCGAATCCAAGACCAGGCGAAGAATACACATAGCCCATATCCTTCATATCCTTGTCGTCGGAAGCCTGCGGATGAACATAGACGGCACAGCCCAACTCCTCGGCCTTGGCCAGCAAGGGAAGGTATTTCTCGTCATACAGGTGCTCGTGCATGTAGTTGGAATGCGTGTGCCAGTATTTGAATCCCAGTTCTTTGACGCAACGCTCCAACTCTTTGATGGCCTCATCAACGTATGGCGTCGGCAAAATGGCAGTACCCATGAAGCGACCGGGGAATTTCTTGATGAGCTCCGCTACAGCGTCGTTAGACTTCTTGGCGAAATACACGCTCTCCTTTTCAGGCAGTTCCTCCACTGCAGGCGAACTGGACATCACACCGACATCAATGCCGTTACGGTCCATCTCCGCCACGCGCTCCTCGCCGAAATTCATCATTTCGTCAATGAAAGGATAGGTGTTCGTCACACCACCGAAATGGGCATAGACATGATCCCTCACTTCCAGGACTTTTGTTTCCGGATAATACCTCATGGCCTCATCTCTCGTAGCGAGATAGTCCATCAACTCAGGCAGGTAGTAGTGAAATTCGCAATCAATGATTTTCATATCGTTTTATCACCTCGACTCCCCCAAAATGTATTTCTCCGCATTCAGGTGGAAGAACTTTTCTTTTTCCTCTTCTGTCAAATCCAGCGTTTTCACGAACTTCATCATGTTTGCCAGACACTCGTATGGATAATCCGATGCGAAGATGATGCTGTCTATGCCGAAAGCCTGCTTGGTACACTCAAAGGTGATTTTAGACATAATGCCGCTGGTCGTCATCACCACATTCTTGTTCTTGAAGTAGTAGGCTACCGTGTGCTTCATCTTCACCTCATCGTCCTTGATCCATGCAAAACGGTTATCTACCCTGTCGATGATGAATGGGAAGTATTCGCCACAGTGTCCGAGTATCATTCTCAGCTTGGGGAACTTGTCGAAGGTGCCGTTCAGAATCAGTCGCAACGACGTCTTCATGGCATCCAGTCCGAATCCGAGACCTGGCGAAGAATATACATAACCCATATCCTTCATGTCCTTGTCGTCGGAAGCCTGCGGATGAACATAGACGGCACA
>ODAI014567710.1_pt1 | contig 40488 bp, 40 predicted proteins | sample 1539321 | NCBI WGS metagenome assembly ODAI01 (sample SAMN02144231, study PRJEB22623) | gut metagenome | biome: sheep rumen | host: Ovis aries | place: New Zealand
ATATGTATCGGTACTGTCACCCCTAAAAGCCACGAATGTTCCTGATGTGGTTTTATATCCATAACTAGTTCCACTAATAGCTAATGGAAAGGGTAATTTACTATCTAAAGCACTTGTAATAACTTTATTCTGTACAGGATTTGTTGAGGTGGTAGAGAGTGCTGTATCTGTTTTATTATCTATAAGTGTTTCAATACCACTCTTTAGATAGTCTGCTCTTACAGTTCTTTGACTAGTTGCAGTTCCTGTGGTAAGTTCTGATGTAGACATTGCAGAATATGTAGTATTGTCATCTACACCATGGCTCAGCCATACCCAATATGTTCCATCATAAATATACGTATTAATTCTATTAGCGTATCCGCATACATTGCTTGAATTGCCTGTATATACAGCATTGCTATAATAAATAGACTTTGCTCCTGAGCTATTAACATTTAAAGTAACATTACTAGCACTATTAGTGATAGTAAATTTAACAGCAATCATAGTTCCTGCTTTTAATTCCCATCCTGATGCATCTGAAAGAGTAATAACCTTTGCTGCTGTTGCTGCTGCTGTGGAACACGTTCCGAAAAATGATTTTCTATTATTTGTATAACAAGATGTTGGAATAGTTCCTGTAAGTTTTGTAGCATCTATTGAGTTAGCACTTAACTTAGCTGGGAAAGTAACATTCATATCCCTATCCCAAGTATACATACGATTTTTGCTAACCATATTATTTGGACTATTCCAAACATTATTTCCAATAAATCGGATATCTATGATGCTTGCAGATGGATTTGAAGTATTTACAGCTGTTTGTCTAAAAGTCATTCGATATTTATAATAATTACCTGTCTGATTTGCTCCTCCTCCAAATGGTCCTTCTGAGAAGTATCTAATATTATTTCCACTCCAGCCGCTTATCCCTTGCCCTGTAAATACAGTAGTAAAAGTATCTTTTGCTCCTATCGTAGAACGCTCTAAATCCATTACAACTGTATTTCCACTAGTAGACATCCATACATATATACCACAAAAACTGGTATATCTATCTGTTGGTTCAATAGTTATTCTAAGCCTATCACTTGTAGTATTTGTTCCTTTTGTATTATGATGCCCTAGATAAGCTGAAAAACCTCTTGTTTCGTTAAATAAATCTCTTTTATTAGCATCTGTGGCGCCATAATCAGTATATGTGCTACCATTATCTGTTGAATATTCAACTGTAATAGCAGCAGCCGGCAAATCAAATGATTTGTTTGATGCAGCAGAACCAATTTTAGACGCTGTTATTGGATCGACACCTCCAGCAGTATTTGACCCATTTAAAACAATGTCTGATGGTAGCACATTTGATTTATATGCAAAAGAAGCAAGTCCTTTTACAGGCACATTTTGTGCACTACCGCCACTTGGAGTTACTTTAATCTGTCCATTACTATCGCCAGTTGCAAAGGTATATGTTGTATTGGTATCAGTAGTAGGTGGAGTATAACCTAAAGCAGTTGTTACATTTGATTTTGTTAATTCTCCTCTTATTGTAGCAGAAGATTTATTTTCAACATTTCCTAAGCCTATATTAGCCGGGGTTATGTTAACATCTCCTGTTCTATAACTACTTTCTGCATTACCTTTTACTCTTACAGCAGCGGGTATAGTTGGTTTATTATTTAAGTCTGTATAACTACCACTTGTTGCAACAGTAGCTAAATCTGATACATTTGCTTTATTATTTAAAGCACTATTAATAACTTTATTCTGTACAGGATTTGTCGAGGTAGAAGAAAGTTCAGTATCTATATTAATATTAGCAAATGCTTGTGATGATAAAGCATTTGCTAATTCTTGAACATTAGTAACAGTACTTGGTATATTACTATTATTACGTGATATTTTAACATCACTACCAGTATTTTCTGGGTAAAATACTTCAACATTATTATCTTCATCTACCACAGAAATTCTGGTATGTGAATATGTTGTACTCATATAATATTTAAGGCTCCTTTCTATAAAATTGTAGATATGGTCAACAAATTAACCACTAAATACGTATTTAAGGAACTGTTTTAGTAATTAAACAGCATTTTATAAAGTTTTATTATACTGCGATAAATTTGTACTATATAATGTATGATATATTATCGTAATATAGAGTCCTATAGTATTATTTAATAGGTTTAAATAATACTATTATCATATAATATTTTATACATATAACGATATATTAAGTATAGTTATCTTATATATAAGATAACTATTATCATTATATAGGAGGAATATATAACATATGATATACTATAAGTTATATAATAACATATATTATTTAAAATATATAATATTTATTAAAATTAGTTTTATATTCCATTATTATAAAAAATATTTACTTGGGGGACTATAGGGGGAGCCCCTATTTAAAACAATTAACGTTATTACGTATATTTATATAATAATATAAAGAAGACTATATATATAGTCTTCTTATTTTTTATATTATAAATCATGTAAAAACAGACCTTTAATATAAATGAAAGGATAAATATTATGTTAATTAATATAAATAATGTATCACAAGCACATCTTTTATATGTATTTAGAGATTTTTATTCACAAGCTATAAAACTCAATATAATGTTATATTTTGAAGATAAAGATCTTCCTGATAAGATTAAATCTTCAAATATTATGGATATACTGAAAAAAGACATATCATCATTGAAATTATCATTTGGAGTATTATCATATGATTCTAGGAAAGCATATATAGCTACTGATGTAATTGATAATATTCTAAAGTATGACTATTCAGAAGCATCCTCTGTACTTGATGCCGTATCTAATATATTAAGAGTAAGTAATATATTAACAAATAATACTGATAAAGGCCTTATCGCTAATAAATGGCTTTTAATATCATTTTTTGAAAAGATACTTCCTACTATATGTAGTGCATATGATGCTATAAATTATATGAATACTATATCAGCACTTGATATAAATAAAGAAGATTTTACAAAGTCGCTTACATCAAAATTTACTAATAATATAATAAAACCAAATGCTGATATTAGGTATATTACTATAAATTTATACTCCCTTTTAAAGTATCTTATAGATACTGATAATAGTGATAAATTATTATATAACTTTACTGATATGAAAGAGTTATTTTATAAGTATCTATATACTAGAGAATTAGAGCCACATGGTAGTGAAGCTGCTGCAGAATACCTACATCTAATAAATAATATATGTGATAATGCATCTGATGTAAATAGCATACTTGATATTGTAAGCAGTTATAGTGATGATGATTATAATGATTATAATAATATATCTAGTATTATAAATAATTCAATGATATTTGGTAAAAACCTTAGTGATAAAATAAATGCTAATAAATCAAAATTTTTATCAATAGTATCACAGACAAAGAATATTATATTAGATGATAATAATGCAGCTTATTTTAATATACCTGATGACTTTAAAATATATTTTTTAGATAATAGTGATGAATTTAATCCTATATTTATAAAGAAATTTAATAATAATATAAAAGATTCATATAGTAATATCATAATATCCTATAACAATATTATGTATTTATTATATCTTGAATCACCACTTAATAAAGATACAGTATATGGTGTTAGTTTATCACAAGAATTTAATGAGCCAAATAGTATTATTAAGATAGATAAGGACCCTGATGGTGAATATAGATTTATAATATAAAAAATAAGAAGACTATGTATATACATAGTCTTCTTTATATTATTATATAAATATACGTAATAACGCCAATATACCATCATTATATAGTACAAATTTATTTCATCATATAAAAAATTAAAATACATACATAGTCTGTATTTCGTTTCTATATGACTGAAAGAAATAGCAAACTACCCTTTAGTCTTGCTATTAGCGGATCTAGTTATGGTTATAAGACTACAGCAGGGACATTTGTGGCTTTTAGAGGTGACAGTACCGATACATATACTTATGCAAGTGGTAGCACCGGTGGTACTGTCGATTTAGGTGCTAGAAATAATTATAGATATGTAAATGCTAGTAATGTATATACTAAAGGTAAGAGTGATGGTGTTACTACTCATACTGGTACTTATACATTAACAAATAGTGACTTTGGAGCTACTAAAGATATGGGTGCTACTCATACATATAGATATGTAAAAGTACCATCTAAACCTTCACCGACAGAAACTAAAGGTGCTAATGGAAATAATTCAACGGCACTCATTAACGCTATATCAAATACCTCATCTCGCGCTACCATAACTAAAAGCGCTAATTTTAAAACAACTAAGCCCTGTATAGTATTTGGAGCTATAGGGTGTGATTGGCCTACCCAAAGCGGAAAAGTAGTAATACATGGAGTCACACTGACCATGGCAAACACAGCATCAAGTGGTTTAGCATCTTTTGCATGGCTTCTTCCTAATGCAGGAAGCTATTCAATATCTATGAGCGCAAGTGTAGCAGATACATATTATTTTTATGCAGCCTATTTTCTATTAAATGATTAAATGAAATATCTCTAATTTAATATGATAATCATGTGGTCAGCTTATATATATTGCTGAATATACCAGCTATTACCTGCACTGCTTGAAGCAGTATGTGATGCTGCTGTAGATGTATAAAAATATATAGTACCACCACCTCTCATAGTCGTTCCACCTGTTCTAGTTGCATTTGTACATGATTGACTAGGCGGATCAGCAGCTACATATATTATAAAGAATAAAGTGCCTATAGGGAGAGAAAAAGTCGCTGATGTTGACAGGTTCTTATACTCTCCATTGTCTGCAGTTGACGATGTTACAAGAGCGATTTGCGATGAACTGCTATATACACCATTAAGTTTTAGTTTGTTAAAGGTTATAAAAGGAGCAACATGAAATTAATGAGATAAACCGAATTAGTACATGCAAAATTTATCGAAGCGAATGGTGGTGTACTGATTGTGGCAAGGTGATAAATTACCTTGAGCTGTTTGATGGAGATAAATAATTTGTAAGAGGTTATAGTATGGGATTAGAAGTAATTGCAAGATTTTTCAGAACAATGCCCGATGATGTATTAAGAGAGGTATTCGGAGCAGATGAATTGACAGAAATTTTTAATAGGTACGATGATGAAACAATAAAAATTAAGGTTGAGAATTTTGTGCGAAAACTTTATGACAATGCTCAAATTGAAAAGGGCTAATGTCATTAAAGGTTATAAGGACTAATGTGGTGGCGGAATAGGTAGACGCTAAAAGTTGCAAATTTGAGAAGAACGGTTGTTATAAACCGTGTAAAGTGAAATTTATGTTTCATGTAAGGTGCAAATCCTTACTCACATTAGTTTGTTAAAGGTTACATTTTACCAATAATTTAATAATCTATTATATAAAGTATGTTAAATAAAACTATTTATAAAGGACTAAGTATTATACTTAGTCCTTTATTTTTTATATCATTACTATTGTATTATGATCATTTATTTCATTTTGATACTTAGCTTTTTCTAAAAATTCTAAAAACTTCTTATTATCTTCATTTGGTATTTTTATGTAGTTAAATGATCTTGTAGTAGACATTACTTCGTCTTTAAGTTTTTCTTTAACCTTATCTACTTCTAATATCTTTGGGTGAGTATTTGGATTATTGCCACCATCTTTAATCTCTACTTCAAGATTAAGAGATTCTATATAAAAATCAGGAATATAAAAATGCTTTTCATTATTATACGTGTAATAATATGTATGCGGCGATGGTGCTATAACATCATTTGGATTAAATGATAATACATTATCTAAAAATTCTAAAAAACTTTTTTCATATGATCCTGTATATTTTGTTTTATGAATATGATCACTCCATAAATATTCTCCTGATATACTTCTTGCAGCAAGCATTTTTCGTTGCATATCAGGATCTGATAAGAGATTAGTTTTACCATATTTACCAATCATTCTTTTATTAAAAGTTTCTTTATATTTATCATAACATTCTTTTCTTCCACAAAATCTACTATACTTATGTGTACTTTCATTAAATTCTGTATTTTTACCACATACTATACAATGGCCATACATTTTCCCTGTTTTTAAAAATGTATAAAAATGCCAAGGACTGACTCCGTCTGGTATCATTTCATTATGATGCTTTTCATAGTGTGATACCATTTCATCTATATCATAACAATGATAATCACAATATATACAATTAATCCTTCTTTTCCTAGAAGCCATGATAATATTATCCTTTCTATATACTTTAAATGTCTGTTTTTATTAGTGATTCATAATTAATATATAATATATCGTTAATAAATATATGAAAAAAAAGAAGAGGAATAATTCCTCTTCTTTTACACATTTAATTTTTTAGAATGTGATCTTAACTTTCTTTGGAATATCAATTCCAGACTTTGAGAGCTGCTTTGAAAGATTATGCATGTCAATCTTCATAGTGATCTTCTTACCAGTCTTGAATGTAATACCATCTTTTCTCTCAAACTTCTTTGATACGTTGCTCATCATCTCGTTAATGTTCATCATAATTATTACCTTTACCTTTCTGTATGAATATGTACACTATTATACATATTTATTTCTTTATTCACGGATATAGTATATAATTATGATTTAATACTTTACGGATAAGTTAATAACTTACAATCATTAATACCATAAATAAAAAATCATAACCTATGGCCGTATAAGTCAGTCATAAGTTATGATTAATATTATATAGTGAAGCATAAGGGTATACCAAGCGAGTGGGATGCATGATAGTATCTATCAACGCCCAAGGTATTCACACCACAGAAGCACTTGTAATCGCTCACATTCGGAGAAGACTCCCACCAGCCGCAAACGGCACCTGAGCGACCTAACTTTTTTATTCTATTTTTAGGATCTTTAAATATTGACCACTGAAGATCTTCAAGACTATTAACAGAATAAATATCTTTACCAAACACATTATATTCAGATGGTAATGTCAGGTATTCAGTACTATTACTTAAAAGATCATGTAAATCATCTGGTAATAAATCAAATATCTGAGTATTTAAATAATTATATATAATACTATCTTTGAAATCATTTGGATAATCTTGCCCACAATATTTCATAGTCATAGGTGTTTCTAGGCAATCTTTTGATATAAATGCCGTATGTCCATTGTAATAATCAGCAAATTGCATAGTTACAACTTCGCCAGATTTGAGTGTAATATTTTTACTAGATCCTATTTCATATTTTGCATGAAGTATACCATTATTTGCAAGCTTGAATATATCATTCCATGATAAATCCTCTAATGAATCTCTTAATGTATTATTAATCATTTCGTTAACCTTATCAATCATAATTATTACCTTTCTGCACGAATATGTATGCTATTATATACATTTATTTTTCTTTTTATTCCTTGATCTGGTTATAAGTTCTTTTGAGAATTCATTCCAAATACTCTGATCATCATTATTTCTTATAGAGATTTGTCTGCATCTATATGCTCTATTACCTAAAGATTTTACTGGTATTTTCCATTTTTGTGCCACAAATTCAAAATCACCAGAATAATAATCCATGAGAAAATCTTCATAATGATCATATATGTATGAATAATCATTATGAATTACTGTTTTACTTGTAGTTTTACTCTTATTTGTTTTCTTTATTATTGTAACTTCTTCAGTTTTCTCAGTAGTATTATTTGATGATATATTTAAATTAACCAGTCTCTTATCTTTCATCATACTTTTAGCAAACATAACTTGAGAATCTTCAATACCAATATCAGGTACATCTACATAGTCCATAGTGTCATTTGTAGTATCCATAGTATCTACAGTATTAATATCTTTATCAGGATTATTTTCTTTATATTGATACTCTATTCTTTTATCCATCTCTATATTATGAAGCTTGACAATAGCTTCATCTAATGTATACATACTCTTGCCAAACATAAGTCTCATAATAGACTCATCAACTTTATGCATAATATCATCTGTTAATGTAAATTTATATCTACACAATCTATTACTATTTACATTAAAACAAACTTCTGGAAATATTACCATATCAATATTTCTATTGATATGTTTCATAACAAACGGCACCATATAACTGCTAGTATTTCTATAATCGTCTTCTTTAACAAGACATACTATGCAATTATTAGTATTTGCCTGGTAAGTATTATCAGAAATACACAAATAAAGATTTCCATTAGTATTACCATTTTGTGATTGAAGTTCATAAATAGATCCTTTTGATATGTTTGTATAATTCATAATGCTATAACCCTTTCTGTTTAATATATGTATCAAATATATAATGTATAACTAAATAATATTAGTATTCGATTAAAATAAATAGAGTACTAATATTGTACTCTATTTATATTAATTATTTTCTTCTTCAAATTCTCTTATAAGTCTATCTTTATTAGGATCATTTTCAGATACAAGTCTTATACCAGTAAGATCATAAAGCTTATCTGTTATATCAGTAGTTGTCATATTCTTTTCTTTACATTCCATCATTTTTTCTTGTATTTTTGTGAAAAGTTCTGTTATTTGCTCATTATCATCTGTTTCTTCCCAACCATATTCTTCATACATAACAAGTCCAAGAATAGAATTAAAGTGGACGAAATCTGTATCAACATCATACTTATATTCATTGTATGCTCTTTCCATAAGTTTTTTATGAGTTTTTTCAGATATTTTTGTCGTTTTAGATATAGCTTTTTCAATACGCCTTCTTTCTGCTCTACTAGCACCAGATGATTTCAATAAGTTGGCTATCTCATCAACTTGATCCATCTGGTTCATTTTATCTCTGTAATCATTGCTTAAAAAATTATAAGAATTATTTATCATATTTAAAAATCCTTTCAAGTTATTAATAACTTGTAATAAATAATATGATAAATAAAACACATAACCTATGGCTAGCTTACATGGCCATAGGTTATGATTAATATTATATAGATTACGTAGAAAAGCATAGCGGTACGCCATGCGAGTAGGTGGCGTCGTCGTAGCCAGCAGCACCTGAGGCATTCACACCACAGAAGGTTGTAGGGTCGTTACCACACACTGAAAACTCCCACCAGTCGTAAAAGGTACCCGAGCGGCCTAACTTTTTTATTCTATTTTTAGGATCTTCGAATATTGCCCATTGATGATCTTCAAGACTATTAATAGCATAAATATCTTCACCAAATACATTAGATTCAGATGGTAATGTTAGATATCTACTACCATATGCAGTACCATTATATAAAAGATCATGTAAATCGTCTGGTAATAAATTAAATATTTGATTATTTAAATATTTATATGCAATACTATCTTCGAAACCATTTGGATAATCATGTGTATTATATTTCATAGATATCGGCGTTTCTAGGCAATCTTTGGATATAAATGTTGCATGTCCATCGTAATAATCAGCAAATTGCATAGTTACAACTTCACCAGATTTAAGTGTAATATCTTTACTAGCTCCTATTTTATATTTTGTATGAAGCATACCTTCATTTGCAAGTTTGAATATATCATTCCATGATAAATCTTCTAATGAATCTTTTAGCATAGAATCAGCACACTTTTCATTTTGAACTAGTTTGTATGTTTTATTATTAAGTATTATAGTTTTAATATCATAATTATTTAATTGTGGTATTGTTAATGTGATTTCTTCTTTCATAATATTTGTCATGCTTCATCGTCTCCCTTATAGTTACCACAGTTAGGACAAAATCTTGTAGTGTTCCATGGTTGTATTTCGTAGCCACATTTATCACATTTACAGTCTATCCACTTTCCTTTCTTTGGCTCTTGCTCTAAATCTTTTATAATTTCAAAGAGTGTTTCTTTTCTTTGCCATTGATATTCTTCACATTCTTGAATTATAGCTTTAAGAGTATTTATCTTTTCTTCTTTTGTCATACTCCCACCTTTCAACCTTTTCTAGTTATAAAATTTCAATTTGACAAGATTTCATAACATTAAGTGATGATATATGATTATCAATAGTTGTTCCTGCACAACACTTAGAATCTACATATATTGGAGTATCTGAATACATCGCCCTTAATATAAGAGCATTTGACACTACACAAATATCTGTACATAGCCCGCATATCTCAATAGATCCACCAGTGTATGTATACCTATTATCAATCAGATCTATATCAATGCAAGCATCTGTTATGAAATCTTTAGTATTCCATGCAAATGTTCCAAAAGTATTTTTTATAACTTCATGAGAATTTTCATAATTTATAAGATCTATTAATTTCCTATGAAGTTTATGGCCATATGTACCGTTAATACAGTGAGGCACTGGTAGGTTTCTACCTTCAAATGTATCAAGATAATTATTATAATGAGTATCAAGTGTATAATATATAGGAAGATTATTATTCATATACTCGATTATCTTTTGTGATACATTATCGACAATTAAATCAGCTTGTTCTGAGCCAAGTGATCCGTTTATGAAATCATTTTGCATATCAATTACTATAAGTACGTTTGCCTTTGGTTCCATATCTATCTACCTTTCAATATTATGAAACATATTAACTTCTTTGTTATGTATTTTATTATTTTCCTTTTACGATAGCACGTTTGGCATCTCTTATAGCTTTAGGCTTAATGTTATCAAATATATCGTCATCTGATACTTTAAGCTGATACTTAACTGCTGATATATATCTTTCCACATCAGCCATTTCTTCTATCATATTATTTCTTGCTTCTTTTTTAGATAAAGAAGTCTTCTGCATTTTAGGATCTTTTGATAAAGCTCTTCTATACTTATTCACAGCTTGAATTAATTCTCCGGCTTCTTCCATTAAACAACACATATTACTTTCTATAGAATACTTATCAGCAATCTTCTCTACCTGCTTGATAATTTTCTTTTTACTATTAAGTTTTATTTTCTTTTTGATTTCCTTTTTCTCTTTCTTCTTCTCACTCATCTTATTTTACCTTTATTCCTGGAAATGCTGATTTTAAATCATATGAAGCAAATGTATCAGATTTATCACGAAGAACTTCACGCATACCAAGTCTATCTCTAACGTTTTGACTGCGTGCATTTTCTTTCATCCATTTTGTTATACTATTTCTATTAGATAATAATTCTAATGTCCAATCATCAGGTCTAGTTTCAGGAGATGCTGATGTGAAGAATTTATAGTTGCTATGTAATAAATTATTATAAGCACGTTTCCTACCATCTACATAACATTTATCAAGACTATTATTCAATTCTTTTAAAATATTTCTAGATTGCTTAGATAAGTAAATTGCAGAATTATTAATAGATGAAACCCAGCTGCTATCTTGATCATGTTTACATATCATAAATTTTATCATATGTTCAAATTCATTGATTGTTAATGATTTTGCACTATCTATATCATTATCTTTCTCGAATATAAACTGATCTTCAATATCTTTATAATTAATACCCATAACGACTCCTTCCATAATGTAATTGTATTTCATGTCTGGCAATATCTTTATCATATGCATAATCTATAATAAATTGAGATAACCAATCTCTATCCAATAGATTGTCGATATTAAAACTTGATGTTGTTGATTTAATATCCACCTTATCACCAACTGGATAAATAAAATTATCATCAAAATCCTTTATAAAACTTGATACTGTATCCATATTAAATACTTTTTCTATCATATATTCCCGGGCTATACCATTTTCTGGTAATGATACATGTAGTCTTGCATTATAATAAATCATATCAGATATAGTATTAATTTCTTGATATTTTCCTAATACTGTATATGATAATATTAAATTCACATAATAGTCAAAATCATCATATGTATCTTTTGTAATGACATCTAGTGATAATAATAAAAGTCTGATGAAACTTACCATATTATCATCATGGATATCACCACTATCTAGCATATTCTCATATTTATTTTTTATTAATATCAAACTAGTAAATAAATCATTTGTAGGATTATTTGTAGTATCATAGAAGTTATCAGGATTTTCATCATAATAGTACTTAAATAATTCTTTAATATTCATAATTATCGAGTTCCTTCTTGTGTAATTCTATTTCATGTCGTGTTGATAATACATCAACTGCATTACTTTCTAAAAATGATGTTAACCAATCAATATTCAATAAATTATCATATGATAATTCACTTATAAAACACTCTTTATCAATATCAACTTTGTATATTAATGATGCATCTTTAATAATAGAATAGAGCGTATTATATGATAATATTGTCTGAATAAAGTTATTATATGTAACATCTTCAACTTCATTTGTTAAAAATGAACTTCCAGCATAATAATCGATATTTAAACAACGACAATAATGGTATAGTAACGCGATATGATCAACGGCTTGCTTGATGATAGTATCATATTTATATTCAAATAACCAATACACATACTGTCTAAGAACTTTTTCTAAATGCTCTGCATATCTTTCATAAAACATCATAACTGTCCGCTTAATTGCAGTAATGTCTTTCTTATCAATAATATCCTTATTTACAAAATCTCCATATTTATTAATAAGTAAGAATACATTAATAAGTTCATCATCACTATCGTTATGCTCTATGTCATAAACTAATGATTCATCTTCATTATTTATATAATGATACTCCATATAAACCCCCTTTACGGTAAATTAAATACATTATTTACTAGACAATATATCTAGTAAATAATGTATAATTATATTTATCTAAGCTGCAGAATAATATTTTGAAGTTTACTCTGATTATAGAGACCATTTTCATCAGGTTCTCCATATGCTGAGAGGACTTCTTCCACTGTGCCATTAAACTCAAGTGTATTTATAAATCTCTGGATATCTTTCTTCTCAAGAGGTTTTACTTCAAGTTTAAGATCAAATCTACCATCTCTTAAAAGAGCAGCATCTAAACGGTCATAGTGATTAGTCGTTCCTATAAAGATAACGTTATTAGGAGATGCAGTACTATCGAGAAACTGAAGGAGACCATTAATAATTTCTGCATACGTCTTACCGTCTTCAGTTTTCTTCTCCTTTTCTCTATTAAGATATAAAGTATCAATATCTTCGAAGAGAACTATGTACTTATCATCATCAGCATTAATCATAGATGTAAGTTCATTGAAGTTTATTTTCTCTATACTACCGATATTAATCTGGCATATAGATCTCTTATACTTACATGCAAGAGCTTTTACAAGACTGGACTTACCTGTTCCAGGTTCTGAATATAAGAGGATTCCTCTCTTATAATTAAGCTGCTTCTTCTCATAATATTCCATATCCTTAAGAAACTTATCGATAAATCTTGTTATGATTTTATCTTCATTATGAGAGTATACTAAAGATTCAATATCTCTATTCTTAAAGTTAAGAAGAGTGATATCATAGTTCCTAGGTTCTGTAGAATTTACTACATATAAAGAATTATTAAGTCTCTTCTTTTCATTCCTTGTAATGATAGTATTGATTTTATTATAGTAATAGTTTGCATGCTTTCCAAAGACGTAGATATATAAATCATATCTTAAGTCTTTATTGTAAAATAGGCTTTCCTTTACATCAGGAATGTATATACCAGAAGCGATATATACGAATGTACCTTTTCCTATTTTATTAGCTATCATAAAGTTAGGTAAGAATCTTCCATCACTGGTTCTATACTTATCGTCAAATCCTGGAACAAGCTTATTGAAAAGCTTAACAACCATATCATTAGGATTCTGATAATCAATCGCTCCAAGTGATAAATAAATCTCTCTGCCGAATTTTTGTTTGATTTTAGACGCTGCCAGATTATATGCATAATCCTGAATAGTGTCTGTTTTCTTTGATAAATCTGTCATTGCCATGTTCATTAAATTTTTACTCATATTAATTGGATTCCTTTCTTCTGTGTATTCACATATGTATTCACATTCTATTGAATCATTAAAGCCACTTAACCTATAATGATTATCTACTAAATATATTTTGTATTCTATAGATGTTTTACCTAGTGATGATATTTTTCTTTTTGACGTATTTCGACTATTACTTTTATATGCACTACATAGTCCTTTGATTTTAGAATTGTATGTTAGATAGTTATTATATATATAATTTAAACTAAGTAGTGTACCATTGAAATAACTTAAGGGTACTCGATAATCTTTTACATTATAGTATTTATTAAACATTGTATTGTAATTCGATAGCCCGCTATCAGTAAACCATGAATCTCGATAGTGTGAAAGTTTCATTATAAAAATTCCCTCTATAATCTAAAGTTATAAGTCATTATTTAGCGATGATGAAATAGTATGAAATGGAGAGTGTCGTTTTGATATATTACATATTGTTTCCTTATACATAAAATAGCTATTATTTACAGCGCAACTTAATGGATATTCTCTATTTATATTAGATGTAGCAACGTAATCATAATTAACTCTAGTAGGATATTTACATATTTCACTCATTCCTTTCTTTATATATGTTTGATATTGTATTAATTTAAATGATATAAAAGTATCGACCTCATCGACAGCCATTTCAGAAATGGAGTCGGTATTATCAAATGCCATATTAGATAATTTATATTTCATCAGCTACCTCCACTTACGATTGATGTATATATTTTTACTTAAACTAGTTATAGATTTATGTCGAGCAGATAATCTATTATATCCATTTGTTGGATTTATTCCTGATTGGGTATGTCCTAAAAAGTAACCCATATCCATGAATAAATTAGATATACTAAAATCATCATATCTTTGATATTTCGATAATTTTGTATTATTCCTCCTAGCAATAAAGCGCTTTGAAATATTATAGCCAGCGTGTGATAATTTTATATTATTGATCATTAGTATTTACCGATATAAAAATTTATTCCTTTCTTTTATTTTTTTTTATAATTCTTCCTATAAATAATGTATAACTACAAATAAATTATTAATAACCACAGAAAACACTAAGTTAATGAAACTTTAAGAAAGGAATCAATAACTATGGGTAGTATAGAAGAATTTCTGTCCTTAGTTCGCAAAGGTCCTGAAATTGCGAGCCAAATAGATGGACTTAAATTATCTGGAAAAACTATCGCTCGTGGAGCTAAAGATAGTACATTCCAATTTCCATGTATTGTTGCTAGTACTATTCCAGTTGATCTTGCTTATACAACAGCTAAGACTCTCGATAAAGTATATGCAACATTTACTCAAACATGGATATCTATGAATTCCATGTTTGATATTACACTTGATCCAACTCCTCTTGCATATCTTAAAAGAATTCATCAGAATCTATCACTTGAATCAGTTGAAGTTGATAGTGATGATGATATGAATAGATATCTTGAAGGTGTCTACGACGGATCATACAAACTTTTCATGAATGAAGAGAAAAATTATGGCGTATTATTCAACGTAAAAGAATCTGATTTACATGATATATATGAAAGTAATAAAGAACTTTTACGTGATTTTATGTCAGATTTTGATCTTAGACCTATCGAAGAAGCAGAATCTACAGAAATACTTAATATGTCGGATATCGTTGATGGTATGCAGAAAGCTAAGATTGCTGAAAAGAGACTTAGAGATTCATCTGCAGGTAAGGCTCCTAAGCTTACTGATAGAGAGCTTAAAAGATCTAATGATATGCTTCCATATGGTATTGAAGTTAGACTTATTGCTGTTAATGATAAGAAAGAATTTGTGCAATACATTGATGTTGTAATTGGTGTTAAGACAATTCTTCATAAGATGGAGTCAGAAGATCTAGTTGAAGGCATTGTAAAGACTCTTCAAAATAAGTCATTTGCATTTAAGATGCTTAGATGGACTACTGGAGAAATATCTCTTATTAGAGATATTCTTCTAAATGTAGAAGAACTTAAATCTGATGCAATATCTAGGTCAAATGGTAAAGTTCCATTTCTTGGTGCACTTAAAAGACTAAAAGGAAAGAGATTTGGAGTATCTAACTTTACATCTCCACATAAGCTTATTCCAAATGCAACTATTGTTATTTCAAGATATGAAGCAGATTTTATACAGAAAAATTTTGGTATTGATGTAATGGATTCTAGAACTGCTATAAAGCTTATGGATGCTTTATTCCTTATGGGATTCATCATTATAGATGACTATACAAATATAATGTATGCTATGTATGATGGAGATCGTCAATTCCAGGAGTTTTCAATGGATTCTCTTGAGAGAGAAAATCTTGCTAACCAGAATAGGCTTAATAAAGAAATTGGTCGTATGCTTGCACATTAAGAAAGGAGAAGTTTACTATGCATGATGTATTATTAAATGATGCCGCTAAACTCTTCTTTGAGTGTGACGGTAGCGAAACAAATTATGGAAGACTTATGGAAGAAGCGGCTCTTTTATTAGAAGATGTGACTGCGCCATCAACTAGAGAATTCCAATCAAGACTTTATAATTCTATTATAGATAAAGCACATATTGATTTTGGTGATATTCCAAAATCAGCAGGTAATATTAGAGATTATTCAGGTTATCCTGCAATGATTGAAACACTTCGTACTATCAAAAATCTCGCTGTAGAACAAGAAGTAATTCCCGTAGCAGCATATGCTGATACGGTACTTCAAGCTATAAATTATATCACAGATCTTTCATCTACTTATCAAAGAGGATTTACAACAAAGACAGAATATGTAGCACTTGAATATGATACATATGTATATCTTTGTGTTGAAGCAACATCAGCTTTACTATATACATTCGTTGATTACATTAAAGATCCAAATAAGCAGGTAATGAGTATTAAGATTACTAATACTAAGCTTAGAGCAGATGAATTCTTCTTTGAACAGCTTAAAAAATTTAATGCTGTGCAAGCTAAGAGTGGTACGCAGTACCGTAAGATGATGGAAGAATTGTGCAATGGTGGTAAAGATAACTTTATTGGTATTGAGAGAATAGTTGGTATTGGTGCAATTTCAGTTGTAGCGCTTTCAATTATTCCTGTAACAAGAGCTGTTATTTACCAGATATATAAGCTTAGAGGTGACTTATCAGTAGCACTTTCACAGCAGGCTAAATTCCTTGAAATGAATCAGACATGTATTATGAACAACTCTAATTTCGATAAGAAGAAGAAAGAAGATATTATTAAGAAGCAGCAAAATGTTGCAAAAGAGCTTCGTAAGATATCGGATAAACTCAAAGTTAAGTCAGCTAAATCTATAACAGATTCAAAGCGTGAACTTGAAAAAGATAACAAGAGTTTATCAGTAGATTCTATTCGAAATGACATTTCAAGTCAGCCGTTCGATATAATGTAATTAAGGGGGAGCATGGCGGATGGCAGATAATAATTATTGGAGGCAGAGACTAAATGACATAGAAGATCTTCACGACTATTTAAAATTTATACCTGAATTTTTCTCACAATGCGGAGAAGCATCTTCAGTCAAATACATGTATGAAAAACTTCATGATGAAGTTAATGCTTATAAACATATAGAGACTATAGATTTATCTATATCGAGGAGCTTATTTAATCAGTATGAAATGGGGTTTATAAAGCATCTAAATAAATATCAAACAGATAAAAATATTATAGGGATTACTAGTATAGCTAATGATAAATTCATAGACGCTATATTTAATGGATCTTATAATAAACCAGTTGATATGGAACTTAAAGATGCTGTTGGGAATTTAGAAGTACTTATAGATTTAATACCAGATATTGAATCTATGATAAGTAACTCTAATAGAATTGGTGATAAAACTTGCTATGATTCATATATGACATTTGTTAATAGGTATATCAAGATTATGATTGAAAATATACTTGAGACATATCATGATATAAATATTGCTATCAGTGAAGTTAAAGGATCACCAAAAAAGACAGAGTATAAATTATTTATATAACAATTAGAATGGATGCATATATTATTGCATCCATTCTATTTTCACATTAAAAACACTAAGTTAATGAAACTTTAAGAAAGGAATCGGTAAAAATACTATGTTTGAATACTTAAAGAGTATCGATAAAGACTCTATTGAATTCATAACAGAATCTTGTATTGCTGAATATGATATTGAGCATGATAAGATTTCAAATGAATACAATATGGCTATTAAAATGCTTAATTTAAACGAGAGTGAAGAATCTAGTGATACACTCGATAAGTCTAAGGTTACTAAGTTTAAAGATTCAGCTGTTAAGATGCTTAAAGCAGTAAGTGCTTCTACTGGTAAAGCACTTGATAATGTTGCAAATAAACTTACTGGTGAAAATCCAGCAACTATTAAAGACTATCTGGATTCTAAAGAAGGATCTATTAGACTTGAAAAGGATATCACTAAGATTCAAAAAGATGTTAGAGATGAAGCAAGAAAAGGTGATGAACTTCTTCAGAAAATTGCATCTACAACAGGTGTTAGTGATGAAGTAGTTGATAATTTTGTACAAAGTACAATAGATATATTTGATAGGCATGGCGATGCTGTAATTACTGCGGCTGCGGCTGCAGCAGTGTATGCTAATCAAGTTGAACTCTATGACGCTGCTAAAAAACGTGATGGAAAAGATGGTATTTTCCAGCAATGTAATACAGCAAAGAGCCAGACACAGGCTACTAGAGTAATTAATGCTATCAATAATATGTATAATAAAGAACTTAGACTTTATGGTGTATTTATGAATAAGTTTAATGCTCTTAAGAAGAAGGAGGAAGCATAATATGGCTATTTATAATGCTTATCTTGAAGGCGCTGATAGAGAAGCTGCTATTTTAGATATGGAACTTAATAACCAATATGATAAACTCTCAATGCTTTTTGAGATGAGTTTGATGGAACTTGATCAAGTTAAGAGAGATATTGAGCTTAAAGTATTTAAAGAATCTGGAACATATGATGATCTTGAATACCTTATTTCCGAAGCAGAAGCTCAGGTAGCACAAGATCAGACTAATATCATTTCTCAAATTCTTCAGTGGTTTGCTAATGCAATTCAAACACTCTTTACTAATATTAAGAATTTCTTCACAGGAGCTAAGAATATTCCTGATGATACAGAAGTTCAGGTAGAGATGAATGATGGCGAAGATGGTATGTTTGGTGAAATCACAAAGATACTCGACAATGTTGCCAATATGGATGGTAAGATTACATTAGATAATGTCCTTAAAGTAGCACTTTCTGGTGTTGCTGGTGGTGGTGCAATTCTTGCTATCATTGATAAGATTAATAAAGATCATCCAATTAAGACAAAGATTGTTAAGTGGGCTGTTGTAAAGAAATGGAACCAGACAACCAATACTCTTATTGGAAAGATTCAGGGTATTACACAGTCAATCACACAAAAGTTTGGTGATAATACTGTTATTAAGTCAATACTTGATAATGTATGTAAGCCTGTAATGGATGTACTTAAAGGTGTATCCGATAGATGTGCTGCAGCACTTGAGACAGCTAAACAAAAAGTTGGTAATGTTGCAAATAATGTTAAGAATGCAGTAACTGGTAATAACCAGCAGGCTAATGGTCAAGCACAACCTCAAAATGGTGCTGCTTCTAATAATGTACCTGCAACAGTAAGTGGTGCTAAAACAGAAGGACAGGGTACTGGTGCTAGAATCGTAGCATCATTTGTAGATAATACATCTGGTCAACCTGTTACAAGAAAAGCTTATCTTACAAAAGATGGTAAAGTAAACGGTGCTGGTGATAGTAAACCTATTCCTGCAAATATTAAGAGCATCATTGAAGGATCTGATGCTGTTAAAAATGCGGTTCAGCGTATTGCAAAAGGTGCTGAAAAGAATGCTATGAAGAATAATCCACAGGCACAACTTGCAACTGGAACACAAGTTGATAAGAAAGCTCAAGCAAATAAAGTTAAAGCTGCTGAAGATAAGGGTATGCAGTCTGCACAAGCTCAGCTTGTACAAAATTCGGCTGCTGATATTCAGGCAGATCTTGGTGATGAATATACAGTAGAGATGGTTAATGATGAGCTTGTTATTACTATTAATACTGTATTTGAGTGCCCTGAAGATTATCTTTCAACAACTCAATCTATATTTGGAATGGTTGCTGAAGAAGAATCAATTGAAGATCCAGATCTTGTAGAACTTCAGAATTTGTTTAATCAGCTTTAATAGAAAGGAGTAAATGTTATGTTTGCAGAACTTGCTAGTTCTATAAATAATGATATTTCTGCTCTTGAACTTGTGATTGAAAGAGCTGGAATACTTATGGATTACGAATACGAACAGTACAGAATTGAATGTACTGAAAATGAACTTAAAACTATTACAGAAGCAGAAGTTGGTCTTGATCATCCTGAGGGACAGGCTACTGATGGTATTTATGGAAAAGCTGTTAAGATTATCAAAAAGCTTATTGAATCTTTAAAGGCTGCTATTAAAGCAATCTATACAAAGATTAGAACAACTATCTCTGATATTAAAGTACAGAATGCTATGAAGAAAGCTGAAAAGGTTGCTAAAGAAAACGGTAAGCTTAAAAATAAAACTGTTAAAGTAAGAGATCCTCAGGGAGAACTTAAGACTATTAGACAGTATAGAGATTTCCTTAATTCTAGACTTGCTAAGATTAAAGCTGGTAAGGCTGATGGTGTTAGTGAAGATATTGATAGGGAGTCTGAAAGTTACAATAAGAAGCTTTCTGCTGCTAAGATTGCTGCAGTTACTACAGTGACTGTTGCTGCTGCAGTAGCACTTATTAAAACATGGTCTAATCATGTATCTGAAAAGGCTGAGGATACTTTGGTTAAAACTGCAGAAATTAAAGAAGACTTTAAAGATAAATCATCTGCAGCAGTTAATGCTGTAGTTAAAGTTGAAAGAGAGCTTGTAAAAGCTGCTAAAGATGAAGCATCTGCTATATCTAAAGCTATTACAGAAGCTCTTAGTGCTATTAGAGATGGTGTTGTAGCTTCAAGAGAAGTTCCTACAAATGATACATCTGCAAAGGATACTATTAAAAAGGCGATGGAATCAGCTGATGATACTATTGAGGATACTGCTATAGAATCAACTGAAGATATATCTGATTTAGTAGATAGTATTATTGCTGAAGCTGATAGTAATATCGCAGATAATAATACTGAGGAACTTGTTGATACATTTGAAAAAACCGTTTCTACAGTAATTGATAATGATAATTTTGATCCAGAAAGATTTTTATCATTGTATGAAAACGCTATCGCTGTAGAAGATGAACCATTAAACGTTGATACTGAACTTGAATCTTATGATGATTCTAAATCAGTAGCAGAGTTTTTAGTAAATCAGGCACTTAACTAATAACCATAATGGGCGAGTTTAATCGCTCGCCTATATTTTATAGAAAGGACAAACTCTAATGGAAGCAATTTTAAAAGATCCATGTTTTAGAGAATTACAGCTTGCTGTTGAAGCTGCTTCCGAATATGTTCCACTTACAGCAATGGAATATTATATAGAAGCAGAAGAAAGTGAAGAAATTGCTAATATTAAAGCAAATAATGAAAAAGCAAAGACTTCAGCATTTGAGCATATTAAGAAAGCTATACATGCTATAAAGATTGGTATTGGTAACTTTATTAAAAAGATAGCCGATGCATTCTCAAAAGCATCTATGGATAAGCAGACTAGAGAAGCTTATGAAGCATATAAGGCTGCTGAAAAGGAAAATCCAGAACTTGCTAAGAAGAAAGTTTCAGCTACAGATTTTAAGGATTCTGAAAAGATTTATAAGCAGATTCTTAAAGAAACTGAAGATGCTGAAAGAAAGATTGCTGCTGGTGAAAGAGTAGATGCTTCATCAGTTATTTCAAGATGCCAAGGATATCTTGCTAATATGACTAAGGGTGTTGCTACAGCAGTTGGAGCACAAACACTTCTTAATATAGCAAGATCAAATCAGTCTGCAGCTACACTTATTTCAGTAGGACTTAATGCTGATCAGGAAGTTATGAATAAACTCGAAGAGCAGCTTGGTAAGAAGAATGCTGAAGATTTAAATAATGAAGTTGCAAAGCTTACAAATAGATGTGCTTTATATAGATTTAGACTTAAAGTTCATCATAAATATTTTGGTACAGTATCTGAATCATTTACTGGAGCTATTAATGGTCTTAAAAATGCTGCCCTTGGTTCTAAGAAAGAAGGCGGTAAAGAAGTTGATAAACTCCTTAGAGGAAATGATACTGTTGCTAGAACTTTAAATGCTAGAGATGAAGCACTCTCAACTGGTAAAAAGGAATTTGCTAAAGATAAAATTAAGACTGCATTAACAAATCCTATCAATAATGCTAAAGCAAAGCATGATAGAAAAGCTGAAGCAAAAAGAGAAGCTAAAGGAGATTATTCTGGAGCAGATCTTTTAACTTATATAAAGCATAATGTAGATGCTGTTAAAAATAAATAATATATGTAAAGAGGGTGGTGCTAATAACTACCCTCTTTACAACTATTTTTATATAAAATCCTACTGAAAACAGTAGTTTAATGATTACTTGTATTATATGATAACAAGAGAAAGGACGGTATTACTCCATGATTAGTTATAGTTATGTAAATGGATCAGTTGCTGAAATTCCATATTTTGATCCATACAATACTTACGAATCAGAAGTAAATGAGATTATAGACAATGTGTCTATGAGTTATTTTGAATACGCTAATGCTATAAATGAATACAACGTTGATGTTGAATTCTATGAAGCTGGTGATGATAAGAAAGCAGGCGCAGTAGCATCTGCAAACAGTAATTTTGTTGATAAAATTGGTAAAGCTATTATTGAAGTTGGTAAGAAAGCTTTGGCGTTTATTAATAATATTATTACTAAAATTCAGGAATCACTTTTTGCAAATAAGTCTGATATGGCAAAAGTATCAGCTCTTTGTAAGAAGAATCCATCTGCAGCCGATGATATCAATAAAGCGTTTAGAGATGGTAATTTACAAGTTGCTGATCTTAAGTCTCTTCAAGAACTTGAAAAAAGCTATCTTGAACTTATTAAAGAAGCTAGACAGCAGGATGCTGATCCTGATTCTATTAAAGCTAAATGGGCTGCAGCTAAAAAGAAATTTGGTGATTTAGAGAATTCTGATATAGTTAAAGGAGTTCTTACAATTGGTAAAGTAGCTACTGCTATTGGAACTATTGCTACATTAAAAAGTATGATTCAAAAATCTAATGATGAAGCAAAGTATGCTCATGAAACGCTGGCTGCAAGAATTGGCAAAGCCAAATCCGATGCAGATTCAGCAGCATCTAATGCAGTATCATCAGCAGTCAAGGCTGAAGTAGATACTAAACTTAAAGAGCATAATATTAAAGCTGGTATAGCTAATGCAGCTTCAGCAGCATCTAATGCAATCTCAGCGGCAACCAATGCTGAAGTAAATTCTAAGCTCAAAGATCATAATATTAAGGCTGGTATAGCTAATGCAGCTTCAGCAGCAACCAAGGCTGAAATAGATAAGAAACTTAAAGAGCATAATATTAAAGCTGGTATAGCTAATGCAATCTCTGCAGCAGCTAATGCTGAAGTAGCTAATAAAACTAAAGCCGATAGAATTGCTCAATCACATCTTACTACAAATAAAGAAAAATTTGAATACTTCAAAAAGCACAATGGCAAAGATCCAGATGGAATTTTAAATGGTGCTGAAATTAGATCATTTACAAAGAAACTTCTTGCTAAAGAAAGTGTATTTGATGATTATGAGTTTGATGAAAATGGATATATGAAAGAATCAGCATCAAGTGCTGACATTAATCTTATATCTAAACTTCATGCAGACTTTTCTAATATAGTGGCTAAAAGTAGTAACCTTACATTTAGTAATATTATGAAAGCACAAGCTATTATTAGAAAAGCACTTGCTGCTGGAGTTGAAGCTTATAATAAAGATCCTAATGAAAAGAAGTCAAATCTTCCGCAAAGACTTCATGAGAAATATGGAAAGAAGGATAATAAAGAAGATGAATAAGAAAGGTGGTTTCTATGTCTGGATACAATGAACATAAATTTCAAATTGATAACAGTAATGTTATCTTTGAATTTGATACAAAAAGCTTCCAGGCTAATGCTTTAACTTTAACCGGTACTCCAAAGGATATCGACTTTAAGACATCTTTCTATTCTAAAACTATCGCTGATACTATAAGCGGTATTAATGATATCACTTTGGACAAGGAAGCAGTAAAAGAATTTTCTAGAATTAATCTATTGTCTGGTGGGTATACACCCATCAGACCAATAGACTATTCTGATGTCACAATAATAAAATCAAAAGAAGTTTTAAAGTATGCTGAAGAACTTAAGGATATGATTGCTAACTTAGAAAAGTGTGAAGATTTTACTAAAGATGAAGTTACAAAGCATACTGATATGAGTAGAGTTCTTGAGTATAGGAAAGAAGCAGTAAAGACTACTCTAAATACAAGATCTAAAATTGAGGAACTTGTAAAGGCTCCGGATAAAGCAAAGAAAATTATTCCAGATAGTAAATATATAACATCCACTATAATTCCTTTTGTTAATGGATTTAATAATACAAAAAATAATCTTATTAAAGAAGGTAAAGATATCTTAGCAGATGTTACTTTGGGTGAATCTGAAGTTTATAATATTATACATAATCCTCATACACAAAAACAAATTGCAAAAATGAGATATGCTCAGTATAATGCAGCAAGTGCACTTCTTGATGTACTTTCTTGGGTTACATTTATGTATGTTAGAAAAGTTAATAACTTTAGAACTAATGTACTTAACTGTAATAGACTTTATGTAGAAGTAATAAATAGAAATGATAAAGCTGTAATAGAGTCTGAGCTTAGTCTAAATACAGGAATACTTTCAGTAACTCCTGCTAACCTTGGGTTTAATATTCTTCAAGGTAATGTTGGGGCATATTCTGTTCTTGCTAATAGAGTATATGAACTTTATAGCGGTAAAAATAAAGTTGATGATATTGATGAACCTATACGTGTAGGAGATGATGTTCCAAATAATATTAACGGCGAATATACACAAGGAGTATCTAAGTATAATGCTAGTGTGTATATTAACGTTAAAAAAGCATTAATTGGTATAGGGCAAGGATTATATAATATTTGTCAAGTTCCAGATGGTCTTTTAATCCGTAAAGATGATCTTATAGGAGATTCTGGATTTAAACTTCCACTAAAAGATAAATTTAGATCAGTCCTTACAGATATTACAGATGTATCAAAGATTCAATATGCCGACTTTATTAATAAAGAAGGTGTTGATACTGCTAATATTGATGAACTATTATCAGAAGTTAAAGATTTTAATGATAATATGCAATCAATATCAAATGAAGCAATTGATACTAAAGCAGTACTTGATGAGATTATAAGACGTTTTGATATATCTATAGCACCCGCTTTTACTGAAGTAGATTCTGTAAAAGAGATTGAAGAGTGGGCTAGGATGTTTAATGATGAGTACGTTGAATTCATAAATGATATTGCTGGCAGATTTATGGAAAGATTAGCATATCTTGCTATTACTCTTAAGAAGATAGATGATCAAGTGTCCTCATCAAATAACGAAGAAAATATTGTTTCAAAAGCATTTTCTTTCCTAGACTTAACAAATTACAATGAGTTAGCAGAAGAAAATGATTTTGATTATGAAAATGAACTAAATCAGCTTAAACTTGAATGCCTTGAAAAAGAATACTATATGATCAGAACTAATTATAGATCTGGTGAAAAATTAGTATTTGAAGCAGATGATAATACTAATAATAATGATGCTAATAAACCGACAGAAAGAGCTAAATTTACAGTACCTGTACAAAATACGGGTAATGCTATAGAAAAGCTTAAAGCTTCTGTAGAAAAGTGGATTGAAATTATTAAAAATAAATTTACTGAAGCTATTAATAAGCTTAAAAATAATGAAACTATAGCAAAGATAAAAGCAAATTCTCAGGCTATAGCCTCAAGAGATTTTACTACAGTACCTCCTGCTGTAATGTATCCATATGAAAACTTAGCATCTACTGAAATATTAACATCACTTGAGCATTTATCAAATGTGGTTATGTCATTTGCAAGACCTCAAGCTATTCAAGGTATTACAACAAAGGAAGATTTAGCTCAAAAATTATTTACACATATGAATGGATTTGATCCATCTGGAGATATATCATCACAAGTACTTTGGTATAATAAGACTGGTTCAACACAGCCATCACAAACCAAAGAATATTCTGGTGATGCTTTAAAACAAAGGGTTACTCAAGATATGCTTCCATTTGTACAAACTTATACTGATACATTCTATAATCAACTTATGAATAATATTGATGCTTTAAAAGATAATCTTGACAAAGCAGTAGATCAGTATAAGACTGTAACAACAGAGTCAGCTTTATTTGAAGCAGATGATAATAATGGAACTACAACAAATGCTAGTAACCAAAATGCTAATACACAGACATCCATGGGAGCTAAAGCTGGATGGATGCAAGATTTAATAAAGACTTATATAACAAATACAATTACTGCAGTTAGAGATAGAAATAATGATTATGTAGCAATATTATCTAAACTCATTCCTGCAGATGCTAATAATAATCAGGCACAAACTCAGTAAATATAAAGGTCTAGCTATATACGCTAGACCTTTATTTATTATAACAATTTATTAATGATGTAAAGATTAATCTTTTTTGCCATGTTTCATGAAAACCTCCTATTATATTAAAATAAGTATAACCGGAATCTGCCATCCGGTTATACTTATTATTTTTATTCTCTTTTAAATTCACAAGTAGTATTTACGTTCATATCGGCACCAGTATTATTGAATGTATGTATCGCTTTAGATATCATATATTTTCCTTTATACTTTTCAGAATATTTAGTATCTTCAAATAATACTTGATATTCTTTATTTGGAGCAATACATTCAACATCTATATCTTGACTTGATACAGTAATTACTGACGATCCTGCTCTTGTTTGAGCTGTATATGTACTTGCGATAAATTTATTATTTGTTTTATTTTCAAGAATTCTAAGGAAATTCTTAGTCTTTGCTGTAGCACCAGATAATGTTACAGCAGATTCACCAGTATATGCGTCCATCATATCAGCATCGTTACCAGCAATATAGTTATTTGAGATTGACTCATTTCTTATAGATAAAGTCTTATAATCACCAAGTATATATGTTGTATTATCATCACTATTTGCTAGTTCACCGAGTGTTGTTGTATGATATATATCACTTGTTCTTGGAACAACAATAACAGTCTTTCGTCTTTCACCTGGAGCATATGCTACACAATTTCCATTATATGGAATAATATATACATATTTAAGACCAAAGTATATAATACTTCCAGTCTTATAAATTCCATAATATAAATCAAGATGTTGAAAAGATTTAAGTACTGATAGTGGAGGTATTAATATAATATCGTTCTCTTCAATATTATCAGGTTGTGCAAATAATACATTATCTATTTTAGCTTTAGTTACAAGATATCCTATAGCATCTGCTATAGTAGCTTCTCTAAGCACAACATTTACATTATTTGATTTAATACCCTCAATAGATTTAGACTTAAACAAAAAGAATTCTATAGTATTTGCAACTTCTTTAAGATCATTGGAATCATCTTTAGTTATTCTAGAATAATCACTTTCAGAAATTTGTTCTTTTTGTGAGTACAGTAAATCTTCTGTAGAATCATCAAGTATAAGATCAAATGTATCATTTATGAATTCTCTATATAGTGATGACTCGTTATTACTATTAGGAGATTTAAAGTATTTATCAATACGCATGTAAATCTTTCCATCATCCTTATTTTTAAGTATCTTATAATATACACCAGGCTCAAGTATGAATGTTACTTTAAATACTGGAAGAACATAATGCTCATAATCTTCTAGTATTTGCATTGACTTAAGACGTACTGGTGGAATATCAATATGTTCACCATCTGCTGTTATAAGTATAACAGATGACACATGATACATCCATAATTTTACTCTTGTATCATCATACAAAGCCATTTTAATTATTACCTTTCTTATTAATTAAAAAGATTATCGAGCATTATAGGGTGATTCTTAAACTTTGTTATATTAAGTTCTTCCATAGAATTTCTATCATAACCATCTGTTATCTGATTTAATATCTGTCCCAAATGCCCTTCTGTTAAATGTGAATACATATATTCTATACATGTACAATAATAATTTTTTATAAAAGTATCCATAGAATCTTTATTATGGAATGCTCTACCAATCATCTCCGGATTAGTCACATCATAATTGAATTCATTAGTATTATAACCAGCTCTTATGAGTTTTGTGTAGTTCTTAATCCCAATACCAGCTATTCCATCAATACTTCTTTGTTTTTCACCTATTGTAGCTAAAAATCCACAATACATGTGATATGGTTTTATAGTATCAACTACTATACTAGCATCCTCTGGATCATTACTCATAAGTTTTGTTAATATACCAGGTATTGTACATATTGTATATTTATTATCATTGCTTCTTAAAAATCTATTTATTAAATGATCACAATAACCATCAATTCCGGAATACTGTGTATCAAACATATCCGTACTTATGATAAAATTTTTATACTCTTTATTAGAGTTTCCGATAATATAAGGGACTAAACTACCCTCTATATTTTTTGCATTTATAAAATATGTTCCAGGTATATACTGACAATATGCTATAAGATCAGGAATAATCTCTTCCTTTAAACTGTCAGTAAAATATGAATACTTGGGATTCTCATTATATTTGTTAAGATAATAAGACCTGAATTCATCATTATATTTATATTCAGGAAATTCATCTGAATTTAAATCAGTCTGATATATAAATACTCTTGGCCTTAATCCATTTCTACTAAAAAATAATTTATAATGCCCAGCAAGATTTAATACATTAGATATAAAACTTGATTTAAAATCTCTATATAATAAGAGCTTCTTTTCAAGATCTTGTATAGTTGATATACTCTTATATATACTTTCAAGAGATATAAATACATTAACTAAATCACCAGGCGATAATATGTTAAGTTTAGTTAAATCGTCGTCGTAATCAACGTATTTAATCTTATGATAATTAAATACAGGTGATATCGGATCATAAGATTCATAACCAGATACATCTGCCATTTATTTACACCTTCTTCTTTCTTTTTACCAAAAATTGGTGTGATTAAATTCTTGTTTTTTATGATATAAATGATAAAAAATAAGAGAGAAACCGACTGGTTTCTCTCAATATTTTGGATATGGATATTAAGATTTGTATATTTTTATCTTCTTCCTCTCATACGAGAATTAAGCTCATTAATAAGAGTAGCATTATAACCCTTCTTATTTTTAGAGTTATTAATTACTCTATTGAAGTCGTATCTGAAATTACCAGTTTCGATCTTCTTGAAATTCTTAATATCGATAGAGAACTGTCTCTTATCGTCTTCTCTTGTTACCATATCATAGAACACTCTAAGAGGATCAACCATAAACAGAACAACCTTTGTTCCAGAATAAGTCATAACCTTAGGTGTTCTTAAATTCTTAAGTGTTGGAGATGTATCTCTTGATACCTGAGTTAAATGTCTCCAGTTATCACTAAAGAATGACTTCTCATCATCAGCATTATATACATAAGTCCTAAAGAACTGATAGTACTCATCCTTGATCTCTACATTTCTATCATCATTCTTTTGATTGAAGATATACTCTACATCATTATCTTCTGTAGGTCTTCTCTTAAGTACTGTGAGTGGAAGTACTACTACGAATGGAATAAACTTCTTTCCAGATTCTGTTGAGTAGATCTTAATATCTACTTTTTCTACCTTTCCGTTTGATGCTTTGACCATAGCGTCAACTCTCTTCTGAAGATAATCTTCAACTTCACGAGTAGTTACGCTAAATGGCAATGCATTATCGCTAGGATTAATTCCTGCTCTTGTTTTGTACATTTCATTTGCCATTGTCTTTAATTCCTTTCTTTAATTATAATTTTATTATCTTAATTCACATATCCATATAAATAATATATAATCATTATTTAAAATTAAGATAGTGAATTTTCGATTAATATACTTGTTATACCTATAATAAATTATTAAAAAAAGAAGAGTTTATATAAACTCTTCTTTTAAATGTTACAGTACTCAACGGTCGATACTGATCAGTGCCTCTGCATGGTATCACCGGACTTCGCCTTACCACGACTACACTCTATGACGCCTCACCTTACCACAACATAGCTTCGCATGGCTATGCTTTACTCTACCGTTGCAACACTTCATGATACACTCATTACCTTACCATGACATAGCTTCACATCACTAACTGAACTTTACCACCACAGGGCCTCAGTATACTATGCTATGCCTTACCCTAGCGCTACCTCATATTGTTTTTCATTACATTACCTTCGCTAAGCTTGACCTCACTATACCACTACACAAATATACTTCACCTTACCACAACACAAATACACCTCGCTCTGCCTTAACATAACTCTGTTATGTATTACTATGCCGACACTTCACGCTACTAACTTTACTTTACCATGGCATAACTTTACCTGACTAGCTTCACTTTACATCACCACTACTTCACATCACTAACTGAACTTTACCGCTACAACACTTCATTTGACTTTACTATACCGCTACGCAGATATACTACACTACATTCTACCGTTACAACACTATACTTGATTACACTACACTTTACCATCGCACAACTCAACAGACTATGCAAAGCCTCGGCACAACTGTACGGCGACATACATTACCTTTACTAAGCTTGACATCACCGAACTTCACCGTACTCAACCTCCACTGGACTGCAACATGCATTACCTTCGCGTTATATCACTTTACCTTACCTCTGCACTACTTCATAACGCCATACTCTTCATTACCGTCACAAAACACAAACTAGATTATTATACCATAACTATATCAAACATTTCGATATATTTCCACAACCATACTTAACCATATAACGCATCACCAAACTTCACCATTACCTTTCAATATGATCATATACTCTAACTTCTACAACTTTTCCGTCAAAAGTATCTGATACATATGATATGTTGCCGTTAACATTTGTGTTTGCTTTTAGTACTTTTTCATCAACGATAAATTCTGCAGTATCGCCACTGAGTCCATGTAAATTATTAGCATCTGTATGTATATCTTGTTTGGCATCACCTACGATACACTTAAGTATTTCACCGTCTGATAATACTATGTCTACAAATTGACCTACTCTACAGTTAAAATAACTACCAAGAGCAACCATGTATCTATCTCTTAGTATCCTAAGTCCTGTTTCTTGGTCCGTTGTAGCTCTAAGCTGAAGCCTATATTGTTTAGAACTCCGTGATGTTATTGCCCTATAATCCATATAGGTTTTTGCTTTATCTCCTGAAACTTCGTATGTCTTTGAATATGTCACCTCCTCATCTACAATATATTTTCTTGCAATGTAACCTGCCTCGCCACTATCAAGCCAGATAATGGCCCAATCTTCATTTACTTCTGAATATTGCACAGGGTCCATCCAATACAAAGTTGTTATAATATCAGAATCAGTGTTTGGTTCACTTCTGACATTAAGCTGGGTATTTACATCAATAAATCCCCTTATATCAAAATTATATAGCTCCCATGGGTCCGATATCTCTTCATAGCCAGTGAGTGATGAGATATCCTCAGCGGCTGATTCGGGTGCTATATACTCATATTCTAAATTTATGGGTTGGATATCTTCATCAGTAATAACTTGATAGAAGACTTCGGTTACTATTAACGTTGTAAGCGCTAATAGAAATACTATGGGCATACCATAGTGCATAATTAGACTTTGATATAAAAGTCTTTTACAATTATAAAATACAGTATTTGGGTTTTCTTTCTTTAAAATCTTTTCCATACAAACCATCCTTTCTGTGTTTGGAATTAACTTCAAAGAAATAATGTATAATCAAATATCCTGTATTTTCGGTACGTTAACAATACTTAGAGTGGTTCATTTTAACATCTTGATCTGATACTTTAGCATATATTAACGTAGTTTCTATTTTAGTATGCCCTAGTATCTTTTGTACTTGCTCAACGGGCATACCTCTTGTTAGAAGCCTAGTAGCAAGACTTCTTCTAAATCTATGAGGATGACATTCAGATACTCCTGCTCTATTACCAATTCTATTTACAATAAATTCAACACCTCTTCTAGATATTCTTCTATATGGAGGGTTTGGCGATACAAATAAGGCAGGGTCGTTATCAACTCTATAGCTTAGATATTTCTTTAAATGAACTTTAGCTGCATCTGAAAAATATACAACTCTTTCTTTAGAACCTTTACCAAATACAACAGTAGTCTTTTGCTCAAAGTCTATATCATTTCTGTCAAGTCTTATGAGCTCTGATACTCTAACTCCAGATGTATTTAGAAAGTCTATTAGTGCAAGTTCTCTCATACTAACACAAGAATCTCTAATAAGTTCAATTTCTTCTTCACTAAAAGGCTGTTTTATAATTTCTTCACCTTTAATTTTATGAAGCTTTTTAATAGGATTCTTTATCACATAGTTTTCTTCCTCACACCAATTAAAAAATGTATTTAATATTCTTATCATATCATCAAGTGTATTATACTTGATATTATGATCTTCAATATAGTTCATTAAATACATTCTAACATCATTACAAGTGATTTTATCTATGGGTTTTATTACGTCAAAGATAAATCTTGTAATTGATGCTGAATAGCTCATTCTAGTTTCATATGAGCATCCTTCTAATTTCTTAGTCTTTAAGAATAGTTTTAGTAGTTCATTGTTTTGTATTATTACCTCCTCATTAGTAAGTTTGACTTCACGGTAGATGGCATCTGGATAATCTTCCTTCTTTTCAAGGTCATCTAGATTAATTTCTATTCTACCTTCAAGTCTTTCAGAAAATTCTCTCTTAGTCATTACGTGTGCTTCTAGCACACCTTCTTGATTTAACTCAAAAAGTACCATTTCACTAATTACCCTTCATGATTGATTTAATACTAAGAGATTACATGGTTGCAGATAAATAATGTATCATTATAACAAAAAAGTCCTAGTCTAGCAAACAGTAGCTAGACTAGGCTTTTATTTATTCAATTTTGTAAATATTTAGGGTAATCTTATTTTTAGATTTTGTAATTTTAAGTTTTCCACATTTTGGTTTTTGATTTTTAAGTGTATGAATAACATCATCCGGATTTACTAATGATAATGAAAATTTGATACTTAGGCAGTCCTCTTTTTTCTTATCATAGGTAAGATTATCTATATAATCAGAAAAATCTTTTAGAATCCAGTAGCAATCCAAAAACTCTGAATATTTCTTAATAAAGATTTCTTCTAATATATCGATATTACCATCCGACATTGCACATACATAGCTAGGCATACTTTTAATCATTTCAAATTCCTCTCTTAAAGAATATATTATGATTATTTTTGCCTTCCACAACAAATTTGCCAAGCTTTATTTGTGCAATATAGAATTTCTTATATTAGTAGACTCATTTACTTTTTGCATATCCTCAAGTTCTTTGGCCTCTCTATTCAGACGCTCTACTCTTGCGAGTCTAAGCTCGAGTAATCTTTTCTTGGGCATATTCCTTATATCATCATATGAGAGTTCACCTTTAAATAATGCTAAAGTTGTATCTATGAATTCTGCGTGATCTCTAATTTGACGGTTGTACCCATTGAGGTCTGAAATGTCCGAAAAACCAAATCATCAATAGAAATTACCATATTCCTTGTAAGGTTTCCACACTTAGGACAACGAACGTCTCCAAATGAAAATACCATAGTATAATCATTTTCAACTTGTCCAACATATGTTGCAACAATACGGATTTCTTCAGGTGTGATATAATACAAAGCATCAAGAATATCTTTAGCATCTTCACATACAATATAACCATCATCAGCAGGAACTCTAATTGATCTAATTCCAGTAAGAAGTAGTACATTAGTAAGAGATGTTTCTGATAAGTCTTCACCAAATACTTCTTTATAATGATCATTATCAAGAAGTGGTACAATCTTATCAAGGAAATCATGACATGAAGCAAGTCCAATCTCTACAATATACTTAGACTCACCAAGTTCAATATAATTAGATGCATTTACAATTGCCCTATCTCTAATGGCTGTATTTTCTGATGCTTTAGCAGCCGCAAGTTCTTTCATCTTTTCAAGTGCAACTGCTGGAGATCTATCAAGTCTAAGTACTGACCTTGTATTATACTTCCAATTAAAGAAAGTATTGCAATCAGGTACATTACATTTAAGCTCAATTTCTTGAGTTTCTGATTCTGTAGCAACAAATATTCCATAAAGTGCAAGAGGCATATCAGAATATGCAAACCTATTAAGAAAATCATCAAAACTTTCAAAAGGTCCTGTAGAAACATTAGTCATACAGTTATATATTACTGATAATCTCTTATGATATGTATCAGTTGTTACTGTTTCCATAGATAGAGCAATATCTTGATATTCACCATAACTCATGCCACGCATTTGTGCTCTAAATCCGGAAGCAGGAAAGCAGATAGTAACTCTCTCATTATTGTAGTTATAATCAGATATATAATCTTGAAAAGACTTATTTGATCTTTTACCGATATAGTTTTTGATATCTACAGTCTTTACCTGTTTAACTACAATCTCATTAGCAGTTCTAAGCTTTGCTCGTTCTTCTTCACTAAACTGAAAATCTATTCCGAGTCCAGTTTTATCGATAATAACTTCGATATTTTTCTTATCTTTATCAGATAAAGCAAATCCATCCGGCTCACTCGATGTTTCACTATTAGAATCATCAGTATTAGTTTCAGTAGAATTTTCATCATTAGATGATTTTGCAATTTCTACAGACTTCTCTTCTTCAGTCTTTTCAACTACTTTTTGTGAAGGGCCATCTATTTTATATGAATTTACAAGTTCATCCTCAGAATATGGTGGATCATCTTTTGTACGAATACGTACAAAGACAGGCTGATGTGTTATTGTTCCAGTTGAATCTTCTCCTTCATCGCCTTCGCTGCCGATATCAAAGAAAGCACTACCATCTGCATTAAAACGTACTGCTTCAATCTCTGACATCATTTGCATATGTTCAAACTGTGTCATAGGAGCCTTGATCATAATTACAGCTCTCCTTCTTCTAATACTATCATCAATAGTATCTTGAGCTGAATTAAATTCTTCTTCTCTGGTTCCATGTACAATATCTTTTGTTGGAGCTTTAATAGCACCATCTTCAAGGTCTTTATTTGATATTACCATACCTTGTGTATTTTTCTTATTATTCTCAATCATCTGTGCAAGAGGAGTTAGTGGAGTGTTATCTTTTATAGGCTCTTCTTTTACAGATTCATCATTTGCCTGAGATTCCTGTTCGATTTCCCTAATGGCTGCAAGCACATCAAGAGTATCGTCTTTAGAACCAAAGACGTTTTCAATATCATTATTTTGCATATTAGCCATACTTCTTCTTTTCCTTTCTATATATTATACATATTGATTTTTATCTTCTACAAAGTTATAGATCATCTCACCCTTTTCATTTATGGTTATACCAAGTGCCATAGCAAGGGTCTTACCATCAATAACTATTGGAAGTTTAAAAAGTAAAAATGGCTTTCCATTATAGTCTCTTTTATATATCTCAAATTCACCACTTTCAATTTCAGGTAAAAAATCTGCACACTGACTAATAAGCTTGGATTTTATTTCGCCAAGATCTATTTCATCTGTATACCTATATAGATATTGTGAAATATCCATACCAAGCGTAGGTTGTGATGGATAAAATCCAGGTTTACCTAAAAGTACTAATAGTAAATTATTGACATATGTCTGTGTTGGGGAAAGCACTTTAGGTTTCTGAAAATTATTAACCCCAAATGTAGGGTCTTGAACTGTACTTTCCATGGTATTCTTCCTTTCAAATATTAAAATATTGTGTTAGTTATAAAAAATTATTTAAACATAAAGGAAGGCGCATTGTAGCACCTTCCTTTACGCTTTTCTAAAAAGAAAAGAAGAAGAAGTAAGTAATGCAGGAGGATTTATACCTGCATACTTTAATATGATGTTTTTAAGATAGAATGCGCACAAAACGCAGTAGTTACAATTGTGTAATATTGTATATATTACAACTTCGTTAAGACCTCGTAAGTCTCTATTATCCTCTATACTACTCTAGAGGGATTTTATTATAGTATATTTCTTTAAATTACATAGATTAATAGCAGCATTGATGTCTCTATCTATAGATATACCACAGCAAGGACAATTATAAATTCTAATAGATAAAGGTAACTCTTTTAATTTATTACCGCAATTACTACATAGTTTACTACTAGCAAAGAATTTATTAGCACGTCTTATTTGTATATCATAGTATTGAGATTTTTCTATTAATTTAATAAAGAAATATCTAAACATAGAATCTTGTATATACTTATGTAAATCAGAAGATGCATTATTTTCAAGAAGATTTTTTATAGATAGATCTTCTATAGTAATATATTTTGGTTTGGATCTCACCAATTTAATTACTATATTATCTATTTTATTCTTCTTGTAATTATGTATCTTCTTTTTATATACATTTATTTTATGTTGTAATTTAATACAATTATTACTGTAACTTTCTCCTTTCATAATATTTTTATAATTATCATTAGGCTCTTCACCATTATGATTATCTAAGTATTTATTAAGTAATCTACCATAATTAATTTCCATTTTATTAGAAATTATCTTCTGTAGATTCTTAATTTTTTCTTCATATATTATTATAGCAGAATCATTAATAAATTTAGGTATTTGAAATATTTCACCATCTTTACTATATCCTGTTATATAAGACTTAATACCAACATCTATACCTATACCTTTATTATGTTTAATATCACTAGTATCTTTAAAATCAGCTATATCATGATATACTCTCAATACTATATAATATTTATCATCAATATCTTTAACAATAGTACCACCACATAAAGGTCTATTATTAGGTATATATGAATTTTCAGATATTTTTACCCATTTAAGTATGGGTAAATTAATATAATTATGTTTAAATTTAACTTTATCTGTTGCAAAATAATATCCTTTAACAGGATTCCTCTTTAGTGATTTAAATCTAGGAAATCCTATCTTATTTTTAAAGAATTTTTTAAATGCTTCATCACAATTCATAAATGATTCATGTATAGCTTTAGACGATATATTATTAAGCCACATATACTTGATATCATTCTTTTTCCACTGTGTTAGCATCCTGCTATATTCATATCCACTTATGAACGGTTTACTATTTTTATGATTATTTATATTCATTGATAAATAATCATTCCAAATCCATCTACAAGCTCCTAGTGTTTGATTTATTATTTTAATTTGGTTATTATTTGGATATATTCTTATTTTATATGATCTTATAATAATATCATTCATCTAAAATATTTTCCTTTATTTTCTTTTCATACTTTCTAAGACCATATACTCTAGATGAAAATACGTGAATAATTGTTATAAGATCTTCAACAACTTCTTCTTCTGGTGTTGTTAGTCTATTTTCAACAACCTCTAATTCAACACCATATCTAGATTTTAAAAAGTATTCAAACCAATCATAACCAAATCTAACAAATCTATCTTTATAAGATATTATTATTTTATCAATCTTACCCTCAGCACAATCATCAATAAGTCTATTCCAATTCTTTCTTTTATAGTTAAGTCCAGAAGCTATATCAGAATATAAATTACTAATTTTATATCCTTTAGATGCACTGTAATTATAAAGAAATTCTATTTGATGTTGTAGTTCATGTTTTTGTTTATTACTTGATACTCTAGCATATATAACTACAGATTTATTTTTATTTTTAGATGAATTCCCTATAAAGTCAAGATATTGACTATATGTATAATACCTCCTATCTGTTGGGGTTCTGTACGCAACTAGAATACCATCTCTATCCCATTTTTGTAATGTCTTTACTTTAATATTAGTCAGATGAGAAAACTGACCAATTGTATAAAATTGTTCCATAATATACTGTTTAGTATATAAAAGTATATTATGGAACAAAATGATTAATTATTCTTTAACACTCTATCTATATTAAATATAATCATTTAACTTATTCTTTGGTCCAATTGCTTCTCTAGGAATATCATATTTTTTCATAGCTCTTAAAATAGCTTTAGCCAGTTCTTTTCTATGAGCTTCATCACAATGACCAAATAATCTTATTGCAGAATATACATGTTTTTTAGTATCAAGTGGATATCTTCTATCATCAGTACCAAATACACTATCAGGAAGCTCTGACCTTTTTGTTTCTGTTACAACATCAGTTATATCAGATACTTCTTCGTTTTCATATTTCTTTAGATGATTTATAGCTGACTTATCATTTTCATCAAAAGGCACAACGCCAAAAACACGTTTACAGTTTCTGCAAACATAAACAGGCTCACCCATAATACTAACGCCAATGTCTTTAGAACCACATTTCTTGCAAATCTTTGGTTTGTATTTTTTAACAACGTCCTCTTTTTCAAATACTTCTGATAACTCCTCACAACCTTCTGTTGTAATAAAATAATTAACCCCATATTTTTTAGCAGCCTCTTGGACTTCTATAAAGAATTCTTTCTCTTCATTAGAAGTTTCATTTACTGATTCATGTAACTTAACATACTTTTTGTATACATTTTTATATCTGTCAGCAAGTTCTGAATTAGAAGCTCTATAATCATACACATTATCAATATCTTTTTTACTCATAGCTGATATAATACCATACATCTTGGCTCCGTTAAGTACAGCATATAAATCAGCATTCTGCTCTATATATTGAGATTTATATTGTTTCATGAGTTTTTCTCTGTACTCATTATTATCAATAGGACCAATTAGTCCAGCAAGATATTTCCTATGAGCATTCTTTTCAATAAGGTGCCCAAGTCTTATATGTCCTATCTCATGAAGTACAATATACCTTTGTGCTTCTTTAGTCTCATTAAAAAATCCAGGTGTAAGTACTACTATATCTCCAAGAGCATCAGATACTGATGCAAATGCTGGTGTAAATTCTTTATATAGTGAAAGGCCAATAGTAATAGTTTTATTATCTGGAAATTCAAAAGATATAACTGGATAGAAATATCCTTTACTATTCCCAGATTCAAGCTCTTTTCTATATTTAGATTTACTAATCATATTATTATAAGTCTTTTTTGCATTAGATATACATTCATCAATAGCCTGAATAGTAATTTCAGGATTTTGTGATATTTGTTTTAATAATCTAGTATTAGTAAAATAATTAGATATGTAAGATTCAGTAACTTCATTATCTTCTTTGAAGTTATTTATATACTGAATAAGTGCATCTTTATGCTCTTTATTAAAAAATTTAAAGCATTCTTTAAAATCATAGAACCTTCCTGATTCTATGAAACTATCTTTATCTACACTATCTACTGGATCATGATCTCTTCCATCATATTCAGCAACGTATATATCTGTATATAATGCATCCCATTTTACAAGATAATCTTTCATATAAATCTTATCTTTATCTAATAAAGTTTTATATGATATTCCACTAAATTTTACATTTTTTACTTTACATCTTGCTTCTTCTCTACATTCATTTATAGCTTGTGTTATATCGTCCACATCTTTTTCAGTAGATCCACCTGGAAGATAATATTCTCCAGAGGGTCTTCTTTTTACAAATACACTTTTATTATGTATGATTAATGTTTCTACTCTATGCCTATAGATATGTCTATCACCAGGGATAGTCATTATAGAGTTCCATACATTATTATCACCATAAAATCCGCCATTTTTAATAGCGTCTTTCAATGCTATATCACGTTCTTCTTGCGTATAATGCATGAAGGACCTTCCTTTCTTCGAACTACAATCATTCGATACTTTAAGATAATGTCTATTTCGAAGAAATTAAAAAAATGTAGACAACTAAATGCCTTTTATTGACATCTAGTTATCTACATCTATATTGTTAATATTATATATAATAAACCTATATAACAATTATCTTTTTATATTTTTTATTTTATTTCGTATTTTGGTTTTTTGAAGTTGTTTACCGCCGGAACTTCAACTTAGGCTATTATATATAACGATTAACCAAAATTTAATCAAGATTATATCTATAAATATTATTATAATCCATAAGTTCAGTTATATGATTCTTATTACGAATAAGCTGTTCATATGATGGAGTATA
>ODAI014711428.1_pt1 | contig 40463 bp, 31 predicted proteins | sample 1539321 | NCBI WGS metagenome assembly ODAI01 (sample SAMN02144231, study PRJEB22623) | gut metagenome | biome: sheep rumen | host: Ovis aries | place: New Zealand
TCCGGCGCTCGGCATCCATGCCTCGCTTTTCTACCGGCATTTATTGTATAACGTCGTGTTAAATCATAAATTCCGGCGCTCGGCATCCATGCCTCGCTTTTCTACCGGAATTTATTGTATAACGTCGTGTTATATCATAAATTCCGACACCCGGCATCCTGCCTTGCTTTTTACCGGAACTTATGAAGTGACAGACGGTACGAATTATATTACAATGAATATTGGTGAAACGTTTTACAAAGGCGTTATGATCAGTATGCAGGATGAAGCCGGTAACAATACATTCTGCATCAGTGCAGTGGGAGATAATAACCATTCCATCTGGGGAATACATTATACAGAATAACGAAAGAGAGGAAGCAAAATGGCAAAACTGGTTATCAACGAGACTAAGAGCAAGGGAACTATTGCACCAGAAATCTACGGACATTTCTCTGAGCATCTGGGAAGATGTATCTATGAAGGACTGTATGTGGGTGATGATTCGGATATACCAAATGTGAAGGGTATGAGGAAGGATGTGGTGGATGCTCTTAAGGAGATCAAGGTTCCGGTGCTTCGCTGGCCCGGTGGATGCTTTGCGGATGAATACCACTGGAAGGACGGTATCGGTGAGAAGTCTAAGCGTAAGAAGATGGTCAATACCCACTGGGGCGGTGTGACAGAGGATAACAGCTTCGGCACACATGAGTTCATGGAGCTGTGCAGTCAGATAGGATGTAAGACCTATGTCAACGGCAACCTGGGAAGCGGTACTGTACAGGAGATGAGTGAGTGGGTAGAGTATATGACCTTCGACGGAGAGTCTCCGATGTCCAACCTGCGCAAAGCCAACGGAAGCGAGAATAGCTGGAAGGTGGATTACTTCGGTGTGGGTAATGAGAACTGGGGCTGCGGAGGCAATATGACTCCCGAATACTATGCCAATGAATACCGCCGATATCAGACCTATGTGCGTCAGTACGATCCGAAGAAGCCTATCGTCAAGGTCGCCTGCGGAGCCAATGTGGATGATTACAACTGGACAGAGAAGGTGATGGAGACATGCTTTAAGAATACTCCACCGCATCTTCATGGTCTTATGGACATGATATCGTTGCACTATTACACTATGCCGGAGGGCTGGGAGCCTAAGGTGAGTGCAACGCAGTTCGATGCGGATCTGTATTATAAGACACTTAATCAGGCATATCGCATGGAGGAACTGGTAAGCAGGCATACTTCCATAATGGATAAGTACGATCCTGAGAAAAAGATAGGTCTCTCCGTAGATGAATGGGGAACATGGTTTAGAGTCGAGGAGGGCACCAATCCAGGATTCCTCTATCAGCAGAATACGGTGAGAGATGCTCTTGTAGCGGGTATCTCGCTTAATATCTTCAATAAGCACTGTGACAGAGTTAAGATGGCGTGCATAGCCCAGATGGTCAATGTATTGCAGTCGGTGATACTGACTGACGGAGATAAGATGCTCCGTACACCTACATATCATGTATTCCATATGTATCGTCATCATCAGGGAGCAGAGCTTCTTGAAAGCTCGTTATCAGGTGTATCCGTAATAGGCGAGGGCAAGTGTGAAGTGCCTGAGATCACGGAGTCCGTATCATGCAAGGACGGTGTGATAACCTTAACCGTTAATAATCTCTCTATGACGGAGAGTAAGACTCTTGATGTGGTGCTTACGGAAGATAAGGATTATGAGGTTATTGAGGCTTCCATGGTAGGCGGAAGCGATCCTCACGGATACAATACCTTCGATAACCCTGACAATGTAACGGAAGTAAGCTTTAATGGATGCAAGAAGGAATCGGGCAACAGGTTCTGCCTTACATTGCCTGCGGCATCCGTTGTGGAGATCAGATTTAAGGCGTAGGGCTCATTGGAATAACAGAATGATATATGCGATGACAATAAGGTACGGTATAACAGGTGAAAAACCTTGACAAATCCGTACTATAAATGGCAGTATATTTTTAGGAGAGTATACGTGGAAAATAGCTATAAGGGGATTTAGAGGAGTGTAGCAAAAAGGAGCAGACATCAACATGAACATTAAAAAAGATCCCTATTTAGGAGTAACTCTTTTGACAAAAGCAAAAAGGATCAGAGTCTTAGCATTTATATTGTCTTTGGGTCTTGCCTGCAGTCAGCTTTCTGTCCTTAGTGTCAGTGCGGCACCGGTAGAGGGAATAGCCGGTGAGCTCAGGGAGCTTAGTGAAATATCGTTTACTGATGTAGACAGACCAACTGTCGGAAAATATCTTGATACCAAAGCTTTGGTTCGTACTCATGAGAATATAAGCTGGGAGATCCCTGTCATTTGGATTGATGATCTGGGGAAGGTCGCCGATATAGCAAGGGCGGGCAGATCTTATATTCCGGCTTTCGTCTTCTTCATTCCCGACGGATATACGATCAGGGGGATAAGTACTGACGGTCACTTTAGTGTAGTGCTTCCTGATTACATGGTACAGATATTCGGGCTTAATTCCAGTGTATTCATAATGGATTCCGCAAGTGGGATTACATATGTTACGTTTGCTCCCATATATAGGGAGCAGAGTATCGGTTCGGATGCCGGCATAGTAAAGGCACCACGGGTATATCCTATAGGCAGCAGTGCCGTGGATGGTGACGATGACAGTGACAACGCGCTTGATCAGTCGGCCGATGACTCACCTGTGGAAAGCATACAGTCAGGAGGTGAACCAGCTGATCCTGCGGCTATTCCGGAGCAGGTAAGGATACACTGTTCACAAGGAGCAATTGATATTCTTGGCGTCGATATCCTTGAGGATCTGGTGTCCCGTGTTAAGAATAAGCTTGAACCTCAGGCTGTTAATCTTCTGGCCAATTCATTTGATGCATATAAATATGCATCGGGTACTGAGCTTGGAAAAAAGATAGGCTTATATATATATTATGAAGAGGGCTCTGTTGACGGATATAAAACTCCCGAAGATGCCCTTGCATACGTATCGGACAGATACATAGGCGATGCTTATTCGTATTACCTAGGTATAGATACAAAATCCGTGATGGAGCGAGATCCCGAAACAGGTGAGTGGCACTATAAGGAGGATGAAAAAGATAATCTGAGCAATACGATAGTCCATGAGATGATGCATGCATTCATGGATGATTACACCAGATACGGTATGAGCAGCAGTGATAACGGATTCCCGGTCTGGTTTGGTGAGGGAAGTGCCTCAGCCGTAGAGAATGTATATCAGTACAGGGCCTATTCTTTCCAGAAGCTTGGAGATATAGGGGAAGATAATGCTTTCAATTATGATCGGAATCGATATGAAAAAACGGTCAAATATTCACCGCAAGGTATAAAAAAAGCATATAGTGAAAGCCAAAACGAAGAAGAAGAGTATGAATACCATCTTACATCAGGCTGTACAGCCGGTGAGTATGTATCAGGGTATCTTGCTTATGTATATCTTGGTTATCTTGCGGCAATGTATGAGGGGAAGACGGATATTGTCAAAGTTACTGATAATAATAACACGCCCGATATCAGTGATGATACCGTATCGGTAGATATTGATAAGATCAGATTCGGTGCAGATAAGATACTCAAGCGGTTGCACGACAATGAGAACCTTGACAGAATAATTGCAAGCTGTTCATCACGGGTATCGGATGATACGGGTGAGACAGATACGGGCTCGTTCTACGGCAGCACCGCTGTATTTGAGGAAAGCTTTATTAAAGGTGATTCCGAAGGAGATGTTCACAGGCAGATATATAATTCCCAAAATACTCAGGTGGAAATACTCGGTTCACTTGCCTTTTGCACCTATTATCTCAATTATCTTGAGAGTGTGAGCGGAGAAGGCGATTGGAAAGCTCTCGCGAACGGATCAATATTGAAAAATAATATGGATTATTGTTCTCCACTTGACTGGAATAAGGAAGAGGAGAGCACACTCTATAATATTGTTAATACAGGAGGTTATGTTGCATCCACTGCTGATCATGACCGTGCTTATTATGATACCGCAGGCAGATCAGAAGTCATTGGATCATCCGAATCGACGGACTCTCAGGAACCAAAGATTACCGGAATACATGATGTCAGTCAGGATGAGCTTCCAATCGCAGCAAAAGCCGATGCAAGATGTGATGACACGGTAGAGAGTACAGATGCAGCGGTTGAGAGCACAGATGCAGCGGTTGAGAGTACAGATACAGCGGTAGAGAGTACAGATACAGCGGTTGAGAGCACAGATGCAGCGGTAGAGAGTACAGATACAACGGTTGTGAGTGCGGATACAGCGGATGATGCTGAGGATGGCGGTGTTCCTGAACCGGTAGATATGGTTGACATTCAGACAGACAGTGAAGCAGAGTCTTCAGGCTCCGACTCCGATGATATTGGTGATTCTGAGACTGCCTAAGTCGTGATGATAAATGCCTTGTTATATTCCGGTGAAAGATTATATCTTGAGGTATCGGGTCGCTGTCTAAGCTTGATTGTATAGCCGTGAAGTGCAGTGACCTTGTATGCAATAGACAGACCAAGTCCTGTCCCGCCTTGGACACCTTTTCTGTGTGTATTGCTTCTGGAGGTATCACCGGTATAGAAAGGGGTGAAGAGATGCTTAGCTGTCTCTTCATCTATCATATCACCGGTATCAGCGACAATGATACGGTTCCTTGTACCGTCCTTTCTGACTATTATCCCTATGGTAGTGCCTGCTTTATTATGCCGTACGGCATTGACAATGAGGTTGCTTATGACTCTGGACATCTGAAGTCTGTCGGCGTTGATCTCAATGCATTCTTCGGGGATATCAGCATCCATATTCATGCCGGCATTCTCTATATCGGTATATGCACCTGCCGCACACTCCCTGACTAACTCACATATGTCTGTCTTGCTTCTGTTAAGGGTAAAACCTTCATTTTCAAGCTTTGTATAGTCAAATAAAAGCCCGATGAGTTCATCCATACGGGCTGATTTATTCCTGATGGCTTCAAGATATTCTTCCTTCTTATCATCCGGCACAAGACCGTCTGAGAGAGCCTTGGCATAGCCGGATACGGTTGTCATCGGAGTTCGAAGATCATGTGCTATATCCGTAAGCATAAGATTACGCATACGAATGTCCTCCTGCTCCTTATGCCTGTCGGTCTCTTCTACGGCATTGAATTCCCTCATAACCATACCGGTGAATACCAGTGCACCTGCTATAAATGGAAGGATGGCCAGAATGAACAGACCAAGGACTGCTATCAGAAGCATGAAGCGCTTGCTCCCGTGCGGTGAAGACAGCCTTACAGTGTCGTGACCTCTGTATAGTATGCTCTGCATAAGGGAATTGATACCGTCAGTCAGCCTTGAAGTAAAAAGCTGCATCTGATCGGGTATGAGGTAGGAGATAAGAGTCACGATCAAAGCTGCAAGAGAAAGCAGCAGTATGATTATGATACCCCCTGTCCGGACATCCTCTATGTCCGTTCCCGGAAAGAAGAAGTCGCACATAAGAGGCATTATGATGATATTGATAAAAGCCATAACTGCGTATTCGCCGATGGATACAAGCAGCATAATACTAATGAATCTTAAGATTATGCGTCCTTTTAGTCTGGTTCTGTCGCCCATTGATAATCCCCCGTAAGCTTATGGATTCCCGGAATTCTCCATACGATAGCCAAGCCCCCTTAAGGTCCTTATGTATCCGTTCTGATCGTCGGAGAGCTTGCTTCTTAGCTTGCTGATGCATACCATGATATTATTATCCGATACAATATAGGTATCTTCCCATCCGTACTCGTATATCTGCTGCTTGGTGAAGACCTTACCGGGATGAGTCATAAAAAGCTCCATTATCCTGTATTCCATAGAGGTAAGCTCTATTGCCTGTCCGGCCCTTCTAAGAGTACATGACTGCCTGTCAAGCTCAAGGTCACGCACCTTTATTATATCCGTTCCGTCACCTGATGAACCGAGAGAATAGAACCTTCGTATGGCTGAATTGACTCTCGCCACGACCTCTAACGGATTGAAGGGCTTGGCAATATAGTCATCCGCTCCGAGATTAAGCCCCAGTATCTTCTCGGAATCAGCATCCTTGGCAGAAAGTATGATCACCGGGATATTGGAGTCTGTACGGAGTCTCTTAAGAACCTGATATCCGTCGGGTCCCGGCATCATGATATCAAGCAGACAAAGATCGGGTGCATCAAAACGAAGCTTAAGGATGGCCTCATCGCCATCCTTAGCTTCGCTTACTTCATAGCCCTCGTTCTCAAGATACAGGCGTAGAAGTTGTCTGATCTCTGCCTCGTCATCTGCTATAAGTATCTTCTTACCGTTCATTCACTATCTCCCGATAATACAGTATCCGCTGTCTGCTCTATCACCTTTAATGTGTCAATTGCACTTATGTGATCTTTCTTAAGTGTATCATATAATGCTGCGTGTGTCGCTCTTTTATATGGTGCAACATAGAATATTCCGAGCAGACCTATCGTAAGCATTGAGAGGATATCCCAACCGATGAATGAGAGGTCAAGTATGAAGGTCTTCCACTTCTGACCGGTCATCATTTCCTTGGATAATGCGAACACATCATTCTTATCCATATCGGGATTCTCGGCAAGGATATAAGGGATCATGCGGTATTCGTAAGCCTTGATGATACCGGGGATGATAAATAACAGCGACCATAGCATGGTGTATATGTCCCTTAAAAAAAGTATTTTGGCCACATTTCTATACCCGTTATCGAAGCCGTAGGCTATCTCTGCCATTTCTGCCGGTTCATCCAGATTCTTATAGAAGAATCTGTCACATCCAAGCTCCAAGGGATTGAGTATGAAGGCATCCAGTAAAAGGACAATGGCGAATATAAGCAGGAATAATACAACGAATACAAATCCGAATATCATTGCGGCAGCCGTTTTACCTGCACCTGAGAGTTCTCCTTCATCGGCGTGCTCAATATCTATGTTGATGCCGTCAACTACATTCATATCGATATTTGCACTTATCGCATCCGTATCGTCTTCCGAACCATCCATGTCTTCTGATAATTCATCTGTAACCTCATCTGTAGAAGAGCCTACGAGTGCACCCGGACTTGCCGAAGCCGGCACATGCACTCCGGCGCCGCTGCCTGTGACCAGTGCCAGTATAAGGGCTGTCAATACGCACTTCCAGTAGTTTTTGTTAAATGTCTTCTGACCAATCTTCTTAAGTTCACTTCTGCTCCACATGATATACTCCTCCTTCTTATCCTGCGTGCGAGTTATCTTGTTCATGAGGCTATGATAGCAGTCTAACCTTACCGTCGGAATCGGTTAATCTTAACTTAACCTTAAAAGAAGACAGGCTCGTGGCTTGTCAAATAGTGAGATGTGAAATATACTGATACGGGAGGCGGAGCTAAGTTATATGAATACCATAATAGTAGGAATGGGTGCATTGGGACTTCTGTTCGGTGAGAAAATTGCAAGAAATACCGGCAATGAACATACATATTATCTTATGAACAGGGAGCGCTATAATCGTCATATTAATGATGTGTATAAGATCAACGGAAAAGAGGTTAGTCTTAATATTGCCAGTGCGGATGATCCGGATATGATACCTTATAAGAAAGCTGATCTGGCGATAATTGCCACCAAATACGGTGGTCTTAGGGATGCGATCGAGATGCTTAAGCCATATACAGATGAAAAAACCATAATAATATCTTTGCTTAACGGGATCACAAGTGAGGATATAATTGCAGAGACGTATGATAGAGACAATATCATTGACTGTGTACCGATCGGAATGGATGCCATGAGAGACGGCTGTAATGTGGATTATACCAAGGAGGGAAAGCTGCAGATCGGTATAAGGCTTCAGTCGCAGAAGGAGTCGCTTGACAGGCTTTGCTCTTACTTTGATGATGGTGGGGTAACATATGAGGTCATGGATGATATACGGCATGCCATGTGGAATAAATTCATGATAAATGTCGGCATCAACCAGACATGTATGGTGTATGAGACCACATATTTCCATGCGATCAATGACCCCAAAGCCAAGGCAGACCTGCAGGGAGCCATGAAGGAGGTGGTAACCCTTGCAGGCTTAGAGGGTGTTAATCTTACCAAAGAGGATTATGACAATGACATTCGTATCCTTAACGGACTTAATCCGAACGGATACCCATCGATGCGTCAGGATGCAGTGGCGCACAGATACTCGGAGGTAGAGCTTTTCGCAGGTACTATGCTTAAGCTTGCGTCTAAGCATGGCATTGAATTGACTGTGAACAGAAGATATTATGATGCGATCAAAGAAATAGAGAGCAGGTATTAGGATTACATGGTAAGTTACATTGCGGCTATGGGGACAGCCGGATTGGGTCCCGGGAATGCGACACCTGTAGCCGAGTTTAATGTATTTTCAGATCCCTTGGCTTATAAGGAGATGCTTGACTTTGGGATACCGGTAACTATCGTTGGACTTGATATGTGCAGAGGTGAATCGGAGTGGACGGCTGAACAGTTTGATAAGCTGTCCGAAACCGGTGCTGCGGGCAAATTTGTCGCCGAATCATTCACAAAGCTCAGGGAATTCTATGAGTTAAATGGCTCAGCGGACTCCGTTATGAACTGTGATTCGCTTGCTATGGCATGTGTGCTTTATCCGGACTTTGTCAAGGATACCATCATGTGCCACGGAAGTTGCCAGACAAATCAGGGAGAGGCATATTCGCAGGTGATCTTTTATCAGGAAGGATTTATATATGATACCGGTGCGGTCGATTATGATTTCAATGTGAGACTTGTTTCACAGGTGGATAAGACAGCATTTTTTGACCTCTATCTGGATGCAATAAGAGATATTCGCTAAATAACGCCAAGGAATTAAGACGGTTACTAAATGGAAATATACACCGACACATGTTGCCGGTGTGTCGCAATCCGGTAGATTTATCTGGTGGATAATGGGACTATTGAATTGACTGCCGCAATGTGATAGTATAGACAAAGTTGAATACGGAAAAGGATAAGGTGTCCGGAGATCCGAATATGATGATATTCGGGTCCGGTCCGGGTGAAAAGGGAAACAGGTGAAAGTCCTGTACGAACTCGTCACCGTAATAGAATTAACAGGTTCCGGCGACTCATTGCAATGGCAATTTCGCCGGGAACCTGTAACATTCCTGCAAACGCCACTTTGTGGTGTGGATGGGCATAATGCAGAGGGAGCTTATGGAATTATCCACTGAGTACGCTTGGGAAGGATTCATAAGTGTTGATCTTTAAGTCGGGAGACCTGCCTTATTCTGCATGGAAGTATAACTTCAAGCCACGAGTAATTGGTTGTGCGTATGTATATCGCGTATGTTAGATACGGGATATTACTTTGTGTACAGCCCTTGTCTGCGTATGCGGTCAGGGGTTTTCTGTTGTGTTACAGATTTTTTGCTCAGGATATGGAGTCTCTTCCGTGACATGACGGGTCTGTGATCCGCCGATCGGTGTTCGACAGTGCAATATTATATAAGAAGTGGGCGATTTTTGGCCCGGAACGGAGGAGATTTTATGAAGAAAAAGATCGCAGGACTTATGGTGACGGCACTTATGACAGTGCTCATGGCAGGAGCGGCTCTTACAGGCTGCGGCAAGAGTGCAGGTAAGCAGGCTATACTGGTCGTAAGCTTCGGTACAAGCTATAATGACAGCAGGGATAAGACAATAGGCGCTATAGAGAATGCCATTGCCAAGGCTTATCCGGATTATGAGGTAAGAAGGGCTTTCACAAGCCAGATAATCATCGATAAGCTTAAGGAGAGGGACGGACTTGAGATAGATAATGTGACAGAGGCGCTTGACAGAGCCGTAGCGGATGGTGTTAAGACACTTGTGGTACAGCCCACCCACCTTATGGACGGTTATGAGTATACAGACCTTAAGGACGAGCTTGATAAGTATAATGATAAGTTCGATAAGATCGTGATAGGTGCTCCCCTGCTTACTACCGATGATGACTTCGAGGCTGTGATCAAGGCTATAACAGAGAAGACTGCGTCATATGATGACGGCAAGACAGCCATAGCCTTCATGGGTCATGGAACAGAGGCCGACTCCAATGCGGTATACGGCAAGCTTCAGCAGATGATCACCGCTGACGGCTATGATAACTATTATATAGGTACGGTGGAGGCTACACCTTCCATAGATGATGTGGTTGCTGCACTTAACGGCAAGGGTACATACGAGAAGGTGGTTCTTGAGCCTCTTATGGTTGTTGCCGGAGACCATGCGAATAACGATATGGCAGGCGATGAGGATGATTCATGGAAGTCTATACTTGAAGCAGAGGGCTATGAGGTGGAATGTCTTATAGAGGGCCTCGGACAGATTGAGGGTGTGCAGGCACTCTATGTAGCTCATACCGGTGCTGCAATTGAGAGCCTGAAGTAGTGATTATGCATATCGGATCATACATCCTGCATGATGTGGTATATCAGATGCAGGATGTATGAATGATATGAGAAAGAGGAATACAGAGAGTATGTACTACAGGTATAAAGGGATAATCGGAGAAGTAAGAATAGTGAAGGCACTTTGTTCGATACTTGCCATCGGACTTATACTCGGATTGTCATTCAAGGTTAAGGCTGCTACAACAGACGTGACACAGGACGCAGTCTCAGATGCGGATAAAAGCTCTATGATAGCTTCTGATGATGAGAAGGCACCTGCAACATCAGTGGGAAGTGAGGATATGATTCCCATATATGCGAAGGATGTCAATGAGGGAAGCTATGACATGGAGGTGGAGAGCAGCTCCTCAATGTTTAGGATAGTTGCCTGTAAGCTTAATGTGACTTCTTCAGGTATGAGTGCGGATATCACTCTTGGTGGCACAGGCTATCTTAAGCTCTATATGGGTACGGGGCAGCAGGCAGTGGAAGCTGATGAGTCAGAGTATTCACAGTATAACGAGGGTGCAGACGGAGCGTATACATATACGGTTCCCGTGGAAGCACTCAATAAGCCGCTTGAATGTACTGGCTTCAGTAAGAAGAAGGAGAAGTGGTACGATCATCAGATATGCTTCATGGCGGATACCCTACCGGACGGAGCACTTAAGGTAGCACTTAAGCCTGTCACACTTGATCTTAAGGATGGCAAGTATAAGGCTGATGTAACTCTTACAGGTGGAAGCGGTAAGGCTACTATAGAATCGCCGGCAGAGCTTAATGTATCGGAGGGAGCCGGTACGCTTAAGGTTACATGGAGCAGTCCGAATTACGACTATATGGTAGTTCACGGTGTGAGATATGAGCCTGTCAATACCACGGGCAATTCCGTATTCGAGATACCTCTGTGGAATATAGATGAGCCTATGACAGTGATAGCGGATACCACAGCCATGAGCACACCTCACGAGATAGAATATGACATAACTGTCACATATGACGGGATAAAGCGCGACAACGGCGGCATGATAGCAGGAATACTCATAATCATAGCGATCATAGCGGTAGCTGTCACGGTGACTTATACAGACAGCAGGAAAAAGAAGCAGGATGCGAAGGATAAGCAAGATACGACAGACAAGAATGATAAGGCAGATGAGAAATAAGATTCACGGATGGTGCTTATGCACCATCCTTATTATTAACACAATACTGATACTTACCATGACGGCTTGCGGGAACGCTAAGAACATAGGTACAGAGAGCAAAAGCAGTATAAGTAGTACAGGTAGTTCAGGTAGTACAGCGGATAATAAGATATATAAGGAGATGAAGGGGCAGGCAGGTGATGAGACATCTCTTACGACTAAGGAGGAAGCTTCATCACTGTCAGCCGGACTTATATACACCGGCAGAGATAAGAATCTGTATGCACAGAGCTTTGTCATAGACAGATATGAGGATGGCAGCAGGCTTCTGTCTGTGGCTAACGGCGATAAGTATCTGGTCACGTCTAAGGACAGGGAAGATATTGCCGATATCCCGGAGGATGTCACGATACTTAGAGAGCCCGTGGATAATATATATCTGGTGTCAACGGCTTCGATGGATTATTTCGTCAGGCTTAACGGACTGTCAAAAGTAAGATTTGTATCTCTTAAGGCGGATGACTGGACAATAGAAGAGGTTGCAGATATGTTTAAGCATGAGGATGTACTTCTCTATGCGGGCAAGTACAGCGCACCTGACTATGAACTGCTTGCCACTAAGGGATGCAGACTCGCTATAGAGAATACCATGATATATCACAGTCCTGAGGTTCTTGATAAGCTGCATGCCATTGGGATAGATACAATGGTTGAATACAGCAGCTATGAGGAACATCCTTTGGGAAGAGTGGAATGGATACGCTTCTATGGTGCCCTTATCGGAGAGGATGACAGGGCCGAAGAGTTATTTGAAAGGGAATGCAGGATTCTTGAAGAGATGGACACAACGGATACAGGCGGTAAAACAGTAGCCTTCTTCTACTTTACACAGAGTGGCTCGGTCAATGTCAGGGTATCTGATGATTATGTTCCGAAGATGATAGAGCTTGCGGGGGGTAAGTATGCTTTTCCGGATATAGTAACCGAAGGGAAGAAGAGCAGTATCAATATGACACTTGAGGAGTTCGTAAGCAGGGGAAGTGAAGCGGATGTGCTCATATATAATTCCACCATAGACGGTGAGCTGTCGGGAATTGATGATCTGCTTGATAAGAACAGCGTACTGGCAGGCTTTAAGGCAGTTAAGAGCGGTGAGGTATACTGTACCACCATAAGTCTCTATCAGAGACCTATGGGATGTGCAGATCTTATAAAGGAGTTCAATACGATACTTAAGGGTGAATACAAGGATGGAGAAGGCGAATTCATATACAGGCTCCGTTAGAATTAGATATGCGTTGATTTTCGCTGTCATGACAGCGCTGACATTATTGCTGGTCGCACTTAACATCGTCACCGGAAGCGTGGATATACCGCTTAGGGATGTGGTAAGACTTTTCCTATCCGGACGTGGGACAGATGGCGGCTTATACGGAACATTAGGCGCTAATGAAGTGTACTCAACATACGCAAGTATAATATGGGATATCAGATTTCCGAGGGCATTGTCCGCAATGATACTCGGAGGAGCCTTGTCTCTTGCGGGGTATCAGCTGCAGAGCTTTTTTCATAATCCGATAGCAGGTCCTTTTATCCTAGGTATAAGCTCAGGCTCTAAGCTTATGGTGGCTCTGCTTATGGTGTTCGGCTTCGGACTTATGAGACAGGGCGGGAGCGTGAGTCTGGTGATAGCAGCCTTGGCGGGAGCGATATTAAGCATGGGATTTATCCTGCTCATATCGGGGACTGTGGGCAATATGTCCGCACTTGTGGTATGCGGTGTGATGATAGGATATATATGCTCGGCCGTAACGGATTTCGTGGTGACATTTGCGGCAGATGCGGATATAGTCAACCTTCATAACTGGTCGAGAGGGAGCTTCTCAGGGAGCGGCTGGAGCGGAGTTAAGGTATCTGCCGTTACGATAGCTATAGTGCTTATATTGTCCATATACATTGCGAAGCCTCTGGGGGCATATGCCCTGGGAGAAGAGTATGCGCTTGGAGTGGGCATTAACGTGAAGAGGCTAAGGGCGCTGCTTGTGCTCCTTTCAAGCCTTGCCGCAGCCATAGTAGTAGCATATGCGGGTCCCATATCATTCGTTGGGGTGGCTGTACCCCATCTGTGTAAGAGGATATTCGCTTCGAGCAGACCCATTATACTGATACCCGGATGCTTCCTGGGGGGAGCTATATTCTGTCTTGTATGCGATATGATAGCAAGAGTCGCCTTCGCACCGACGGAACTTAGTATAAGTACCGTTACGGCTGTATTCGGCGCGCCTGTTGTGATATGGGTGCTAATAGACAGACATAGGAGAGGCTATATACGAAGCGTAAGGCATGGTGGATTAAGATGACAGAGGCATATGTTACTCTTAAGTCTGTGACTACAGGCTACGGTAGAGACAATATAATACACAGGGATATGGACCTTAATGTGGCTAAGGGGGAGATACTGTGTCTGATAGGTCCCAACGGTGCCGGCAAATCAACCCTTCTTAAGACCATAGCAGGTGTGCTTCCGTTAATATCGGGACATATATATATAGATGGCAAAGAGGTGCCTGCGGGTGGCAGAGAGAGAGCGAGACTTATAGCATCCGTGCTTACGACACCGCCCATAACGGAGTATATGTCGGTATATGATGTGGTGGCAGGCGGAAGATATGCGCATACCGGAAGCTTCGACATACAGGGTAAGAGAGACAGGGATATAGTAAGCAAGGCCCTTTCGGATACGGAGACATGGGACATAAGGGATAGGGATTTTACCAGACTGAGTGACGGTCAGAGACAGAGAGTGATGATCGCAAGGGCGCTTGCCATGGAGCCTAAGCTTATGATACTGGATGAGCCCGTGTCACATCTTGATATATACTATAAGCAGCAGGTATTCGATATACTTAAGAGGTTGAAACAGACATGTGACATCACTGTCATAATGTCTCTTCACGAGCTTACAGATGTTGCGGGTATCGCTGACAGGGTCGCGGCTCTGGGTGCAAGCGGTATCGCCCTTATGGGTAAGCCGGATGAAGTCATTACGGATGAGAATATCCACAGGCTTTTTTGGAGGCAGGATAAGATATAGAGATATGGCTAAGAAGATAATGATACAGGGCACGATGTCCGGTGTGGGTAAGAGCCTCATAACGGCTGGGCTGTGTCGCATATTTGCGCAGGACGGATACAGGGTAGCGCCCTTTAAATCACAGAATATGGCGCTTAATTCCTATGTGACGGAGGACGGATGCGAGATAGGCAGAGCGCAGGCCATGCAGGCCGAGGCTGCGGGGTGTAAGCCTGCGGCAGAGCTTAATCCCATACTGCTTAAGCCCAATACGGATACAGGCTCGCAGGTTATAGTCATGGGTAAAGCCATAGGGGATATGTCCGCCATGGAGTATTATTCCCGTAAGCGGGAGTTCATACCCTATATCCTTGATTCCTTTACAAAGCTTGAAGAGGAATATGACATTATAGTGATAGAGGGAGCAGGCTCTCCGGCTGAGATCAATCTAAAGGATAACGACATCGTCAATATGGGCCTTGCAGAGCTTGTAGATGCGCCTGTACTTATCGTGGGGGATATAGACAGGGGAGGAGTATTCGCTCAGTTGCTTGGAACCCTTGATCTTCTGACAGCAGAGGAGAGAGAACGTGTAAAAGGGCTTGTGATCAATAAATTTAGAGGAGATCCATCGCTCCTTGACTCAGGGATAAAGATCCTTGAAGAGAGGGGAGGTGTACCTGTAGCCGGGCTGATACCGTATATGGATGTAAGGCTTGAAGATGAGGACAGTCTGTCGGAGAGACTTAGCGTCATTGGCAGTGCTGCCAATAAGAACAGGATCATCGATATAGCCGTAATAAGATTCGGCCGAATGTCCAATTATACTGATATGGATATATTCGAGGGATTCGATGACGTGGGGATAAGATATGTAGAGAGTCCCAAGGATATCGGCAGGCCGGATATGGTGATTCTGCCCGGAAGCAAGAATACTATAGAGGATCTTAAGAAGCTGTATGAAAGCGGTATGGCTGAGATGATACTAAGACTTGCGAAAGAGGGCTGCGTGATATTCGGAATATGCGGTGGAATGCAGATGTTAGGTAAGTACATATATGAGGACGAAGACTGTGTAAGGAGCATGTCCGTGGACGGAAGATATGAGGGGCTTGGCCTGCTTCCCATCTATACAGTTCTTGGATATGATAAGACTCTTAAGCGGATAAGCACCGTGATAGGTAAGACCTGCGGAACCTTAGAGAGCCTGACCGGACATGAGGTTACAGGATATGAGATACATGAAGGAAGGACTTATCATATGGAGAATTCATCCGGTGAGGGTGAGAATAAAGCCGGACTTACAGAGGCTATTGTATGCAGCGACTCAACCGATAGCATGAATGTATACGGCACATATATACATGGTATATTCGATGAAGGTGGGACTGCGAAGGCTGTCGTGAGAGCGCTTGCCGGAATAAAGGGTGTAGCTGTCAGCAGGCCGGATAAGTCGGATATACAAAGCTACAGGGAATACAAAGAGACACAGTATGACAGGCTGGCGGATATACTCAGGAAGAGCCTTGATATGGATGCCATATACGGGATGTTAAGATGACGAGGGATATCAGTATAGATACACCGGATAAAAGAATATACGATGAGGTCAAGGCAAAATGGGACTTAATAGCCAAGCCCATAGACGGACTCGGCTTAATGGAGGATATCGTATGCAGGATAGCCGCCATATCTGAGGATGCGGAGCTTAAGAGCATATACAGAAGTCTGCTTACGATCCTTTGTGCCGATAACGGAGTCGTGGCAGAGGGTGTAACCCAGACAGGACAGCAGGTCACAGCATCCGTGATGGAGCAGATGGGCAGAGGCGCATCCTCGGTGTGTCGTATGGCTAAGGTGTCGGGAACGGATATACAGGTATATGACATAGGTGTCAATACTGATGCGGTATATGAAGGTGTTGACCTAAGATATAAGGTAGGTAAGGGCACCCGTGATCTTGTCAGGGAGCCTGCAATGTCAGAAGCAGAGCTTGAAAGGTGTATAGAAGCGGGAATAGATATAGCTGCCCGTGCCAAGGATGCGGGATACGGACTGCTTGCCATAGGAGAGATGGGGATAGGCAATACAACGACCTCAGCCTGCGTATGTGCAGGGCTTCTTGGGCTTGATGCCCGTACCGTTACGGGAAGGGGAGCAGGGCTGTCCGATGATGGACTTAAGAAAAAAATATCGGTAGTACAGGATGCCATCGACAGATATAAGCTGTATGATCTGCCTGTCACAGAGGTCTTAAGGACGGTCGGAGGCTATGATATAGCAGGGCTTACGGGTATCTGTATAGGTGCTGCGATCTCTCACATCCCTGTCATCTTAGACGGCTTCATAACAGAGACAGCGGCACTTACGGCTGAGAGACTCTGTCCTGGTGTAAGGGATTATCTCATTGCATCCCATAGCGGCAGAGAGGCCGGAACCGTGGCAATAGAGAGGGAGCTGGCGTTAGAGCCTGTGATACACGCAAGGCTTTCTCTTGGAGAGGGCACCGGAGCCGTGATGCTCATTGAGCTTATACGGCAGGCTATGGCCGTGTACAGTGAAGTATACGGATTTGATGACATAGGTATGGACGGTTATATAAGATATTAGGATAATAAGATAATAAGCTCTGACAGTGCATATAGGGGCTGATACAGAGTATATGTTCATATATCAAGCCTTAGGATCGGGAGACAGATATGCTCGTATTCATATACGGTGGAAGCGGCAGCGGTAAATCCGAATTTGCCGAACAATATATATGTAACGCATGCGGGACAGACAGAGATAAGCTTTATATAGCCACGATGAAGGAGTCCGGAGAGGACGGTAAGAGGCGCATACAAAGGCACAGAGACAGGCGCAGGGACATGGGCTTTATAACCGTGGAGAAGCCTGTGCGACCCGGTGAGCTGGAAGATGTTAAGGAATATGTCCTGCTTGAATGTGTATCCAATCTCCTGGCCAATGAGATGTATGAGACGTATGATACGGATGATACGGATGCTTCCGACAGTGACCATGATGATATGGGTGACGGTGACAGAGCAAGCACCGGGGCCGTGATCGTAGAGGGAATATTGAATGATATATCGGATATTGAGAGAAGGTCAAGGCTTATGGTAGTGGTATCCAATGATATATTCTCTGACGGTGTGGATTATCCCGAATCCGTAAGAGAGTATATGAAGGCGTTGGCTGATATCAACAAAAGCCTTGTAAAAGCGGCAGACGAAGTATATGAAGTGACTGCGGGGATTGCCATAAAGCGGAAGCTTCTTTGAGCATATGACTAAGCGGTGTGAGTGTAATGAACAGTAATCATATGATGGATAGTGATGATAAGGCTGTTGTCCTTAAGACAGGTAAAGGAAGCGTGATTAAGGATATACTGACCTCGGCGCATATGGCCGTATCGGTATATACCAAGATTCCCATGCCGTATATAGACATGACGGGAAGCAGTCCGAGATTCTTATTCTGCTTCTTCCCCTTGGTGGGGCTCATAATGGGCGTCATCGTATGGCTATGGAACTGTCTGTATGCGTTGACAGGAGCGGATATGCGTCTCCTATGGGCGGCTGTGACGGCTGCGCTGCCGATTTTCATCACCGGTGGCATACATATGGACGGATATATGGATTGCATGGACGCATACTCATCATACAGGGACAGGGATAAGAGGCTTGAGATACTTAAGGATTCCCATGTGGGCGCATTCGCTGTTCTGTGGACGGTCATATATATGCTTATATATACGGCGGTCATATATCATATGCCGGATGAAAGGATCATACTGCTTGGAGTGGTATATACGACGGAGAGGATATTGCTTGGATTCTGCCTTATGGGTTCATCCATGGCAAGGCAGAAGGGGATGCTTGCATCTGTGATGCAGGATACGGCAAGGGGAGCAACTACAGTCATACTGCTTGTGGAGCTTATGATATGTGCAGCATATGTGGTATATTATGCTTCGCTTTTTAAACAGGGAGCAGGCTATGATGCGGGGCCGGATGTCCTGTGGATAGTGACACTGTATGCGGTAATGGCTTCGGTGGGTGCCATTGGAGTATATAAGGCACATAAGACTCTGGGCGGTATGACGGGAGACACCTGCGGATGTGTGATACAGATGATGGAGATAGCGGGGATATTGGTGCTTACATTATGATACTTGTAATAGGCGGAGCATATCAGGGCAAATATGAATTTGTCCGTAATGAACTTAATATACCGGATGATAGGATATGGAACAGGCTTCATGAGTATATAAGAGAGCATGAGGATGAGAAAAGGTGCGTCGATAAGATAGATGCATGGATAGCCGATAATCCCGATGGGGTGCTCATATGCGATGAGGTAGGATGCGGAGTGGTTCCCATAGATGATACCGACAGGGAATACAGGGACAGAGTAGGGCATATACAGATAAGACTGGCGAGGGAAGCCTTAGCAGTATACAGAGTAACCTGCGGTATAGGCATTAAGATCAAATAAGGGTACAGACAATGCAGATCGAACTGATAATGATACGCCACGGCAAGACGCTGTGGAACGAAGAAGAGCGATATATAGGACTGACAGATATGTCATTATCCGATAACGGTGTTCGTGAGATAAGGGATAAGATAGCAGAAGGGATATATCCGGATATCGACATCCTTTACGCAAGTCCACTAAGAAGGTGTATCGAGACCGCAGAGCTAATATATCCGAACCTAAGCCCCATAATCATAGACGAGTATAAGGAGATAGACTTCGGGAGACTTGAGGGTAAGCGCTTCGAAGATATGAAGGACGATCCGGTATTCAAGGCATGGCTGCAAAGCGGAGGCAGGACTGACTTTCCGGGATATGAGGATAAGGATAGCTATATGGACAGGGTGCTTAGAGGATATGAGAAGATGCTTATATCCATAAGAGAGGAAGTGACAGAGAGGCCGGATATAAGTAAGTGCCGTCCCCTGACTGTGGGGATAGTCTGTCACGGAGGAACCATCATGTCCATAATGGCTAAGGATGACAGGGACAGCTACTATTCGCACATGACAGGCAACGGAGGTATAATGCGATGCTTGGCAGACATATAGCGGCGTATCTTATCGCCTGTATAATGGATATGTTAATAGGCGATCCGCACACTCTTCCTCATCCTGTGAGGCTGATAGGTAAGCTTATAGCTGTCCTTGACAGAATTCTTGGACCTAAGGATATGGAATTGGGCGGACATAAGGCTGTGGCGGGAGATGATGAACCTGAAGGCAATATAAGTATGGAAGCGGCATGGGGAAGACGGACTGCTGACTACAGCATGAGGGTTAAAGGCGTCCTGCTCTGGACCATCACGGAGCTTATGACAGTAGGAACGGCAGCACTGCTTTTGATCGGAGCCTGCCATATACATAAGGCAGCAGGTATGGCGGTGGAAGCGCTGTTGACATATTATATCTTCGCAGCAAGGAGCCTGTATGATGAAAGCATGCGGGTATACAGAGATCTGGATAGTCCGGATGATGACAGGCTTGTAAGGGCAAGGAAGAGTCTGTCAATGATAGTCGGCAGGGATACGGATAACCTTGATGAAGGTAAGATATGTGATGCGGCCGTTGAGACGGTGGCTGAGAATACCTCGGACGGAGTGATAGCACCCATGATATATGCAGTGCTTGGAGGCCCGATAGCCGGATATCTGTATAAGGCTGCCAATACCATGGATTCGATGATAGGCTATAAGAGTGCAAGATATAAGGATCTTGGGTGGTTCGCAGCAAGGGTTGATGATGTGCTTAACTTCATTCCCGCAAGAATAAGCGCCTTATTGCTGATAGGGGCAGCGTGGATATGCAAGGGAGACATATATGCGAAAAATGCATTAAGGATATATAAAAGAGACCGGAATGTGACGGAAAGTCCCAATGCCGGACAGTGCGAAAGCGTAATGGCGGGAGCGCTCGGACTTAGACTTGGAGGATATGCAAGCTACGGCGGTAAGATCATAGATAAGGTCGCTATAGGAGACGGAAGACCTTACGCCGCAATCTCGGATATAGCGGATGCCAACAGACTGATGCTTATGGCAGCTACGATCATGGGAGCCATAGCAATCGGGCTTATGACATTCATCTATTATATGCTGTGAAGATAAAGCAGCATGAGAATAGTACAGATACAGTATACAACGTATACGACGGATGATCGGGACAGAGGCTTATATGTATATACACGGCGGTGACATATATCGCAATAAGGTGGAGAAGGACTTCTCGGTGAGTATCAATCCATATGAATGGACGGATGAACTGAGAGCGGATATAGTGAGAGTCATGCAGGATGAGAGTCTGATATACACTTATCCCGATGCGCTGAATGCAAGACTTACGGACGAGGCAGCTTCATATGAGGATACGATTGCAGAACTTGTGGTCTGCGCAGGCGGAGCCTCGGAGCTTATAAGCGCCGTATGCATGCTTCAGAGGGATAGTGCGGTACTGCTTCAGGCACCCTGCTATATGGGATATGAGAGGGCGATACGTGCAGCGGGCGCAGAGGTGATGTACTGCTATCCGGATGGCAGAAGCGGCTTCTTTAGCTTATCGCCTCTTATCGGTGTGCTTAAGACAGGAGACGAACACGGCATAGAGGGAGCCCTCGGTAAAAAAAAGGATGTCGGTATGGTGATAGTCACTAATCCCTCTAACCCCACGGGCGCGCTTGCTAACCCGGATGAACTTAGAGAGATCGTATGCCTGTGCAGGGATAAGGATATAGTGCTTGCGGTGGATGAAAGCTTTATGGAGCTTGTCATGTCTCATGAGGAGTATGATGCAGTCTACGGCCGTATCCTTAGAGAGACTACCGGTAAGGTGATAAGACTTAAGTCCATGACCAAAAGCTATCGTATACCGGGACTGAGGCTAGGATATGCGGTATGCAGTCATAAGGAGACAGCAGGCCGCATAAGAGATATCCTGCCCGAATGGAATATATCCGGCCCTGCCACAGAAGCAGGAATAGCGTGTCTTAAGGACAGGTCGGATTATCTTAAGAGAAGCAGGGAATATATAAAAAGTGAACGTGCAGGTCTGTCATATGGTCTTAAGGAACTGGGGCTTAAGGTATATGAAGGTGATGCCAATTACATCCTGATATATAGTGATTTACCACTGTATGAGAAGCTTCTTGACAGGGGTATGCTCATAAGGGATTGTGAGACCATAGAGGGCCTGAAGCATGGATTTTACAGGCTTTCTCTAAGACACAGTGAAGATGACTATGCACTTATGAGTAGCATAAAGGACATTATTACGGAATGCGGTGGGATAGATGGAAGACGATAAACTCATTGATATCAAATATTACAAACCAAGCGATATAGAGGCAAGAAGCTTTAATATGATCGAAGAAGAGCTTGTACGGCTTGGGAAGGAGCTGCCTTATGAGGAACCGGACAGGGAGGATAAGGAAGAGCATCATATTAAGAAGGCACCTGTCATAAAGAGAGTTATCCATACCACAGCAGACTTCGATTATGCCGATAACCTCTTATTCAGTGAGGATGCGCTTGTCAAAGCGGAAAAGCTTCTAAGGTGCGGCTGTGTGATAGTGACTGATACCAATATGGCTTATGCCGGCATCAATAAGAAAGCGCTTGGTAAGCTTGGGGCAGAATGCATCTGTTATATGGCGGATGAGGATGTGGCAAGGGAAGCTGCCGCAAGAGGAGTTACAAGGGCAACGGTAAGCATGGAGAGAACCTTAAAGCTTGACAGACCTGTGATATATGCGATAGGCAATGCACCTACTGCCTTAGTAAGTATATATGAGAACAGGCATAAGCTGCAGCCGGGACTTGTGATAGGGGTTCCCGTAGGCTTTGTCAACGTGGTGGCTGCCAAGGAACTTATAATTTCAAGTGATATCCCATATATAGTAGCAAGGGGCAGAAAGGGCGGAAGCAATGTAGCGGCCGCTATAGTCAATGCCCTTATGTATCAGGTGACGGACAGATAAGGAAGGGCTATAGGTATCCTAAGAACAGTATGGTCGTCACAGGCTGATATGCAGAAAGCGACAAGAGAGACATGGATGACAGGAACGGACTAAGAAAGGGCTTTACAACCGGAAGCTGTGCGACGGCAGCGGCTAAGGCAGCGGCTTATATGCTCTTATTTAATGATGAGCTTAAGTGTATATCCGTCATGACACCCGGCGGTGTGGAATACAATGCGGATATATATGACATTAAGAGAAGTCACGACAGTGTAAGCTGCGGGGTAAAGAAGGACAGCGGAGACGATCCGGATATCACCAACGGGATAATGGTATACGCAAGGGTCAGTCTGCGCGATGATGAGCCGGAAGATATTAAGATAGACATCAGTGGCGGAAAAGGCATCGGGAGAGTGACTAAGCCCGGACTGGATCAGCCTGTGGGAAGCTATGCTATCAATTCCGTTCCGAGGAGGATGATAGATAATGAAGTCAGAGCCGTGGCCGTTCTTGCAGGATTCAAAGGATGTCTGGAGGTGGAGATATCCATACCTGAGGGAGAGGAACTGGCGGTTAAGACCTTTAATCCGAAGCTTGGTATAGAGGGCGGTATATCCGTCATAGGCACGAGTGGGATAGTGGAGCCTATGAGCACCAAGGCGCTTATAGATACCATACGGCTTGAGCTTAAGCAGCGAATGGAATCCGGATATGACTATGCGGTCATTGTACCCGGCAACTACGGAAGAGACCTTGTGTATAAGCACTTCGGCTATGATATTGACAGAAGTGTCAGGTGCAGCAATTACATAGGAGACACCTTCGATATGGCATATGAGCTTGGCTTTAAGAGACTGCTGCTTGTGGGGCATATAGGCAAGCTTATCAAGGTTGCGGGTGGTATCATGAACACTCATTCAAGAGAGGCCGATTGCCGTATGGAGATACTTACATCCATAGCTCTGCTTAAGGGTGCGGATGTTAAGCTGTGTAAGGATATAATGGAATGTACTGCTACGGAGGAGGCCGTGAGACTTATAGCGTCCGAGGGTATCTTAGAGCCCGTGATGGAAGAGGTGACAGAGAGGATAGTCGGATACATAGCCTCCCGTATGGAGCGTGACCCGATGTGTTCGGGCGGCAATAAGGATGTTCCCTCGGTTGACTGTGTGGTATTCGATAATGAGTGGGGGATACTTGGTATGAGTAAAGGTATGGATAAATGGGAAGACTTGCTTCATAAGGAGATGGAATAGATGGTACATTTTGTGGGTGCGGGAACAGGCGCGACAGATCTCATAACCGTAAGAGGACAGAGACTTATAGAGAATGCCGATGTGATCATATATGCAGGCTCACTTATCAATACCGATCTGCTTAATGCCGCGAAGCCTGAATGTAAGCTGTATGACAGTGCGAAGATGACTCTTAAGGAGATAATTGATGTTATAAGAGACGCGGAAGATAATAACATGGACATCGTAAGACTGCATACCGGAGAACCCAGTATATACGGGGCTGTAAGGGAGCAGATGGATGAGCTTGACAAGGCGGGAATAGACTATGACAGTTGTCCCGGAGTAAGCGCCGCCTTCGGTGCGGCATCAAGCCTTAACATAGAATATACTCTTCCGGGAATCACCCAGACACTTATCATCACAAGGATAGAGGGAAGGACAGAAGTCCCAAAGCTTGAGAAATTAGAGGCTCTGGCAGCGCATCATACTTCAATGGCTATATACCTAAGCAGCGGAATGATGGATAAGGTGCAGGAGGCTCTGCTTAAGGGCGGTCTGTCACCGGATACACCTGCGGCCATAGTATATAAGGCCACATGGGATGATGAGAAGATATTAAGCTGCCATGTGGGAGACTTGTCGGATACGGGCAGGGAAGCGGGCATAGACAGACTTGCGGTGATACTTGTAGGTGAAGTGTTAGAGCATAGCTCATATGACAGATCGAGGTTATATTCCGAGGATTTCAGTACAGGCTACAGGGATTGCAGTGAGAAGGTGCCGGGATAAAACAAGAGTAAGTGGAATAAGCGGGATAAGTGGGATAAGTGAAATAAGCGGGTTAAGCGGAGAATCGGATATATATGAGACTTAGAATAATCTCTTTCACATATGAGGGTGATAAGCTGGCACATAAGGTAGCGGATATATGCAGAGAAGCTCATCTGTGTGATGAGGTCGTATGTGTCAGAGCAGGCAGGGGAGAGCTTGCAAAGCGGATCGGAGAGGCATGGACAGCGGGAGATGATATGCTCTTTATCGGTGCAGCGGGAATAGCAGTGCGGGCTGTGGCTCCCTTCATTGAATCTAAGCTTACGGACAGGGCTGTGCTTGTGATGGATGAGGCAGGCAGATATGTGATCCCGATCCTCTCCGGTCATGTGGGCGGAGCCAACAGGCTGGCGGAGAGAATAGCAGAACTGACGAAAGCTGCGGCAGTGGTAACAACAGCCACGGACATAAGGGGACTATCTGCGATAGACTGCTGGGCGGTCGATAATGACTATGCCATCATGAATAAGGATAGGATAGCCGTAGTATCGGAAAGACTCTTATCAGGTAAGGATATAAGGGTAAGGCTTATAGAGTCAGAGGATATCATGGATATGCCGGGATACAGAGTCACGAGAAGAGATAACGGATATGGCAGTGCAGATGTGGGAGTTAGTACGTCCGATGGAGAGGATGATCGTGATGCTGACAGTACAGAAGCGGATGTGGTAGTATACGGCGGAAGTGACAGCAGTGTCACAAGTAAGCTTGAGAAAGCCTATGATAAGAAAGCCCTTGTGCTTATCAAAAAGACTCTGATCCTCGGTATAGGCTGTAAGAAGGGCATGAATGCCGATAGCATAGATAGAGCTGTAGATTCCGTGCTTAAGGATAACAGTCTTGACAGAAGACTTGTAGCTGCAGTGGCGACTATAGACATTAAAAAGGATGAACCGGGTATACTCGATATCTGTAGTCGCAACAGATGGAGGCTGCTTTCATATGATGCAGAAGCACTTGGAGCTTTGAAAGGTGACTTTACCCCATCGGTCTTCGTTATGGATACGGTGGGTGTGGATAATGTATGTGAGAGAGCTGCAGTCAGGGCCGGCGGAAGGCTTATCGTGCCTAAGAGTGTGTCCGGGGGTGTGACGATAGCGGTGGCAGTAAGAGATAAGTGCATAGAGGATAATGCCATAAAGGATAATACGATAAAGGACAATTCAATAAAGGATAATGCCATGAAGCGGTCCGCTGTATATAACATATATATAGTCGGCATAGGCCCCGGTGGCGGCAAGGGCATGACCATAGAGGCGGATGAGGTACTTAGGAGTGTCGATACTATAGTAGGTTATGAGACTTATCTTGATCTGGTCAGAGGCTCATATCCAGATAAGGAATATGTCTCTACATCAATGAAGAGAGAGACTGAGAGATGCCGTATGGCATATGAGGAAGCACTTAAGGGTAAGCAAGTTGCGGTCATATGCAGCGGCGATGCCGGGGTGTACGGCATGGCATCACTTATGTATGAACTACTGCCTGAGTACAGGAGGGATGATAAGGATATAGAGCTTACGGTGATACCGGGTGTCACCGCGGCATTAAGCGGTGCGGCACTCCTTGGAGCACCCATAGGACATGACTTCTGTGTCATAAGCTTAAGCGACCTTATGACTCCGTGGGAAGTGATAGCAAGAAGGCTTAAGGCCGCAGCAGAGGGAGACTTCTGTATAGTGCTGTATAATCCTTCTTCAAGACACAGAGCGGATTATCTTGACAGAGTATATGCACTTCTAAGTGATGTGATAGAGTCTGACAGAGTGTGTGGCATAGCCAATATGATCGGAAGGGATGGAGAGAATACGGTCATATGCAGATTCGATGAGATAGCAGATAAGGGAGCAGATATGTTCTCCACGGTATTCATAGGTTCATCGAAGACTGTGATAACGGAAGGCCGTATGGTTACACCGAGAGGATATAAGATTGAAGAATGATCATATGAGGATACTGATATTCGGTGGGACGACGGAAGCACACAGACTGTCGGATAAGCTGTGTGAACTGTCCCTACCCCATACGATAAGCGTGGCAACTGAATACGGAGAACAGATACTTACTGAGGACAATAAAGGAGGAGACAGTGCCTGTAGGGTGATACTTAAGGGACGCATGTCCGCAGATGAGATAGAGAAATTGATAGGATCAGGGGGATATGAGCTTATCATAGATGCGACTCATCCTTATGCTACGGAGGTATCAGGGAACATCTTAAAGGCGGTCGGACATCTTAAGAGCCTGCAGGGTGCGGCTGACAAGGCAGGCAGGGTCATTAAGCTTTTTAGCATAGACAGAGTAAGTGATACCTGTGAACATACCTATGAAAAAATGTATATATATGATGATAACGAAAGCGCTGCAAGAAGCATAAATGAAAGTGAAGGCAATATACTTTTAACCACGGGAAGCAAGGAGCTTAAGGTGTATACGGAAGCCTTGGGCCGGACGGATGCAGACAGGCTGTATGTACGGGTGATTCCCTCTAAGGAAAGCATAGACCTGTGTGAAAAGGCAGGGATCATGGCATCACATATAATAGCCATGCAGGGTCCCTTTGATACAGAGCTTAACATGGCATTGATACACAGCTATGATATAAAGCATCTGGTGACTAAGGAAAGCGGCAGTGCAGGCGGATACATGGAAAAGTATCAAGCGGCCGCCCGGTGCGGTATCAGGCTTCATGTGATAGGACGGCCTAAAGAGGCGTATGATACACATGATAAATATGATATATATGGTGCATGTGAAAACCGTGATGTTAAGATATGCGGATATGATGAGATGCTTGATATCATAAGGTCTGAATGCGGAATGACTCCGATTAAGAAGCCGGACGCAGATGTCAGTCTGATAGGCATGGGTATGGGCTCATATGACAGCCTGACAGAAGAAGCAATAGAAGCAATGACAGGAGCTGATGTCATACTGGGAGCTGACAGAATGATCAGGCAGTACCGGACGATATTCGGTTATGGTGAAGCCGGTATTGATGGAAGCGGGAGACTGCCGGCGGCAGGCAGGGATAAGGGCATAATCTCCGGAGGTAAGCTTATGGAGGTGATGTATAAGCCCTCAGATATCACAGATTATGTGGAATCCATTGTCGTTTCGTCTGATATGAGTAAGACCTTCGATAAGAAGAGGATATCTGTAGCGGTACTTTTCTCCGGAGACAGTGGATTCTACAGCGGATGCAGGGGTGTATACGAAGCCTTAACGGACACCGGCATATACAGATCGGGCAGGCTGCATATAAGGATAATTCCCGGAATCCCGTCCGTGTCATATCTGGCATCGGTCACGGGTAGAGCATATGATACTGCCTATATCTGCTCTATGCACGGAAAAGGGAGAGAGAGCATATACAGGACGGCTTCTCATGTAAGGATAGAAAGGGATGTATATACGCTTACGAGCGGATATGAGGATGTGCTTAAGCTTGCGAGGATACTTACGGACTGTGGTATGGGTGCCTGCAGGATCACAGTGGGCTGTAACCTGTCTCTTGATGATGAGAAGATAATATCGGGGACGGCAGAGGAATTATATAAGGAGTCGGATTCTGACTCATATGTGAAAGAGGATATCCATACAAGGAACGGCGATTGCAGCAGGTCAAAATGTGATACTGCATGTGCAGGTATGAGCGGATATGTGAGTCGGAAGCTCTGCACCTGCCATATATATAATCCCGATCCATGTGATAAGGCAGTATCCGCAGGGTTAGCGTCAGAGGAATTCATCCGCGGAAGTGTACCCATGACCAAGGAGGAGGTTAGAACCGTCACTATAGATAAGCTGCAGCTTAAGCCTGACAGCACGGTACTGGATCTCGGCTGCGGTACGGGCTCTGTGAGTGTGGAGATCGGCAGACTTATCCCTGATGGAATGGTATATGCCATAGACAGGAATGAAGAGGCTGTGAACCTTACTAAGAAGAATGTATTAAGGCATAAGCTTCCCAATGTGCTCGTATATAAGGGAGAGATCACTGATATACCGGATCGTATGCAGAAGGATAGTGATGTTGATGTAGCAAAAGATGGGGACGTAAGCATATCTAAGCAGATCACGCATGCCTTCATAGGCGGAAGCGGTGGAAAGCTTTCCTCAATCCTAGATATGCTTAAGAGTATGAATCCATCGATGCGCATAGTGGTCAATGCGATCACTGAAAGAACCAAGGACACGCTTAAGGAATGGATAGAAGTGAATGGGATAAGTGATGTAGAGGTTGTGCGTATACAGACAGACAGGGGAAGCGCCGGAGCATTGCATGAAGATATGCAGACTGAGAATGGAGTGTATATTTACTCGTTTGGAACAGGTACGAAGTGATATAACTGCCTCTTGACGGGGCAGTTGTTTTATGGGATAATAGATTTTGCAAAATTAAATAGCATAAAATCAAAATACCGGGTAAACAGGATAATAAAGCAGAAAAGGAGAGAAGAATATGACATACGCAGTAAGATACTATACGAAGACAGGTAATACCAGGAGGCTTGCCGAGGCAGCGGCAAGGGAGCTGGGAGTTGAGGCTTTGCCCATAAGCGAAGGGATATCGGAGCCTGTGGATATCCTGTTCCTCGGCAATTCATATTATGCATTCAACATTGATCCTGAGGTTAAGCAGTTCGTCGGCTCGCTTGATAAGGATAAGGTCGGTAGGATAGTTAATTTCGGTTCGGCAGCCATGCTTAATTCCACATACAAGAAGGTTAAGGCAGAGGCCGATAAGGCAGGGAGAGCCATAGATGATAAGGAATTCCACTGCAAGGGTGAGTTCAAGGGCATTCATAAAGGAAGACCGGATGAGAATGATCTTAAGGCTATCGCAGACTTTGTCAGGCAGTACAAATAAACTGATGTAAGCAGACTGAGATAAATAAAAAAAAATGTAAAATAGTTGTTGACAAACAATGCATACTTGTATACAATGATACACAACAAGGCAAGAGCGCTTTGGAGACAGGAAAGTCTTCAGGGCGTTTTTTTTTATTAGCCATATTACATACAGCCGGTTATAAGCTTCGGCAGAAAGTGAGGAGAATTATGGAAGAGAATAAGAAGATACCGGAGATATACGGAAGTCTTGTATTCAACGATAAGGTAATGCGTGAGAAGCTGCCTAAGGATGTATATAAGGCTCTTCGTAAGACCATTGACAATAATGCGCACTTTGAACTTGATGTGGCCAATGCCGTAGCGGTTGCTATGAAGGAGTGGGCGGTTGAGAACGGGGCGACGCATTTTACGCATTGGTTCCAGCCCATGACGGGAGCAACGGCTGAGAAGCATGACAGCTTTATAACACCGGATGATAAGGGACAGGTCATCATGGAATTCGCCGGCAAGGAGCTTGTCAAGGGCGAACCGGATGCCAGCAGTTTTCCTTCCGGTGGACTCAGAGCGACCTTCGAGGCAAGAGGCTATACCGCATGGGACCCGACTTCACCGGCATTTATCAAGGACGGTACGCTGTATATACCGACAGCCTTCTGTTCATACAGCGGGGAGGCACTTGATAAGAAGACACCGCTTCTAAGGTCAATGGAGGCTCTGAATAAGGAGGCAGTCAAGGTACTTGGTCTCTTGGGTAATACGGATGTTAAGAGCGTATCTACCACGGTGGGGCCGGAGCAGGAATACTTCCTGATAGACAAAGAGGACTATGCTAAGCGTAAGGATCTGGTATTCACAGGCAGGACACTGCTCGGAGCCATGCCTCCCAAGGGTCAGGAGATGGAGGATCATTACTTCGGTACACTTAAGACAAGGGTAGCCGAGTATATGCATGACCTTGATATGGAGCTTTGGAAGCTCGGTATACCGGCCAAGACCAAGCACAATGAGGTGGCGCCCTGCCAGCATGAGCTTGCACCGGTATTCGACACTACGAATGTAGCAGTGGATCATAACCAGCTTACTATGGAGATAATGAAGAAGGTCGCTGAGAAGCATGGCTTCGTATGTCTGCTTCATGAGAAGCCCTTCGCGGGTATCAATGGTTCAGGCAAGCATAACAACTGGTCCATGAGCACCGATACCGGCATCAATCTGCTTGAGCCCGGCAAGTCGCCTGCGGAGAATACCCAGTTCCTTGTATTCTTAGCTGCTGTTATTAAGGCCGTGGATGACTATGCTGATCTTTTAAGGCTTTCGGTGGCCACACCCGGCAACGACCACAGACTCGGAGCCAATGAAGCACCTCCGGCGGTGGTATCGATGTTCCTTGGGGATGAGCTTACAGCAGTCGTTGAGTCCATAGAGAACGATACATTTTTCAATAAGATGGATAAGGTGCAGATGGAGACAGGCGCAGCCGTACTTCCACACTTCTTCAAGGATAATACGGACAGGAACCGTACCTCGCCCTTTGCCTTCACGGGTAATAAATTCGAGTTCAGGATGCTTGGCTCATCATTATCTGTTGCGGGTCCGAATGTGATCCTCAATACAGCGGTTGCGGAGTCGCTTAATTCCTTCTATGAGGAGCTTAAGGATGTGGCAGCGGATGATCTGGATAAGGCTGTGCATGAACTTGTGAAGAAGACTCTCACAGAGCATAAGCGCATCATATTCAACGGAGACGGCTACACGGATGAGTGGATAGAGGAGGCTGCAAGAAGAGGTCTGCCGAACCTTAAGTCAACACCTGATGCTTTGCCGGTATTCATTGCGGATAAGAATGTTAAGCTTTTCATCAAGCATGGAATATTCACGGAGAGTGAGATCGGTTCAAGATATGAGATACTGCTTGAGAATTACAACAAGACACTTCATATAGAAGCAAAGACGCTGACGGATATGCTCTACCATCAGTTCTTACCGGGAGTTGAGGGTTACATGAATGAGCTTGCGGATACCATCATCAAGAAGAAGCAGGCTCTGTCCGGTGTAAGCTGCAGGGCCGAGGAGAAGGCTTTGGATAAGGTGAGCAGGGCATATGACAATATATATGAGCTTACTGAGAAGCTCGCAGAGGATACGGCACATGCAGAGACTATAGAAGACAGTCTTAAGCAGGCCGAATACTACAAAGATACGATAATAGCCGATATGGATGCGGTCCGTGTGATAGCGGATGCTACCGAGGAGCTGATCCCGGAGCAGGCGCTTCCGTATCCGAACTACAGCAAGATCTTATTCTATGTTCAGTAGGAACTAGCATAGAGGAGGATAGAGAGGAGATTGTTATGGAAGAGATTATGAGTTTGATCAATTCGGAGGTGTATGGTGTGTGGTTCTTAATAGGAGCCGCACTGGTATTCTGGATGCAGGCCGGCTTTGCGATGGTGGAAGCAGGTTTTACGAGAGCCAAGAATACGGGCAATATCCTGATGAAGAACCTTATGGATTTCTGCATAGGAACAGTGGTGTTCATACTTATCGGATTCGGGCTGCTGCTCGGAGAGGATGTGGCCGGACTGATCGGTAAGCCGGGGTTTGACATATTCACGGCTTATGAAAGCTTTGACTGGTCTAACTTCGTGTTCAACCTGGTATTCTGCGCCACTACGGCAACAATCGTTTCGGGTGCCATGGCTGAGAGGACGAAATTCCTGTCATACTGTGTTTATTCCGGTATAATATCGGCTTTGATATATCCTATCGAAGCACACTGGATATGGGGCGGCGGCTGGCTGTCACAGATGGGCTTCCATGATTTTGCAGGTTCATGTGCGATACATATGGTAGGAGGAATATCTGCACTTATCGGAGCCAAGATACTCGGACCAAGGATCGGCAAATTCGAAAGAGATAAAGACGGCAAGGTAGAGAAGGTCAATGCCTTCCCCGGTCATAACTTAGCTCTCGGATGTCTCGGATGCTTCATACTGTGGCTTGGTTGGTACGGCTTTAACGGAGCAGCCTGCACATCGCTTCCGCAGCTGGCATCGGTATTCGTTACCACAACGATAGCACCTGCGGTAGCTACAGTTGTATGCATGATATTCACATGGATCAAATACGGCAAGCCTGATATCTCAATGTGTCTTAACGCTTCACTGGCCGGTCTTGTGGCAATAACCGCACCATGCGATGTAACGGATGCATTCGGTGCCATGGTCATAGGTGGCGTAGCGGGACTTCTGGTATGCTTCGGAGTATGGTTCCTTGACTATAAGCTTCATATAGATGATCCCGTAGGTGCAGTGGCAGTGCACTGCTTAAACGGTATCTGGGGAACGATAGCCGTAGGACTCTTCGCAACAACCTCAGCTCCGGACAGTGAGATAAGCGGACTTTTCTACGGTGGAGGATTCAGACAGCTTGGTATACAGCTTATTGGTTTTGTATCAGTAGCAGCATGGACGGTAGTAACGATCACCATAGCTTTCCTTTTGATCAAGGCGATATTCGGCTTAAGGGTATCAGAGGAAGAGGAGATAATCGGACTTGATGCCACAGAGCACGGACTTCCCAGTGCCTATGCCGGATTCTCGATCATGGATATCAGCAATACCATGACAATGGATGTCAATGAGAATACTTCACTCGGTAACGACAGCTACGAATCGGCAAGTGCAGTGCAGAAGGCGGCAGCAGTTCCGGTGGTAAGCCCCATAACAGCAGATACCGGTATCAATAAGGTGGTGATAATTGCCAAGGCAAGCCGCTTCGATGCGCTTAAGAAGGCTATGAACGATCTGGGCGTGACAGGTATGACCATGACTCAGGTAATGGGCTGCGGCATACAGAAGGGCGCAGGAGAGAGATACAGAGGTGTTGAGATGGATGCAACACTCTTACCTAAGATCAAGGTTGAAGTAGTGGTAAGTAAGATTCCTGTAAGCGAGGTCATAGAGGCCGCTAAGAAGGCGCTGTACACCGGACATATCGGAGACGGCAAGATATTCGTATATCCTGTTGAGAAGGTAGTTAAGATAAGAACCGGAGAGGAAGACTATGATGCGCTTCAGGATGTGGAATAACGGATTATGATGATAGTATGGCAGCTTGTCCTAAGGAAAACTAAAGAGCATAGAAAAGGATAACTGACAATGGGGTCACGGTGTATGCCGTGACCCTTAGTCAGGGTAAAGGGAAAAATATGAGCATTCAGACGGAGAATAAGATGAATAATGTGATCAATGCGACAAATATGGCAAAAAACCGCAAGCTGGTACTTGAATCAGGTGAGGTTTTTAATGGCTACGGCTTCGGAGCCAATACCGAGAAGGTGCTGGAGCTTGTATTCAATACATCAATGGTGGGATATCAGGAGATAATATCCGATCCGTCGTATACGGATCAGGCAGTCGTTATGACCTATCCGCTTATCGGCAATTACGGGGTCAATGAGGATGATTATGAGACACAGACTCCGAGCATAGGAGCACTGATCGTCAGGGAATACAATGATGAACCTTCCAATTTCCGTGCAAGCGATAATCTGGAGAATATTATGAAAAAGTACGGCATCTCAGGTATCTATGGCGTAGATACCAGGGCTATCACACGAATCATCAGAAACAGAGGCAGTCTGAAGTCACTTATTTCCTTCATAGACAAGCCTCTGTCCGAATGTATGGAGATACTTGAAAGAACAGCATTGCCTAAGGATGCGGTATCAAGAGTGACAAGTACCGGGATATGGAAGGCTGATATAATCACGCCACAGTCATCATTACTTGAACACAGACAGGGAACACATTCAGGACTCAGACCCCATATCGTTGCAATAGACTGCGGAATGAAACAGAACATCCTAAGATCATTGCTTGACAGAGGCTGCAGAGTGACAGTTGTTCCCTACAATATTCCGGCTAAGACGATCATGTCGCTTCGTCCGGATGGAGTATTCATAAGTAACGGACCGGGAGATCCGACAGATGTTCCTGAGTGTATAGATACGATAAGAAGTATTAAGGGAAGCATACCGATATTCGGTATATGCTTAGGACATCAGATATTGTCTCTGGCATACGGAGCGAGGACATATAAACTTAAGTTCGGCCACAGAGGCGGCAATCATCCTGTTAAGGATATACTTACCGATAGGGTTGAGATCACTTCTCAGAACCATTCTTATGCCGTTGATGCGGACAGCATAGAAGGAACCAAGCTTAAGGTGACACATATCAATCTGTTGGATAATACGGTTGAGGGTGTGGCGTGTGATGAAGATCTGGCTTTCTCCGTTCAGTACCATCCTGAGAGTGCTCCGGGACCACAGGACAGTTCATATCTTTTTGACAGGTTTATGGATAATGTCAGAAAGGCGCGCGAACAGAGAAAGGAGAATGCATATGCCTAAGAGAACAGACATTAAAAGGATACTTGTAATAGGCTCGGGTCCGATAGTCATAGGTCAGGCTGCTGAATTTGATTATGCAGGCACACAGGCATGTTTGGCATTAAGAGAAGAAGGCTATGAAGTTATTCTCTGCAACTCCAACCCGGCCACTATAATGACGGATAAGCATATAGCGGACAAGATATACATGGAGCCGCTTACACTTGAATTCATAGCAAAGGTTATCCGTAAGGAAAGACCTGATGCGATCTTACCGGGCATAGGCGGACAGACCGGACTTAATCTGGCCATGCAGCTTAAGCGTAAGGGCGTGTTAGACGAGTGTCAGGTTAAACTGCTTGGAACGGATTCTGACAGTATAGACAGGGCAGAGGACAGGGAGAGATTCAAGGAACTGTGTGAGAGCATAGGGGAACCTGTACTTCCTTCTGTAATAGTTGAGGATCTTGAAGCGGGACTTAAGGCGGCAGAGGAGATCGGCTATCCGATAGTGGTGCGCCCTGCATTCACATTAGGCGGAACGGGCGGCGGATTCGCGGATGATGAGGCTGAACTTAAGACAATTCTTACCAATGCACTTAATCTCTCGCCGATTCATCAGGCACTTATAGAGAAGAGTGTCAAAGGATACAAAGAGATAGAGTATGAGGTTATGCGTGATAGTGGCGATACGGCCATCACGATCTGTAACATGGAAAACCTTGATCCGGTAGGAATACATACGGGTGATTCCATAGTAGTATGTCCTTCCCAGACATTGACTAACAGAGAATATCATATGTTAAGAGATGCAGCGCTTAAGCTTATCAGAGCGCTTAAGGTTGAGGGCGGATGTAACGTTCAGTTTGCTCTTGATCCTAAGTCTTTTGACTATTATGTGATAGAGGTCAATCCCAGAGTATCAAGATCGTCGGCGCTTGCTTCCAAGGCAAGCGGCTATCCGATTGCAAGAGTTTCGGCCAAGATAAGTGTGGGGCTAAGGCTTGATGAGATCAGGCTTGCCAATACACCCGCATGTTTCGAACCGTCACTTGATTATGTGGTATGTAAGATGCCGAGATTCCCCTTTGATAAATTCACGGATGCAAGTAATCTTCTGGGTACGCAGATGAAGGCAACAGGTGAAGTCATGAGTATCGGACGCAACTTCCCGGAGAGTATGCTTAAGGCGATCCGCTCACTTGAGATAGGTGTTCATCATCTGCACATGACCAAATTCGATGATATGAGTACTGAGGATATGCTTAAGTATATATCTGAATCAAGGGATGACAGAGTATATGCGATCGCGGAACTGTTACGCAGAGATGTAACAAAAGAGAAGATATCGGGGGTATCCGGAATAGACAGATTCTTCATAGACGGCCTTAAGGAGATAATCGATACAGAGAAAGCACTTAAGGATAATAAAGATGACATTCGTGTCGGTAATAGTCACGGACTGTTATATAAAGCCAAGAGATTAGGATTCGGAGACAGAGCGATCGGAGACATTATCGGTATGACTGCGGATGAAGTCAAAGAGCTTCGTAAGCAGCAGTTAATACTGCCTTTATATAAGATGATAGACAGTTGTGCATCCGAGTTTGACAGCTATATTCCGTATTTCTATTCAACATATGAGACGGAATGCGACGGAGAGGATGAGTCTGTCGTAACAGATGATAAGAAGGTTATCGTGCTTGGCTCGGGCCCGATAAGAATAGGACAGGGAGTTGAATTCGATTATTCTACGGTTCATGCAGTAAGCACGATCAAGGCTATGGGATATGAGGCGATAATAATCAATAACAATCCCGAGACTGTATCAACAGACTATACCATGGCGGATAAGCTATACTTCGAGCCGCTTACGGTAGAGGATGTTATGAACATAATCGATAAGGAGAATCCGCAGGGAGTGATCGTAACACTCGGCGGTCAGACAGCAGTCAATCTGGCTATTCCTTTGGCAGAGAGAGGTGTGCCCATCATTGGTACCGATGCCGAAGCGATAGACAGAGCAGAAGACAGGGACCTGTTCGAGAAACTCCTTAAGGATCTGAATATACCTCAGCCTAAGGGAGAAGCGGTCACCAGTGTGGAGGCCGGAATAGAAGTCGCAGAAAGAATAGGCTATCCGGTACTTGTAAGACCAAGCTTCGTATTGGGCGGCCGTGCGATGCAGATAGTAGCCAAGGCTAAGGATATGGAGCACTATCTTCATACTGCGGTTGAGGTGGATGAAGATAAGCCGGTGCTTGTTGATAAATATATCAAGGGTAAGGAAGTCGAGATAGACGGTATATGTGACGGACGTGATGTATTTGTTCCGGGCATTATGGAACTTGTAGAGCGTACGGGAGTACATTCGGGTGATTCGATGAGTATGTATCCGGCTGAGAGTATAAGTGAGAATGTCAAGCGTACAATACTTGAATATGCAGGCAAGCTGGGAATAGGGATCGGTATCAAAGGACTCTTTAATATACAGTTTATCGTTGATAATGAGGATAATGTATATATCATAGAGGTCAATCCAAGATCTTCACGTACCGTACCTTTCTTATCCAAGGCAACAGGTTATAGTATGGCTGACATAGCGACCAAGGTCATGCTCGGTAATCCATTAAGTGATGAGATCTCTTATGCTGATAAGGATAACAGATTAAAAATGGGTATCACCATGGGTATAGAAGCCGGAGATGAATGCATGCACAGAGTGTTCTATCCGGGAGAGAGCATAAGATACTATGTCAAAGCTCCGGCATTCTCTTTCTCTAAGCTTATGGGTATGGATGCATATCTGTCACCTGAGATGAAATCAACAGGTGAGGCGATAGGATACGATGTATCACTTCACAGAGCCATGTATAAGGCACTTATCGCATCGGGAGTTAAGTTATCCAATTACGGAACGGTAATGGTGACTCTTGCCGATGAGGATAAGGAAGAGGCTCTGCCGCTTGTTAAGAGATTCTATGCTCTCGGATTTAACATAGAAGCGACGATAGGAACGGCAGATTTCCTTAAGGAGCATGGGATCAGGACGAGGGTACGTCACAAACTCTCAGAGGGAAGTGATGAGATACTCCGTTCGATCAAGGCGGGATATGTAAGCTATGTGATCAATACAAGAGCCATATTATCAGGAGTACATTATGAGGACGGTGTAGCCATAAGAAGATGTGCGACACAGAACAATGTGACAATGTTCACATCGCTTGATACGGTGAGAGTACTTCTTGATGTGCTTGAAGAGGTAACTGTCAGTGTATCGACTATATAACAGAGAGTATAACGGTGAGATCTATGATGGATTTTTATGACGACAGACCGCATGAGGAATGCGGAGTATTCGGAATATATGATACAACGGGCGCTAATGTGGCCGAGTCGATCTATTACGGCTTATATGCGCTTCAGCACAGAGGTCAGGAGAGCTGCGGTATAGCGGTAAGCGATACCGGCGGTGATAAAGGTAATGTGGCCTGCTATAAAGATATGGGTCTTCTTAACGAAGTCTTCTCAAGGACACATTTGGATGATCTTAAGGGTAATATCGGTGTGGGACATGTGAGATATTCAACCACCGGAGGTTCCGTAAGAGAGAACGCGCAACCCCTTGTCATTAACTACGTTAAGGGGGTGTTAGGTCTTGCTCATAACGGCAATCTTATCAATACCGCGTCCCTTCGCGAAGAGCTTGCATATACGGGTGCGATATTCCAGACTACGATAGATTCGGAAGTCATTGCCTATATAATCGCCAGAGAAAGACTTAATTGCGGCTCGGTTGAAGAGGCTGTTGCCAGGAGTATGGACAGGATACAGGGTGCATACTCTCTTGTTATAATGTCGCCTCGTAAGCTTATCGGGGCAAGGGACCCGTACGGATTCAGACCTTTATGTATAGGCCAAAAAGACGGAGCTTATATATTTACATCAGAGTCATGTGCGCTTGATACGATCGGGGCGGACTATATAAGGGATGTTAAACCGGGTGAGGTGGTGACTGTGGATTCCGATGGAAATATCACATCGGATGAAAGCAGATGCCTTCCTGAATGCAAGAGAGGAAGATGTGTATTTGAATACATATATTTTGCCAGACCTGACAGTTATTTCGACGGAGTCAGTGTATATAAGTCCCGTGTACTTGCGGGCAAATATCTTGCGATAGATTCACCTGTTGAAGCGGATATTGTTACCGGTGTTCCGGATTCGGGATTGCAGGCAGCAATAGGATATGCCCATGAATCGGGTATCCCTTATGCACAGGCATTTATCAAGAATTCCTATGTGGGAAGAACATTCATCAAGCCGGGACAGGAATCAAGAGTAAGCAGTGTAAGGGTTAAGTTAAATGCCCTTAAGGAAGTTGTAGACGGCAAGCGAGTCATAATGATAGATGATTCGATCGTACGAGGCACCACATCCGACAGGATAGTGCATATGTTAAGAGAAGCAGGGGCCAAGGAAGTCCATATGCGAGTAAGCTCACCGCCTTTCTTACATCCATGCTTCTTCGGAACCGATGTACCGGATGAGGATCAGCTGCTTGCATATAACCGCTCGCTTGAAGATATACGTAAGATAATAGGTGCAGATTCTCTGGCTTATCTTGGCATTGACAGATTAAGTGAGATAGCCGGAGGACTTAATATCTGTACGGGTTGCTTTAGCGGCAACTACCCGGTCAATCCTCACATTGTCTGAGGAGAAGCTCAAAAAGAATACATTAAGAAATTATAAAATGTATGGACAAAAAAATCAGAAACGATACAATAGTACCAAGGTACTAAATATTTTTTTCGGTACCGCGGAATAGAATACTATTGATACTGAGGAATAGATTATGCGAAAAAAGAGTTCTTTGATAATACTGGGTATTATGGCGGCAATAGGCGTGATGATGTTGCTTCCTATCAAGACGCAGGCTAAAGAGCTTAAGATTAAGGACTATGGTAATGGTTTCTATCTGCCGGAGGATTTCAATTTAAGAGACTCTGACGGCAAAATCCTTACAGCACCCAAACTGGATACAAGTCTTTGGGGAGCCGGAACATATGAAGAAGAAAAAGAGATGCAGCTTGATAACGGAATGAAAGCTGTTAAATGGTGGAAGAAGACGGAAGATGGGAAGGCATTTCCCTGTGTCAGTGTATATAACGAATCCGGCAAGGAATTATATCGTGTCGGCAGAGATAACTGCAACGAGCTGGTTGTATACATGGGTAATGAAGAGGGTGATACCATGCTGTCTCATTATACAAAGACGACAGTAAGGTATGAGGACGGAACCACCGTTGCTTACGTTGATGATTACGAGCAGCCCAGAACCATGGAGCAGTATTATGCAGATGAGAAAAGGTCCAGATCCGAGAGCTATTCCTATGATCCGGATTATCCGGACGAAGAGCCGATAATCACCGCTAACGAGACCTACTGGGATGGTGAAGGCTTCAGAGAAAAAGGCGA
>ODAI013378386.1_pt1 | contig 40459 bp, 35 predicted proteins | sample 1539321 | NCBI WGS metagenome assembly ODAI01 (sample SAMN02144231, study PRJEB22623) | gut metagenome | biome: sheep rumen | host: Ovis aries | place: New Zealand
CCTGAACAGAGTCATGGGCCCCGTGATGATCTGATTTACAAGTTCATCGTTGCTGTCCTTACTAAGATAGCCCACCAATGCAAGCCTGCAGACCTCTTCCATTATTGTATGTTTAAAACGTACTATTCCTTCGTCGTTAGTAACCATCCCAGTACCTATTGTTAAATAAATATCAAACCATAATGATTATACCATGAATCCATATTACAGGCATCTTTTTCATGACTCTTATTTCTGAGAGTTTTACATCCTTTTCTCCGGAGGTATTAATAGTCACCGGTTATGAAAGTCTTATATGCCGTCAGTCCAGATAGCTTTGCATCTGAAGATAATCCATGCCGCCCTCTGTCATGCTCAGATAAAAATCCCCGATCTTCTCAAGATCGCCATCTGATATTCCCACGGGGGCAGTCTCTGAAACATATTCAAAATATCCGTAATCAAGGTAATACGGACTACTCATACTATAATACCCCACAGGACAGCCATATGTTTCCTCTTCATAGTACATATATCCGCTTCGGGGTATATAATAAGCTGTTTCGCAATATATCCGGAAAACCTCATACACACCGCGTTTCCGGTCATAGGATAAAATTGCAAAATTGTCTTCATAACTGCGCTCTTTTAAAACTATCTCAGGAACATTATCATCATTTAAATAGATCAGTCTGAATTCCGACTCTTCGTTAACACCATATACATTTTCATCAAATAAATATTCAAGGTATGCGTTTTTCCACTCATTTTCATCTATAATCGCATCGCCGGTTTCTTCAGTTATGTATTTCATGGTCTTTCCGTTATAGCCAAGAGATTCATCCCTCGTAAGCCAGAAGCCGAAGGTGAATATCTTACCGCTTAAGTTGCCGCGGTCGTCTTCGTCTATTGTAAGAACGGAAGATGCGTCCCCATCCCATCCGGGCTTTATCACATATCCGTTATCAACATCCCCGTAAAAGATATCCCTGGGGTCTTCATCAAGCAGCTTATCACCTTCAGAATACCGGGTGCTTCCCTTCCAGAGAAGGGTAATGGTTCCGGCAGGGGATGAAGCTGATGATGATTCACCTCTTTCAAGCCATACATAATAATAAGTACCATTATCAGAACCGCTGTAAAGTCCTCCCCAGCTTTCATAAGGCAAAGGTACGAATTCCTCATCTTCGGCCTCTTCTGTAATATCTGCCACTTCCGGTTCGGTTTCATCAAGATCGCTCACTTCAAGAAGATATGCATATACTTCATCGGGGAGTGTAACATCAAGATCCTGAGCGGCGAGGATAATGTCATATCCATCCCATCCGGTTTCATCCAGCACTGTTTTTAAAAGATCAAGATTCTTTGTTATTTCTTCCAGAAGTACTTTAGGCATGACCTCAGGCAAAAATTCTTCTTTTACAACCACAAGCTCATCACCTGAATAGTCGCATTTAAGAACTTCTCCAGGCATCAGATCGTACTCATCCGTTTTTTTACCTTCCAGTTCCGAAACAATGATCTCTACTTTTCCGGAGGTCAGATAAAGTGCCTCTTTCTTATTATTAACTGTGGCAAGTCCGGATGTGCCTCTTATTCCGATACTCATGGTGACCGTATCAAAGGTCAGTTTCTCATTCGACTCAAGCTTTTTTCTTATATGAAAAAATACATCGCCATCTTCAACCGTCAGATGTATTTTTTTACCCTTCTGGTCAAAACGGACATCGCTCTTTTCCCGTACGACCACAAGTCTGTCACTGTCAAGCAGGACATCGGCAAGGCCGTCGGAACCCGTCTTAATACTGTTTCCGCCACGGATACGCATTCCGTCAAATATCTCAACTTCCCTGTCATTTTTATCCAAAAGACTTACTTTTCCGTCAGTGCTTTCCAGACTCACTGTGGTTGCCGAAAAATTTTTGTACGCAACAAAAAACAAAACCGCATCTATAACGGCAACCAAAGCCACAACACCGTATATGATCTTTAACTTCCTGCTCATTTACATACCTCTTTCATCAGAATTCAACCACATTATTATAATACAAATAATGCATATTCGTAATATACGAATATGCGCTTCTCATAATGCTTCGAAATAACAATATGAAACAATAGCAAAAATGAATATCCAACAATATGATGCTGCGTGTTATAATTTATCAAAGCGAAACACGAATCCTTGCATGGAACCAGAGGAATATGAAAATGAAAGCATTAGAAGGAATTGAACCCAAAAAGGTATTTGGTTTTTTTGAAGAGATCACACAGATCCCCCATGGGTCTTATAATCTTGAAGGCATCAGAAAGTATCTGACAGATTTTGCTGAAAAAAGAAATCTTGAATATATCGCTGATGATGCAGGAAATGTGATCATAAAAAAGCCCGCAACTAACGGGTATGAAAATGAACCCGGCGTCATACTGCAGGGACATATGGATATGGTCGCAGTGTGCGAAGAAGGATCCGGGATCGATATGAAGACCCATCCGCTCGATATTTTCATAGACGGAGATCTTATAGGCGCGAAGAAAACCTCTCTTGGAGGGGACGACGGAATAGCCGTTGCCATGGCTCTTGCAATACTTGATTCAAAAGACATTCCCCACCCTGCTCTTGAGGTTGTCATAACTGCCAATGAAGAAACAGGTATGGAGGGAGCCTCAGGGCTTGACATCTCAAATATCAGTTTCCGCAGGCTCATAAATATCGACTCCGAAGATGAAGGCATATTCACAGTCGGATGCGCAGGCGGTGCAAGGGTATATTGCAGCCTGGAAACATATGATACTCCGTATGCTCTCAATAAGACATATGAACTGAAGATAAAAGGTCTGATCGGAGGCCATTCCGGGCAGATGATAAACAAGGGACGCATGAACGCGTGCAAAGCCATGGGCAGGATCCTTGCAAAAGCATGTGACCCGGAAGGGTATTCCACTCTGAACAGCATCTTAGGCGGAAGCGCCGATAATGTAATACCTTCAGAATGCACTGCCAATGTCACGATCCCTTTATTTTATGCCACTGAATTTGAAAAAAAAGTAATTAAGGAAGCCGAATTATTAAAAAAAGAATTTTCGGAAACCGATCCGGACTTTGAGTTCACCATACATGAAACCGATGCAGATGAAGAAGATAACGACATCAGTATCTCCCTGCAAAAAGTCGCAAATCTTATTGATGCATTTCCAAACGGCGTTATCAAAATGAGCGAGGATGTGGAGGGACTCGTACAGACATCCCTTAATCTTGGTATTGTAAAATGTGATAACGGCGCGGTAACATGCGAATTTTCAGTTCGAAGCAGCATAGCCGAAGAAAAAGAACAGCTCATAGACAGACTGACAGACATTACGGAAGAAAACAACGGAACATACAGCATATCCGGCGATTACCCCGGATGGAAATATGCTGTGGAATCACCTCTCAGGGATAAGATGGTAAAAGTATTCAGGGATATGTACGCAAAGGAACCCAAGGTTGAAGCGATCCATGCAGGTCTTGAATGCGGATTCTTTATTGACAAGGCTCCTGATATGGACGCCGTATCATTCGGTCCCGACATGCAGGATATACACTCACCATCAGAGCGCCTGTCCATATCATCAACCGCCAGAACATACGAGTATCTCCTTAAAGTCCTTGCAACCAAAGACTGATCCTTATACGAAGCACAACCCTCCGGCACCACAGTATATATTAGTTTGCTTGCCTGTGCCTTCGCTTTCGGTGCTTCGTTTATCCTCGCAAAGTACAAAATCGCCCTCGGGCAACTCGCAACGTTCGCGCTAATATGCGCGAACTGCTCGAACAATGCCCTCGGGAACCGATTTATGCTCGGATACTCCGCACCTGCTCAGGCGGGCAGCGCAAACTTAATATATACAGCGGTGCCGGGGACAGTTCATCGCAGCAAAAAGGCAGCCATTACGACTGCCTTTGATTTTCGCGTTATGACTTTCAAGCGACCGCTATTATGCGATCTCCTTCTTTGCCATCTCAGCAAGTGCTGCAAAACCCTCAGCATCATTAACTGCAAGCTCAGCGAGCATCTTTCTGTTCATGTCAACTCCTGCCTTCTTAAGACCGAACATGAACTTGCTGTATGAAAGTCCATTGATACGAGCTGCTGCATTGATCCTGGTGATCCAAAGCTTTCTGAACTCTCTCTTTCTCTCCTTACGTCCTGAGTAAGCAGAGGTAAGTGCTCTCATAACAGACTGCTTGGCAACTCTGTACTGATTACTTCTGGCGCCTCTGTAGCCCTTTGCAAGCTTCAGAACGCGATTGTGTTTTTTCTTGGCGTTTAAGCCACCCTTAATTCTAGCCATTTTATTTCCTCCAATCTAACCGAAAGCGTATTGCCTTTCGGGTGCGTCTGCCTTACAGATAGGGCAGGATCTTCTTCATATTCTTTACGTTGGTAGCATCGGTCATTGCTGACTTACGAAGATTTCTCTTCCTCTTGGTGCTCTTCTTGGTAAGAATGTGGCTCTTATAAGCCTTGTTTCTCTTAAGCTTTCCGGTGCCGGTAGCCTTAAAACGCTTAGCTGCGGAACTGCTTGATTTCATCTTGGGCATAATACCTTCCTCCTAACAATATTACTATTATTTTGACGGCTGTTAATCCTTCTTTGCCGTTAAAAACATTATCATGCTTCTGCCTTCGAGCTTTGCGGGCTTCTCGATGGTCGCTACATCCGAAAGTGCCTCGGCAAAATCATCAAGAACATGCTTCGTGGTGTTGATGTGGGCCATCTCACGTCCTCTGAAACGAAGAGTTACCTTAACCTTATCACCCTTTGCAAGGAACTTCCTTGCGGCATTGATCTTGGTATTAACATCATTGGTGTCGATATTGGGTGAGATACGGATCTCTTTAATATCAACCTGATGCTGCTTCTTACGCGCCTCCTTCTCCTTACGGAGCTGATCGTACTGGTACTTTCCGTAATCAGCGATCTTGCATACCGGCGGATTAGCGGTGGGGGCGATCTTTATAAGATCAAGTCCTGCTTCCTGTGCCATTGCAAGAGCTTCCTTTGTAGGCATAACACCTATCTGGTTTCCTGCTTCACCGATTACTCTGACTTCCTTGTCTCTGATCTGTTCGTTGATAAATAAAGTGTTAATACTTTTTTCCTTCCTGTAGGAAACAGGGGACGGTTCCGCTGTTTCTTATCATTTTTTATCCGAAACAGAAGAACCGTCCTTCTGTTTCAAAAAAAATAAGCGACCCAGATAAGCCGCTTACAGAAAACACACTGATCCATAGATCTGAATATCTGTACCTGTTTGGCGAAGCCTGCAGGTGAGAGCGGCTGCTCTGCTTTGTTGTTGCGCTTACACGCAAAGAGCATATTATCACAAGAAAAATATTATGTCAATACACACTTCAGCCTTTACTTGGAAATGGTATTGTCGATATAGCCTTCGACCTCTTCCCTGGGAATGTTAAGGCTGATGGCGAGCTCTCCGTAAAGATAATCTCCGGCCATCCTCATATATTTTGCATCAAGGGCAGTTTCCTTACGGCCTGCTGCAAAACGCGCTTCTCTTCTCTGATAAATGGTCTTAAGAAGCTTAACAAGATCTGCCGCGTCATTGGAACGGATGCAGCTCTTATATTCTCCTTCAAGCTGCTTGTCATTGTCCACGATGATCACATTTACTTTGGGAATGGACTTTACAAGCTTGTCGGCTTCCTTCTTGGAAAGAACTGCGCGAAGCTTCTCATCGGCAGAATCAATGGAGATGTAAACAGTGCTGCCCTGGCTGTATACCGGTTTAAGAATATAATAATCTTCAGGCTCGGGACCTGCTATGTCAAGAGATGCGATATTATCGACTCTGCATACGCCCTTGTTACCACAGACTACATAATCTCCTACACTGTACATAAAAACTCCTTTTTTTGGGGGAAAATCCCCATATTGACTGTTTACATAATGTAAGATGATTATAGCACCAAAATTTATAAAATGTCATGGGACATTTTGATAAAATTTCTCTTAATTTACGGGAAATTTATGATAAAAAATGACGGAGAGCGGAATTTATCCCTGCCCCGGTTATTCCTGCTCCATCTTAGAAAGCTTTGCGGAACGGTCTGCTGCAATACAGCCGTCTATGATCTCGGTAAGATCACCGTTCATCACCTTATCAAGCTTGTATAATGTCAGATCTATCCTGTGATCCGTAACCCTTCCCTGAGGGAAATTGTAGGTTCTTATCTTCTCGGAACGGTCTCCGGTACCTATCTGGGAACGTCTCATTTCAGCTTCCGCATCATGCTTTTCTCTCTGCTGGATATCGTAGAGCTTTGATTTTAAAAGTGCAAACGCCTTAGCCTTGTTCTGGATCTGGCTTTTTTCCGTCTGTGAATATATAACTATGCCCGTGGGAAAATGGGTAAGCCTTACGGCAGAGTCAGTGGTATTGACGCACTGTCCTCCGTTACCGGACGCCCTCATTACATCGATCCTGATATCATTAGGGTCTATCTCTATCTCCACATCTTCATCGGCTTCAGGCATTACGGCAACCGATGCTGTCGAAGTGTGTATCCTTCCTCCGCTTTCCGTCTCAGGAACTCTCTGTACTCTGTGGACACCGCTTTCATACTTGAATCTTGAATATGCGCCGTTTCCGCTAATGATGGCGGTACACTCCTTGAATCCTCCGATACCGGTCTCATCAGCAGATACAAGCTGAACCTTATAACCAAGGCTTTCGGCATAATGGACATACATCCTGTAAAGCTCTGCGGCAAAAAGAGCAGCTTCGTCGCCCCCGGCAGCGCCTTTGATCTCAAGTATGACGTTTTTGGAATCATTGGGATCCTGAGGAAGAAGAAGGATCTTGATCTCCTCTTCAAGTTCCGCGATACGCTTTTTTTCATCGGATACCGTTTCCTTGAGCATTGTGCGCATCTCCTCGTCATTTTCGGAAGAAAGCATCTCAAGGGCGTCCGTAAGGTCCTCATTACATTTTTTATATTCCGTATAAGCGTTAACAAGAGGAGTGATGGCTCCCTGCTCTTTCATTATCTTCTGAAAGCGTGCGCCGTCACTGATTATGGCAGGATCCTGAAGCTGCCTGTTCATCTCCTCATATTTGCTTATAAGTTCGTCTAATTTTTCAAACATTTATTTCTCCTTTAACCATGCAAAACCATTAACTCACCGGCTCACAGTAAAAACGCCGGTCTGAAAAAAGCTGCACAGCTAAAGCACGGGACTGACCGCTCTTACGACCCTGTTGTTTCCCGAATAATCCTTTATCACTTTGGTGTATTTAAATCCGTTTGCTTCAAGAAGCCCGGTGACATCAGATGCCTGATCGAATCCGATCTCAAGGAAGATCTCTCCTCCCTTTATCATATGTGCTCTTGCACCGGATATTATCCTTTTGTAAAAATCAAGACCGTCACTGCCTCCGTCAAGAGCGATAAGAGGGTCATGATCTTTGACTTCAGGCATAAGATTTTCTATATCGCCGCTTTTTATATACGGAGGGTTCGAAACAATGATGTCGTAAAGGATCCCGTCATCAAGAGCTTCGTAAAGGTCTCCTTTTCTGAAATCCGGCAGTTTCTTTTTATCTTCAAGGATCAGATGTGCATTTTCACGGGCTATGGCAAGGGCATCCTCTGAAATGTCCGTTCCGGTACCAATGCAGTCCCCTGTAAGGGCCATGAGACTTATTATGATGCACCCGGTACCGGTACAAAGATCAAGGATCTTACAGCCCTCGTGATAATCCCTTAATACCTCTTCAACCAGGATCTCGGTGTCCGGTCTTGGAATAAGAGCTCCGGGGGGAGAATTAAAATCAAAGCCCATAAAGCAGGTTTTTCCGAGGATATGCTGAAGAGGAATATGCCTGCATCTTTTATCAAGGGCTTCATTTATTGATATAAGAGCTTCTTCGGAAGGCATCAGAATATCAGGGTCTGCATAGATATCAGCCTCTGTTATTCCTGCATATGCCTTAAGAAGAAGCCTTACTTCAGCATCAGCATCCTGAATTCCGGCTTCTTCAAGTTTTTCTTTTATGTTCTTTTTCAGATCGGCAGCCTTCAAAAAATGTCCCTCAGTCATCATCCGACTCATCACCGAAAAATTCTTCCGGATCTACAATGCCGTCATCTTCATAGTCATCTTCACGATCACCGTTTTCATCATATGTAATACGGTCATCGTCTTCGCTTACAACTCCGTCAGTACCTGCATCTTCTGCGGATGACTCATCATAATAGTCATCGTATTCTTCGTCTTCATAATACTCTTCGGGTTCATCACCCCATCCGGGAACGGTTCCCACGACCTCTCCGTTTTCATCGATATCAAATCCGAAATTGTCTGCCAGATATTTTTTCCAGTCAAAAACCGCATTAACCGAGGTGATTGCAACCTCGATCATCTTTTCATCGGGCTCTCTTGTAGTAAGCCTCTGAAACCACATTCCGGGCGCGGTTAAGATCAGCACGGGAAGACTCTCGGTCTTTCCGGCAAGAGACAGTATCTCGTAAGAGATTCCCAGGACAACAGGCACAAGAAGAAGTCTGATGAGCATTCTCATGGCTATATTGTCTGTTCTTATGAAAAAGAAGATGATTATGCTTATGAATACGGAAATATACATAAAGCTGGTTCCGCATCTTCTGTGGAATCTTGAACTTCTTTTAACATTCTCAATTGTAAGGGTCCTTCCGCGTTCGATGCAGTTGATGCATTTATGCTCGGCGCCGTGGTATCTGTAGATAGTCCTCATATCCTTCATGAAGCCTATGACGGTCATATACAGGATCAGAACCACGATCCTTATTGCTCCTTCGATTATGGATATAAGGGACTCATTCCTTACGCTTTTTTCAAATATGGATGCAAGATATGTGGGCAGCAGGATAAAAAGACCGATGGATATGGCAAAAGCGATGACCATGACAACAGCACTGAAGATCTTGTCACCTGAACCGGAGGATCCGGAAGTTCCCGAATCTTTAGCTTCTTCCTTATCAAGGACATCGGCTGAATAATTGATGGACCTTGAACCGATGATAAGGGAATCTGCAAAAACGAACATTCCCCTGATAAAAGGTATCTTAAGTATGGGGCTTCCCGCAAGCAGCTGCTTGTGGTTCTGTGTTTCGGTTTCGATCTTACCGTCGCTGCGTCTTACCGAAACGGCATATTTTTCACCGTTTCTCATCATTACGCCCTCAATGACAGCCTGGCCGCCTATTCCGGAATAAACTTTTTTTCTCTTATATCCTGCCATATATTCTCCAATATCTGCTGTGTGTGCGGTATCAGTTCATATTGCAAATATTTTGCGCACCTGACGTAAATCGCACATCTGTCATTTCCTATGCCGGGTAAAAGAAAAGGGCTGAGGCAAGGCCTCAACCCTTCGGAACATCTTACTTATTATTAAGACCATACTTCCTATTGAACTTGTCGATCCTTCCATCGGCTCTGACGCTCTTCTGCTGGCCGGTGTAGAATGAATGACATTTGGAGCAAACCTCGACGTGGATCTCAGGTCTTGTAGATCCTGTAACAAAAGTGTTGCCGCAGTTACAAGTAACCGTTGCCTGATAGTACTCAGGATGAATTCCTTCCTTCATTTTCTTACCTCTCTATATAAATGTAAATTGTGTCTGTTCTCATCCGCACTGCTTATGCAGCCACAAACAGCTTTACTACTATATCATGAGACGAAAAGGATTGCAAGTCCATTTTTCTCATATTATCAGATATAGTTGCGGATATTGATATTTCTGACAAGTTCCGCATTTGAGCGGGTGTTCTTAAATTCCTCCAAAAGCCTGTCTGCCGCATCATCTGATTTAAGTCCGTTAAGAGCCCTTCTTGCTATCTCCATGGCACGGAGCTCGTCTCTTGAAAGGAGCAGATCCTCACGCCTTGTTCCTGATTTTGCAAGGTCGATAGCGGGGAAGATCCTCTTTTCGGAAAGCTTTCTGTCAAGGACCATCTCCATATTACCGGTTCCCTTGAATTCCTCGTATACAACATCATCCATCTTAGAACCCGTCTCAACAAGAGCTGTGGCAAGGATCGTAAGGGATCCGCCTTCTCTCATGTTTCTTGCGGCGCCGAAGAATCTTTTGGGCATGTGCAGAGCCGCAGGATCAAGACCTCCTGAAAGGGTACGGCCCGAAGGAGGAATGACCTGGTTATACGCTCTTGCAAGTCTTGTGATGGAGTCAAGAAGAATGACCACATCCTCCCTGTGTTCAACAAGGCGTCTTGCCCTTTCTATTACCATCTCGGAAACCCTTGCATGGTGCTCGGGCATCTCATCAAAGGTTGAATATATGACTTCAACATTGTTTCCCTTGATGGCTTCCTTCATATCGGTAACTTCCTCGGGACGCTCATCGATAAGAAGGATGATGATATGGGCATTTCTGTTATTGTAAAGAATGGACTGGGCAACGGATTTTAAAAGAGTTGTCTTACCTGCCTTGGGAGGGGATACGATCATTCCTCTCTGTCCCTTACCCACAGGGCTTACAAGATCCATGACACGCATGGCGATGTTCTTATGGTCGTCAGTCTCCATCCTGATCCTCTCATCGGGAAAGATGGGAGTCAGGTTCTCAAAAGCGACTCTCTTCATTGCATCCGAGAGCGCATAGCCGTTTACATTGTTAAGGAAAACAAGGGGTGAGAATTTTTCGGAAGGAGTTCTGGCTTTTTTTACGCCGGAAAGCATGTCACCGGTCCTTAACCCGAACTTCCTTATCTGTGCAGGTGAAACGTATACATCATTTTCACCGGGAAGATAATTATCACATCTTATAAATCCGTAACCTTCCGGCATTACTTCGAGTATGCCGTTTGCGGGTTCATCCCCTTCCTGGGGAGTGTAGGCGTTTTCAGGGCCCTTGGATGATTCTTCGGATGTATTCTTATCTGAAGCATTCTTTTCAGTATCGTTTTTTTCGGAAGTCTTCTTCTGAGGTTTTTTTCTGCCTTCGTTTCCTGACTGTTCACGGTCTGAGCCGGAAGTTTTTTCTTCGGATGCTTTTTCTCCGGATGCTTTTTCCTCTTCTTCTTTCTTTGCAGCCTTCATCTGCTCGTCAACTTCAACAAGCTTGTCGATGAGTTCCTCTTTCTTCAGGCCGGCAATACCTTTAAGTCCGGCCGACTTTGCAAATTCCTTAAGCTGCGCAAGAGTAAATGTTTTTAATTTTTCTCTCATATAAAAATATGATCCTTTCAAACTACAAATCTGTCTAAATGGGAAACTGTGTGTTTCGAAATAATTCTTTTCAGAAACAAAATGAATAAAGAACAAAGAAACTAAAAATTTTATATCACTTTATTTTTTCGTAGTCAACAACTTTAAGTTATAATCACAAGAAAAACACCTTCCCCGAAGGGAAGGCATATTATCAGAATTTAAAAGTCAGATTCATTTCTATGACAGGTGAATCCTTATCACCGTAAACCTTGGGCACATCAAAGGTCATCTTCTTAACGCCGTATACATTCTTCATATATGCGATCTGCGTGTTTGCAAGCAATGTCATATCCTCAGCAGACATCACACCGTGCCACCTTGACTGAATCTGGAGCTTGGGGATCCTGTACTTTCCGGCCTGTCTTATGGCATAGATAAATTCATTCTGGTTCGAAGGATCTGCAATGGCTAAAGCTGTCGTAAAGGTAAGGGACATGTCATCCGGATCATAACCTTCGTATGGAAGTCTTCCTTCATTGATCCCAAGATAGTAATAATGATTATAAAGATTCAGGGGAACATTTCCGTATACGCTTACGACATCGGGATACTTCTTTGCGTAGAACACAGGATCGAAGCGTGTTCCGTCCGGCATGGTAAGAACGGTATCCTGTTCTTTTTTTGAAGAGGAAGAATCCTTTTCTTTATCTTTATATTCATATCCGGCATAGGGAAGCCTTTTTTCCTTTATACCGCAGAGAAGGTAATGCTGATACAAAAGTGCTTCGTTCATGCCGAAAGCCTTGTACACATCATTATATGTTGCGGCGTAAAAAGAAGGGTCGAAAAGCATACCGTCAGGCATGGTCTTAACTGCAGCCCTGCTTTCAAATGAAGGGATCATCAAAAAGACCAGAAAGACGGATAAGGTGATCATTATTTTTTTTATACTGTTCATCATCTTTAATCGTAAGTCCATATACTTTAATAAAACCCTTAATAATCTCCTTTAAATATTCCGTTATCTGTCAAGTATTAAGCCTTTTGAGCCTTCAGATCATTCTTATTCGCATACATGATCTTGTCTGCTTTTTCAAATACAAGGCTTACCTTTCGCTCGTTATTGAATCTGTACATACCCGATGCTATAACGGGTCTGCCTTCGGAACCGTTCTTTATATTGATCTTTTCAAGTTCCGAAAGAATACCATCCGCATTATCATAGTCGCTGCCCTGGATTATTGCAACAAATTCGTCACCGCCTATCCTGAAAACGGGACTGTGGGAAAACAGATCGCAGATGATACCGCATCCTTCTTTTATATAATCATCACCTGCATTATGTCCTTTAGTATCATTTATGTTCTTAAGACCGTTGATATCAAAGACAACTATGGCAAATTTGGGAGCAGCACCACCATCAATAAGCTCATTCAGCTGTGTCTCCACATCTATATATGCATGCTTATTTTTGACACCGGTAAGAGGGTCTATATTTGCGGCATCACGCGCCGCAGACAGATTCTTTGCATACATCTGGTCACGCTTTACCTGATCGTCGATATTACTTACACCAACGATAAGCCTGGGACCGTCTTTTTCATCGATCATTACAGCCTTAAGGCATACAAAAACAGGTTCGTCACCAAATATTATGCGGTAATTCATTATAAATATACCGCTCTGCTCAATAGTCTGTAAAACTCTCTGCCTTGTGAACATTGTCCTGAACATCACAAGATCTTCGAAATAAATGGCCTTGCTGCTGTCCCTTACCGAATTGTCAAAGAAGTTGTCTCCTTCCTTGCTCATTCCAAGCAAGTCATATTCGGCTTTTGAACTGTATTCGGAATAATGACCGGTACTGGGATCTACTGTATAGATACAGATATAATTTCCGGAAAGTGCATTTATCCTGGAAAAAGTGATCCTCTCTTCCTTGATCCTTTCATACTCTATCTGCTTCCTCATTTCGGTATCAACATTGTTGATGCCAATGACCGCCTTATTGCCGGGCACATGAAGCTTTACTGCTTTAAGGCTTACATATATCGGATTACCGCCATTAAGGAATCTGCATGTCAGTGTAAATGTTCCGTTATCTTTAAAACTGTCAAGGACATTTTCCTTCGTAAATGCTCCAAGGAATTTTTCAATATCATCGGGATAAAGATATTTTTTCGATTCCCTTTTGCATGTATCAAAGAAATGTTTTCCGTGTCTTTCAATCGAAAGGTCACCGTTTCCGTCATCGGGAGAATACTCGATATACTTTTCATCATCAAGATCCACATAGTAGAGATTAATGTAGTCCGATGAAAGTGCTCTTGCTATATAGGTATAATTCAGTCCCTTGGATTTATCATTTTTTTCGGTAAATTCAAGAAGCGTAACAACAACCGAAGTTGAACCCGTCACGGGATTATCCGATATCTTGCGGATAAGCAGATGCATGGAATGGCCTGTGGAAGTCCTCTCATCCACAACAGCCCTCTTCCCGTCCTCGGCACACTGTCTTACGGCCTTCACGAATAACGCACCGGGGCCTTTAAGATAATCCTTAAAAAGAACGCCTTCTTTCAGGGCCGGGAAATGATTATCCACAAATTCGCGATAGGTCTTATTTCCCCTTATCGTCCTCAGGCCGTCCTTGTACACTTCAAGAATGACCATGGGCATGGTATCAAAATATCCGCCAAGCTCGGTCTGATCATCGGCAGAAAGGGTGAAATCATACAGATTGACCTTTCCCATCTCACTGTAATATCCGGTCTCATCGGGATTTTCAAAACCGATCTGCACCCCGTCTTCATACCTGTTCCAAATTTCTTCCTTTGGAACGGGCTTGCAGTAATAATATCCCTGGAGCTTGGTGCATCCGATCTCCTTTAAAAAATCCACCTGTTCAGGCTTTTCAACGCCTTCAGAGACAGTATCAAGCCCCAGCGCCATGGCCATTTTGACCATCTCGGTAAGAATGATCCTCCTGTTTTCGTCCTCATCAAACTCCTTCATAAAGACCATATCGAGTTTAAGAAGGTCAAAACTGATCTTCTGCAGCATATCGGGGGAAGAATAACCGCTGCCGAAATCATCGAGCCAGACCCTGAATCCCAGATCCTTGAACCTTCCGATCTGGTATTTCATGAAATCAAAATCAAAACAGATGGCGCTCTCCGTTATCTCGACAGTTATCTTGTCCCTTGCAATGCCCGCATCATCAACTCTGGATCTGATTTCTTCAACGATGTCACAGGAATCAAAATCCCCCCTGGATACATTTATTGAAACGGGGACGAGGAACAATCCTCTCTCAGTCTGTTCCTTCATCTTTTCAAGGACACTCTCAAGCATATACAGATCCAGCTTGTATATAAGCCTTGTATCTTCAAGGATGGGAATAAAGTCTGCAGGTGAGAGCATGCCTTTTACGGGATCCATCCATCTTGCAAGTGCTTCTTCATCACATACTCTGCCGTTTGCGGCTCTTATTATTGGCTGGTAATAAACCTGGATCCATTTTTCTTCAAGCGCCTTATCGATATTATCAATGATGTACTGTCTGTTCTGGAATTTTTTCAAAAGCTTTGCATTGAAATATTCAATACGGGATTTATATACATCCTTCTTCTGGTCGCTTGCCATCTTGGCTCTGTCACATGCTATCGATGCGGAAACATCCTCAATGGAATTGGAATATATGCCTACTCTTAACGGTACGTTTTTACCGTCATTGACATTTTTATACAGGTTGAAGAAATCTCTCAGCCTATTATCGATACCCACAGATACCGTATAAACAGCAAAATGATCGCCGCCTACTCTTCCGCAGCTCTCCTTGCCAAAATACGTTGCCAAAAGATTTGCCGTTGCCTTGATCAGCTCATCTCCCTCGGTAAGACCGTACTTCTGGTTGAAATGCTTCATTCCGTTCATGTCAATAAAGAGCATGACAGGATCGTAGCCTTCCTTGATATATCTTTTTCTTCCGTGCTCCGCAAGTTCAAAGAAATAGAACATGGTAGGAAGTCCTGTCAGATTATCATAACTTGCATTTCTGACCTGATGCCTCTCATCGATCATCCTGTTAAGATACTGGTTGATGCCGGTTTCATCGGGATAAAGTCCCTTACGATACGGACCTTCATCCGAATACCATACTATAGCCAGTTTTACGCCGCCTTCTTTGTATTCATGTATTCCGTGGGAATGGATAATGTGATACTGACCGTCTATCTTGATACGGAAAAAAACACTGTAACGGGCATCTTTTTCCATAAAATCACGGGCTACATCCTGGGCTGCTTTTATGTCTGCGGGATGGGTATCACGATAGGTATCATTATTCAGAAGTTCTATGGCATCCTCTCTGCTTTTGTGATGAAAAAGAGAGATCATGCCGTCAGAAACCAGTATGGTGACGATCTTGCCGTCAACATACTGGAAAACAGAAAATGGCATTTCCATGGCCTCAAGGAGCTTTCGTTCCTCAGGACTGTACTGATATATTTCCAAAAGTATCCCCCCCTTATGTGAATGCTTTGTCTTCACATCATACGTTCAGAAAACAGTGCCATTTCAATTATACTTTATATTTTGGAAAAATAACAGAAAAAAAGCCTCAAAGAGACTCTTTTTTTATCGATGTCTTCAGTTTCGTACGTGCTCTCAGGATCGCATTTTCAGCGCTTTTTTCACTGATGTTCATACTCCTTGCGATCTCTTTTACGGAATTGCCGCTGAGCCTTAAAAGAAGAGACCTTCTCTCGGTCTCGGAGAGTTCATTTTCCATGAGATGATACAGTCTGCCGATCAGTTCATCAAGAATGGCTTTTTCTTCGGGAGTCATATCCGATGAAGGAAGACTGAAAAGATTTTGATCGGAAGGAACATAGTCCTTCAGAGGAAGGCTGGAAAGCTTGTTACGTGAAGCAGCGGCATTTAAGATATTGCCCCTGATCTCGAAGGTGACATATGTCTTAAAAGAAGCCCCTTTGGACGGATCATATTTTTCTATGGCATCATAGATACCTATGATACCTTCCTGGATGATATCGTCCTTGTCGGGGGAATGGATATTCATGACCGAATACAGATATCTTACATAATCCGAGTATTTGGCAATAAGAAAATTAACGATCTCGGGATACTCGACAGATCTTTCGTGCATGCGCTCTATCAGTTCTTCATCCGACATTTCCCTGTAATCGGGCCTGTCGCCTGATCTGCTTTTTTTATTGGGGATGTTTTTTCCGGATGTCCTTTTTGTCATCCCTTCATTCGCCTTCTGACAATCTCATAGCAGAGAATACCGCACGCAACGGATGCATTGAGGGAATCGATCTCACCCTTCATCGGTATCGATGCAGCCATATCGCATTTTTCACTGACAAGTCTTGAAACGCCTTTTCCTTCATTTCCGATGACAAGACCGACGGGACCGGTAAGATTCAGATCATACATAAGAGTTCCGTCCATATCCGCACAAACAAACCAAAGTCCCTTACTCTTCAGTTCTTCTATGGTCCTTGATATGTTTTTTACCTTGGCAACGGGAAGATAATTGATGGCTCCTGCGCTGGCTCTTGCCACGGATGCATTAAGGGAAACAGCCCTGTCCTCTCTGATGATGACTCCGTGAGCTCCCGCCTGGTCCGCGGTCCTTATTATCGCTCCGAGGTTATGGGGATCTTCTATTCCGTCAAGCACTATGACAAAGGGATCCTCATTTTTTTCTTCAGCCCTTTTTAATATATCGGAAACCTCACTGTACTTATATGCGGCGATAACGGCTATAATGCCCTGGTGGTGTCCGGTCTCTGACATATGGTCAAGCCTTTCCTTATCCACATACTTTATCATGCAGCCCGCCTTTGCTGCCTCTCTTTTGATGGTAAGTATGGCTCCGTCCTTACAGCCGTCAAGAACATAAAGCCTGTCGACTGTTTTGCCTGCACGGAATGCTTCCGTTACCGGATTTCTGCCTTCTATCAGATTCTCTTCCACTTGGTTCCCTCTCTGGTATCTTCAAGTACGATGCCTCTTTCAAGAAGCTCGTTACGTATGCTGTCAGCAAGTGCAAAATCCTTGTTTTTCTTTGCTTCCTTACGCTTTGCGATAAGCCCCTCGATCTCTCCTGCTTCAGGATCTTCTCCTGCATCATCTTCCTTAAGAACGATGAGGCCGAGTATGTCGCTGAGGGTCACAAGTGTATCAAGGTATGCTTTAACAAGCTTTGCAGGTGCCTTTTTTCCGTCAGATAATCTTACGGATGAATTAGCCGCCCTTACAAGTTCAAATATCGCGGTGATGGCATCTGCGGTATTAAGGTCATCATCCATGGCATCTTCGAACATTTTAACAAAGGATGGTATCTCATCCAGAGAATTCTGCTCACCGGTATCGGGCTCTGCATCCGGCGCATCCTTAAGGGCATCCTCAAGCATACGGGCACATGTTCGTATCCTTTCAAGAGAAGCCTTAGCCTGCTCCATAAGCTCTGCGGAAAAATTAAGCGGTCCTCTGTACTGCGCAGTCTGCATGAAAAATCTGAGAACCTGAAGATCGTATTTTTCAGAAATCTCCCTTACCGTAAAAAAGTTTCCGAGAGACTTGCTCATCTTGCGATTATCGATATTAAGGAATCCGTTATGCATCCAGTAGTGGCTGAAGGGCTTTCCGGATGTACATTCTGACTGTGCTATCTCATTTTCGTGATGGGGGAAGATAAGATCCTCTCCTCCCGCATGGATATCGATGGTCTCTCCAAGATATTTCTTACTCATGACAGAGCACTCTATATGCCAGCCGGGACGTCCGTCACACCAGGGTGAGGGCCATGAGGGCTCGCCTTCTTTCTTGGGTTTCCAAAGGACGAAATCAAGGGGATCTTCCTTCTGGTCCTCTCCGCTTACCTTAAGTTCTCTTTCGCCGGTCCTTAAGTCATCGAGATTTTTATGTGAAAGCTTTCCGTATTCGTCAAAGGATCTTGTCCTGAAATAAACGGTTCCGTCTGCCGCGACATATGCGTGACCCTTTTCGATAAGAGTTGAGATCATGTCGATCATGCCGTCAATCTCTTTTGTTGCCTGGGGATGGGTGGTGGCAGGACGGACATTGAGAGCCTGCATGTCTTTTTTGCATTCTTCTATATAACGCTCGGAGATCTCGGAAGGAGCCACGCCTTCTTCATTCGCCTTCTTTATGATCTTGTCATCCACGTCCGTGAAATTGGATACATAATTAACATCGTATCCCTTGTATTCCATGTATCTTCTGAAGGTATCAAAGACGATCATGGGGCGGGCGTTTCCGATATGAATGAAGTTGTATACGGTGGGACCGCAGACATACATGGTAAGTTTGCCCGGCTCGATGGGAACGAATTCTTCTTTCCTGCGGGTTAATGTGTTGAAAATTTTCATTTTTATAAACCTTTCATTAATCGACGGTTCACACTCATTAAATATGGTTTCAAAGTTGCTCGCGCTCTCGTTTCCAAGAGCTTTGAAACCATATATTAATGATCGTGAACCTTATTTTTTCGGACATCCTCCCGGACAGGACGAACATCCGGGGCTCATATAACTGCCCTCATCGTAGACGGAATTAATGAGTGCCACAGCCTGGGAAGCGATACCCTCGCCGGAACCTGTAAAGCCGAGACCTTCTTCTGTGGTCGCCTTGACACTTACTCTGGAAACATCAAGATCAAGGGCTCTTGCGATGTTTACTCTCATTTCATCAATATGGGGCTTCATCTTGGGAGCCTGGGCGATTATTGTAGAATCTATATTTTCAATAACATAGCCTTCTTCAAAAAGGATCTCTTTAACTCGTTTGAGAAGTTCTATAGAATCGGCCCCTTTATATCTTTCGTCGGTATCGGGAAAATGCTTCCCGATATCTCCAAGAGCCGCAGCTCCAAGAAGTGCATCCATTATGGCATGTGTAAGGACATCCGCATCCGAATGCCCAAGAAGCCCTTTTTCACAGGGGATCTTCACTCCGCCTATTATAAGGTTCCTTCCCTCACACAGCTTATGTACATCGTATCCTGTACCTACTCTCATAATCCAATCCTTTTAAAACAATGGTGAAACAGGGGGACGATTCCGCCGTTTCATTAAAACAATTCGTTGGTGATGTACTGGAAAACATCGCTTGCTTTTTCTTTCCATACATCGACTATATGCTCTGCGATCTCTTCGGTGGGGACAGAGAGAGTCATATCAAGTGTCGTCACATCACGGTCCTTGATGATAAGTCTGGTCTCATATTCTCCGGTGACACTGTTCTGCAGGTAATCACCCTTTACCGCCAGTTCATTTCTGAGTTCAAAAGCCTTATCGGTAAAATAGTTTTCGATATCATTTTTGATGAAATCTGGAAGCCTGGAACTGAAATACTTAATGGTATCACGTCCCTCTGTAGTGATGGAAAGCTCCGTGGCGTTATGGGAATGCGGAGCCTGGGAAATGAGACCGTTCTCTATCAGTTCTCCCTGTGCCTGTGTTAAGAGCATATAATCCGCATAATCCCTTCCCAGGACAAAATCGGATATCTGTGCGGCAGTCATAAGGAAATCGACTCTTCCCAGCATATACAGGATTATTAATTTTACCTGGGCAAGCTTATCGGAATCCATTATTTAACAAGCCTCTTAACTGCCTCTGCCACTGAATCGGCAACTCCGGGATCGAATGCTTCGGGCATGATGTAATCCTCACAAAGCTTATCTGCAGGAACTGCATCCGCTATAGCCTCTGCAGCCGCAAGCTTCATCTCCTCGGTGATCTGGGGAGCTCTGGCTTCAAGCGCACCGCGGAATATACCGGGGAATGCCACAACATTGTTGATCTGGTTGGGAAAATCGCTTCTTCCGGTTCCGACTATCCTTGCTCCTGCCTTCTTTGCAAGATCGGGCATGATCTCGGGAGTGGGATTTGCCATTGCGAAGATGATCGGATCGGGATTCATGGTCTTTATCATCTCTTCGGTAAGAACTCCAGGTGCAGACACACCTACGAAAATATCAGTCTTTACAACGGCATCCGCAAGGCTTCCGGATCTGTTCTCGGGATTTGTGATCTTCAGCATTTCCTTTTTGGTGGAATTAAGATCCGTCCTGTCTGCGGAAACGATGCCTTTGGAATCGCAGAGAGTCACAGAGCCGAAGCCGTACTTAAGGAGGAGCTTACTGATGGCCACGCCTGCTGCCCCCGCTCCGTTAACTACAATACTGCATTCTTCCTTCTTTTTACCCGTAACCTTCATTGCATTGATGGATGCCGCAAGAACAACTATGGCCGTTCCGTGCTGGTCATCGTGGAAAACAGGGATATCAAGCTCTTTTTTAAGTCTTTCTTCTATCTCAAAACATCTCGGAGCAGATATATCCTCAAGATTGATACCGCCAAAGCCCGGTGCTATCTGTTTTACCGCTTTTATTATCTCCTCGGTATCCTGGGTATCAAGGCAGATGGGAACCGCATTTACTCCTCCGAACTCCTTAAAAAGGACTGCCTTTCCTTCCATAACGGGCATTGCTGCATAAGGTCCTATATTACCGAGACCAAGTACAGCAGATCCGTCAGATACAACGGCAATGGTATTTGCTTTCCATGTGTATTTATATGCAAGTTCCTTATCTTCCGCGATCTTTCTGCAGGGCTCCGCAACACCGGGAGTATAGGCTATTGCCAGATCCTCCCTTGTATTAACTTTGCTCTTAGCCTCCGTAGAAAGCTTTCCGTTCCATTTTTCATGTGCCTTGAGGGCTTCCTCATTGATTCCCATTTACTGATTCTCCTTATTTTTTATCTTTTTAAAATGATCCTTTATCTTTACTTCATAACCCTGTCCGTCCGGCCTGAAGAACTCCCTGCCGTCAAGCTCATAGGGAAGATACTGTTGCTCAACATAGTGGTTCGGGAAGTCATGTGCGTATTTATATCCCGTTCCCCTGCCAAGCTTTGCCGCTCCCTTATAATGGGCATCCTGAAGATGTGGCGGAACAGGTAAAGACCCGCTTGTCCTTACTTCACTTAAAGCCTCGTCTATTGCAAGATATGCCGAATTGGATTTAGGGGCTGTTGCAACATATATGGCCGCTTCGGAAAGAATGATCCTTGCTTCCGGAAGCCCCACTTTTATCACGGCTTCAAAAGCTGCATTTGCAATCACCAGCGCATTGGGATCTGCCATACCCACATCCTCTGCGGCACAAATAACGATCCTTCTTGCTATAAAGCTGACTTCCTCACCGCCGTCAAGCATCCTTGCAAGATAATATACGGCAGCGTCGGGATCCGACCCTCTCATGCTCTTGATAAAAGCAGAGATCGTATCGTAATGTGAATCCCCGCCCTTATCATATCTGACTGCTTTTCTCTGAATGCTTTCCTTTGCAACTTCAAGAGTTATATGTATACCGGGCTTTGTAAGGTCTGCAGGGCCTGTTACAGCGCCTTTAACACTTTCTTCCGAAAACGGCTTTTCATCCGGATCCGTTGTCAGGATCGAAAGCTCTAAAGCGTTAAGTGCATGTCTTGCATCTCCTCCGGATATATCAGCAATAAGCTCTAAGGCTTCATTATCCGCATAGGGGTTATATGCACCCATTCCCCTTTCTGTATCCGTTACTGCGGTCTTTAAAAGCTTTATCACATCTTCACGGGAAAGAGGCTTTAATTCAAATATCATGGAACGGCTTATAAGAGCGCCATTAACCTCAAAATAGGGATTTTCCGTAGTTGCTCCGATAAGAGTTACTGTACCGTCCTCCACAAACGGAAGAAGATAATCCTGCTGCCCCTTATTAAAGCGGTGTATCTCGTCTATAAAAAGGATGGTCTTACGATTACTCATAGCGTAAGTATCCTTAGCTTCCTTTACGGCATCCTCCATATCCTTCTTGCCGGCGGTTGTGGCATTTATGGAAATGAAGCGGGCACTGGTAGCTCCGGCTATGACCTTTGCAATGGTGGTCTTACCGGTTCCGGGAGGACCGTAAAGGATAAGGGAACTTATCTTATCCGCCATTATGGCACGGTAAAGAAGCTTGCCCGGTCCAATGATATCCTCCTGACCTACTATCTCATCGGGGGTCCTTGGTCTCATCCTTGAAGCAAGCGGACTTTCAGATTCTTTATTCTTTTCAGACATATAGTCAAAAAAATTAATCTGATCCATGTTCTTTAACGAGCCGGGCGAAAGCATCGCCTCTTTCCTCGAAATTCTTAAAATATCCGTATGACGCGGCTGCAGGAGACAGTACGCATCCTTTTCCTTCATCCGTCATCTCAAAGGCTTTGTCCACAGCCTCTTTAAGATCTTCAACAAGGCAGACATTTGTAAGCCCCATAAGACCTTCTTCCACTATCCTTTTGCCCGTAGCATACATACAGATGAACCTGTACTCCTTATGCTCCTTTATGTAGTCCTCAAGAACCTTGTATGAAATGCCTCTGTCCATACCGCCTATAAGGATCACCTGGGCATCGGGAATGCTCTCGCAGGCACTTATCGCAGCCTCGGGGATCGTGGAGATGGAATCGTCATACCAGTTGATGCCTGAATATGTTCCGATCTTCTTCATTCTGTGTGGAAGTGCTTCAAAGCTTTTTAAGGCTTCAAGGATCTTATCCTCCGGTATGCCGAACTCATCCATGCAGATCTTTTTTACAAAAAATGCATTTACCCTGTTGTGCTCTCCGAAAAGCTCCGTTTCTATGCCTTCAAGTTCTGAAGGCGCAGGCACAACCCTTATCTGTGTGGATTCAGATGCGATTTCGGGAACATTCTCCCCGATATAAGCCCTGTCTCCTTTTTTCTGATTGCTGACTATATGGCTCTTTGCCATAAAGTAGGCTTCAAGACTTCCGTAATAATCAAGATGCTCTTCGTAAAGATCTAAGAATACGGATATCTTAGGGGAAGTCCGGGCATTTTTCAGCTGATGGCAGCTAAGCTCCAAGACCACCACCGCACCGCTTTTTGCGTCATCATAATAATCAAGGCACGGAAGTCCGATATTTCCCGCAAGGATGACTTTCCTGTCAAGGCACTTTGAAAGAACGTGGGCAAGCATCGAGGAAGTGGTGGACTTTCCCTTAGTGCCAGTAATACCCACAATACTCTCACGGAACTCAGAGATGAAGATTTCTGTCTGTGATGTCATTTTTTGAGAAAGACTCTCAATGCCCGGATCATTTTCCATTCCGGAAGGCGGCCAGACTATGCCGGGGCTTTTTACGATAATGTCATATTCTCTGCCCCTGCCTGAAGCCATCTCCCCGGGAGTTCCTTCAAAAATATCCGTGCATGCGGGAAGGGTATGTGTTTTAAGCCACTTTTCAGTGGACTTTCCCTCTCTTCCGTATCCCCAGATAAGTATTTTTTTATCTTTGAAATTATCAGTGATCACTTTTTACTCTTATTTATGTTAAAAAAGCCCATAAGCTAAAATATTATACCCTAATGAGTGCCTGTTTTACAATAAAAAGAACGACCTTCAAAGGCCGTTCTTTCTCATAAGTCCGTTTACTGTCTGTCAGTTTCCGACAGTCACAAGCGTGCCGTCCGGCACTGTATTATAAAGCCACATTGCATCAGGTACGGAAAGCCTTACGCAGCCAAGGGATGCGGGGCTTCCGAGAGCTGCAACTTCTTCGGGAATGGGCTGGGCATCTCCCTTATTTTTGAAGCATACGGTATGGAACATATATCCTCCTGTCCTGAATCTCATGGACCAGATAGCATAGGTTCCGTCAGCCATATATACCCATCCGCCCTTAGCGGTATGCTCATAGATCTTAAAGGTTCCTGTGGGAGTCCTGTGTCCCTCTCTTCCCACCGAGCAGATCATGGTCTTTATAAGATGGGAATATGTACCGTCCTCACCGGCTTCAAAAACATAAGTAAGGCATCCTGTGCGGTCGACCATAATGTAATAGGGAGAACCGTTAAACCGGACCCCTGTGGGAAGATAGATATACGCATTTCCGTTTCCGGATATATTGTATGCGGCGCTGGGGGACCTGCCTTCATTTTTTCCAAAATGAATGTAATGCCAGTAAAGAGCATCCTTGTCATCCCCGGCAGAAGCATAAACATCCGGATTATTCCGGGCATAATATGCGGGATCGAACCAGTCAGGGATCGTCCCGGCGGGTTCGGCCGCATTAACCTGTGACCTGAAGAAAAGCACGCTAAATGCCAAAGCTGCGACTGTAAGTACTATTTTTATCTTTTTCATTATCTATACCTGCATGGCCTAAGGCCATTATCCGTCCTTATTTTTTCCGACTTTTTTCGTCAGTTCGTCCACTTTAACATACTTTGATGCAGGGAACAATCGAATATATGTTTCCGGAAAAAGCTTGTTTACGTAATCTGAAAAAGAACAACAATATGTTGTATGAAACGAGTCAAAGTATTCTATACCTTGTAAAAAAAAAATAAATATTTTATAATACTCTTGTATGTCAATATGTTGGTGTTATTAACGCTGACAGGACAAATTACTGAGGCGCGTTTTTTACGCCAAAGCTACAAAAACTGGAGGATATTATGAAATCAAAGAAAGTTATCGCAATGATCGCGATCGCAGCAATGACGGCATCTCTTACCGCCGGCTGCGGAAAAGAAGAGGCTGAGTCTCCTGCAGGCAACGCATTTGATTCACAGCCCATTGTCACTGTTGACGACACTGCACCTGCTTCTACTGACACAGAGCCTGCTGAAGAGCCCGGTCTTGAGATGCCTGAAGGATGCTATGCTTCAGAGCTTACCGGTCTCCCCACTCCCAATGAGATCAAGGACCAGCGTCCCATTGCCGTAATGGTGGACAATGAGAAAACAGCTCTTCCCCACTACGAAGTTGCCGATGCCGACATCGTCTATGAGATCATGAACTCTACCGCAAACGACAGAGTCACCAGACTGATGTGCGTACGCAAGGACTGGAAGAACATCAAGCAGATGGGATCCATCCGTTCCACACGTCCCACCAACATTCCCCTTGCAGGTGAGTACAATGCGATCCTCATCCACGACGGTGGCCCCATCTATATCAATGACTATATCGCAAAAGCTTACTGCGACCACCTTTCCAGCGGCTTCTGCCGTTTTGACAACGGAAAGAGCTGGGAGTACAAGGAGTATGTAACCGCTGAACCAACCCAGGGTGTAACCCTTAACGGCGGAACAGCTACTTACGACGGACTTATCCAGCGTATCTCACAAGCTAACATCTCTCCCACCTACAATTCATATGCACCCAAGAGAGATACCCACTTTATCTTAAGAGATTACGGTGTTGACATGACTCCCACTGAAATGGGATACAAGGATGTAAAAGCAGCAAACGAGGTTTCCATCGGAACCTTTAAGCACACCCAGTCAACACTTAAGTACAATCCCGAGACCTCAACATATGATTATTATCTCTACGGAGAGCTTCAGAAGGATGCTGAGGACGGCGAGGTTGTAACCTTCAACAACGTATTCCTTCAGAGCTGTGATTTCCATCAGTTCGATGAGCACGGATATCTTGTTTACTTCTACATGAGTGAAGAGCTTCAGGAAGGCTGGTATATCACCAACGGAGAAGCTACCAAGGTTCACTGGCAGAGACAGATGCCCGATCCTTATCTTGATTATGACATCACCAAGTTCTATGACGAGAACGGCGATGAAGTCAAGATCAACCCCGGTAAGACCTATATCTCAATGGTTCCCAAGGACGGATGGAGCACCGTTAACATCAAGTGATCTGAAGATAGTTAAAAGGTAATGCAAAAGACCGCAGCGTGCGCTGCGGTCTTTTTTTCCTGATACGGACAGCTACCAGAATTCAATTTTTGCTCCATAAACCTTAAACTTCCTCGATGGCTTTTCTTAACCTGCTCTTAAAGACCGGAGGAACACTGTTTTCATCACACCATTCCTTCATCAGAACGCTCAAGGGATGTGAATTTAAGGAAGTGATCTCCTTTTTATATCTTTCGGTAAGAAGGCTCTTGCCGCCGGTTGCGATATAATTCTCCAGGCAGCTTACAACTTCACGCCTTGTTCCTACGCATTCAAAGGGTTTGTTTTCATTAAGCCCCACAAGCTCCCTGAAGTCCTCATCAAAGGATTCCTTATCAAGAAGCTTCTCACCAAAGATCCTTATAAGCTCATCTTCCGGAATAAAAGGACTGAGTATGATGTAGACAAAGAGGCACTTGGGACATGCACAGCACCATATGCCCTTCTTGCTTCCCCTGTTACAGGATCGGAACACATCAAAATATGCTTTTCCGCGCTTTGCAAAAATTCCCGCGATCTGAACCTCTGTGAAGGGACGGAGCAGTGAAAAATAGTGAATGTCCGAATCCGTAAGTCCCTCTATATATTCATCAAAATCCTCTTCAAACTCATAGCTCTTGGAGTACTGATGATTGATCTTGGTTCCGGGTACGGTACTTTCATTTGCACTAGTCTCGTTGGAAAGTGCGATGTATTTGATTCCCTGGATATACGCGGTTATAACCGACGAAAAAGCAAATACCGCGGAAATGGGGATATGGCCGTTCATATACCCTTCCGCATTGAGCTCGATGATCTTTTGATCAAGGGTTCTTTTTGCGGTATAGACGCCTTTTTTGTGATCGCACTTATTTATTACATTAGTGGCGGTGTCGTTTTCGTTCACCACATATGTAATGATATCCTCTCCTCTTAATATCTCAAGGCTCACTACAGAATCCTTGCCGCCTCCCACGGGAACAAGGCAGCCATCGTAAACCCTGTCATCATGAAGAGGAACCGCTTCATCCACGGTCTCGCACTCAAATCTTACAAGCCTGTCCCTTGAAACATTGATGCCGTTCCTGTAGAGGAACTCTCCGAGACCGTTGTAATAGAGTTTGCTCCACCAATCCTTCTGTGCGGAAGAAAGCTTGCCGCATTTTATCAGGACTCTCTCGGGGCAGACCGCCTTATAATAACTGATGGTCTCAACAAGTCCCAGTGAAAAGATAAGGGATCTGAGTATGGGATCATTTATATCCACGCTTTTTCCCATAAGAGGAAATCTCCACTCAGGAGCAAAATCCTTAAGTCCCGGGATGGAAAATCTGTATCTTATAAAAAGATCACCATCATCTATACGGCATTCGTATTTATTATATTCAAAGGTTGTATATAATTTTCTGAGATCATCAAACTGTTTCTGTGACATATATGCCTCTTTTTTATGAGTTTTAGTGCGTTTTCTACGAAAAAAAATCACTTAAACATTTTACCATAAATTTCAAAGTTCGGCACCTGCGCCTTTCTATTTCCCAAAAATTCCTTTTTCGGGATTTTTCAGTTTTCCGTAAAGACTTCCGATTTTTCACAAAGTATTCTTTGAGGTTTTCCGTATTTTAACATCGTGTAAATCCGGGATGCGTTGTATAATGATACTTATGAAAAAAGGAACAAGATGCACAATCTGTACAGGATGCGGAAGATGTTTCGGAGAATTTGAAAAAAAGATCAACATTCTCTCTTTTTCGGATGCAGATATAAGGGATGCCAAAAAGCCTGATGCAGCAAAGAGCAAAGCAGCAAGCCTTCCGGCTCCTGTTATCTGTACGGATATCGGAACCACCACCATTGCAATGGTTCTTCTTGATAAAGACGGTAAAGCATTAGATTCATATACTGCCGTCAATCCTCAGGGAAAATACGGAGCAGATGTATTATCCAGGATAAAAGCCGCATCAGATCCCGGATCACTCGAAGATATGAAGCATCTTGTAAGAGATGTACTTAAAGATGGCGTGCGTAAGTTTGCAGGTTTTCTTAAAGTATCTGACCCTTCCACTGGTCATGCCACTGATCATACATCTGTATCTTTCGGCGATCCCGTCGGTGATAGGACCACTGATACAGGCTCTGATACGGTCGCTGATACGGTGGAAGATATGTGTGTTTCTCCCGAGATGTACATAGCGGCAAATACTACAATGGTCTATCTTCTCATGGGGTATGACCCATCAGAACTGGGATCCGCGCCCTTTACGGCAAGCCATACAGATGGTGAGGATTTTCAGTTAGAAAGCCAGGGACTAAAGGTTAACTGCCACGTACTTCCGGGATTCTCAGCTTTTGTGGGACCGGACATCTACGCAGGCATACTGGCCACAGAAATGGCCGGATCCGAAGATTACACGCTTCTTTGCGATCTTGGAACAAACGGAGAGATTGCTCTCGGAAACAGCGAAAAACTGTATGTCACGGCAACCGCCGCAGGCCCCGCATTTGAAGGCGGTCCCTTAAAGGGCATATGGGGTGCCGATATCATAAAGATCGCGGCCCTGATGTTAAAAGAAGGAAAAATGGACCGGACAGGACTTCTTTCTGATCCTTATTTTGAAAAAGGTATCACTGCGGGAAATGTAAACCTTACACAGGATTCCATCAGAGCTCTTCAGCTTGCCAAGGGCGCCATGAAAGCAGGCATAGATATCATCTGCAAAAAAGCCGGGATTAATTTTCATGATATCTCCCGCTGCATCCTTTCCGGAGGATTCGGTTATTACCTTGACCCTGAGGATGCGGCAGAAATAAACCTTTTACCTTCTGAACTTTTAGGCATCTGCACAGCCGGCGGAAATACGGCTCTTTCCGGCTGCCTTTACTATGCCCTGGGCAAAAGAGTAAATAAAAAAGCCGAAGTCATCAACTTAGCTGACGAATCCGGCTTTAACGATCTGTATATGAATTCTCTTAATTTCTGATATCAGTATCCGCTGATGTAGATTGCAGGTCTTACTCCCACAGTATCTGACGTTACTGAAAGGGAATCTGCGCAGCCTGCAAGTCCGTCGGAATTTACCCTGCATGCATACTTTCCGTCAAACCCGGGAGTCCTCAGCCACCATGCACTGCCCTTTCTTCCAATGTATTTTTCATCATAACCAAGAAGCTCGTATTTTTCCGTAAATGCATCTTCATCAAATGCATTATCGAAAACTCCTTTTTCCGAGGCATATTTGGTGGGCTTTACAATAAGAAGCTGACTGTATCCGAGGTCATATCTTCCCATGTCATCGGGCTCTTCTTCGCTGTACCAGGTATCAAATTCAAACCTTTCCTTAAGTTCGGAAACGCTGAGGCAAAAAACCTTGTCACCCGTCAGGCTTCCGGCAGGCGTGCCCCATCTTGTATTATCCTCATTCTGAAGGGATACTGTATTGATCCTTAACTTTTCTTCCGCTGTAAAGGCGGTATTCAGGAAATCATCATTGAGCCATTTTCTAATGGAACTGGTCTCCCAGGTTACTTCTTCATCAGTATCATTATACGGAACACAGTCTAAAACATACTTACTGATAAGAAGGATGCCTCTGTCCTCAGTCGAAAGCACAAGCCAGTCAATGGGCTCGGCGCCGTTACTTTCATCTCCGTCCTGTTCATAGCTTCCGAAGGTTATGGAAAAACCGTTGTCTTCTTCCGGAACCTCATCCTCAAGAAACATTGCGATCTTTTTGTTTTCTTCCATCTGGGCCATGCGCCTTGCTTCATACTCGGCTTTGTCGGCATCGAGTCTGTCTCTTACTGAAGTAAGCTCCGCCAGATACTGCTGCGACAGATCGTTTTCTTTTTTTAGCTCGTAAAGAACATAACCGAATACAACAGTCAGGGTTATGATCACCATCAGGATCAGTACCTCGGCAGCGATAAAAAGATCCGCGATCTTTGTAACCTTCTTCCTGTCGTCATCAAACGAGTTGCTTTCGATCATGTCATTTACAACGGCATCATCAAAGGAGACTTCCTCTTCAGCGGAAAGCACTTCCTTATCCCCGTCCCCGTTCATCGCAGCTTCGTTTATCTCTTCTGCTTTTTCTTCAGTTTTTTCTTCTGTTGCCATATTTTTTTCTTCAGACATGAGCTTCACCAAAAACACAGTCAAAATCCGTCTTATTATATCCAAAACAGTGTGACCATGCAAGTGATGAAAATATGATAAAATGTGAAAGCCGGCGCAAAAATGTTGACAAGTGAAAAAGTCGGTGTTATATTCCTAATAGAACAGACCGAACAATGCATTTTTTATTTTACATGCATTCAACTCTGCAAAGGGAGGTGCCTTATGAATATAGATAAATTTACAAAAAAATCACTTGAAGCCATCGAAGGCGTGGAAAGGCTTGCCACGGAATACGGTAATCAGGAGTTATGCCAGGAACATCTTCTTGTGAGCCTTCTTAAGATAGATGACAGCCTTATATTGAAGCTCATAGAAAAAATGGAGATAAATACTGAGCACTTCTGCGCAAAAGCCGAGGAATACCTGTCAAAATGCATCAAGGTAACAGGCAGCGGTGCCTCCCAGATGCACATGAGCCAGGATCTTAACAAGGTCCTGACATTTGCAGGAGACGAAGCAAAGCAGATGGGTGATGAATACGTATCGGTAGAGCATCTTTTCCTTGCAATGATCAAGTACCCTTCAAGGACCATGAAGGAGATGTTCAAGGAATACGGTATAAGCCGCGAAAGATTCCTTATGGCGCTCTCCCAGGTACGCGGCAATCAGAGAGTTACATCCGATAACCCTGAGGCTACCTATGACACACTTGAAAAATACGGAACAGACCTGGTTGAAAAAGCCCGCGACCAGAAGCTTGATCCCGTTATCGGCAGGGATAACGAGATCAGAAACGTGGTAAGGATACTTTCAAGAAAGACAAAAAATAACCCCGTTCTTATCGGTGAGCCCGGCGTAGGTAAGACCGCAGTTGTCGAGGGACTTGCACAGCGTATCGTAAGAGGCGATGTTCCCGAAAACCTCAAGGACAAGAAGATCTTCTCTCTTGATATGGGAGCCCTCATCGCAGGTGCAAAATACAGAGGCGAATTCGAGGAAAGGTTAAAAGCTGTCCTTGATGATGTAAAGGGTTCAAACGGCCAGATCATACTCTTTATCGATGAGCTGCACACCATCGTGGGAGCCGGAAAGACTGACGGAGCGCTTGATGCCGGCAATATGCTAAAACCGATGCTTGCAAGGGGCGAGCTTCACTGTATCGGTGCCACGACACTTGACGAATACAGGGAATACATAGAAAAAGACCAGGCACTTGAGAGACGTTTCCAGCCCGTAATGGTGAATGAACCTTCTGTGGAGGATACCATATCGATCTTAAGAGGTCTGAAAGAAAGGTACGAAGTCTACCACGGCGTCAAGATCATGGACAATGCCTTAGTATCCGCCGCTGTTCTTTCAAACAGATATATAAGCGACAGATTCCTTCCCGATAAAGCCATAGACCTTGTGGATGAAGCCTGCGCACTGATCAAGACGGAAATGGATTCACTTCCTGCAGAACTTGATGAGATGAACAGAAAGATCCTCCAGCTGCAGATTGAAGAGACCGCTCTTAAAAAAGAGGAAGACAATCTTTCAAAGGAACGTCTCGAAGACCTTCAAAAAGAACTGGCAGAGCTTAAGGAAGAATTTGAGACGCAAAAAGCACAGTGGGATAATGAAAAGAACGCAGCCGGACAGCTCAGCAAACTCCGTGAAGAAATAGATTCCGTCAATTCACAGATCGCAATAGCTCAGACCAAGGGCGATCTTGAACAGGCGGCGCAGCTCTCCTACGGAACTCTTCCGGAACTTAAAAAACAGCTTCAGGAAGCCGAAGAAATCCAGGGAAAAAGCGAAAATAAGCTTGTAAGGGAAAAGGTATCAGATGAAGAGATCTCTAAGATAGTTTCAAAATGGACCGGCATCCCGGTTTCAAAACTTACTGAAGGCGAAAAATCAAAGGCTCTTCACCTTGATGAGGAACTGCATAAAAGAGTCTGCGGTCAGGACGATGCAGTTACAAAGGTTACGGAAGCCATCATCCGATCCAAGGCAGGCATCAAAGATCCTTCAAAACCCATCGGTTCATTCCTTTTCCTGGGACCTACGGGTGTAGGTAAGACTGAGCTTGCAAAAGCACTTGCGGCTTCACTCTTCGACGACGAAAGCAATATGGTAAGGATCGATATGTCGGAATATATGGAGAAGCACTCCGTATCAAGACTCATAGGAGCTCCTCCCGGATATGTAGGATATGACGAAGGCGGACAGCTTACGGAAGCGGTACGCAGAAAGCCCTACAGCGTCGTTCTTTTTGATGAGGTTGAAAAAGCTGCACCGGATGTATTCAATGTACTGCTTCAGGTTCTCGATGACGGACGTATCACGGACTCACACGGAAAGACCGTTGACTTTAAAAACACCATCATCATCATGACCTCCAATATCGGCGCAAGGAACCTTCTCGACGGTATCGATAATGAAGGAAATATTGAAGAGGATGCTGAAAATGCCGTTATGGACGAACTTCGTGCCCACTTCCGTCCTGAGTTTTTAAACAGACTTGATGAGATCATCATGTTCAAGCCTCTGACAAAGGACGATTTAAGAAGGATCATCAGACTCCTTACAGCGGATATCGATAACCGTCTTGCAGACAGGGATATAAACCTGGATATCACGGAAAAGGCAATGGACAGCATCATAGATGCAGCATACGATCCGGTATACGGAGCAAGGCCTTTAAAGAGATACCTTCAGAAGCATGTGGAGACCCTTGCCGCAAAATTCATCCTTGAAGGAAAGGTCAACGAGGGAGACACTATCCTCATCGACAAGGACGAAAACGGATACTGTGCAAGCATTGCAGAGAAATAAAAGCAGTTGCGATGCCGTCAGTTCACGACAAAAAAAGACCCGCAGGTTTAACCTGCGGGCCTTTTGATGCAAAACCTGCATTCCGGAAACTATCACTTAATGATCCTGAGAGTTCCGAAGAAAAGAACGGGCTTAGCTTCACCTTTACAAGCATTAACGATGGCGATTATCTGGCATACAAACATGAACAGGCCCCAGAACCATCCGATAAAGGGAATAATGCTGATAAGTGAGAAAAGGAACATAACAAGTCCTTCATTTGCATAGAACTTAAGATACTCTGAACGCTGTCCGTTAACATCTCCGCCCCAATACGCAAGGATAACACCAACGATGCTGAACCATACTGCAACGATTCCGAGAACCTTGTCGCAGGGATTAACAGGTGAAGGATAATTAACTACGGGAGGTGCCTGATATACCTGCTGGTACTGGGGAGCAGGACCTGCCTGAGCGCCCTGGGCAGGATCACCCTGAGGTGCCGCTGCTGCAAAACTAAAACCACAAACTGTACAAAAAGCTGCTTCGTCAGCTATCTGTGCTCCGCATTTAGGACATGTCTTCATCTTAATTCCTCCTGAGAATAAATCGTTATTTGAAGGTTTTCACCCACGTAGGATATTATACCATACAGGCATCCTACATGCAAAAACTCAAAGCACAAAAAAAGCGGATGACTTTCGTCATCCGCTTTTTGGGCTTAGTCTTACTGAATATATTTATATATTCAAACGGTTTACTTCTGTACAGTAACGTTAACAGCGCGCTCCTTGCCCTTAGCTTCGTCAACTTCGATATCGAAGGTGACGGTAGCGCCCTCGTCGAGAGTCTTGTATCCATCAGAATTGATGCCGGAGAAGTGTACGAATACATCCTTTCCTGAAGCCTCATCGGTGATGAAACCATAACCCTTCTGTGCGTTAAACCACTTGACAGTTCCCTTGTTCATTTAGTGCCTCCTTGAAAAGCCGGGATTTTTCTCCCCTTTTTAAACCTGGGCATTATGCCCGTTATCAACTCAGTATGGATCTAATAAAAAAATCACATACTTTTGTAAACCATCCGAGCCGAGGTGATTTACAAAAATATGTGAGATCACGTCCGTACCTGAATTCAACGAAATTATTCTATCATTTAACTGACCTTAATGTCAATATATGATAGTGTTTTGACATTGTTAACAGACTTTTCTTTTTTCGTCCGGTCAATCATAAGATCAAACACCTATGAATAAATATCTCAGACAAAACAAAAGCGTCAGATGCGCAGGATAGAAAATATAATACAGATACTTCATGTACTTTCCTTTTTCTCCGTTATAACGCTCTACAAGCAGCGCACTGAAAAAGCATGTGCATTCGGTATAATTCAGGGCAAAAAGCAAAATACAGCCCTTCATAACTCCATCCTTATTAGTCATTCCCATCTTTCTGCACAGCCAGATAACAGCTATGGCAAGCACTCCGTGAACACTGTAATCGGTTTTCAGGACAAAAGCCAAAGCGCAGGTAATGAAAAGTACCAAAAGCACGCCGAATAATTCAGGTTTATTTTTGACATCCATTTTCTTTGTCAGGATAAAATATATCACAAGGCCCAAAGCAGCCCCGATAAGCGCCATTACCGCCATAACAACAGGAGACGAAAAATCCGCAGCGATACCGAACATACTTGCAAAAAACATCAAAGATACGCAGTGGATCGTAGACAGCGCACCCGTGAGTGCCGCGGGTATGAAGGCAAGAGCTGACATCTTTTTAAAAAATAGCGGATCTCTGAGAACCTTTTCCGCAAAATACATAAAAAGCATTCCTATGAAAAGAGTCAGAAATACATTCTGACTTTCACTATAAACACCTCCGTAAAATGCATAATCAAAGGGAAGTTCGGAGATGATTGAAAAAATAAAAAGGCGGATCAGATATCTGCCCACATTACGGGTGTGAAAAAATCCTTCCACCAAAAGAAAGCAAAAGATGGGAAACGAAACTCTTCCTATAAGTCTTAGCAAAGCATCGAAATCCCTGAGAAATGCCGGATCTCCCATAAAATCCATCCAAAGTCCGGGATGGCGCGATTCCACCTCATATTTAACGGCATCAACGCCATTATGCTGAAGAAAAAGGATGTAGCGCTCAAAAAAAGCAGCACCTACATGATCCAGAAACATGGTGATCATGGCCACTATCTTAAGAGTTCTTCCCGTGACAGTCTTCATGAGATAAATCCTTCGACAATATTAAGCAGCTCCTCTCTGCCCTGTTTTGTTTCCGACGAAAAAGCAAGGAGTTTTACGTCTTTTTCCATGCCAAGCTTAAGCTTAATGTTCTTAAGCTGTTTATCAAGCTGTGAACGCTTTATCTTATCCGCCTTGGTTGCAACCACAACAGGAGTCCTGCCGGCACTTACTATCCAGTCATACATCTGCCTGTCATCCGCCGTAGGATCGTGTCTTATATCCACAAGGAGCACCACGCATTTAAGCTGCGCCGACGTATTAAGATATTTTTCGATCATCGGTCCCCACTTTGCTCTTTCAGCCATGGAAGTCTTTGCATAACCGTAACCGGGAAGATCGACCAGATAAAAAAATGCATCTGCTTCCAGGTCAGGGGGGGCAGTCTTGCCGCAGCGGACCTTAAAATAATTAACGGTCCTGGTCTTTCCGGGTTCTGCTGATGTCCTTGCCAGTTTTTTTCTGCATAAAAGAGCATTGATAAGAGACGACTTACCTACATTGCTCCTGCCCGCAAAGGCAAGCTCAGGAGAGTCGTTAAGAGGAAATTTACTGGTCACACCGCATACGGTTTCAAGTTCTGCATTTTTTACGGTAAGCATGTTCACCTCATATACTAAAAAAGTTGTCAGGAGATAAGCCCCCTGACAACCGTTATTACATGATCATCCCCGTCTTACGATGTTGCCAGCCGGCCGTCACCTACCGCAACGGGCAATTCTTCTTTTTCACCGCTCTTCTTCTTTTTAATGAGCTTTGCAGCCTCGGGATTTCCGCCGTTTTCAACAGCTTCCTTAGTGACGATGCACTTTTCGATGGAATCATCTGAGGGAATCTCATACATGACATTCATCATGGATTTTTCCATAATGGATCTGAGACCTCTTGCACCTGTCTTACGCTCATGAGCCTGATCGGCAACGGATTCAAGTGCTTCATCCTCAAAATCCAGTTCAACGCCATCCATATCAAAGAGCTTCTTGTACTGCTTGACCAGTGCGTTCTTGGGCTCCTTCAGGATCCTGATGAGTGCCTCTTTATCAAGTCCGTCAAGGCTTACCTCAATAGGAACACGTCCCACGAACTCAGGGATAAGTCCGAACTTGATGAGATCCTGAGGTTCGACCTTCTTTAAGATCTCTCCTATCTCCTTTTCATCCCTGGAAACAACCTCGCTGTTAAAACCGATGGCTTTGCGGTTAAGTCGGGTTTCGATTATATTTTCAAGACCGTCAAAGGCTCCACCGCAGATGAAAAGAATATTGGTGGTATCGATCTGCAAAAGCTCCTGATGAGGGTGTTTTCTGCCGCCCTGGGGAGGCACGGAAGCAACCGTCCCCTCTATTATCTTAAGAAGTGCCTGCTGAACGCCTTCTCCGGAAACATCACGTGTAATAGAGACATTTTCCGATTTCTTGGTTATCTTATCGATCTCGTCAATATAGACGATACCAAGGGATGCGCGCTTTATATCATAATCGGCAGCCTGGATAAGCTTAAGGAGGATGTTCTCAACATCTTCTCCCACATATCCGGCCTCGGTAAGAGTGGTTGCATCAGCTATGGCAAAAGGAACATTAATGATCTTTGCAAGTGTCTGTGCAAGATACGTCTTACCGCTTCCCGTAGGTCCCAGAAGCAGTATATTGCTCTTTTGGAGTTCAACATCACCTTCAACGGGCTTGCTGGTAACTCTCTTGTAATGATTGTAAACAGCAACGGAAAGAGCCTTCTTGGCCTCGTCCTGACCGATGACATAATCATCAAGGAACTCTTTGATCTGTCGGGGCTTGAGAAGACGGATATCTTCTTCAGACTGCAGCTCATGTCCTTTAAGATCGGTTTCCTCAAAATCATCCTCGATGATATCGGAACAGATGCTTATGCACTCATCACAGATATAAATTCCCGGAGGGCCCGCAACAAGCTTTCTGGTCTCTTTCTTGGGCTTTCCGCAAAAAGAACACTTAATTTCTCCCGGATCCTTTTTGTTTGCCATTATTTCTTCTTATCCTTATCTCCGGTATCATGACTCTCTATAACAGAATCCACGATACCATACTCTAACGCTTCCTGAGCTGTCATCCAGAAATCCCTGTCAGTGTCCTTACACATCTGCTCATAGGTTTTTCCGGTATTTTCAGCAAGTATCCTGTTAAGTCTTTCCTTGGTACGAAGGATGTTCCTTGCAGCGATCTCAATCTCCGTAGCCTGACCCTTAGCTCCTCCGAGAGGCTGATGGATCATTACTTCGGCATTGGGAAGGATGTATCTTTTTCCTTTTGCTCCGCCTGCAAGAAGAAATGCACCCATGCTGGCTGCCATTCCGATACAAACGGTGGAAACATCACTCTTGATGTAATTCATGGTGTCAAAAATAGCCATACCTGCAGTTACGGATCCGCCGGGGCTGTTGATATAAAGATGGATATCCTTCTCGGGATCTTCGGCTTCAAGGAAAAGAAGCTGGGCGACTACAATGCTGGCAGTCACATCATTTACTTCATCCGAAAGGAAAATGATCCTGTCTTTTAAAAGTCTTGAATAAATATCATATGAGCGCTCTCCCTTGGAGGTCTGCTCTATGACGTAAGGAACCAAACTGGACATTATTTATACCTCCTTGGCATTATCGGTAATAAACTCCATGGCCTTCTTGATGATGATATCCTTCTCAAGCTCCTTGGAGCCCTGGGCTTCAAGCATTTCCTTAACCTTGTCGACCTCAAGCTGATATGCCTCAGCCATGGTCTCATATTCCTTCTGACGATCCTCATCGGTAACGGTCATGCCTTCTGCTTCTGCTACAGCCTGAAGAACAAGGCGGCTCTTGATACGATCCTCAGCCTGGGGTCTTACCTGCTCCATCATGCGGTCAAGAGTAAGTCCGGTATATTTTACGTAGTCGTCCCATTTAAGACCCTGCATTGCAAGTCTTTGCTGGTAATCCCTGATGATCATCTTCTGCTCTGTCTCGAAGATCTCCTCGGGAACTTCCATCTTGGCATTCTCAACAACCTTGGCGATGGCCTCATCCTGCTTTTTGCCTCTTGCATCGTTGAGCTTGTCAACCTCAAGGTCGCTTCTTACAGATGCCTTGTAATCCTTAACAGTCTCGAAGCCCTTATCTGCGGCGTAGTCGTCATTAAGCTCGGGAACCTGCTTCTCTTCGATCTCATTTACCTTGCACTTGAATACGGAAGCTTTTCCGGCAAGTGATTCCTCATGATAATCCTCGGGGAAGGAAACATTAACCTCCTTCTCTGCGCCGATCTCGGCACCGATAAGCTGGTCTTCAAATCCGGGGATGAACTGGCCGGATCCGATGGTAAGAGTGTAATTCTCGCCCTTTCCGCCTTCAAAAGCTTCTCCGTCTACAAAACCTTCAAAATCAAGCTTTATCCTGTCACCGTCCTTAACAGGGCGCTCAACCTTCTCATATCTTGCATCCTTGTCAAGCTCTGACCGGATCTTCTTTTCAACATCCTCATCGGTAACGGTGGTATCAACTGCAGCGATCTCTACTCCCTTATATTCTCCAAGGGTAACTTCAGGCCTTACGGCAACGGTTGCGGTAAATACAACACCCTTTCCGGCTTCCGCTGAAACAACCTCAAAGCTGGGGCTGGACATTATCTCCTCATCAACCTCTTCATATGCCTTCTCATACTCGTCGGGAACAAGGTCATCAAGAGCGGTATTATAGAAAACCTCTTTTCCGTACATCTTCTCGATGACATTTCTGGGAGCCTTGCCCTTTCTGAATCCGGGAATGGTGATCTTTCCTTTTTCCTTGCTATAGGCGGATGCAAGTGCCTTTTCAAAATCCTCGGCGCTTACTTCGATGGTCATCTTAATCCTGCTTCCTTCAAGCTTCTCGACACTAACACTCATTGTAAAAATCTCTCTTTCATTAAAATAATAACTATATGTGCTTTACGCTCAAAATACATAAGCGCACGGTCTGTATATTATAACCGATAAGTCCCAAACATTCAAGAGAAACGGCGGAACCGTCCCCCTGTTTCAGGACTGGATATTTCGTGAATATGTGACAGCTGCAGAGGCTTCTGAATCTTTCAGAAGCTTCTTTGCATTTTTTTCAAGTTTTTTATACTGCCGGGGAGTGCATGTGGCTATATCCACAAGTCTTTGAAGCACCGAATACATATCCGGTATTCTGAGTGACGGATCAGGTGAAGTGCACTGTTTTATGATAAGATCCAGACTTGCAGAAAAACCGCTGCCCCCCTCTGCAAGAGAAACACTTTTTCCGTTTACACCAGCCCTTTTTCCTGTAAGCATATGATACAAAAGCATTCCAAATGCATATACATCGGAATACATTCCCTGACTCATACCCTTTTCAAACTGTTCGGGAGCACTTGCCCCAACTGTTCCCGCAACGGATGAAGAAGCATCTTCAAGAAAACATGCTGACCCCAGATCCGCAAGCCTGATCTCTCCGTCAGGCTGCAGTATCAGGTTCTCTGCCTTAAGATCCCTGAAAAGGATATTACCGTCTGACTGCTGGAGATAAGCGATACCGTCCGCAATGCTTATGGCAAAACGCATGCATTCAGGCTGTGCAAAGCCTCCTCTTCTTTCGATGCATTCATCAAAAGGATTTCCCCAGATATATTCCTCAAGGATAAAGAATTTTCCTTCATCATACGAATCAATGAACTTCGGAAAAAGAGGATGATCCGAAAGCTTCAGAAAGGCTGCTTCCCTGTCCCTCATGGCTTTATCACTCATCTCTTTCAGGGCATAATACTTACCCTTGTCCTTAACTCTGTAAACCTTTCCGAAAGAGCCGCTTCCTATGAGTTTTTCTTCATCATATCCAAACATTTACAATTTCCTTTACTTTACGGCAACAGCTGCGATACAGCCGTCAAAGCCTTCACTTTTCAGCTCGGCAAGTCTCCTGTCAAAAGCTTCATCAGATAGTATCAGGTCAGGTTCAAACAGGGCTGTATAATCATCCAGAGTTCCTTTTATACCGCCCGGAAAGGATGCTGTGCTGCGGCCGTCAGCCGTCAGATTTCCTTCATTTTCTTTTACATATTCACTTGTCCAGCATTCCGGGCAGGCACAGATAACGCATCCGGGAGAAAGATCCAGCACATCCTCTCCTCCTTCGTATGAAGAAATGCATCTGACAAATCTGTTTTTTCCAAAGACTCTGGCAAGTCTTATGATGCACATTCCTGAGCCTTCGGTGACCCAGACATAAGCAGATGAACCTGCAGCTAATATTCCGGCGCATCCCGAACCGAAAAAGCTTCCG
>ODAI013750729.1_pt1 | contig 40459 bp, 37 predicted proteins | sample 1539321 | NCBI WGS metagenome assembly ODAI01 (sample SAMN02144231, study PRJEB22623) | gut metagenome | biome: sheep rumen | host: Ovis aries | place: New Zealand
ACTGCCAGCGCGCAATACTGCGCCTTGTAGCTGAAGCCAAAAGCAAAAGCAAACAGGCAGGGCAGCCACATCAGTAAAACGCAGCCAAACACCAGGCCCAGCCAGATACGGACAGCGGTGCGGCTTTCGTCAAACAGCAGCCAGGCAAGCAGCAATCCGGCGATCAGATAAAGAATCAGTGCCATCATATCATTGAACCATCGCCGCGAACTCTTCTTCACTGAGGATGCGGATGCCGAGGGCCTCCGCTTTTGTCAGCTTGCTGCCGGCGTTTTCTCCCGCAAGAACATAACTGGTCTTTTTTGAAACAGAGCTGGAGGCCTTGCCGCCATAACTTTCGATGATGGCCGACGCCTCATCGCGGGTATAGTGCTCGAGTGTTCCGGTCAGAACAAAGGTCAGCCCGGCAAAGCGGTTGTCCTTCTTCTCTTCTTTGCTCTGAAAGCTCACGCCGGCCTGCCTCAGCCGTTCGATCTGATGCTTCGACTGAGGAAGTGAAAACCACTCTGTAATAAAGCCCGCCGTGATCTCACCGATATCGGGGATCAGTGTCAGTTCCCCGGCATCCGCTGCCATCAGCGCGTCGAGCGTCTCATAATGCGAGGCCAGCACCTTGGCGGCCTTCTGTCCGACCTGGCGGATGCCGAAGGCGCAGACAAGCCTGGCAAGCCCTGCCTCACGGCTTTTGTCGATGGCGGCGATCAGCTTCGCCGCTGATTTTTCGCCCATACGGTCAAGCGCTGCGACCGGCGCCGCCTCAAGATAATAGAGATCGGCCGGCGTCTGGACAAGGCCGTTCTGGATCAGGCTTTCGCAGACAGAAATCCCGAGGCCTTCGATGTCCATGGCCTCGCGGGAGGCAAAATGGGCGATGTTCCGCAGACGCTGCGCCGGGCATTCGGGGCTGGTGCAGCGCACAGCTGCTCCGTCCGGATCACGGACGACCGGGCTGCCGCATTCCGGGCAGACGCTCGGCAATACGAAGGGAACCGTTCCTTCCGGGCGCCTGGATTTATTGACAGACAGCACCTCCGGGATGATCTCCCCTGCCTTTTGCAGCAGAACCGTATCGCCGATGCGCAGATCGAGCCGGTCGATATTGTCCTGATTGTGCAGCGTTGCGGCGGAGACGCTTGTCCCGGCCAGTCTTACCGGCTCGACAATGACCTTCGGAGTCAACACGCCTGTGCGACCGACCTGAACCACGATATCGAGGACCCGGCTCTCCTTCTTTTCCGGAGGATATTTATAGGCCACGGCCCAGCGCGGCGCCTTGGCCGTGCTGCCGAGCTGCTGCCGCTGTGCGAGTGAATTGATTTTGATGACCGCGCCGTCCATGTCATAGGGCAGTTCTCCGCGGTTTTCTCCCAGCCATTCGATCTGCTGCACGCAGTCATGAATGTTCCCAAACCGGGTATAGGGAACCACGGGGAAGCCCATTTCACGCATCGCGTCAAGGGTTTCGGCGTGCGTGCGGTAGGAGCCGTCGGAGCTGTACTGCATGTTAAAGCAGATAATATCCAGCTTGCGCGAGGCGGCGACCTTGGGATCGAGCTGCCGCATGGAACCGGCCGCAGCGTTGCGCGGATTGGCCAGCAGCGCTTCTCCGTTGATTTCCCGTTCGGTATTGAGCTCGGCAAACACGGCTTTGGACATATAGACCTCGCCGCGAACGATCAGACGCTCCGGCGCTTTTTCAATGTGCAGCGGAAGCGAGCGCACCGTGCGCAGGTTCTCCGTCACATTTTCCCCGGTAACGCCGTCTCCGCGCGTGGCGCCGCGGACAAATACGCCGTTTTCATATTCCAGCGACATGGAAAGTCCGTCGATCTTCGGCTCGACAACGTAATCGTGCGCCTCTGACAGCAGGCTGTCCATCCGGTCGCCGAAAGCAAAAAGCTCCTCATGGGAGAAGACGTCCGTCAGGCTCTCCAGCGGGACCTGGTGCTGCACCGGTTCAAACTGGCTGAGTGCCTGCCCGCCCACACGCTGCGTCGGCGAATCGGGTGTGATCAGCTCCGGATGCTCTGCCTCAAGCGCCTTGAGCCGCTGCATCAGCATGTCATACTCATAATCGGAAATGACCGGCGAATCCAGCACATAATAGAGCTTGTTGTGGTATTCCAGCTCTCGGCGCAGCTGAAGAATTTCCTTTTGTGCGTCCATTGGGATGTTCCTTTCTGTTTTTTCGGTTTAGCTGCTGGTTCAATCCACGCTGCCTTTGATATCAAGATACGTGCCGGGAACCTGGCCGACAATGACAGTGTCGGCAATCAGAACCTCGGTCGTTACCTGTGTGCTCTCGCTTCCCCAGGGAACGAGGATGTCGATATCCACTTTGATGACAAGCGTGACCTGATGCTTGGTCTGGTTGATGCCGGCGGTGACGATGCCGTTGTTGAATTCCACACGCGAAGACGTCAACGTAACGATTTCGACCGGCACCTTTGGCCCACGGCCCATCAGCAGGTTCATGCCGGTGAGGTTTCCGAGCGGGATCTGCACGGTTGCGGTATAGTTCTCCGTCGCGCCGACAACGCGGTCGAGGATCTCGGCTGACAGGGCATTGATGCGTGCCATATTGCAGCTGATGGCGGCGACCTCTCCGCTCTCCCCTTTTTCAAATGTCACGAAATAATCTCCGTCATACTGTCCTTTGCGCATGATTTCGGCAATCACGGCGTTTACTCGCTTCGAAACAATGTCGCTGGCATCGGAAATGGCAATCTGTGTGGAAATCCTGCGAAGATAGACGGACATACAGACCAGAAAAGTCAGAATGCCGATCAGAAGCAAAATAATGCTCCAGTGTCTGACGACCCTTTCCGGGCCGCCGCGGGCTCTGCGGCGATTATACACGGGCTCACCTCCCCGTGCATTATATGCGCGATCTTAACTCAACATGGCACTGACTGCCATCATGATCCCGAGCTTGCCGGACTCATAGGTCAGACCACCCTGCATATAGGCGATATACGGCTCGCGCATCGGTCCGTCTGCGGACAGTTCAATGGAAGAGCCTTGTATAAAGGCTCCTGCTGCCATAATGACTTCATCGTCATAGCCCGGCATGGCCCAGGGCTCCGGCGTGACATAGGAGTCGACCGGCGCACCGGACTGGATGCCAAGGCAAAACTGCTTCATTCGCTCGGGAGTGCCGAGCTTTACCATCTGGATGATGTCGGAACGCTTTTCATCATATTTCGGAGAGGTTTCAATGCCGAGCTCATCCATCATCGCGGCACAGAAAACCGCGGTCTTCAGCGCCTGCGCGACGGTATGTGGCGCAAGGAACAGGCCCTGGAACAACAGCCGGTTCACACCGAGCGTGGAGCCGCACTCGCCGCCGATGCCGGGCGTTGTGAGGCGCAGAGCCGCACGCTCAACCAGTTCGCGCTTTCCGGCGATATAGCCGCCGTTCGGCGCGATCCCGCCGCCGGGATTCTTGATCAGCGAGCCCGCGATGAGATCGGCGCCGACCTGGCTCGGCTCAAGCACATCGGTGAATTCTCCATAGCAGTTATCTACCATGATATGCGCCCCGGGATTGACTGAGCGAACCGCTTGACAAATGAGACGGATGTCCTCCACGGTCAGAGCGCGGCGATCCGCATAGCCTCGGGAGCGCTGGATCATGACACCGGTCACTTTCGGATCGGCAGCGGCTTCACGGATGCCCGCATAGTCGGGTTCGCCGTCCGCGGTCAGATCAACCTGGCGGTAGCCGATGCCGTAATAGCGAAGCGATCCATAGCCGTCGCCGGAGATGCCGATGGCACAGCGGAGTGTATCGTAAGGCGTCCCAGTGACGGCAAGGACGGTCTCGCCGGGGTTGGAGAGCGCAAACATGGCGCAGGTCAGCGCGTGGGTACCGTTGACAAGCTGTGTGCGCACGATGGCGGATTCCGTGCCAAAGACCTGGGCATAGATCCTGTCCAGTGTCTCGCGCCCGAGATCATCATAGCCATAGCCCGTAGTGCCTGCAAAACAGGCCTCTGAGACGCGATGATCCTGGAAAGCCTCCATCACCTTGCGGGTATTGATCTCCGCCACACGGTCGATCTCGTCGAAAACCGGGCGAATCCTTGCCTGCGCCCGGTCAGCCATCTCATAGACCCGGGGCTTGATATCGGAAATCTTCATGTTTACAGCTCCATGACAAGTTTTTTGAAGGTTTTTCCGCGTTCGGCAAAATTTTTAAACCGATCAAAGGCGGCGCAGGCCGGAGAGAGCAGGACAATGTCGCCTTCCTTTGCTTCTGCTGAAGCGGTGCGGACGGCCTCGGCAAAATCGTCAACTGTCTCAAAGGTCAGAGCGCTGCCGGGATAATTCGGGGACGAGACAATGGCATCCCGAATCTTATCCGCCGTTGCGCCGCAGAGAATGACATGCTTGGCCCGCAGGCACAGTTCATCGCCGAGCGGAGCGAAGGGAATGTGTTTGTCATAGCCTCCGGCCAGTACAATGGGCTTTGTTTTCAGCGCACGCAGACCGGCAATGGTGCGCGTCGGGCTGCTGGCAATGGAGTCGTTGATGTAGGTGACGCCGTTCAGGACGCGCACCTGCTCCAGACGGTGCTCTACACCGCCGAAGCTCTGCGCGACGCGGCGGCAGATTTCGTCACTGACAAAAGCTTCTGTCGCCGCGAAGGCAGCGAGATAATTCTGTACATTGTGTTCCCCGGGGATCCGAATTTCATCGGCACGCATGATCTCGCGTCTTTCCCCGTTGCTCACACGATAGATCACGCCGTTTTCACAGATTGCGCCGGACTCAACCGTCTCCCGATCCGAGAAATAGTGAATTCTTGACTTGGCAAAAGAGGCGTAATAGGCGCTGTGCTCATCGTTCAGGTTCAGCACAAGCAGATCCTCCGGTCTCTGTCTCTCAAAGATGGAACGCTTGGCGTCGATATAGTCCTGAAAATCCTTATGTTTGTCCAGATGGTTCGGCGTCAGATTGGTGATGACAGCCACGTCCGGGCGACAGACCATGCTGTGCAGCTGGAAGGAGCTGAGTTCGAGCACGACCATATCCTCCGGCTTCATGTTCGGAAGCTCACAGAGCAGGGGCTTTCCGATGTTGCCGCCAAGGTGCACGGGTAAGCCCTGCGCCTTGAGCAGTTCTGAGATGATCGTCGTGGTGGTTGTTTTGCCGTCGCTGCCGGTGACGGCAATGACTTTGCACGGGCAGAGAGACAAAAACAGCTCCATCTCCGAGGTCACCAGGCTGCCTTTTTCCCGTGCAGCCACCAGATGCTCGTCAAAGGGCAGCAGGCCGGGCGTGCGGAATATGATATCCTGATCCAGCCCGTCGAGATAATCCGGGCCAAGATGCAGCTCGGCCCCGAGAGAAGCGAGGCGCTCCCCTTCCCCGCCCATCTGTTCCGCGCTGCGCTGGTCGCAGACCGTGACATGACAGCCGCTTCTGAGCAGCAGATCGATCCACGGCGTGTTGCTGACGCCGGCGCCGATGACGGCGATGCGCTTTTCTTTGATCGTTTCGATATATTCAAATAAAGTCAAATTTGTTCACCTCACAAATTTATATTATACTTCTTTCAAACGATAAATACAAGAAATGATTCCTGCATAATAAGAAGATGTGTTTTACAAGAAATGATTGACTTGCAAGGGCAAAATGATTAAAATACCCCCGAGAGCAAGCTGAACGACCGCGGGCACAGGGCGAAAGCCCGTGCATGAGGAAAGTCCGGGCTCCGCAGGGCAAGGATAACGGGTAACGCCCGCCAGGGGCAACCCTCGGACAAGTGCAACAGAAATAGACTGCCGCGCTCCGGCGCGGCGATGGTGGAAAGGTGGGGTAAGAGCCCACCCGTTGCGTGGAGACACGTGGACGCTGTAAACTCTATCCGGAGCAACACCGTGGTATGGGGACATGTAGGCCGGCCCGGCCGTCCCCTGGAGGTGGCTTGAGCCTGTCGGCAACGGCAGGCCTAGATAGATGGTCGTTTTCAATGACAGAACCCGGCTTACAGGCTTACTCTCGTTGAATAACTGCCGCCAATCAGCGGAATCACTGATTGGCGGCAGTTTTTTATTCTTCGAGACTGAGATTGATCTCCCGATAGACGCTTCGGTAATAGTCCTCCCCGTCGCTGTCCAGTATAGAAAACAGCCGGTCGATCAGCTTTTCATCTGTCAGGCAGGCCGTCACTCCGGGGGCAAAGCGCTTCCCCTCTCCCTCGAGCAGTTCACGCAGGAGAGAATCGCGATCTGCTCCGCGCCGGTCAAGCATTGCGGTAACAAGAGCTGCCACATCCGTCATCTGTCGGAAATTCGACTCTGTGCGTACATAGCTGTCCGGATAGCCGTCCGAGCCGTTATACCAGCGGTGGTGCCCCAATGCAATGTCGGCATAATAAGCGGTGGAGCCGCGGCCCTTCAGATCGGTATAGCCGGAGATCGTATGCAGCTGTAGAATGCGGTACTCGTCTTCAAACAGGTTTCTTGACTGCTGGATGCGGCCTATATTCATTTTAACTAGCCCAAAATCCATATAGAGGCCGCAGTTTTTCGCATAGTCCAGCAAAGCCTTGCGATCATTGCCGTTTTTCAGCGGGATCAGGGAAAAATAATTCGGCTCACGCTCAAGGATAGCCTCGCAGAGACAGCGCATCATGTCCCCGGCTCTGCGGGACCGAACATAGAGTTCCCCGGAGTAGCGCTGCATCAGCCGGGCAGTGATCTCCCGATAGGACAAAAGCCCGTCGATCTCAAAATAATCGGTAAAGACAAGGATCAGGAAGTAGTGGAGATAATCTCCGAAATGCCCCTGCGGAACCGTGAGAAGGGTTTTGAGCATCTTACGGTAAGCAAAATCCAGAAAATGAACACGTTTCGGATCATCAATGATTTTAGGATTTTTCCTCAGCAGTCTCCCGTAGTAGATCGGCAGCTGGATATTGCCGTATAACCCGGAAACATCATAACTGTCATAGCTTGTCTGACGGATCAGGCGCTCCATACGGTCAAGCGTCGTCGTCAGGTCAACATAGCCGCAGTTATACTCCATCTCATAATACGGCCACAGCCAGCGAATACTGGGATTGTCTGAGATCTGCTCCGGCTTGAACACCTCATAGCAGGAGTCAAGCACCAGAGCAAGCTCCTCTTTCGAGAGGTTTCCGGCAGACAGTTCGCTGCGGTTTGAACTCATCTGCTGGTGCGAATTGCGGAGAAAAGCCGCCCAGGGCAGCCCCGGGGCCAGAGAGCGGTAATGCTCATCCTTTATGATAGCGAGCGTTCTCGCCGTAGTCGCGATGCGGCGTTTCTTGTTAGTAGAGCAGATGGCAATGTTAGCCAGGGCGCGGACAATATAGCCCCGGGTCTGCTCATCATCAATCTCGTCGTAATGGCGCAGATAGGAACCGGCTTCGGTGAAAATCATTTCATTCCGAAAGTGCATGGATGTGACAGCGGGCGCTTCGATTCCCTGGGTCATGCGGTTGAGATAATAGTGCCCCATACCCAGCTTGTAAAGCTCGCGGATAATGGCGTTTCTGTCTCGCTTGACCCGATAAATGCTCAGCAGTGCGTCGTGGATCGTGACATACATGCAGCAATCGAGATTGGTTTTCCAGTCCATCAATTTGTCGGAAAACTCTTCCAACTCGGCGATATCTCCGGCAGAGGCACCATACAGATTGTCCAGCATGGGAAACAGATGACGGTTGAGAAGTTCGAGGTTGCGGGAACGCAGCTCTTCGATCCGAGCTTCCGCTGCCTTCCTGCCGGAAAACCAGCTTTCAAAATCGGAGAAGCCGACGGTGCTGACCGTGCTCAGCTCTGCGATTTCCCGCATATGATTGACATATTCTTCCTGATACGGCTGCATCCTTCGACCTCCCTTCAATCAGCTCTGCAGATTACGAATGGTTTGCATCAATAGATTGATATCAATGGGCTTGGCAATATGACCGTTCATGCCGGAGCTTCGTGCTCTGGCGATATCCTCGGCAAAAGTGTTGGCGGTCATGGCATAAATCGGGACGGTCAAGGCATCCGCCCGGCCGCTGGCGCGTATGGCTCGGGAGGCGGCGTAGCCGTCCATGACAGGCATCTGGACATCCATCAGAATCAGCGAATAATAACCGGGTGCAGCGTTCATATAGCGGTCCAGGGCCTGCTGTCCGTCCTCGGCAGTGTCAATGACTGCCGAGGTAACGCTGAGGATCTCCAGCGCAATTTCCCGGTTGATCATATTGTCTTCAACGAGCAGAATGTGTTTTCCGCTCATGTCCGGAGAGGAAATGCTGTTTTCCGGCTCGTCCGGGTCCTGCAGAGCAAGATTCAGGCCGTTGAGCAGTGACTTGCGGAAAAACGGCAGCGGAATAAAATGCCGGACGCCGCAGCGGTTGGCTTTATATTCGATTTCTTCCCATGCGTCATGGCTGATGAGAATCAGCGTCAGCTCAGGATAGGACTTGTTGAGATAGGATGCAATATCAAAAACGCTTGTGCTTTCTCCGCGCTCACTGCCGATAATAACAGCCTGATAGCTCCTCCCGATGAACGCAGCCTCAGTCAGCGCGTCGATCGCCGCAGCGGGGGAAGCGACGATGCGGTTTTCAATACCGTATTCCCCAAGGTAGCGTGTGTAATCCGAGGCAAGCTGTTGATCTGCTTCCAAAATCAGCAAACGCTTATCCTGCAGTGCGCCGGTGTGGATGCTGATGCGCTCATAGAATAAGAGAATATTGATCGTGACCAGCGTTCCTTCGTTAAGGCGGCTCTGAATATCAATTTGTCCGCCCATGGCATCAACCGTTTTCTTTACGATACTCATGCCGAGGCCGGTACCCTCAATGCGCGAAACAGTGGAGTTGCTCACACGCTCAAAAGGTTCAAAGATATGCTGCAGAAAATCTTCGGACATGCCGATCCCGTTATCGCGGCAAGTGAATACCAGTCGGCAGCGATCCCCATCCATCCGTTCAGAGACCCCAATCCGGATATCACCGCCCGAGGGAGTGTATTTAACGGCATTGCTGAGAATATTGGCGAATACCTGCCGCAGCCGCAGCGGATCTCCGCGCAGACTTTCGACCTGGATATCAGAAGTTGTAAGACTGTAGTGATGCTTTTTCAGCTCCATCTGGGGGCGGATGATGGTCAGTGTGTCATGCAAAAGATCACTGAGGGAAAACGCTTCGTCGGTCAGGCGCATCCGGCCTGAGCTGATGCGCGACATGTCAAGTACGTCGTTGATCAGGCTGAGCAGATGTCCGCTCGCGGTTTCAATCTTATTGAGTGCGTCCGCAACGCGCGTTTTTTCATCAATATGCTTCTTTGCCAGAGCCGTCATTCCGACGATTGCGTTCATCGGCGTGCGAATATCGTGAGACATGTTGCTCAGGAAGATTTCCTTGGCGGCATTGGCAGCCTTTGCCTCCTCCAGCTGTTGCTGAAGCTCACGATTTTCGGCAGCAAGGACTTCTTCTCCGTCGATCAAAAGACGAAAACCGTCCGAGAGCGGAAGCGTGCGCGCTGAAGCATCCCTGACGAAGCCCTCCGTCCGGGAGACGATGCGCCCTTCTCGGTCTGTTACTGCGTACTCCATTCTCTCAACCTCCCCTGCGCGTCAGATCAGTCTATTTTATTCATTGTACTACACAGACAATTGATTTTCCACTATTATTTCAGGAACTGAACAGAATAAAAAACCCTCCTGCGGAAATCCTGACAGGAGGGAAAAAGTTTTACTTTCCGACGGGCACTTACTCCGCGTCTTCCCAGTTGTGCCAGACGTTCTGAACATCGTCAAAATCCTCAAACATATCGAGCATCTTCTGCATGTTCTTTACGTCCTCTTCGTTGGTGAGCTTGATATAGCCGTTCTGGGGCAGCATTTCGACCTGCGCCTCGACAAGCTTGTAGCCTTTCTCGGTGAGAGCCTCGGCGACCGCCGCGACATCATCAACGCCGGTATAGACCGTCATTGCCTCGCCTTCGGCTTCAAAGTCCTCCGCACCGGCATCCAGCGCGTCCATCATCACGGTATCCTCGTCCAATTCCTCGTCTTCGTTGTCGATGACGATAACGCCCTTCTTGTCGAAGGACCAGGAAACGCAGTTGGCAGCACCCATATTTCCGCCGTACTTGTCGAAGTAGTGACGGATCTCACCGGCGGTGCGGTTGCGGTTGTCGGTCATGGTCTCCACAATCACGGCAACACCCTGCGGGCCATAGCCTTCGTAGGTGATTTTTTCGTAGTTTTCGGTGTTTCCGGCGCCGAGCGCTTTGTCGATCGTGCGCTTAATGTTATCATTGGGCATATTCGCAGCTTTGGCCTTGGCAATGACGGCAGCAAGCTTGGAGTTGCTGCGCGGGTCACCGCCGCCGCCTTCTTTGACAGCGACGATCATTTCGCGGGCGATTTTTGTAAAGGTGGAAGCGCGCTTTGCATCGGCCGCACCCTTGGTTTTCTGTATGTTGTGCCACTTGGAATGTCCGGACATAGTAACAGCTCCTCTTATTCGTAAAGTAAAGAAATGGCTTTTAACGCATGGTATTTTATCACAAGCGCCGCCCTGTGACAAGGGGCAAATAACGGATGCTTGCAAAAATGGGCAGAAAAAGCTATACTGCAAATAAGAAGGAGGCGATTGATTTGGAATTCAATGAAAACACCAGGCTGATCGAGATCCTGAAAGCCTATCCCGGTCTTGAGCCAAAACTCAAGGAGCTCGATTCACGCTTTTCGATTATCTCGAGCCCGATGGGCAAGCTGTTGATGAAAACCAAAACTGTCAAGGACGTCAGCAACTACGTAAAAATTCCTGTGCCAGATCTTCTTTCCGAGCTGGACAAAATCATTCATACGCTGTAAAAGAACCGATCCGATGGAGATAAACCCAGTCGGATCGGTTTTTTTTCATTTCGTTTTCGGTATAAAAACGGGATTTCCGGTACAATCTCCGTTCATGGAACGGATCGCTTCCGGGCTTGAATGATACAGCTTTGCCAGCTCCCAGACCGATTCTGTCTCCGCCCAGACGGCAGTCAATGTCGGGAAGTCTGCCGTACGGAAGGCCCGTTCTTCATCGAGCTGGATAGAGACGATGCGCCTGGACTGTATCTTTTGCTGAGCCTCCCCTTCCCCTTCCGCGCGGATCTGAACCAGAAGCTGGCGGTCCTCCTGACGACAGCTGCATTCAGACAGAAGGCAGGCGCTCATGCTCAGCTCGCCATAATCCATCGCCGGTGTGAGGGTGAGGTTCCTCCGCATCGGAAACAGCTTTCCGTCTGTCGAACGGCATAACAGGTCAAGAGAAAGGCTTCCCTGCGCGGCTGTGGCGGAGCCAAGCGTCGGATAAACCGCCAACAGCTCCTGAAACTCCTCCGGGAGCTCGATTGTCTCCTGCGCGGAAAGCTCGATCCTGCACTCCGCCGTTTTTTCGGTCAGCAGCTCCTCGCTGCTGTCACAGGAAGAGGGCATCAGATTGGAGTATGCGTCGGTGACATAGCAGATGCGCTGGTTTTTTCGTGCCCTTACCTGAGCGAGCGCATGCAGCTCAAGATCAAGCAGCTTTCGCCCGTCGATTGCGTCGATCAGATTGATATAGTCCGAGGTCGGCGTTACCCAGACCTCCGCAGACTCCGCCTCGCACGCGCCAAGATCGATCAGCTGCGAAAAGGGAAAACGAAGCATCCTCCGCTGGGGCAGTTCGCTGTCCTCCGCGAGATAGTTCAACTGTAAAACTGCCTCGCCTTTGACAAGAAGTCTCGAACCGACTGCTTCGCGTTCCGCAACGCGATATACCGTTTCCTTGGATATGAGTTCTCTGGGCTTTGGCGCATCGTCAGGAAACTGAAGCTGCTCATTGATGGAAAAGCTCTTTTCACAGACCGCTGCAAGCAGAGAAACATCAGATTCTTCTGTTTGCAGATGCACCGGCCAGGCATCGTCCTGCAGCGTTTGAGAGATCACAAAGCTCCCCTCGCGACTCGCTGTCAGTTCTCCGAGGATTTCCAGATCAACCGATACCTTCCTCGGATTCAGCACCCGCGATTGCAGATTGGAGATGGAAAGCTGCAGCTGAACAAGGTCATTTTCCTCTGCCAGCGGCAGCTCATACTCCAGCACAAAGCTCTGGGAAAGGCTGAAATATGATACGGCCGTCTCCGCTTCATTGATATACAGGACGCTGAGTACAGCCTCCCCGCCGACGGTGGCGCTTCGGCTACGGATTTCTTTGCTCTTCAGATAGATCTCCGGGCGGACGGAGAGGATGCGCCCGATATCGTCTTTGGTATCCGGCACAACGCTCTCCATGGTAATCTGAGCCGATTTTGTCAGTCTGGCCAGATCCTGGCAGACCTGAACAGTAGATTCTTTCAATTGAAGTTCCATGGATCACGCTCCTTGATGCACACTTGCTACATGATATGGAGCTATCCGTCTGATTATTCCGACTTGTCTCTGCGACGAAATATTCTGGCAAGAAATCTCGGCAGACGAAACACATATATTTTCATGAAACCCTCCTAACAGCAGCGCAGCAGCCAGATCCCGAGCGCAAGCAGCGCGGCGGCAAGCAGAAGCCACCAGAACACACCGGGCAGCAACACGCCCAACAGTATCAGCAGACCCAGAGAGATCGCTGTGATCGCCCAGACGCAGCGCCTTCCTCTGTGCATAAAAACACCGCCTCCCGCAGTCATGTTGCTACATTCTATGCGAAAGACGGTCGTTTATGTCAGTATTCTGCTATTTGATGCTTTTCATTTCCCAGAAATTCTGCTGGGAGCAGAGTTCATAGAGCCTTGTATACGAGCGGTATCGGCTTGGCTGAAGCTCACCGAGGCGCAATGCTTCTGTTACCGCACAGCCTGGCTCCTGCAGATGCGCACAGTCATTGAACCGGCAGCGCCCGAGATAAGGGCGAAAATCGATAAAATCCTCTGCAAGCTCTTCCTTGGCGATCGACTTCATCATTTCAAGCTCAAAAGAGGCAAAACCGGGCGTGTCCGCGATGAAACTGTTCCCGCCCAGAGCAAAAAGCTCTACATGGCGGGTGGTATGTTTGCCGCGGCCAAGCTTTTCGCTGACCTCGGCTGTCTCAAGCTGAAGCCCCGGCAGCATCCGGTTGAGCAGGCTGGATTTTCCGACGCCGGAGTTGCCGGTAAAGGCAGAGGTTTTTCCGGAGAGCAAAGCTTTGAGGGCTTCGATGCCTTCCCCTGTTGCTGCACTGGTACGAACAACGGGAAAACCAGCTTTCCGAAAGGATTCGGACAGATCATCCGCGGCGGCCAGGTCCGTTTTGTTGACGCAGACGATCAGTTCACAATCTGATTCGGAGGCGATTACAGAAACGCGGTCGATCAGAAAGGGATCTGTGACAGGATTGGCTCCGGATGCAACGAAAACAAGCGCGTCGATATTTGCGACCGCCGGACGGATAAACCAGTTTTTACGCTCCAGAACGCGATCAATGCGCCCCTTGCCTCCGGCATCCGTGCTGCATAGCACGCGATCACCAACGAGCGGCGACGTGCCGTCCAGACGGAATTTCCCGCGTGCCCGGCATTCAAGCAGCGACTCTTCGGCTGTCTGTACATAATAAAAACCGCTGAGAGCCTTGACGATTCTTCCCTCAACCATTGGCATCCCCCGGACCCGCAGAGACCTGCAGCGTGATTTTGGAGTGCTCTTCGATTTGGGTGAAAGCCTCGGGAACCTGGCCGATCACGGTCCCGGCCTCAAACTCACTCTGCACACGTTCGGATTCGCCGTAGCTCAGATGGGCTGATTCAAGCTTGGCCTTGGCAGAGTCCTCGGAGATACCGACCAGATTCGGCACGTCTACAAAAAGAATCTCCGGGCCGCTGCTGACTGTGATATAGACCGTTGAGCCATAACTGAGCGCTTCTCCGGGAACAGGACTGCAGGAAATCACGTTGTCGCGAGGAACGTACTCCGAAGTGGCATTTTCTATCTCAGCGACAAGCCCGGCGTTTTGCAGCAAAAGCATCGCGTCGATATAGTTGCGGCCGATTAAATCCGGTACTGCAATTTCACTGCTGTTTGTGCTGACCTCCAGACTCACCTGAATGCCGGAGGGAACGACCATGACACTGCGGCCGGCTTTCGGCTCCTGCTTGGTAACAAGCCCCGGCGTCGCCTCGGAATCAACGACGAAGGTCACTTCAAAATTGTAGCGGGAGAGATACTCCGGATCATTTTCCAGAGTTTCATAGTCCATGCCGACAAAATTCGGCAGCTCGATCCGTTCTGCCGGAGCAAAGATATCGGCTACCCAGTATTTCCAGAGGAACACAAAGACGGCGATGGAAAGAGCAAGCAGCAGAAAGCTGCCGGAAAGGAAGCTCACGCGCTCTGCCCGCCGACGGCGGCGAACATATTTCTTTTTGGACAGCTCACTGACGGAGCGTACAGGCTTCACGTCAGGGACGCTGACCTCTACTGCCGCGTTTTCCTCAGAGAGCGTTACAGCACCCTCCCGGGACAGCTCCTCCAGATCGTCGGCCAACTCTGCAGCCGTCTGATAACGGTCGGCGAGATTTGGCGCCATGGCGCGGGAGATGATCTCCTCCAACACCTCCGGCAGATCCTGGTTGAGCTCATGGATCGGCTTCGGTACTGCGTTCATATGCTTGACGGCGATCTCACCCAGGGTATCTCCGGTATAGGGCACCTCCCCGGTCATCATTTCATACATGACAACGCCAAGGGAATAGATATCGCTTCTGGCGTCGGGATAATCGCCTCTCGCCTGCTCGGGCGCAATATAATGAATGGAGCCGATGGCCTGCCCGTCATTCTCCTGCAGCTCATTTTCGAGAGAGGCGATGCCGAAATCTGCGACCTTAATGGTGCCGTCGCGCAGCAGCATGATATTCTGCGGCTTGATATCCCGGTGGATGATGCCGCGCTCATGAGCGTGCCCGAGGGCGCGGGCGATCTGCTTGGAAAAGTGGACGGCTTCTTTCCAGCTCAGAATGCCGCGTCGGTCCATATACTGCTTGAGCGTGATGCCGTCAATGAGCTCCATGACGATATACTCGATCTGCTCGCTGTGGCTCACGTCATAGACCGCTACGATATTCGGATGCGAAAGCATGGCGACGGCCTGCGATTCCGCGCAGAAGCGGCGCTTGAATTCCTCGTCCGCGGCCATCTCGTCACGCATGATCTTGACGGCAACATTCCGATTCAGTCGCTTGTCGAGCGCGCGATAGACAACGGCCATGCCGCCCTCGCCGATCAGCTCGAGCAGCTCGTATCGATCATCCAGCAGAAGGCCGATATTCTTATCGTTTTCGTTCATAGTATCCCCTTATTTTGATACGGCGACCACCGTGACATTGTCTCTGGCGCCGCGCGCAAGCGTCGTATGGAGGAGCTCTGCGCAGAGGCTTTCCGGTTCCGGATAATCAGCGGCATAGCCCAGGATTTCCTCGTCGGTCAGCATATTTGACAGACCGTCGGAGCAAAGCAGCAGAAGCTCTCCAGACTTCAGCGAAAAACGGAAGAAATCAGGCTCGACCCTCGCCTCTGCGCCGAGTGCACGGGTGATGATATTCTTCTTCGGGTGTACGCGCGCCTGTTCGGCGGTAATGGTGCCGTGCTCTACCATTTCCTCAACCAGAGAATGATCGCGGGTGATCTGCGTGATCAGCTTCTTCCTCGGAGAAACGAGATAAGCGCGGCTGTCACCGACATTGACAATATATCCATTTCCGTCATATTTCAATATACCGCCGACCAGCGTAGTTCCCATGCCGTTGAAAGCCTCATCAAACTGAGAATATTCGTAGGCGACGCCGTTGGCCTCGCTGCAGGCTTCCTTCAGCAGCTGCTCATAGTCAAAACGCTTCTTGATGCGGGATGTCAGTCTGCCATAGAGATAGGAGACGAAGGCTTTGTTGGAAAGCTGGCTCGCCAGGCCTCCGGCCTTCGCGCCGCCCATACCGTCGCACAGTGCAAGCACCAGGCAGTTTTGCGGTTCACAGCGTTCGATGATAAAGCAGTCCTGATTGTCTTTTCTGACAACGCCCTTGTCGGTTAATCCAAAGCTTTTCATAACGATTTGACCTCGTCAACAGATGTAGTTTCCTGTTTGGCTCGTTCCGTTTTGCGGCGCAGCTGTCCGCAGGAGGCATCCACGTCGCTGCCAAGGCGGCGACGGACGGTCACATTGACCTGATGCTCTTCCAAAATCTTAATGAAAGCCTTCATATGCCCGGAGGTGGAAGGACGAAACTGACGTTCCTCCACATGGTTGAGCGGGATCAGATTAACATGCGCCGAAACCTCCCTGGCAATGGAGGCGAGCTTCTGCGCATGATATGCCGTGTCGTTGACACCGTCGATCATGGCGTATTCAAAGGAAATGCGCCGGCCGGTCTTCTCATAATAGTTTTTGCAGCAGGCGATCAGATGCTCAACGCCGCGTCCGCGGTTGGCTGGCATCAGGCGGGAGCGCGTCTCGTCGTCCGGGGCATGCAGGGAAACCGATAAAGTCAGCTGCAGATCCCGTGCGGCCAGATCATCAAAGCGCTCGGTGATGCCGCAGGTGGAAAGAGAGATATGGCGCATGCCGATGTTCATCCCCTGCGGGTGATTGACAAGCTCAAGAAATCGCATGACGTTATCGAAGTTATCAAGCGGCTCCCCGATGCCCATTAAAACGATATTGGAGATCTTCTTCCCGGAATCAAGCTCAGAAAACAGCACCTCGTCGAGGATTTCGGAAGGCGTCAGATTGCGGACAAGACCGCCGATCGTCGATGCGCAGAAGGCGCAGCCCTGCCGGCAGCCGACCTGCGAGGAAACACAGACGGTATTTCCGTGCTTGTAGCTCATGACGACCGTTTCCACCGCTTGCCCATCCTGAAGCTCCCAGAGATATTTAATTGTGCCGTCGAGCGCGGAGACCTGTTTTCTCAACACCTTCGGCGCATAGACATAGTAGTTGTCGCGGAGCTTTTCCCGCAGGGCCTTTGACAGGTCGCTCATCGCGTCAAAATCGCGAACACCGCGTCCGAGCCAGCGAAAGACCTGTCCGGCCCTGTAGGCCGGTTCGCCAAGCTCCTTCAGCTGAGACTCGAGTTCCTCAGGAAGCAGGGAAACGATATCTTTTTTCATGCTTTTCTCCGAATCATTTTTGCGGCAAAGAAGCCGTCCGTTCCGTCAATCTGAGGCCAGAAGGTGTAGCATCCGTGTTCGGAGCCGCGCTCACCGACGGCAAAATCTTCGGGAACAAAGTCGGAATGGGATTGCAGAAAGGCCTCGACCAGGTCCTCATTTTCCTGGCGGAGAACCGTACAGGTAGAATATAAGAGGATGCCGCCCGGCTTGACATAGCCTGCGAGATTGTCAAGGATTCTGCGCTGAACGGCAGGCAGGTTTGAAACGTCCTGCTGCGTTTTTGATCGAATTTCCGGCTTTTTCCGCATAACGCCGAAGCCGGAACAGGGCACGTCGGCAATAACAAGGTCGAATGCGTTCTGCCAGGCTTCGTCCTGCTTACCGGCATCCACAGCCTTTATCCGGATGCAGGTCAAGCCGAGACGGGCAGCGCCGCTTTGGATACGTTCGAGCTTCTTTTCATGAAGGTCACAAGAAATGATACTTCCCTGATTATTCATACGAATGGCCGCGGCAAAAGATTTTCCTCCCGGGGCCGCGCAGGCGTCAAGCACCTTCATCCCGGGAAGCGGTCCGGCGATTTCGACCGCCATCGCGGCAGCGCGATCCTGTACATAAAAGTGACCCATATCATAGCCGGGCAGCTCCGAAACCTTCCCGCTGCGCAGGGAGACGCAATTTGGCGGAAAAGAAGGGATTTCAAAGGTTTTTCCGGCTTCCGTAAGCGCGGTTGTGTAAGCAGAAGTATCTGTTTTCAGTGTATTGATCTGAATATCCGTTTCCGCGCTCAACTGACAGGCGCGGAAAAACGATTCGGCAAAGTCATAGCCGCGCTGCTGGATCAGTTCTTCGGCGAACCAATCCGACTGGCTGTAACGGATCGCAAGATAAGAGGCGCTTCCCTTCCCGGGAACCTCCGGCAGACCGTTCTGATGTTCACTCAAACGCCGCAGCACAGCGTTGACAAGCCCGGATGCGCGGGAAAGGCCGAGCTTCCGGCAGAGAGTCACCGATTCATCCACGGCTGCATGCGCCGGGATCTTGTCGAGAAACAGGATCTGATACGCACCGAGCCGCAGCAAATCGCGGAGTTTAGGCTCAAGCTTTGGCGTGCGGCAATAAAGGTCAATACAAAAGTCAAGATATTTTGTATTTTGCAGAACACCGAGGCTGAGCTGGTGGGCAAGCGCAGAGTCCTTCGCGTTCAGTTCGCCGCGCCGGAGCAGTTGGTCGAGAACCTGTGTCGACCAGGCGCCGTCGCGCCGGCAGCGCTCCAGAACAGTAAGGGCGGCTTCTCTTGCGGAGCTCATAAAATCACGCCCTTTGCAATCGGGTGCCCGTGCAGATAATCGGCTGCTTTCATCCTCTTTTTCCCCGGAGCCTGCAGTTCGGTGATCAGAATAGTCTCTCCCCCGCCGCAGGCGACTTCGATCCCGTTCCGGTCGGCACACAGCACTGTGCCGGGAGCGGCAGTGGTCTGATGATCGGTGTATTCCGCGTCAAACACGCGCAAAACCAGATCGTCAAGCTGCATTGTAGCTACCGGCCAGGGCTGCAGGCCGAAAATATGCTTCATGATATGGCGCGCCGTTTGCGTCCAGTCGATCGGAGCCAGGGATTTATCGAGCATTGAGACATAAGTCGCCTTGCTGTGATCCTGGGGTGTGCGCGGAGCTTTTCCGGCTTCTATGGCGTGCAGCGTCTCTGCAAGCAGATCGGCTCCCATATCCATCAGCCGGTCATACAGTTCTCCGGAGCTCTCCTTTTCGCCGATCTCGGTCTCGCGGGAGAAAATAATATCCCCGCTGTCCATATCGTGCGCAAGATACATCGTGCTGACGCCGGTAATCTTATCGCCGTTCAGTACCGCCCACTGGATCGGCGCTGCACCTCGATATTTGGGAAGAAGTGAGGCGTGCACATTGACAGCGCCATATTTCGGCAGAGAGAGAATATCGTCGGGAAGGATCTTCCCGTAGGCGACGACGGCCAGAAGATCCGGCCGAAGCTCCTGCAGAACAGCAAGCGCGCTGCCGTCGCGCATCGTTTCCGGCTGGAACACAGGCAATTGATACTCAAGCGCCAGCTCCTTGACCGGTGAAAAGCTTACGGACATCCCGCGACCGCGCGCCTTATCCGGCTGCGTGAACACGCCGACCACATTAAAGTGCTCGTCCAGCAGCCTTTTCAGCGAGGCACGCGCGAAATCCGGCGTACCCATAAATACAATTCGCATGGAAAACCTCGAAAATCAGTATTTGCCGCTCTGCAGCTCTTCCTCGGTGAGCATGCGCTCGCAGCGGGATGTAAATACAATGCCGTCAAGATGGTCGATCTCATGGCAGAAGCAGCGCGCCGTTAAGCCGGTACCCTCCACTTCGAACCAGTCGCCGTTTCGGTCCTGTGCGCGAACCTTGACGTTCATCGGGCGTTCAACCAAGCCGTATTCACCCGGTACGCTCAGGCAGCCTTCGGCGCCGTTCTGCACGCCGGAGGTCTCGATGATTTCCGGATTAATCAACTCAATGATGTAGTCCGACTCCCCCTCCGGGACATTGGTTTCGATCACGAGCACTACGCGGCGCAGTACGCCGACCTGAGGGGCGGCGAGACCGACGCCGTTGGCCTCCTTGAGCGTGTCCGCCATATCATCCAGAAGCTGATGAAGTCTGGCATTAAAAGCGGTCACCGGGCGGCATTTTTTATAAAGTGTCGGCTCCTCTTTCGTCAGTATATTTCTTAAAGCCATCCATGGGCCTCCCATTCCGCCGCATAAGCGGCTCTTTTCTGTTATTCGATCGGGTCGTTGTCCGCAAAGACGGACACGCCGCGAAAACGCTTGTCTGAGCTGCAGGACATGACGATCTGCGCAATCATACGGCGCAGGGAGGCGTCAGCCGGGCAGGCAATGTTAACACGGTAACGGAAACGGTTATTGACCTTCACTACGGCCAGCGGAGCCGGCCCCATAACGCTGACATCGGGCTTGTCCGCGAAGGCGTTTCGCAGCCAGTCGGCAATATAGTGAGCCGTGCGCAATACCTGCTCCTCCATGAGCCCGGAAGCGGTCACGGAGATGAGATCGCAGATCGGCGGCGCGTTCTGCAGACGGCGCAGCTCGATTTCCGAAGCATAAAACGTCTCATAATCCTGCGCGGCAGCCAGGCGGATGATCTGATTTTCAGGGGTATAGGTCTGAATCACAGCCCGACCCGGCTTGGAGCCGCGTCCGCTGCGTCCGACCACCTGAGTGATCAGAGAGAAGGTGCGCTCGCCCGCGCGATAATCTCCCGCATAGAGGCTCTGATCCGCGGAGAGCACGCCGACAAGAGTTACGTTTTCAAAATTGAGCCCCTTGGTGACCATCTGCGTTCCGACCATGATCGGGATATTTTCCTGCCGGAAGCGATCAAAGAGCGCCTCATGAGAGCCCGCCGGTGCAACTGTGTCGGTGTCCATGCGCAGGACCTCAACGCCGGGAAAAAGCTCGCTCAGCTGCTCGACGATATACTGCGTACCGCTGCCGATATATTTGAGCTCACCCCCACAGTCCGGGCAGAGCGCATCGACGCGGCGGGAATAGCCGCAGTAGTGACAGATCAGGCGGCGGTTGCTGCTGTGGTAGGTCAGGGCGACACTGCAGCGCGGACACTTATAGGTAAACCCGCAGCTGACGCAGCTGATGAGCTTGTGAGCGCCGCGGCGGTTGATAAACAGGATGCTTTGCTCGCCGCGCGCAAGATTCAGCTCCAGCTCTTCCCGCAATGGTTCGCTGATATCGCCGGTGTTGCCGCGGCGAAGCTCCCGCTTCATGTCAACGATGCGCACCTCCGGCAGCGCTCTGTCGTTATAACGCTCCGGAAGGGTAAAGAAGGCATAGCGGCCCAGCTGTGCATTATAGCGGCTGGAGATATCGGGCGTGGCCGAGCCGAGCAGCAACAGACAGCCCGCGCGGGCACAGAGGTATTTTGCCACATCTCTTGTATTATATCGGGGAGAATTTTCGGATTTGTAGCTTTCCTCCTGCTCCTCGTCGATGATGATCAAACCGAGATCGGAAACAGGAGCAAACACCGCGCTTCTTGTCCCGATCACGAGCCTTGCTTTTCCGCTGCGGATACGCTTCCACTCGTCATACCGCTCCCCGACGGAGAGGCTCGAGTGCAGAACAGCGATCTCATTGCCGAAATACGAGGAGAAGGTCTGGAGCATCTGCGGTGTGAGGGCAATTTCCGGTACGAGCAGGATGGCGGATTTGCCCTGCTGAAGTGTGTTTTGTATTAGATGAATGTAAACGCTGGTTTTCCCGCTGCCTGTCACTCCGAAAAGAAGTGCGGCCGCAGCTTTTTCCTTCGCAGAAAGCTCTGCGAGACCGCGGTATACATGCTCCTGCGCGGCATTCAGCTCTGGAAGAGGAAGCAGCTCGCCGCTGTATACCTCCGGACGTCGAAAAACTTCACGCTCATAGAGTTCAACGAGTCCCTGTGTCTCCAGAGCCTTTACCGTCTGGCGCGAGGCGTCGGCATGCAGCAGCACGTCATGCAGCGGCAGAGCCTCAAAGCTGCAGAGCAGCTCCAGAACGCGAGCCTGCTTCAAGGCACGGCGGCGCTTAATCTCCATGGCCTCTGCGGCCTCCTCGGTTGTGACAGCGAGCCGGATCATCGAAACCGTCTTGTCTCTGGCACGGCGCTGCCCCTGTTCGTTGAACCAAAGCCCGGCGGGGAGAATCGCCTTGACGGCGTCATAGACCGTGCAGAAAAAGCGGTCGCGCATAAAAAGCGCGAGCTTGATCTGCGATTCGGTCAAAATCGGAGAAGCGTCAAGCAGCTTCAGAATCGGCTTGAGCTTATCATCCCGGTACTCGCTGTTGTCAGAGACGGCGAGGATCAAGCCCTCAGACATCCGGTTTCCTTTGGAAAACGGTACATAAACCCTTACCCCGGGGAGAGCAGAGGGCTGCATCTCCTCGGGGATCAGATAGTCATAGGGCTTGTCTATCCAGTATGGCGCGGCGGAAACCGCAATTTTTGCAATTTTCGTTGACACCGCCGGAATGCTTGTTTACTTGATGGAGAGCTTTCCGGTATAGACCTCGTCAATAGCCGAGGACACCGGCTTGCGCTCCAGGGGAAGCTGTTTCTCCTCCGCCTCCGCGGAAATCACACGGGCGCGGCGGGCAACCAGGTTGACCAGCTGATAACGGCTGCCGACCTTCTCAACGAGATCGGCCATCGGGGGATAAAGCATCATGATAATAATTCTCCATTCTGCCGCAATTGCGGCTGAAATAATAAACAAAGATTAAAGATCGCGAAGGTAGTGGCTGCGGTCGGCAGCACGGCAGTGCTCAGCCAGAATGATGGCCTCCAGCTCCTTCGCCGCGCGCTCGGCGTCGTCATTGATGATGATGTAGTCGTAAAAATCGGCTTCCTGATACTCCTGCCTGGCCCGGATGAGCCTTGCCTCAATGGCGCGGGCGGTATCGGTGCCGCGGCCGACCAGGCGGCGCTCCAGCTCCTGGAGAGACGGCGGGATGATAAAGATCTTCACAGCATCCGGCATTTTTTCCGCAACCTGCCGGGCGCCCTGGACCTCAATATCGAGCAGGACATTCATCCCGCTGTTGAGCTTGTCCTCAACATATTTGCGCGGAGTTCCATAGGAATTGGCGACATAGACCGCGTGCTCGAGCAGCTCGTCATTGGCGATCATCTCCGCAAAGCGGTCAAGATCGACAAAGAAATATTCACGTCCGTCAACCTCGCCGGGACGCGGTTTTCTGGTGGTTACTGAGGTGGAAAAGCAGAGATCATCTCTCCCCTCCATCGCCTTGAAAACAACGGTGCTTTTTCCGGCGCCGGACGGGCCGGATATCACAATCAATTTTCCTTTCTCACTCATGGTTTACCGATTCCTCCTCAGATTTTTCAGTGAATCGCTGTGCAAGAACATCCGGGGTCAGTGCAGACAAAACGACATGTCCGCTGTCCATCACGAGTACAGAGCGGGTGCTGCGGCCAAAGCTGGCGTCGATCAGCAATCCCCTGTCCCGAACATCCTGGATCATTCGTTTGATCGGAGCGGACTCCGGGCTGACAACCGTAACTACACGAGTCGCGTGAATCAGGTTCCCGAAACCGATGTTGACAAGATTCATGGCAGCTCCTTATTCAATGTTCTGGATCTGCTCGCGAATCTTCTCTATCTCGGATTTCAGATCCACAACAACATGCGCAATTTCCGAATTTTGGCACTTGGAGCCGGTGGTGTTTGCCTCACGGTTGAATTCCTGGATCAGAAAATCGATCTTGCGGCCGATCGGGGACGAGCCGGAAATCATCGTTTTCAGCTGCGCCATGTGGCTGCGCAGGCGGACGGTTTCCTCGTCGACGGCGATGTGATCGGCAAAGAGCGCGGCCTCCATCAGAATGCGGTTCTCGTCGATCCCGGCGGTACCCAGTACCTCGCTCATCTTCTGTTCAAGGCGCGCGCGATATTCCGCTACGGTCTTCGGGGATTCTCTCTCTACAGTGCCGACAAGCGAATCAATGACGGAAAGGCGGTTCAGAACATCATCGCGCAGTTTTTCGCCCTCGCGCAGGCGCATCGCATCGAAATCGTTGAGCGCACGTTCGGCGATTACACGGATGCCCGTCGTGATCGCCTCGGCGTCCAGCTCTTTCTTTTCCACGATCAGCACGTCCGGAAAGCGGCTGACAGAAACAGCGCTCAGATCGTTCGGAAGATTGTACTCCTCTGCGATGTGATTCAGAGCCTCCATATAGCCCTTCAGCAGCGGTTCGTTCACTTTGACAGCCATATCTCCGGCCTGGGAGGAATCGACCGTAACAAACACATCGACCTTTCCGCGGCTGATATGCTGCTGAACAACGGATTTGACCGTGTCTTCCGCAAAAAGGAAGCTGCGCGGCAGACGCACCGAGCAATCGAGAAAACGGTTATTGACGCTCTTGAGCTCAACGGTAATCTCCAGGCCGTCGACACTGCCCTTGGCGCTGCCGTAGCCTGTCATGCTTTTTATCATACTGGCCTCCGTATCTTAAAGAAATTCGATGATTTCAAAGGTAATTTTATCTTTTTCCCGAATCCTTTTCTGGGAGAAGACGAGTATCACCCCGCCGATAATAAGTCCGGTGAAGCTGCACAGGATGCCGGCGGTCTCACCGAGCGAAAGCGCGGCGGAGACAAGATAGCCTGCCAGAAACAGCAGCAGCGGGAACACATAGACAAGAAATGCCGCCTTGAAAATACGGGAGCTCTGACTCTCTATCAGCACCTTCTGACCGGGCGATGCCTGGATGCTGTTGCGAGCCGGGGTTTTCAGTTCATTTTGAAAGACACAGCTTTCGCAGCTCCCGCAGTTTCCGCCGCAGGCGGTCGTGCGCTTGACAGCAACTTCCGCCATGCCGTTGGGCAGGAGCTTGGTGACAACGGCTTCCTGGGTCATGGCTTATCCTCCGCTTCGCTCAGAACCAGAGATATCTGAGGCACCTCTCCGATCTCTCCGACGTCGGAGAAGCCGTCGATGTAAATCTTCGGCGTCAGATTGAAGGAGCCGGTCGAATTGATATAGTCCTGCAGATCGACCACGGCTCGGATATTCTCGGCCTTGAGCGCCATCAGCTGCTGCTCCGGCCCGCGCAGCGTGACCGTGATCGCGCTGGTAATGATTTCCGCCTCATATCCTTCGGTCAGATTCGTGCAGGATATATTCCGTACGATGAATTTATCACTGACAAGATCGCTCAATTCGACCGTCACCTTGGCCTCGGTTACTCCGGACTGATTGATCAGGCCGTCATCAATGCGGATAAGATAGGTCTCAGTAAAGGAGGTTGTAAAGCTGCGGGTGTCGATCGTCGCAAGAACAATCTGGTTGAGGGCGTCGAGCAGCTCCGAATCGCCGGAGAGTGTGATGGATTCCGGCTCAATCGTGACCTTGGTATTCTCCGGCGTCGCACCGGCCGCATACTGAATGACAGCCTCAAGTGGCACGACCTTCTGCCGGATGATGGTCAGTCGCGCCTCGACTTCATTGGTGTCGCAGCTGATCATATCGTTGTAATAGTCCTCGTCATTGCTGTCGCGCAGCGTGAAGGGCACCGTTCTGGTAATCGTATGATCGACTTCCTCCCCGGCGCCAAAGGTCAGCCAGGCATACTTTACATTTTTCAGATAGACCTCCGGCCCGGATACCGTGATCGTCGCCGGATTGAAGACCGGCGCCTCGGCCACATAACCGTCCAGCGAGTTGCCCTCAAAGCTGCCGCGGACAGGAATGGTCTTGTCGATCAGCTCGGAGACTGTAAATACAATGGTCTCTGGCGTGCGGCTGAGCGTACTGAGAGAGCTGGTGTCAATGCCGTCAGGGAAAATGATCTTGTATGTCTGAGTGGTAACCGCAGCCATCGTGAGCTTGCTGACGTCGATCTGCGCCACGAGATCGCCATCATCAAGAGCGCTGACGATCCGACGGGGGCCGACGACCTCAACATTAACAGTCGGGGTGCTGACATTGGTAATAACCATGTTTCTCGAGTTGCGCAGGATATCCTCCCCCACCAGCTGCACACGGACTCCGGTAAAGGTCTTCTTGAATTCCTCCGTATCCTGTGAGGCTACGTAGGTCCACATAAACAGCGCAATCAGCAGAGACAGAATGATCCAGAGGATCGAGCTGTTGGCTATTTTTTTCAGAATATTATTCTTTTTCATTCTGCTTCCTCGTAAACACATTTCTGATCCACGGGATCAGTCCCTTCTTCCGCTGAGCATCGCTTTCGGGAATCAGCTCGGCACGAAGGAGCTTATCGAGCGTACTTGCCGTCAAATGGCGCTTGAGCATGCCCTCAATCGCAACGGAGATCGCGCCGGTCTCTTCTGAGACAATGATCACGACAGCATCCGACTGCTCGCTCAGGCCGATACCGGCGCGATGGCGCATGCCGAGATCCTTGCTGAGATTGTTGCTTTTGGTGAGAGGAAGGACGCAGCCCGCGGCGGCGAGTCTTCCGTTGCGGAGGATCAGCGCGCCGTCATGCAGCGGAGCTTTGTTGAAAAAGATATTTTTGATCAGCTCCGCGGTGGCGTCGGCATTAATGATGGTGCCGGTACTCATGATATCGCCAAGCTGTATTTTCCGCTCGAAAATGATCAGTGCGCCGGTCTTGCTGGCGGACATTTCCGAGCAGGCCAGCACGGTTTGCGCGACAGCGGATTCCATGCTGCTGCCATAATCTTCTCTGCCCGAACTCAAAGAACTGCCGATGCGTTCGAAGAGCCGGCGCAGCTCGGGCTGGAACAGAACGACCAGGGCGATCAGGCCAAGTTCAAAGGCACGGCGCATCAGATAGCGCATCATTTTCAATCCCAGAATCTCCGAAAGAGCAAAAACCGCCAGCAGGATGGCCAGACCGCGGGCCAGGTTCGTGGAATTCGTCCGGCGAACCAGAGAAAAAACTTTATAAATCAAAAATGCGACGATGAGGATATCAATGATATCCGTCACCTGGATCGAGGATAAAACGTTCAGTGACTGATTGAGCACTGTGCGTATTGCTTCCATCTGTCTTTCTCCGTTCAGCAGCTTAGTTGAGAAGTGCACATACTTATTTACAGTATCAGTTTATTATAAATCATCTGCATCAAAAAGGCAAATAGATTTCTCTGAATTTCTCTTAAATTAAATTTCGGATCACGCGGGACGCGTACAGAATCTGAGCCTCATCGACAAAGGGAGACAGACTCAGACGGACGGTTCCCGTTTCCAGTGTTCCTGCACTCTGATGCGCTGTCGGCGCGCAGTGCAGCCCACCGCGTGCGGCGATGCCCCTGTTGCTGAGCGAGTTGCAGAAGCTCTCGCTGTCAATTCCGTCCACGGTAAACGATAGGATTCCGCTTTGCTCTTTACCCGGTGAGGCAAACAGCTTCAGTTTGGGAAGGTCTTCCAGAGAATCTGTCAGCAGATTCAGCAGCTTCTGCTCATGCGCGCGAATCGTTTCCGTGCCGACATCCTGTACATAGCGAATCCCTGCAAGTAGCCCTGCGATCCCCGGGACGTTCATTGTCCCGGCCTCAAGTCGCTCCGGCAGCAGCTCGGGCATCGTCGGCGAAGCGCTGTCAGCTCCTGTGCCGCCGAAGAGAAGCGGTATCCCCTCCCGCGCGCAGAGCAGAAGTCCCGTCCCCTGCGGCCCAAACAATGCCTTGTGTCCCGGCATGGCGATATAATCGGCGTGGAGACGGGAAAAATCCAGCTCCTGTATCCCTGCTGATTGTGACGCATCAATGATCAGCGGCACATGATGCTCCCGGCAAAGCGCCGCGATCTTATCAATCGGCAAAACGAAACCAAACACATTTGATACATGTGTACAGACGACAAGATCTGCCCGGCCGATGTTTTCGCGAAACGCGTCGAGCATTGCCTGCGCATCAAAAAGGCTGCGCCCGACAATTTGAACCTCAGCACCGACGGCAAAGAGCGGACGCGTGACCGCATTATGCTCAAAACCCGAGATCAGAACATGGCTGCCTTTGCGAGCCAGAGTCCGGATCGCGATATTCAGCGCATGTGTGGCATTGGAGGTGAATACGACGCGGGACGGATCATCCATGTGAAAAAGCGATGCAGCGGCCTCGCGGCAGCTGTAAACGATTTCTGCGGCTTTCAGTGCGTTTTGGTGTGCGCCGCGGCCGGGACTGGAGGCAGTCAGAAGCGCGCTGCTGACTGCCCGGTGAACACTCAGAGGCTTTATAAAACTGGTCGCGGCGTTGTCAAGATAGATCATAGCTCACCTCGACCCAAGAGTCGTTGCTTTTCCGGTAGGTTTTGCCGCTCAGCAATCCGGCGCCGCGCAGGATGCGGATGCTCTCCTCCCCATGTCTGCGCAGGAGCAGCGCATAACCGCAGCCGGTTCGTGTCAGGCCGACTGGCGCTTTGATCAGAGAAGAGAGGATGCCGTTTCTCTCGAGCAAACGCTGGCTTCGTTGTGCATGGGTCATGGAGCGGCACATGATTAACAAAGTTTCCATACGGAATGATCCCCTTACAAAAAGATAACCGCAGAGCCTGCTGGCTCTGCGGCTGTTCAAGGTTTACCCATCGCTGAGCTCACCCCATTGTATGCGCAGATCATTCGATTTGTACTTTGTCGATCAAAACCACCGCGTGGGCGGCTATGCCAAGTCCTTCTCCGGTAAAGCCGAGCCCCTCTTCGGTAGTCGCCTTGACGCTGACGCAGTCACGCGGGATCATCAGTGCGTCGGAAATGTTTGCAATCATTTGCGGGATGTATGGCATCAGCTTTGGGCGCTGCGCGAGTACAGTACAGTCGAGATTGACCACTCGGTAGTCTGCCTTTTGCAGCATTTGAACCACAGCTTTCAGCAGCTTCATACTGTCAGCACCCGCGTAGGTCGGATCTTTGTCGGGAAAATGCTGCCCGATATCACCCAGAGCGGCGGCTCCGAGCATCGCATCCATCAGAGCGTGAAGCAGAACGTCTGCGTCGGAATGTCCAAGAAGACCCTTTTCATAGGGAATGTCCACACCGCCGAGGATGAGCTTCCGTCCCTCGACGAGACGGTGAACATCATATCCGTGGCCGATTCTCAAAGGTATTCTCCCCGTTCCTTCAATATTTCAGCGGCGAAAAGCAGGTCTCGCGGCGTAGTGATCTTGATGTTGTCCTCGTCTCCGAGAACGGTCTTGGCATGCACGCCCATCATTTCCGCCGCGGCGCAGTCATCGGGCAGCGTGATTCCCTTCTCGACCGCCTTGGTCAACGCACCTTTGATGATCTCGGCGCGGAAAACCTGCGGCGTCTGGATGCGGACGGTGGTTTCGCGATCCACAGTACCGATCATGCAGCCGTTTTCGTCGACGGCCATCAGCGTATCGACGCATTTCACGGCAGGGGCGGCCGCCATGTGCTCGGCCGCGGCATGGACCGTGCGAAGAATGAGATCTTCGGTAACAAGCGGCCTCGCGCCGTCGTGGATGGCAATGAGCTTTGCGGCAGGCTGCACCTCGGAAACGCCGGCGAGCGCAGATTCCGTCCGGGTCCTGCCGCCGGCAATGACGCGGTTGACCTTCTCAATACCGTATTCCTTGCAGAGATCGGCGATTTCCTGCAGTTTCTCCATTTTCGTTACGACAATGATCTCATCCACGAGCGGAGAAGCCTGAAAAGCCTTAAGCGTCCGGACAAGTACCGGCAGCTCGCCGAGCTTCATCATCAGCTTGTCGCTGCCCATACGCTCCGAGGAACCGGCGGCGACGATCACAGCCGAGCAGTGCGGTTCGACCGTTTTTTTGTCTTTTTTGAATAGATTAAGGAGTTTCATGAGGATCACGCTCCCATGATTTCTTTATTTGATCTGTCTTTTCCTTGCAAAGTTCATCATGCCGTCCTGCATCATGTCAAGACGCTTGAGCATTTTGCCAGCACCGTATGCCGCGCAGGAAACAGGATCGTCAACAACGATCGTGCGGATGCCGGTGCTGCGCTCGATGAGGCGGTCAATACCATAAATGAGGCTTCCGCCGCCGGACATGACGATACCGTTGGTATCGAGATCGCCGACAAGCTGCGGGAGAGTGCGCTCAAGCACCGAGTGGACAGCCTCCAGGATCTGGTTCATCGGCTCGACAAAGGCTTCAATCAGCTCACTGGAGGTGATCGTCACCGTCTTGGGCAGCCCGTTTGTGAGGCTGCGGCCCTTGACCTCCTCCACGCCGACATCCGGACGCTGGATCACGCAGCCAATGCTGCGCTTGACCTCTTCCGCCGCGCCGAGGCCGATCAGCATATTATGCTTGCGCCTTACATAGCGGACGATGGCCTCGTCAAAGCTGGTGCCGGCAACCTTGATGGATTCGCACTCAACAACGCCGCCCGCAGAGATCACCGCAGCCTCCGTGGTACCGCCGCCGATGTCGATGATCATGTGTCCGTCTGCCTTGGAGATGTCGATGCCGGCGCCCATGGCAGTGGCGACAGCCGTCTCCAGCAGATAAACCTTTCTCGCACCGGCTTCAATCGCCGCGTCGATCATCGCGCGCTCCTCCACACCGGAGATGCTGCTCGGCACGCAGGCCAGCACGCAGGGCTTGAAAAAGCTGAAGGAGGTGATGCGGCTGATGAGCTCGCGCAGCATCTGCGCCGTCATGTCGTAGTCGGAAATCACGCCGGCTTCAACCGGGTGGATCGCGACAATATCGGCCGGGGTGCGCCCGATCACCTTCTGGGCCTCCTGTCCGACCTTCATGATTCTGCCGCTGAATTTATCAATGGCGACGACGGTCGGCTCACGCATCACAACGCCCTTCCCCTGCTCAAACACGAGTGTGGAAGTAGTCCCCATATCAATGGCTATATCTTTCTCAAACAAATTCATGGCCTGTACCTCATCTATGTAGTTTTCTCGACTCAGTCACGTTTACGCGCCACAGTCAGCGCAATGATCCCGGCGGCTCCGGCTTCCTTCAAAACTTTCGCGCATTCCGAAAGCGTGGCGCCGCTGGTGACAATATCATCGACCAAGAGGAAACGCCTGCCTGCGGCAAGAGAAGGATCGACACAGCGGTAAGCTCCTTTTACGTTTGCTTTCCGCTGCCCGGGGTCTTTGATCAGAGATTGCTGTCGGGTATGACGGCTTTTCTCCAGCAAACGAAGGCAGGGAACGCCGCGCTTTTCAGCAATGGCGCGTGCCAGCAGCTCCGATTGATCGTAGCCCCGCTCGTGAAGACGCCTTCTGCTTACCGGAACCCAAGTAATACTATCGCAGGAAATTTGGTTTTCGTCAATACATTTTAGCATAAAATCTGCGTAAACACCAGCATATCCCCGCCGCTGTTCAAACTTGTAGCGATGCAGAGAGTCGCGAACGGTTTTTTCATAAAAGAGCGGAGAGAAACAGTGTTCGATGGATTTGATCTTCGAACGCTCCGCAAGAGTGCCGGTATAAGGCAGCTGTTCACGGCACGTTCTGCAGACGCTGATCCCGCTTCCCGGCAGCAGGCGATGGCAGAAAACGCAGCGAGGCGGGTAAACCAGATCCAGCAGCGCTTCGAGCAGCTTCATCCCTCCACCCCACAGAGCCTGCGCAGACGGACGCGCAGCGCAGAGTAGCGTTTGGTCTGACGGAAGTTGTCGATCATCTGATAGGCAGTCTGGTCATCTCCGACCAGGATCAGAAGCTCACGGGCGCGGGTAACTGCCGTATAAAGCACATCGCGGGTCATCAGCATCTGGGAGCCCTGCGAAAGCGCCAGGATCACGGCCCTGTATTCACTTCCCTGCGACTTGTGGACGGTCATGGCCCAGGCGTGCTCAAGCTCCAGCAGCGAATCAAAGCCGTAGGAAGCGATCCGTCCGTCAAAATCGACGGTCAGGATCTCCGCATCCGGGTCGATCTGAATGATGCGGCCAATGTCTCCGTTGAAGATGCCGGAGCCGGCAGTTTTGTGGTCTGCGCTCTGCCACAAGATGTCATAGTTATTTTTGATCTGCATGACGCGATCGTTTTCGCGAAACACCACGTCGCCAAATTCCTTCTCGCGTTTCTTCCCGTCGTGTGGATTGAGCACCAGCTGCAGACGTTTATTCAGGTTCGCAGTGCCCAGCTCTCCCTTCCTTGTGGGAGAAAGCACCTGAATCTCTTCCGGGGGAATCTTCATTTTCTGCGGCAAGCGCACGGATACAAGCTCCGTAATCGTGTCGACGCTGCTTCCCGCCTGCAAACGCCGCAGACGGAAGAAATCGCCTGCGTTCTCCGAGAGATTCGGATGCTCGCCGCGGTTGATCATATGTGCGTTGCGGATGATGCGGCTGTCCTCCTTCTGACGAAAAATCTCCGTCAGTCGGACAAGCGGCACCACCTGACTGCGAATAATGGCTGAAAATACGTTGCCAGGCCCCACCGAAGGGAGCTGATCGGCATCACCGACCATGACAAGGCGTGCGTCGGGCGGAAGAGCCTGCAGCAGTGCATTCATCAGCTGAATATCCACCATGCTGCATTCGTCGAGGATCACCGCGTCGCAGTCGAGCCGCTCCTCGGCGTTCTTGGAGAATACGACCGTCTCTTCATCATCGGCAAATTTTGCCTCCAGCAATCGGTGGACGGTCGAGGCCTCGCGTCCGGTCAATTCGGTCATGCGCTTGGCTGCGCGTCCCGTCGGAGCCGTCAGCAGGGTTTTCATTCCGAGGCGATCAAACATCGCCAGTACCGCGCGAACCGAAGTGGTCTTGCCGGTGCCGGGGCCGCCGGTAAGAACGACGAGCTGATGCCGCAGCGCGAGGGATAGAATCTGCCGCTGCAGCGGCGCATACCGGATATTCTGCTGTCTTTCCAGAGCCTCTACAAGCGCGGTCAGATCCATGCTGTCGGGATAGACGCGTTTTGCCATTTTGGCCAGGCGCTCTGCCGCTCCAGTCTCGGCCTCATAGAGCGCGGGCAGATAGCAGGCGTGGCAGCCGGCGATATCCTCGCACATCAGCCGCCCGCTCTCTGAAAGTGTTCCTATGCTTTCATCGGCGGCCTCGGCATCGACGCCGATCAGCTGTGCGGTGATGGCCGCAAGCTTTTCCCGGGGAATAAAGCAATGCCCGTTTCCTGCGTTATGGGCCAGCTCAAACAGGACAGCCGCGCTGACGCGCTGCGGACTATAAGCGTCAATGCCGATCTCCTGCGCCATGATATCCGCCTCGGCAAAGGTGCCGCCGATGTGTTCTGCGGCAAGAAGATAAGGGTTTTCCCGCAGCAGATCCAGCCCCTGATCCCCGTAGTAGCGATAAACGCGCATGGCGAGGATGGGCCGCAGGCCAAAGGAACAAACAAACTCCATCAGCCTTCGCATCCCGGCCTGACGGCGAAAGTCCTTTGCGATCTGACGGGCGCGGCTCTGGCTGATGCCGCGAATCCGCGTGAGCTTATCCGGTTCATTCTCGATGATTTTCAAAGCGAGCTCGCCGAATTCGTTAACGATCAGAGAAGCCGTCGCCGGACCGATGCCCTTGATGGCGCCTCCGGCAAGATAGGCATAGATATCCTGCTCCGAGTCAGGCAGCAGACGCTGCGAAAACTCCGCCTTGAACTGTCGGCCGTGGACATTATGCGTGGTCCAGCGGCCGGTGACGATCATTGCCTCGCCGACCGAGGCATAGGGAAAGCAGCCAACGACCGTCACCTGTTCCCCGCCGCTCTCCGACAGGCGCAGCACGGTATAGCCATTCTCTTCATTTTTGTATATGACTGAGCTGACAGTGCCCGACAGCTCAAGCAGATCATCGTTCTGATCCATGCAGCGCTCCTGTTATTTCAGCATATTCTTCAGATATTGTCCGGTGAAGCTGCGCTCACATTTTGCGCAGTCCTCGGGCGTGCCTGCGAAGATCAGCTCGCCGCCCTGGTCGCCGCCCTCGGGTCCCAGGTCAATGATATGATCCGCGACCTTGATTACGTCAAGGTTATGCTCGATCACGATGACGGTATTCCCCTCTTCAACCAGCCGATCCAGAATGGTGATGAGCTTGTGGACATCGGCCACATGGAGGCCGGTCGTCGGTTCATCGAGGACATAGACGGTCTGGCCGGTGCTGCGGCGGGAGAGCTCGGTGGCGAGCTTGACTCGCTGCGCTTCGCCGCCGGAGAGTGTTGTGCTGGACTGACCGAGCTTAACGTAGCCAAGTCCAACGTCCGCGAGCGTCTCGATCTTGTGGCGGATCTTGGGTTGATTCTCAAAGAAAACGCAGGCCTCGTCGATCGTCATATCCAGAACCTCGGCGATGTTCTTGCCCTTGTACTTCACTTCCAGCGTCTCACGGTTATAGCGTTTGCCCTTGCATACGTCACAGGGAACATATACATCGGGCAGGAAATGCATCTCGATCTTTACCAGACCGTCGCCCGAGCAGGCCTCGCAGCGTCCGCCCTTGACGTTAAAGGAGAAGCGCCCCTGTCCATAGCCGCGGAGCTTGGCGTCCTGTGTGGTTGCGAAAAGGTCGCGGATGTCATTGAATACGCCTGTGTAGGTGGCAGGATTGGAGCGCGGAGTGCGGCCGATCGGGCTCTGATCGAGCGCGATGACCTTATCCACAAATTCCAGCCCCTCGATCCCGGCGCATTTGCCCGGGCGGAGCTTCGCGCGATTCTTTTCAGCGGCGAGCGTTTTATACAGGATCTCGTTCACCAGAGAAGATTTTCCGCTGCCGGAGACTCCGGTTACGCAGATCAGCGTTCCCATCGGAAAGGCAACGTCGATATTTTTGAGATTGTTTTCTGCCGCGCCGCGTATAACAAGTTGATGTCCGTTCCCCTTCCGTCGCTTCAGAGGGACGGGGATAAATTTTTTCCCGCTGAGATACTGTCCTGTGACGGATTCCTCACAGGCGCAGATGTCTTCGATGCTGCCCGCGCAGACGATGCGCCCTCCGTTGACGCCGGCGCCGGGGCCGATGTCGATCACATGATCCGCCGCGCGCATGGTTTCCTCATCATGCTCAACAACAATCAGCGTATTTCCGAGGTCGCGCAGGCTCTTGAGGGTGTCGAGCAGCTTGCCGTTATCGCGCTGATGTAGACCGATGCTCGGCTCGTCGAGGATATACAGCACGCCCATGAGACTCGATCCGATCTGCGTGGCCAGCCGGATCCGCTGGCTCTCGCCGCCGGAGAGCGTCGCTGCAGCGCGAGAGAGCGTCAGATAGCCGAGCCCGACACTGGTCAGGAAGCCAAGGCGCGCCTTGATCTCCTTCAGAATTCGCTCGGCGATCATCTGTTCCTTCTCAGTCAGTACGAGTCCGTCGATAAACTCGAGCGCCTGATTGACCGGCAAATCGGCAAAATCCGCGATGCTCAGACCGCCGACCGTGACCGCCAGCGCGGTCTTTTTGAGCCTTCGTCCGCCGCAGTCCGGGCAGGGCGTTTCGGACATGCACTCCTCGATATCGGCCCGCATCCCGGGGCTTTGCGTCTCACGGTATCTTCGCTCGAGATTGGGCACGATCCCTTCAAATTCACGCCGAATAACGCCGTAGCCTTCGCTTTTTTCATAGCGCAGCTGCAGAGGCTCGCTCTTTGTGCCATAGAGGATTGCATTCAGAGCCTCCTGCGGCAGATTCTTGATCGGCTCGTTGAGTTTGAAATGATAGCGCTTGGCCAGCGCGTCAAAATACATCCGGGAAATGGAATCCCCTTTGATGTTTCCCCAACCGGAAGCAGCAATGCCGCCGTCCATGATGCTGAGGTTAGGGTTTGGCATGATAAGCGCCGGATCAACCAGCATCTGCGTTCCGAGGCCGGTGCAGGTCGGGCAGGCACCGTAGGGATTATTGAACGAAAAGAGGCGCGGAACAAGCTCCTCAATGGAGATGCCGCAGTCCTCACAGGCGTAGTTCTGTGAAAAGCTGAGCGAGCGGTTCTCGTCCGGCAGATCGACGGTCAGAATGCCGTCAGCCAGCGCGAGGGCGGTTTCCGCAGAATCTGTCAGCCGGCGAACGATCTCCGGTTTGATAACCAGACGGTCGACAAGAATTTCAACCGTGTGCTTCTTATTCTTTTCAAGCTTGATTTCCTCGGAGAGATCATAAATGATCCCATCCGCGCGGACTCGGACATAGCCGGACTTCTTTGCATCCTCAAAAACCTTGACGTGCTCGCCCTTCCTCCCACGCACGACCGGAGCCAGAAGCTGGATGCGGCTGCCCTGTGGCAGGCTCATGATCTGATCGACGATCTGATCGATACTCTGCTGCCGGATCTCCCTGCCGCATTTCGGGCAGTGAGGGATGCCGACCCGCGCCCAGAGCAGACGCATATAGTCGTAAATCTCCGTTACGGTGCCAACCGTGGAGCGGGGATTGCGTGAGGTTGTTTTCTGATCAATGGAGATCGCCGGGGACAAACCGTCGATGTAGTCTACATCGGGCTTGTCCATCTGTCCAAGGAACATCCGGGCATAGGAGCTGAGGCTTTCGACATAGCGGCGTTGGCCCTCGGCATAAATGGTATCGAAGGCCAGGCTCGATTTGCCGCTGCCGGAAAGGCCGGTAACGACGACAAGCTTGTCACGTGGGATTTCTACGTCGATATTCTTTAAATTGTTCTCTCTGGCACCTTTAATGTAAATGTTTTCCTGCATGTTTAATCCTCAACAGTCAAATCCGCAAAAGCTCCGCCAACCATGGCGAGCAGATCGTCCGGAGCCAGCTCCACCTGAGCGCCGATCTTTCCGGCGCTGACAAGGATTGTTCCGCAGCTTTCTGCGCTAAGATCAATGTATGTAGCAAACTGCTTTTTCATCCCGATCGGCGAACAGCCGCCGCGTACATAACCGGTCGTCGGCGTCAGTTCGCTGAGATGCAGCATAGCGACGGACTTCTCTCCGGCCGCTGCCGCCGCCTTTTTCAAATCCAGCTCCCGATTCACGGGAACAACAAACACCAGGCAGCTTCGGCTGGCGCCGCGAGCAACCAGTGTTTTAAATACCTGCGAAGCATCCTTTCCGATCAGCTCTGCGACATGTGTCCCGTCCACCGGCGCATCCCCGTGAGGGTAGCTGTGCGGCGTGTAGACGACCTTGCGCTGATCCAGAATCCGCATGACATTTGTTTTCTGCATGGGCTTCCTCCGTGCGATATGGTAACAATTTATTTTACCCCAATTCTTGATATCTTTCAATAGATTTCACACAATATTTAGAAAAAAACAGCCGTCTCAATAATGAGACGGCTGTTGAACACTTATTGCTTCGGCCAGGGTAAAAGCTGATCATGTTTGACCAGATAGGCATTTTCCGCAAGCTCTGCCAAGGGAGAATCGGAAAGAGAATCCGAATAGAATGCCTCGATCGTTGCGTCGGGAAACGCTTCCAGAAACCGTCTGACCTTCTCCGTATCATGACAGTTCAGCCCATGAATCTGTCCCGTGCGGATGTCCATCGGCGTTGCGAGCAGCCTGACGCCGAGCTCTTCGGCGATCGGCTCAAGCAAAAACTGAGGCGAAGCGGAAATAATCAGATCGTCTTCTCGTTTCTGCTGAAGATACCAGGTCTGTACATTCACCCGGTGTGCTTTCCAGAAGTCACGGATCAGAGGCTGCAGATCAGGCAGACGCTTCAGAAAGGAAAAAAGCTGCTGCTTGAGTTCCTTTGCACCGACGCGCCCTTTTCGATATCGCAGCGCCATAACAAGGCTGCCTGGGATCACGGGCAAAACGGCGGCGGGGTGTTTTTTCAGACAGTACAGGAAAAAATGATAAGAGCTGTCCGGATAATAGATCGTCTGGTCAAAATCGTAGACATTCATTTATTTGAAGTAGATGGTGTAGATAAGTGTTGCGGCGCGGGCAACGAGAACAAACAGCAGAGCCGACCAGACACTGACGATTCCGGCAAGGCCGAGGATAATCAGCAGCAGCTCAAGCGCGAGCATGATCAGCGCCGAGAGCATCGCCGCAAATGACGTGCGTTTGGCAAGGAACATCGCTTGCGGAATCTGATAGAACTTGCTGCCGAGGATCAGAACAGAAGCCGATCCGATCAATCCGGGCTGTGAAAGACCGGCAAAGCCAACGCCGACATCGGCCGCCTGCAGAAGCTCCAGATCTTCATCCTTGCTGCTGACATAGCTGATCGCCGCGCTGTTTCCCTTGCTGTCTCGCAGATAATTGAGCGCCTCGAGCTTGGATTCGTTGGACAATTCACATTTGACCATGTCAAAGCCCAAGGAGGAAGCGATGGGGCGGGCCATGGAACGCACATCTCCGGTAAGCATCACGGTCGCACGGATGCCGCGCAGGCGCAGTTCCTCCATAGCGTCGTAAGCAGTGTCTCTGACGCGGTCGTTGAGAACGATGCAGCCGGCATATTTGTTGTCCACCGCCACGTGGATAACTGTTCCCTTGTGGGACGGTACATCAAAAACGATGTTATGATCCAGCAGCAGCGTGGAGTTGCCGACATAGACATTACGCCCGCCAAAGAGCGTGTGAATGCCGCGGCCGGGGGTCTCTTCCAGAAGCGTGATATCGTCGCGGTGGTGCATCTCGATGCCGCAGGCCTCGCGCAGCGCAGACGCGATCGGGTGCGTGGACTGGCATTCGGCCAAAGCGGCGATCGTAAGCAGGTCTTTCTCCTCGTAGTCTACAGGATAAACAGCAACTACGGAGTACTTCCCTTCCGTAATGGAGCCGGTCTTGGAAAAGATCATCATATCCGAGCCGGCGAAGCGGTCAACCGTGTCGGCATCAAGGAAAGAAATCCCCTCTCGGAAGTTGTCGATGATGCCGGTAAAATAAGCCATCCGGGCGGAGAGCAGCAAATCACCGCAGGCACCGAGCGCGATAAGCAAAAGACCGCGGCCGATCCAAATGCGCCACGCACCGGTAACAATCGAGACGATCAATCCGAGCGCAAGGCCGAGAACAGACAGTCCGAGCGGCAGATAGGAGAGAATCCTTTGAAGCAGAGGCGCTCTCCCGGGTTCGCTTTGCGCAGCTGTCTTGACACGCTGAACGCAGCGATACAAGGCGGTGTCGGAATACTCCGCGGTCACGCGGATGCGAAGCGGATTTGTCAGATTGCGGCAGCCCGCGTATACAGGGCTGTTCAAGCCTACGTCGATGTTGGAGCCGGAGCCGCAGAGCGCGGATGCGTCGAGCGTGCTGATGCCGTCTGTCACAACGCCGTCAAGCGCAATGATCTCACCTGCGGGAATAAACAGAATATCGCCGGCTTTTACGGTTTTCGGATCGGTCTTTTCCAGCCCGGCCTCAGTATCGATGACTGCCGAGGAGGGAATCTTGGCGTCAATCGCCTCAAGAGCAGAAGCTTTCTTTTCAAACAAATAAGCCTCGATCAGCTGCAGGAGCCAGAAAACAAGCAGGGCAAAGAATGCACTCTGCGGATCGCCAAGACAAATCAGTCCGATCGCCGCAACGCAGATGAGCGTGCTGCGGCCGGGAATCACCCGATCCATCACCTCATTGACCGCGTCCAAAAGCGGGTAAAATCCAAGCACAAAGGACGGGATCAGATAGAGAACAAAGCGCAGCGCGCCGCGTGTAGGCAGCAGCCAGAGAATGAAAAACAGCAGCGCAGAGCCGGCTGTCAGCAAAACCTCATTGCGCCCGAACGCGATGCTGCGCTTATGGGAAGAGATCGCCGTCGCGCCGGATGCTCCGAGCTCGGTCAGGCGCTTGAAAAAGGCGTTCAGCTTCTCTTTGCCCGGCTTCGGAAGTCCAATATGTCTGCCGGAGGGAGGCAGATCGTCCTCTTCTTCCTCTTCCTCAAGATCTTCGTCGTCGATTTCTTCTGCATCCTCGATCGGCCTATGCTCGGAAACCGTTTTCTTCCCGGAGAAGATTTTGATGTCCTCATCTTCTTCGTCTTCCGTTTCCTGATCTTCAGTGCCGTCCCTGTCCTGCCGGTCAGAAGCTCCCTTCAGCTTCGCACTCAGTTTGGAGAAATCGGGCAGCTTCCAATCCTGCGTGTTCAGACGGAATCCACCCTGTGCGGACGCGGGATCGGCGTGTCTGGCCGATCCTGTTGACCTTTTTTTCGCGGGTGACGGCGCTTCATGCTTCCCCATAGTCTATCACTCCCATATCTGTAAGCACATATTAGGCTTATTATATCTTTACATAGAATATTACGGCAATCACCCCCAAGATGTCAATATCATTTCAGAAAAATATAAACATATAACAAATGATATCATAATACCTCAGAGCGGGAAAAATTACCTGCATCGAACAGGAATATGTTTGAGCTGACGGCAAAAGATATGGTTGGGCAATCAACCCGAAATGAAAAAAGGAGATGCGAATTATGTCTACCAAGAACAGCAATCATCTGGTCAATCCTGCTGCCCGCGAGGCCATGGATAAGTTCAAGATGGAAGCCGCTTCCGAAGTCGGTGTGAACCTGAAGAACGGTTACAACGGCGAGCTCACCAGCCGCCAGGCCGGTTCCGTCGGCGGCCAGATGGTCAAAAAGATGATCGAGGCCTACGAGAACGGCATGAAGTAAACTCTTGTCCCGGCAGTGCGGAGCAGTCGAATGGGCTGCTCCGCATTTTTTGCGGCATAGAAGAAATCTGCGCTGTCGAGAGGGCAGGAAATGAATGTTTTATTGACAGACCGGGGCTGAAAGATGTATCATAATTTAAGTATGGAAACACACAATTCTTGTTTCAGGTGATTGTAAAATGGGAAAGACTCTTGCCAAAACTTATAAGCATGAGTTGAAAAAAGAACACAAGGTCTCTCCCCGGAAGCAGAGCCGGAAACAAAGCCAGAA
>ODAI012238539.1_pt1 | contig 40436 bp, 45 predicted proteins | sample 1539321 | NCBI WGS metagenome assembly ODAI01 (sample SAMN02144231, study PRJEB22623) | gut metagenome | biome: sheep rumen | host: Ovis aries | place: New Zealand
AACTTCTCCCGTAAGAACTATGCGGACTACTTCCCGGAGAATCCATATCCGAAGGACGTTAAACTGGTCGGTAATACTATTAAATCCAAGAAGATGCCTGGGTATATCGCCAAATTCCTTGACAAGGGAATCCGACTTCTGCTCCAGAACAAGGGCGGTGAATTCCTTGAATACTACTATGACTATGTGGAAAAGATATACAACTATCAGATTCCGCTTCTCGATATCGCCTCAAAAGGTAAAATCAAGAAGAGTATCGACGAGTATATCAGGGACACTGAGACCCTTACGAAGGCTGGCAGACCAAAATCACGCCAGGCATGGTACGAACTCTGCATCAAAGACGGTTTGAAACCTGATATTGGTGAGACTATCTACTACATCAACACCGGCTCCAAGAAGTCCGAGAGCGACATCAAGAAAGTCACCAAATGGTATGAATATACTAAGGATGGTGAGAAGATTGACCGTACGAAGGACGTTGAGAAAGGCACAAAACAGTGGAGGAAAGACCCGGATAACGAAAAACGGTATAAAGATTCAATGTCTTCGGTCGCTCAACTTGCGAAACCTATTTACCCTGAGATAGAGTGGATGAAGGAAAACGGGTTCCACTATCAGAAGGAATATGAGTTGGTGTTCGCCTGTGAATTACTAGACCAGACCATTATTGATTCAGAAGATGATGTGTTTTGTGAGGATGGAAAGGAATATAATGTTTCCAAGTATATTGACATGTTTAACAAACGCATCACCCCTCTGCTTGTGTGTTTCTCAAAAGACATTCGTGGCAAAATATTGATTTCAGACCCGAAAGACCGTCAGTATTTTACCATCGAGGAATCGAAACTTGTTGCTGGCGAGCCTGATGCTGTTGGTGACCAGGATAATGTTGAAGATGTTCTTCGTATGGAAGACCGTGAAATTAAATTCTGGATTGAACACCCTGACTGGATTCCTCCTTACACGAAAGAATGCGGAATGGATTGGGAGAAAATAAAGGCAGACTATATTGAGAGAATGGAGAACGAGCGAAATCTCGGTATTGATAAAATCAGAGCACAATATACTGAAATTGTTGATAATATGACAGATGCGGATGTTATGGCTTTTATGAACGGTAATCTGCCTAAATCATTATCGGCAATTGTAGAGCCAGACCCTCGTTCATCCTCATTGATGTCAAGGCAATTCCCAGGCGTGGTTATAGGAAATATTGCTGATATATGGGCCAAGTATGAGCCGAGAGAAGATGATAATGAAGAATAATTTTTGTATATTTGCGAAAAAATATGTTAAAGAATAATTACCTTACCAGAGCCAGAAGGGAAAAGAACGATGAATTCTATACCCAATATTGTGATGTGGAACGTGAGTGCAATAAATTCAAGGAAAACCTAAGGGGAAAGGTCATTTACTGTCCGTGTGATGACCAATCCTCCAATTTTCCCAAATATTTCAAGGATGAATATCACAATCTTGGCCTTAAAGGTCTGTATTTCAGTGATATAAACTGCTGCACAAATTATTATGACGGTGTTGAGGAAAAGATGATTGGCGGGCCTGTTGATATAAGAACACAGGATTTCGTTGATATTCTGAAAAAGTGTGATGTGGTTGTTACAAACCCACCTTTCAGTCTTTTCATTGATTTTCTCAATACGATAATAAAAAACGGGAAGGACTTCCTCATTATTGGCCAACAGAATACAATAAGTTGCAAGGATGTGTTTTCGCATCTAATTGAAGGCCGTTGTTCTGTTGATTATGGTTTTCCTGGTATTGCCGGTTGGTTCATGGTCCCTGATGACTACGAAGACGTTGCTGTTGCCGGTGAGCATAAGGAGGGTATGATTCGGGTGTCCGGGGTTATTTGGTACACTAGTTTTGAGGTGTTCAACGACAACAAATTCCTGAAACTTACAAAGACTTATTATAATGAAGATGGGACAACGAAAGATGATGTTTACCCGAAATATGACAATTTCAGGGCTATCTCAGGACTTGATGAAGATGCTATAGAATGCAAATACGTTAAAAACATACCTTGTGACTATTACGGGTATATAGGTGTTCCAATCTCGTTCTTTGGGAAATACAACCCGGAACAATTCGAACTAATCCAGCTTGACCACTATGGCCCGCTTGGTAATCAAGATAATATGGTAAACGGAGTACAAAAATACAGAAGGATTTATGTTAAGCTTAGAAAACATTAAAACATACCTTACAGATGAATATAGGGATGGAAAAACGTTTGTTGAGTCCGTCAAAAACTGGGGTTCGAAACAGAATAATAGGCTGGACAAAAAGACCAATTTCATATATGATGACGATTCACTCCAAGATTTTGTTAAAAAAACAGAAAAACTGACTAACGAGGAACTGTCATATGCTGAAAATAGGAAACTACATTGGTTAAGCAGCCAAATTGTTGAATCCACAATCGGTTATGGCCATGATTTTATACACCCAATAAAAAAATTAAAAAATGGCAAGGAAGACACAAGCCAGTATTACGGGTTGAGGCCGGGTGATAAAAAGTTTTATGATTTCAGCCCAAAAAGTCCAGGAGATTTAATCGACCATTTTCCGTATGATATTTTTATTGATATAGGTGATAAAAAAATAAAATATTTTGACATTAAAGGTAGCGTTATTGGTTCCGGTCCTGGGTTCAACGGAATTCGTGATAAAGTTATTAAAGAAAGTGAAAATCATTATATAACGCCAGAAACAAAAAAGGAACTAATAGAATTAAATTATAAAAACCAGAGTACAGAAAATAGGTATTCAAATGGCCCGAGATTGTTCATATTTTTTCTATCAAAACAAGATGTGTCAAAATCAAATGAATTAAAATTGGATTTCGATGTTTTAATGAATTTCAACGCTTGGTTTGGAGAAAAAATTCTTACAATAGATTGGTCGCTTGATGAATATAAGCATAGTTTGGTTGATTTGAATAAAGAACTTGAAAGGATACATGGAGTAAAAAATGATTTTAATTTTGTAAATGCTGCTGCTTTTTTCATTATAAAAAACGAAGATGGAAGCATCGAGTTTATGTAAAAAATAATCCCCAGGACCTAAATCCCGGGGATTATTTCATTATGTTCATTGATTACTTTTTAAGTTCGTCAATCTGTCTTTGAAGTTCGTCTACCTTAGCGGAAAGTTCCTTAACCGCTGCGAGTGCGACAATTGCCAGTTTAGAATAGTCAACTGAAAGTTTATCGTCACCGGATACAATCTCAGGGAACAACTCCTGTACTTTCTGTGCGGAGGTACCGATTTCCCTTGGACCGTCGTACCTGTCTTTCCAGTAGAAGTACTTGGTAGGAACCTGTTTTGCCTTTTCGAGTGCATTATCAACATCGCCCATGAAAATCTTAAGACGTTCGTCAGAAGTCTGGAAGAATCCGCCTGGCATATAGATTGAGCATCCAGTATTACCAGAGATGTTACCAGTCATCGTACCACCGGAAAGAGGCAAGAATCCGCTGAGGTCGGTCTTCATCGCAACATCACCACCATCGGAAAGGTCGCTGATTGTTACAGGAATGTCCTCGATGTTAGCCTTACGGTTGTTAAGGTCATTAAGGGCTGCTGCAACTACAAGTTCGTTATCAAGGATTGTCTGCGTGATTACCTTGTTCTGAACAGGATTCGTGCTTCCTGTAGAGAGCGCGTCATCAACCTTAACAATACCATAACCGGTTGTTGTTCCAGTAGGAAGTTCAGCAGCAGTATGCGTATGGCCTGTGTTGGATTTACCAGCAAGAAGATTGTCAACCTGGGTCTTGTTATAGTAGTTGTCAGGGTTGAAGATGCTAGTAAGAGGAATGGAGATAGGACTCTTACCAGAATCAGTGTTAAAGGTGATTACAAGGTTTGAGCCACTAATCTGCACATTATCAACCATACCGTCTTTAATGAAGTCATCGGCATTAACAGTACTGATAGTGTTTCCACTTGCATCCTTGAACCTGATTTCGTGTGTTGAACCACTCGAATAGTATTCAGCACTGTGGAAGAAATTAGTATCAAGATAGCTCTTATCGGCCTTTCCGGTTATTGTGGTCTGTGTTGACGCAGTATAGGTGTTGAACGTAGTATTGAGAACACGGTCATCTGCTGTGATAGTTCCAAGTTGTCCAACAACACTATTCCCATTCTTTGTAAGACCAGTGATGACATTTCCGGTTCCTGTTGTAGTTACACCAGTTAGGCCACCACCTTCGATTGTTTCAATTGCATCCTCGAGGTTGGTAATTCTTGTTTCGTGGTCTTCAAGTGCGTTATTCACATCCGTCTTATTAGCCTTCCTTGTCTCAAGGTCGTTAAGTGCTGCTGCAACAGTTTCCTCATCTTCAAGGATTACCATTGTAATTGCACTGTTCATAACCGCATGAGTACTTCCAGAATCAAGGTGGTCATCAAGAATAACCATACCATAATTCGTTGTGCTTGCCGTAGGAAGGTTGTTATATGTTGTAGCAGATACCGTAGTTGCAGTTACAGCCGTAGCGTTGATTGTATTAGCAGTAAGATGCTCAACATATTCTGTATTCGCTGTGATAGCACTTACAACCTCAGTATTAGCGGTGATTGCTGTTGCATTGATTGTATTTGCCGTAAGATGCTCAACATATTCAGTGTTAGCAGTAACCGCACTTGCGTTGATTGTGTTAGCTGTAAGATTATTTACAACCTCAGTAGTTGCTGTAATACCAGTTGCATTGATTGTGTTAGCGGTAATCGCACTTGTGACAAATTCGTTCTTCGTATTTGCTGTGTATGTGTCAAACACGCTCTTTTCGAGCATTGTGGCACCTAACGTAGCCTTAACATTATTACCATCCTTTTCAATCTTTGTCACAACATTGCCAGTTCCAGCGGTAACAACACCCGTAAGACCACCGGCTGTAATATCTTCAATTTCAGAGTTGATGTTGTCAATCTGTTCCTGGAGATAGTTATCAGCAGCGGTTACAGCAGTTGTATTGGCCTTCGTGTTTTTAAGGTCATTGAGTGCAGCCGCAACGACTTCCTCATTTTCAAGGATTACCATTGTGACAGCGCTGTTCATTACAGGATTTGTGCTACCTGAATTAAGAGTGTCATCAAGTTTAACAACACCAAATTGAGTTGTGGTTGCTGTTGGAAGATTCTCATATTCGTTCGCGTAAATAGTATTTGCACTGATGTGTTCACTGTGGAATTCATCACTTGTGCTTGCCGTATATGCAGTGAATGCACTTGTCTCAAGAAGGTGCGAAGTGTCTATTGTTCCTGCACTAACAACAACATCATTCCCTTCTTTTCTAGCACTCACAAGAACATTTCCACTGCCCTCAGTCCTGACACCAGTAAGTCCACCAGACGTAATTGCATCAATCTGTTCCTGGAGATATTGGTCAACAGCCTGAACATCAGTCTTGTTGGCCTTCCTTGTCTCAAGGTCGTTAAGAGCAGCAGCAATAGCCTCTTCGGTTCTAACAAATTCATCATAAATTGCCTTTGTTGTTGCTGGATTCGTACTACCAGATTCACCAGCGGCCTTTAAATCATCCTCGAGGATTACAACACCATATTGGGTAGTTGTTGCGGTAGGAAGGTTCTGATACTCATCTGCATAGATAGTGTTAGCGGTAAGCCCACTGAAGTATGCTGTGTCACCAGTGATTTCCTTAACCTCAATGGTGTTGGCTGTGATTGCCGTCATTGACTCTATGATTTCCTGGACATCCTCCATAAGGTCATCCAATGCCTTGGTAACTACCTTGTTCTGTACAGGAAGGGTACTTCCGCTATCAAGATGGTCTTCAACTTCGTCCTTGCGAACGTATTCAGAAAGTGTTTCACCAGTAACGCCGGAGATGATTTCGGTAATTTCCTCGAACCTACTGTCGGTGCTTGCTGAAAGTTCGGTAATCCTCTCATTAAGTTCATTATCAGCCTCGGTCCTTGCGGAAATCTCATTGTTGATTAACTCACGAAGTTCATTATCAGCCGCCTCTCTTGCAGCAGCCTCACCAGCAACAGCCTCTTCAATAGCCTCGGTAACGCCGGTAACACGGAGACCGTTTGCGGATACAGCGAGCCAGTTCTTGGGAGCAACCTCATCAAGTTTGATTTTGATTACCTGGTCATTTTCAAGTGCCTCACGGTCAATACCATCACCATCTTTATAGATAGCTGCAAGACTAGCAAGAGGAACCCAAATAGGATAAGGCTGCCCATCATAGGTCTTGAACGTAAATACAAGATACTGTTTTCCATCTTCTCCGCTCTGGATATTTACGTTCTCAAGGAATGAGTCCTTAATAAAATCAGATACGTTGATTTTTGAAACGTGGTCAACGCCATCAACAGCCCACTTAAGAGCGATTTCAGCGTTTTCACCGTCCTTTGTATATTCAAGTTCATAACTGTTACCGAGAGACCTGGTTGCCTGCTCAGCACCTGTTACGGCGTTATCAAGAGCGTTGATTGCATCGTAGTAAGTAGAGGCGGTTGCAGTATGGACACCGGTAAATCTAGTTGTGAAGTGGCCATCATTATCGGTGTTAAGAATATCTTTAATATTGTCAAGTGTGCCATTTGTTTGACCAAGTTCAAATTGAAGTCCGCTAACCTGGTTCTGTATAAAATCAACCTGTGTCTGACCAGCGACGTGATATTCCCCAATTACATAGATTTCATGGCCATCATCTCCATATGTTTTGTTAAGCGTAATATGACGAGTACCTTCTTCAAGTTGAACTTCACTTTTTGCTGTAACAACACCTTCTGCAAGCCTATTAAGTGCAAGAGATGTAACTTCCTCTGACTCATCAAAATCTTCTGAAAGTTTCATAACTCTGTTGAACAGGAAATCCATTGCATATCTTGTCTCACCTGAAAGATTATCAAGTGCTTCTGCAAGACGATTGAGGGCTATTGCGGTTACTTCCTGTGCCTCGTCAAATTCAGCCTCAAGGTCAGCAAGCGCATCTGCCATATCAAATGGAGTTGTAGACAAAGCGTAATTTCCGTTCGCATCGAAGTAAATAACATCAATAGCAGTAGAACCGGTTCCGTCAATTATTGTAGGGTCTGTTGGGCTTGTAATCTGGTCACCAACGTGCCCAAAAACAATTTTGTAGATAACGGAATCCTTATAGACCTTGACAATAGCATCACCAGCCTGAGGAAGTTCGTAAGGCTCTGTGCTGTTTGGTTTATGATATGTTACGAAATAAGCGTCACGTACATTATCACCAAGGCCAAGTTCTGCGAATTTATCGTGGCTGATTTCAACAAGTTTGATTGCCTTTCTGTAACCCTTCTCATCATCGAGTTGGTCCTGAATCATCTGGCACCTACCCTGTGCAGCCGCATCGCCTGCAATCCTTTCGTTCCTCTCCCTTTCAAGAGATTCATCAAAATAATCAGCACCTTCCTGAAGAGCGGCGATGTTGTTTGCATTGTTTGAAACACCTTCTGCGAGTCTGTTAAGAGCAATCGCCGTAACCTCCTGCTGTTCATCAACAATTTGCTCTAATTCGGTCAAACCAGATTCGAGGCCATCTACTGTATTAGAAAGTTCCTCCCTTGCCGCTATTTCGTTATCAATCTTCTGGTTGAGAGTATTAGCGGTATTCTCAATGTCTGTTCTTAATTGCTCAACGTTTTCGTTGGAACTAACAGCTGCATTGTCAAGTTTAAGAAGTGCCTCATGAATGTTTGAACTTCCGTTGATGGTAACTCCTGAGAAATAATCTGTTGGGAATTTACCGTCTTCCTCCAATCCGAGACCGTTTTTAACGTTATCGAGAACATCTTTAACATCATCAATCTGTTCACTTGAAACATAAAGACCATCATCTTTTGCGGTAAGCATGTTATCAGCATCATCACTGATTTTTACATTTGCAGAAAGTTGGTCCTTACCATCAACAACAACCGTCTTTTCCATAGCAACGGTGTTCGTGTCAACGGTTACCCACTCATTGATAATATCTCTAACAGGGATTCTAACCTCTGTTACATCGCCATGTTCACCACTCTTATAACCAATTACAATCTCTTCTGTTGCAGCGTCATATTTGATATATTCAACGATTGAAACGTTCGTAAGAGGAACATCTTTTACGTGTCCGTCACCATAAACCACTTTCAATACGTTGTGCTGTGTATCATACATAACATCGAAAGTGACTGCGGTGTTAAGTGTATCACTGACAGTCAAAAGCATTTCCATCAACGTAGAACCAGAAGCATAAGGAACCTCTTCCGGGTCAAGATGTGCCCTTCCGGTCTCAAGTTCACCGTTTCCGTGTTTCCAAGAAATTCCTGCAAGTTCTTCGTCTTTACGGATTCTATCTGTAATGGTGATAGTTCTTCCGTGGCCGGTAAAACCGGTACCAACAATCTCCTTAATGTCGCTTGTATCGCCAGTAATTGAATCAATAAGTTCAAAAAGTTCGGCAATATCTTCGGTGTTAGCAGTTGTCTGGCCAGAAAGTTCTGCGATAGCATCGTGGAACTCATTCATGTCGAAGAGTTCATATGCCCCTTCACCAACACCACCAGTAACCTCAGTAGTGTCTGCTGTTATTTCTGGGTTTTCAGACTTACCGATGGCGAGCATAAGTTTTGCCTCACCGTTCTCGGTATACTTGACAACAAAGGGGTCCCCGAAAAAGAACTCCCTTCCATTGAGGAAATTCAAAGCGTCTTCCTTGCTTTTGAAATCACCAATGTTTCTACTCCAATCCGCACGAGCGAATTTCAATCTTTTAATGTACTTTTGGACATCCATAATATATAATTTTTCTATAAATAGGTTTTTATAACAAAAAATGCAACCTAAATTGGCTGCATTTAATGTTTTATTTGATACTAATTTAATTAACCTTCAAGGTTATAACCGTAGTCGTTACTTGCGTTGATGAATCCAAATACTGTGATATTACCGTTTTTGAAATCATCATCGGTATATTCTACGGCAGCTTTTGTAGGAACATCACTTGGAAGACCAATTGAATCCTTGATTTCTTCATCAGCTTCGGTCCTCGCGGATGCCTCTTCATCAATCCAGTCAGTAAGCGTTTGGGCGGTCGCTACAAGGTCTTCCCTAAGTGCGTAAATATCGTCACGAATTTCAGACACGGCATCAGTTATAGATACACCGGATTCCTCATATAACGGCCAATCACCAACGTCATTTCTCAACCCCTTAACAGCATCAGTAAGACTTTCACCACTTTCGAGACCCTCACCAACAACATCGGTAATTGTATGGTCTGGCGTAAATGCTGTACCTATGGTTTCAAGAATATCCTGGGTAGTTGCAGAAAGTTCATCAACATCAGTCCTAAGTTCTTCAGTTGTCGCTGAAATTTCATCAACATCAGTCCTAAGTTCTTCTGTTGTAGCACTGAGAGTATCAACGTCTTCCCTCAATTCTTCGGTTGTACCAGACAGTTCCCCAATTTCTCCTTGTAAGAATTCATCGGCCTCTGTTCTTGCTGAAACTTCTTCGTCGATTTCCTCCTGAAGATATTCATCTGCTTCTGTCCTGGCGGATGCCTCTGCGTCGATATTCTCCTGAAGAATTTCGTCTGCCTCAGTTCTTGCGGAAGCCTCTGCGTCTATGTTTTCCTGAAGAATCTCATCAGCCTCTGTTCTTGCCGAAACTTCCTCATCAATCTGTTCCTGGAGGTCTTCAGTTACCGCTGAAAGCGCATCAATCTGATTCTGTAAATCTTCTGTGGTTCCAGAAAGTTCGTCAATCTTTTCATAGATATCTTCAATCTGCTCCTCGTATTTTGTAGATGCGGATGCGAGGTCATCAATCTGGTCCTGGGTACGTTTTTCGATGTTTACAAGTTCACCACATTCAAGACGGAACTCAGCCATAGGGCACTCCTTGTTCGCACCTTCTTCGCCAAGAATAACAACGCAGTCGCCTTCTGTCATTTCAGCCTTGTCCCATTCGTAGCCATTCCATCTGTTGATATAATAACCTGTTTCTACTGTGATTGCGGATGTGGCATCTTCTGGCATAGGGGTAGGTAGAAGGTCCATACCTGGTTCGCTGATATCGATGTTGACCATTGTCCATACCTGGTTGCATTCCTCTGATTCGGAAGCGAAGAGTTTTGTTTCATAAATCCTTCCGTGAATTTCCTCAAACTGATGGTAATTGTCACCGATGAAGTCCTTTACAAGACGGATGGTAAGTTTCTGGGCTGGCATCGCCTCAATCTGCGTAACAGTACCCTTGTCGTCAATGAATTTCTTTGAATAAAAGTTACGGCAAGATACATCGCCTTCGGTAAGGGTCCAGAAATGAGCGTGTTCGCCAAATCCACTATATGCACCACTCAATGCTGAGAATGAACCGGTAGGATACATACGGAGAACGCCACCATTGGATGCCGGATTATGCCAGTAGTCAGCACCTTCGGTATTCTGTGATTTAACCTTGAAACCGGCGAGATTACCCAACTTCATTCCACGGGCATCGCTGTCTGTCTCACTTCTCAATGAATGGTTCTTATATTTGTCGCAATCCTCAAGGTAGTTAAGAAGCGTGTCCCAGTCTTTCTTCGTAGGAACCCTCCATTCCGAATTTTCTTTACGGAGAAGTCCTTCAAGCATAAGGGCCTGGTCGGAGGTGTAGAACATACCGAAATCACTCTTTACTTCCTTCGTTACATAACCATCGCCGTTAGCAACACCTTCTTTCGGAAGTTTTTCCCCTTCGGTCATATCAATAACACCCAACACTGGTTTGTACTGGCCCGTTCTATATGCCTGTGAGATTGTAAGAGGGCTACCCTTGGAACCGTTTCCGTTTATCGTTGAATCGGTTGCGACTGCCATACCAAAAGCCTCTACACTCATTTCGGCGGTCTTACCGTTAGAATAAGTGACTTTGATTACGCCATCCTCATACTTATATCCCGTAACGTATTCCAGTTCGGTGAGGTCAACTTCTATCTTAGCGTCTATGGTCTCACCGTTACAGTTCTTAAGGCCATTCTTGAAACGAGTGAAAGTGAGTTTCTTGGTCTCCTCGTCAAGATATATCTTCTCTATGTCTTCACCCTTGAGATTGAGGAAATTGTTATCCACTTCCTTGCCCGTGAGAGCACAATTTTTCGTAACATCTCCTGCGTATGGTGATTTTGCTTGATATAAAATAAGTTTAGCCATAGTATTTTTTGTTATTTCTTTATAAATAGTCGTGGGTATCTAAAAATCAGCCCATAAATATGTTTTTAAGTCTGGTTATATCCGTGTAATTCATTGAACATTGCCAGAATTTGAAAAGCCTGATATCACCAAGGAATGTACCACCGAAATGTTTTTCAATCGGCAGTTCATATAACGTGTGCGACATATAGTCCAGGTTCACAGTATCAGCAAGCCCCTGGGTACCGCCACCAAGTGAAATATTATAAGGCACACTTTCCTGTTTATCATATACTTCCTGTAACTCCCTGAACATGAACTCCGGTATTTCCCTGCTGATGAACTTGAGGTAGCCGTTCACGTAAATCTTAATCCTCATCTTTCTTTTCCCGTCTTTCCTCATACACTCGTCAAGACCGTTCCCAAGGATGATGAACCTCACGTGTATGTCGTTCCACTCGTCAGCCTTTACAATTCCAGGAGCGGTGGTTTCCTCTATCACGTGTATCCTCTCAGACATAAAGATTCCCTCAAATGATGAATAATCGTACTCCGGGCATCCTGAACCAAGGTCTTTCACCGCGTATTTGTAGGTGATGCTTCCATCGTCGTTGTATTTCAGTGCGAAGATATTGCGGTCATAATCAGCCTCGTTGTCATAAGGTTCCTTCAAGGTTTCGAGGTATTTCCAAATCGTATCAACCGTGTATCCTGTGCATGTATCGTTGAACAGCAGGTAATAGTTCGGTATCCTCGTGTTTTTCTTCGTCGTGAACACAAACGTCTTGTTTTCAGCACCTTCCTTCTCCCATTTGCTCACCGTATATCCTGAACAGGTGTTGTTGAAAAGGAGGTATTTGTTGTTGCTCTTTATTTCGTAATAATTGTCAGTGTTCTCGTAGATGCTGTGGCCGTTCATTGTCTGTATATCCCCAACCTCATTCAAATCCAATTCCTTCACGGTATATCCCTCAGCCACCCACGGGTCATTCTCACCTTCAGCACATGGGTCGAAATTGATGTAATTGCTGTCCATACTGTTTTCATCCGTAGAACATCCAGGGAGAACCGTACCCTCTTCCTTTTCATAACCATCAACTATATAGCCGTCAGTCCAGGAATCGGGAACTTCACATTTATCCTCATACACTGATGTCTCCTCAATGAACTGGTACTCTTCAGAACATCCGTCAACAACTGTCTCATCCGGGTTGTCAAGAATGTCGTAGCCACCATCCTCGTTATACCTCTCCACATGATATTTTTTCTTCGTCTCCTCGTCTGCATCCATTTCCCAGAACTTGTTTTCAGCCCTCATCCCAAGGAAAAAGAAAATGCCCTTGTTCTGCGGGTGCTCCTCGTTCAACGTGTGTTCAATCACCTCATAGTCACTTCTCGGCCTGATAACGAAACTCATATTCCATTCTTCATCAACAACATCCGGAAGTGTTTGATAATCATATCCATACGTTTTGAAGAACCCCTGGAGGAACCCGCCTTTACATTCAAAATACTTGTTCGAATCATCTTGGGTAACCCTTATTGGGTATATATGTTCTCCGGTATTGCATTTCGAGACACTTAAACTCAGCCTCGTATCCCCGCAAGTACTATAAAAACTTCCTGTATAGTAATTGAAATACTGAATGTTGCTGATTTCATATTTGTTGTAGAAAACAAGGCCGTTATCAACCCCGGTGAATCCTATGTTGTAAAGGGTGACACCACTATGCTCGTCATCCCCGGAGTTTACAGCAGAACCCCAGGATACGGAAGAAAACACCTTACCCTTGTCGAAATACTCAATACAAGCATCCTCCTCAGCACTGACAAACGCTGCAAGGCATGAACTGTCATCATAGTCATACCCCGCACCATAAGCCTCATCTTTTGAAAGCATTAAATCCCAGTACTCATCTTTCCTGATTTTGAAGTCGAGTTTTCTGGTGTTGTTTATCTTGATATTAGCCATTAAAACGCTATTTTTCCTACTATAAATATATTTATAAGAGGCGAATTATATCATTATGAGTAGAAAAGTTTACATAACGGAAGAGCAGTTGAATGAGATTCTTAACGGAAGTTATCTTGATGATTCGGCTTCCGATGGAAATATCAAGGACGCTGGAAATGAAATCACCACGAATCCGTTGAAAGGTGGCGAACCAGTCACATCCGATGAATACGCCAAAGAACGTGGCAAGAGGGATGTGCTTATGGGCCGTTACAGGGATAGTGGCGGTGTTATTCCTGCTGCCGGTGCACTGACGATGGAAAATAAAAAAAAACTTCAGGAAGTAGCGGACGGGGTTAAAAACAAAAACTACAAGGTAAGCGGTCCGCTCAGGGATACGATGCTCAGGAACTATAAATCAACAAATGGAAGGACAATAGGCACGAAGAGACTGGAAAGACTTTTGAGTGGCCAGGGAGCGTCGGAAAACTATCTTTCTAATCTGTTGAGCGACATAAAAAGCGGAAAAGTGTCCCAGGATGAGATTCAACTTCTCGGTGGAAAGGATTTCATTGACTGGATGGACAGAAATATAAAGAACAGACAGTCAATGGATGCCGGTATGAAAAAGACACAGCACGATATGGGTATGTCCAACGTATATCAGAAGGAAGGTGGTACCAGAAACAACGGAGGAACCGCACACACACCTAAAGACGGAGGAAACATAACATATTTTGGCGGTTAGACTATTTACTATTAAGAATAAAAGATTAAAATAATATTAGATATGGGAATGCAAGCACCTCTTGAAATAAAAGGTTTTGAGAAAAGAGACGAACTCCTTGTAAGAAACGATTACACGAAGAACGACGAGTACAACGAGACTCATAAAGATGCGATTAGCGACGGTGACCCCCAAGGTAAGGGAACCGGTCATGGCGGACACACTCACGTTATTCCTAACCATGAACTCGCAATGAACACCCCTGACCACGTTTGGTATTCCAATTACAATTATTCACAGTTGGATACGGAAAACGGTGGTGGCCAGTATGATATCGAAGGCCGTAATGGAATTGGTGGTAGAAACTGGATAAAAAACATCAGCAAATTCACCGAGGAACATCAGTATGGGCTCGATTACGTTGATACTTCCCTTAATGTTGCAGAAGGACAGTACGTTGCAGGAATTAAATAATGTCAGTATTCAGCGAAATAGTCAGTGAAATCCTGTGTGAGAACGTGGACGTGAAATCCATTAACGACTCTATTGACAAAACATATGGAGTCGTTATAAATTATCGTGGCGAAACTGGAACCCATACCGGGAAAAGATTGATACAACCGGTCGCATATGGAACCACGAAGGCAGGATTTCCCGCTATAAGGGCTTTCCAACCAAACGGAGACACTTCATCAAGGATTCCTTCATGGAAGTTATTCCGTATCGACAGGATTGAAAGTTGGGAACCGCACCCGGAAGACGTATTTGACGAACCACCAGGATTCAACCAGCAACTTGGAAAATTCAACCCGAACGGAGACGATTCGATGGCACAGGTGTTCAAAGTGGCAAGTTTCGGCACAAACCAACCCGTAGGTGGAGATGTAGATAACGTCAAGGGCCCGGTTATGAAAAAAGATGTCGAAACCGGTAACCAAGATGTGCCTGGGAATACGGTTAAACAGCCGGGCACACAGAGGCCGGTACAGCGTCAATATACACAAGGTCCGGTCACAAAGCAGGATGTGCAGGCGGTAAATAACGAACTCCCGAAAGAAAATCCGGCTATTGATAGGCTTAAGGACAAACTTTCCGATGAGGATTACGTATCCCAGGCCATCAAGGACGCTGACTATGAAGATAATAATGAAGAAGATATAGAGAACAATGGATAAAAATATAGTTGCAAAAGGGTTGATGAACGCCAAGAGACTGATGAACGACCCCAATTTCAATGCGAAGGTAAACGGCTATGTGAACGAAGGCGCTGGTGCTGACGGTTATATGCCAAGTTCACCCAGAAGGCAGCCACAGACCGTAGAAGAGGCTTATGACCCGCTTGATTACACACAGATGGCCGGTGCTGGTATAAACACGAAACTCCCGAAGAACATTCTGGAGTCAATGATAAACAATCCAATCAATGTAACGCCCGCAAGTGCTGGATTCGGTTCTGTGCTCGAAGGTATAGACACCAATGAACTTGAGAGACAGACACCAGTTCCAAGACAGAGGAGGATGCTCAATGAAAGTGTCCCACAGCAACAGCCGGTTATGCAGCCAGCGGGAATTGATTCCAACTACCTTAAGTTCCTCGTAAAGGAGGCTGTGAAGGAATGTATGGACGAGATGAAAAAGGAAATTCTCAACGAGACCACCGTACGCGGATTCAAGGTCGGTAACGGAAACAAACTTATGCTCATCGACAACAAAGGAAATCTTTATGAGGGTGAGATGAAGTTGAAGAAAAAGGCACAGCAGTAAAAAACGATATTATACATTTTATCCGGGGGATTTTATTATTCTCCGGATTTTTTTGTATATTTGCGGAGAAAACCATTAAAAACAATAAAAATGGATAATAAAGGATATTATAAGACACTTGGTGTTCCGGAGAATGCTAGTGAGGAAGAACTGAAAAAGGCTTACCGTAAATTGGCATTGAAGTACCATCCGGACAGGTGGGTAAACGGGACAGATAAAGAGAAGAAAAACGCTGAGGATAATTTCAAGAAAATAAACGAGGCATATGGTGTTTTATCTGACAAAGAGAAACGCCAGGCTTATGATATGGGTATCGACGGAGGATTCCAACAAGACCAGCAAGGATTTGACCCAAGTGAGTTTTTCAAGAAGCATTTCGGCGGTAAAAATCCATTCGCTGATTTCTTCGGAGGCCACGACCCTGATATGGATTTCCAGTTTGGCAACGGTTTCGACAACGTTAAAAGGGGGGATGATGTAACGGCACAACTAAACCTTACAATGGAAGAGGCTAACAGTGGTGTAAGGAAACAAATCATATACAACATCCATAGACAATGCGATGAATGCCACGGAACCGGACTTGGGAAGGATGGTAAAATAGGCAAATGCCACTATTGTAATGGAACAGGTACATTAAAGACAACACAGAGAATGGGATTCGCCACGATTGTCCAGCAAGGCCCTTGTCCACATTGCCATGGAACCGGAGAGGAAGTCATAAACCCGTGCCAGAAATGTGGAGGAACCGGATTGTCCAGTGAAATGGAAAGTGCATCCATATGGCTTGACATCCCCGTAGGAATTGCACCTGGCGAAACACTGATTGTACGTGGAATGGGCGACAGATGTGGCGGTGACGGGCAGCGTGGGGACCTCAATATCAGAATCAACATCATAATGCCGGAAGGATATTCGTTCATTGACAATATGGGTGGTGTTGAATACCTTATGGATGTCCCGTTCTATGACGCGATTCTAGGCTGTGAAAGAGAAGTTACATTCCCAAGCGGTGAGAAGAGGAAAATCAAGATAGGGAAGAACACGGAACAGGGAAAGACCTTCACCTACCCGAACCAGGGAATGAAGTTGAAAAACGGGAAATCTAGGTCTTCCTTTGAAGTGGTTGTCAATTATACCACGCCGAAGACCATAACGAAAGAAATGGAAAACATATTAAAACAATTTAAAAACGTTACTGAAAATGGCAATTAAGAAACTTACACTTACCGAAGACCACATCAAACTCATCAGGGCGTTGAATCCGGTGAAGTTTGAATTTGAAGACGCTGACGACCGTTCCCATTTCGGAATTGGTTATGATTCTTACTCACTCTGGGGCGGTAGTTTCCTTTTTGAAGACCTTGCACTTATACTCGGTTTTTATGAGGAATCACTCGAAGGGACGGAAAATGACTACACGGGAAGACGATATTCAAAGGAACGTGAGGACTATATGCTGGAACTCTATTCCTTCTTCGAGGACAACATGCTGTACATCGAATCGCTCGTGCATCAGTTCTGTGACAAGGGAGGACTTACCCCAGGAACTTATAAGTGTATTGATTATCAACTAAATTGGGAGAAAATAGATTAATATGGGAAAACTTTGTATTCTGACCGGTGAAGAGACGTGCCCGGTATTCAAGAAAATGTGTCTCAACTGCGAGTTCTCATCTACAGAAGACGGAGAGACTTATGTATGTAACAACGAGGAAAACAAGGCTGCCGCCATCGAGAAAATCAAGGCCGCACTACCTGAAACGTATAACCTCGTAAACCTGGAACTGGCACCGCGCCCGCTCAAGGCACCTACCAAGAAATGTGGGCATTGGACCCTCGGCAAGAAGGCTGTGTGGGCGGCTGTACAGGAAATTTTCAAAAACGAGAGTGGCCAAGCAGAATAAAAAAAGGAATCCACATTGCAGTGCCTATTTCTGACGAGTGCTACGAACAATCAAGGACTGGCCTATCAAGTGAGCGCTCTACATAACCTCAGACCCGCATTGTGGATTTCAGTCCAATAAAAAACCCCGAGAGTAACATCCCGGGGATTTTTATTACTGTTCAATAGTGTCAATTAAACTATCAACATATGCAACGTCATCAGTTGTTAAATAAGAGCCTTCTCCTTTACTATAATGGTCCCAAGCCTCGTGCAACAATGAAATCGCTTGGTCAGTTGAAAGTGTTCGATGCCACCCATTCCACTCTTTGATAACAGTTTTAACACTTTCTTTAATTATGGATTGTAGTTGTTTCTCTGTGAGTTTCATAATTAGTCGTAAAGTTTCTCTATTCTATTGATGATGTTGAAGAAACGGTCACGCTCTTCAGAGATAACATCTTTTTCAGTTTCTTTTGATTCGGCTACTGCTAACTGTGGTTGTCCGTTTACAACGCTCTGTTGCTGAGCCATTTGGTTTCCTCCGAATTTGTTACCTTGCTTTGACTGCTGTGGTTTTGCTTCAGGGTGGTCCGCAATGAACTCTTTATATGCTTTGTTTGCAGCAGCTGCTTTCTGATAAAGGTCCCAAGCTTGCTTCTTAACTTTATTCTGTTGGTCAATCTGTTGCCCTGCTTGATACTCTTGTTTTACGGTATTATATGCATTACCAACGGCCTTTCCTACCTTTTGAGCCGCATTTCCAACAGCTTGTCCGGCTTTTCCCGCCAATCTACGGATTCCGCCAAAAAGTTCATCCTCATTGCTTTCATCCTTATTTCCTTCATCCTTTCCTTCTTCATCTGCTTCCTCGCTGAGATTATCAGATGATTCAACCTTTCCACTATTCTTCTGGCTGGTAGCAACAACACCATTACCGCACTCATTACCACCGTCAGCGAATGCAATACCTTCTTTCTTGTGGTCTTCAGCACCGAATGAACCGTCCTCCCAATCATTGGTATCTGTAAGTGATTCGTTTACTGCCTGGGTGAAAGGGCTATCATCACCAACTTCACCTACGCCAGTCTCGAATCCAGGCTCCCACTCGTGACTGTCACCAGGAATAGTGCCTTCGTTTACCTTATCACATTCGCAAGGGCATTTACCGCATTTAGGGCAGCAATCCTCGCAATCTTTTCCTTCATTTACATCACCGGAAACCTTCTTGTCAAAAGGAGCGTCATCACCAACAGGGCCTACACCGGTATTAAATTTGGGTTCCCATTCATGTGCGTGTGCCTCAATGGACTCACGAAGTGCCCTACGAATAGCGGCATCCATATCAAAATTCTTTCTCATAATCAAAAACTAGTTTATAATAAATATGCGTTATTTCTGTAAAAATAGTTAGTCAGAAACCTGAATTTCCCAATTACCAGGTACACAACCGCTATTTATCCAAGCAATTCGTGCTTCCTCACTGTCAACCAAAAACGTACCTCCTAATGTACGAGCCAAAAAATCATAACAATTATTGCGAGTGACCCCGGCATTTGCGGCACATCTTATCGACGATAAAGAACTACACGAATCGAACATTAAAGTATATGCGCCGTCCGCCACGGTTGTCGCCGGAAGATATGGACCTACCTCCAAACTTGGACAGTTAAGAAACATACTATCATAACAATAATCTACTAGTTGTGCTGCTGGCAATATTTCAGGTGCGTTTACCAAACCTTTGCAGTTAGCAAATACACTATAATAACAATTTGACGCTAATGTTGTTGCAGGAAATTCTGGTGCTGTTTTCAATGACCAACAATTATCAAATAAATGTGAATAACACTCATCAGCCATAACCATAGCCGGAAGTTTTGGCGGTTTTACTAAATTTTTTGCTTCCATAAACAACATACTATAGCAATTTTCAGTTAAACCGGTAGCCGGTAAAGAGAGATTTTCAGCATCAACAAGTCCCATGCATGAGAAAAACAAAAAACTAAATGCGTGTGCAACAGGTATATCTAATTGTCCTACAAAGTTATCCCAAAACATAAGGGACATGATATTTCCACTAATTTTAAACTTAAGGTTATCATCACTCGTGAAAGTTCCAATGCCTCTTTCGCCCTGCATATCTGCATTGTTCCCCTTAAAGATAATTTTAGTTTTGGCATCGTCTATATGTATCGGGTCAACAAACTCAGTCCAAGTGTCACCATTATCCAATGAATAAAAAATTGTTCCATCTTTTCTTTCGAAACTGAGTTCTCCCGGTTCTGTTGCTTCAATTGTAAAATAATATTTGGAATAATTAGGACAACCAAAGTAACCACAGTCCAGTCCACGGATGTCCTCTGGAACCATAGTATATCTAAGGTTCCCAATTCCGACAAAGCCGAACGTAGCACCTGACTCTTCACGGACGAAGAACACGTATTGTTTGCGTTCCTCTTCGGTAAGTCCCTCATATTCTTCAAATGTAACCTGTTTGATACCCTTCAAAAGCCTCGTCCTGTCACCGGTATCCACGTCTTCTGGTTTAGGGACGTTTGGCGTATCCTGCGGGTCAGTGGCACGTAATGAAATTCCGTTGTTCTTCAATATAGATGAAAGCAATGATTCAACCTGGTCCATTGTCATTCCCGTCTCGTTTATTCCTTCTTTCATAAAATCAATTTTTTAATATAAATAGTTTTTTTCTACACATTTCTTTTTCAATTCATTTCTTTTTTGTATATTTGCAGCACGGCATAAAACTTGATAGTAGTTTGCTGAGAGAACAGGAAAGAAAAGCGCCACCTCTAATGGCCTTTCGTGGATTTTCAGTATCTTTGCAAGGAATAAAGACAAAATTTTACATATTATATGAGTAAAGCATTAACATTAAGTAAAAAGATTTATTCAAATTGGGATAATGCCAACTTATTGTCCTATTTGAATGACATCAGGAAATTCGACGTACTTGAACCTGATGAAGAGGTAGCGACATTTGAAATCATCAAAAACGGAACGGAAGAGGAATCCATTGCCGCAAAACAGAAAATCATGATGAGTAACCAGCGATTTGTTTATTCTGTCGCCAAGGAATATGCGAAGGGTAATGACATCATGGACATCATCAACGAAGGAAACAGGGGTATGAACGATGCGATTGACCGTTTTGACATCACCAGGGGTATGAGATTCATCACCTATGCTGTGTGGTATATCAGAAGGGCTATCGTCGCCCATATCACAAACGATGGTACTGCCGTCCGCTCATCAAACAAACAAAAACTTATGGGCATCCTTCCACGGATAAGGGAAAAGTTCTTCCAGGAAAACGAACGTGAGGCAACGCCGGAAGAAATCATTGAAATCCTTGACAAAGAATACAACATCAAAATCAAGGAAAATGAGGATGTCTACGATTTGTCAATGTCCTCAATATCAGACACGATGGTCGGTGAATCAGATACACCAAGCCCATCACAGGTTGAGTTCGATGTCCATACCGCATCAAGGAATGGATATGAAGAACAGGAAGAGGCTGAATATAACGAATATATTGTCTCAAAATTACTTTCCGTATGCACAGAAAAGGAACAGACCATCATAAAAATGCTATACGGAATCGGTTATGACGGTCCTATTTCTCCGGAAGATGTCGCCGAGAAGTTCAATATGACGAAAACAAGAGTAATGCAGATAAAGAAGAACTTGATTAAAAAGATGCAAAAAGCGTCCCTTCAGTTCAAGTTGGTATAAAAAAAACGCTCCTCAACAAGGGGCGTTTTTCATTTTTCATTAAAGGATGTCACTCAACCAGTTATATAGTTTATTGATTTGTGAATCATCCCAAACGTGTGCTGTGTCATCAGGATTCAGATACTTCGAGAATTCGCTTCTGTATGTATCCCACTCACCCTGGTCTTTCGGATGATAAAGCAATTCAATTGCTCCGCGACGTTTGACATCACTTTTGCCATTTTCATTGGAGAACATATCAAGAACGACATTTCTCTTTCTCTGCATGTCGTTGTTGTCAGTTTTCCCATCACCGTCACGGTCAGCGGAATCTCTTTCCTGTTTCTTCTCATCGAAACCACCGAAAGCACTCTCATCGAACCCACCCATTTCGTTGAATTCGAGAATACGTTTCACACTTTCGGATATCATCCTCTTTATTTCGCCTTCTGTGATTCTGATAGTCATATTTCAAAAATTAGCCTACTAAATTTTGATTTTCAAGTCTTTCAAATGGTATTTCTTGGACAACCGGGCCACCACCTTGAGGAAGAACCACGTTGTTGAAATAAACAAGGTCAGTGTCAGGAGCATATGCAACACCTGGCTTTGGGTCCATAAGTTTGTCGTTGTTAAGCGTCAAATTAGCAGACTGGTCTTTAACAAATCTCTTAGTCATAATATTCTTCGTTTTTGTCATTATTTAATCCGGAGATGAACCCGTCAGTCCATTTCTCCTTATCTTCTTTCTTGCGTTGCGCGGTTGTATAGTTATAACGCCTTTTGAATGTCGTAAAATCAACACCTTCGGCCTGTTCTTCAAGTTTCTGAAGTTTCTCTACCATTTTCTTGGCTTTCGGGTCCTCACAGCGGTTGAATATACCGATTAAAGATTTGAACAACTTCTTCGCCTCTTTCTTGTCACCATCGGCATACTCGTCACGGGTCTTAATCCTTTCGTTAAGGACAGACCTCACGCTTTCACTTATGAGTATATCCAATTTATCCATTATTTCTGCGTACTCCTATACATATATTTCTGTGCCGATGCTATGATGTCGTCAAGGATATTACAAAGACCGGCTTCAATATCTTTACTAAGTTTCTTCTTCATAGTTACTGTTTCGCCAACAAGTTCCTTAAGCATTGGTTTAAGTTCCTCTGCATTAGGAAGATACGGCTTAAGGTCTCCAACTTTCACTTTTTCCCCATAGAGGCCCATAGCAGATTCGGTAAGTTCGTCCTCACATTCGCGGACCATATCCATAATCTCATCACAAAGAAGGTGTTCTGAATTGGAATCAGTGCTCCAGTGAATCTCCTTCAATCTGATAAGATACCCGTGCAGGGAACAGATGTAATCCATCAAGTCTTTTCTCATAACTGTAAAACACTATTTTAATAATAAATATCGTTCTAAAACAAAAACGGTTGATATTTATAGGGAGACAAGAAACGAATTATGAAACTTATTATTAATGAGAAACAAGAACAGTTTTTAATTGGTATGATGCTCAATGAGGAGAAGGTATATCCCGTTGAGCCGGAAAAGGTTCTTGTCGTTAAAAAATACCTCGACAAGAATTTCATCAGGGGCAACTATTCCAATATCAATGCCAATGGTGATATAGAAAACGCACCAATCGCCGGTATGAAAAACCAGATGACCGGGAAGGTGGAGATAAACATGTACAAGAGTCAGGTGTTCGACAAGGTTGAGGCTGAATTCAAGGACATCTATGAAGACAAGGTTAGAAGGACGAAATTCCTGAAGACCGTGCTCGATTATTGGTTCAAGGATAAGATTTCAACAAACGGATTACTTCAAGGAACGAACAAGTATTAATATGATTAGCATTGAGAGACAGATAGACAGGGAAGTAAAGAACGTGAACACAAAACCCACCGACGCACAGAAAGAAGCTGGGAATTACAAAAAGGCTCACGTGACTGTCAATGGGTTTAAGATTACAATTGAAAATCCGAAGGGCAGCAGGAGATACTACAATGGTGACAAGTACAATGTGATGAAGAACCATTATGGATATTTCAACGGTTCTGTGGGATATGACGGGGACCAGGTTGATGTATTCCTCGGTGATGACCTTGATTCTGACAAGATTTTCGTTGTTGACCAGAAGAAACCGAGTGGTGGGTTTGATGAGAGCAAGGTAATGATGGGATTCAAGACCGAGAAGGAAGCCAAAGACGCATATATGTCCAATTACGACAAGAACTGGAAGGGATTTATGGCCATCACGGAAGTCAGTGTCGAGGATTTCAAGAAATGGTTACACGCCAGGAAAAAACAAAGAAAAGCGTTCAGTGAATATAAAAAACTATATGAAATGAAGAACATTATAAAACTAACCGAATCCGATATAAAAAAGGTAATAGAGAATTCCGTTAAGAAAGCGTTGAAGGAAAGTTACGAGGACGGACCAACCAACGACCCAGAAAGCTTTGACGAGATTGTTTACTACAAGGCCAGGGATATAATGAGGAACTACGGATATGACAGCACCGAGGGGTTTGTGAGGGACAAGAAGGTTGATGCCCTTGAGTATGTTATGGACACCTATATGGATTACTATGCCAATGATGAGAAAATCAGGGAGATGGATGCTGATGATGTAGCCAAACTCATGGCAAGGGAAGCGATGAAAATCATAGACCTGGAATATTATGAGGATGCAGTTGCGCCTCTTATGGAAGGAAAGAAAGTGGTGAAAATGAATGAGAGCCAGGTCAGGAATATCATCAAGAACTGTGTGAAAAGGGTTTTGAAGGAAAATTACGAGCCCACACAGGCAGATTGGGATGATTTCGGTGAATGGGCTTCCTCAGATGAACCAGATTTGTGGCAGGACGAGATGGGTGCGGAACACGATAAAGCCCAACCAGACGATGGAATCCTGATTGACGCTGATGATGAAGGAGAAGGTTTTTCAAAAGATTATATGGCAGGCCAGGAATATGGAAAGAACCTATTGGCGAAGGGTAAGAACGTAGATTCCATAAAGGCAGAACTCACAAGACTGGAAGACGAAGGAACGATTTCAGCATACGAACTTGGAATATTGGATACAATTGCGGAAGATGATATTTAAACTTACAGAAAACGACTTGAAATCCATTATCAGGGATGCGGCAATGTTGGTCCTCGAAGGCAATTACCACAATTTTTACGCCGAGGAAAACATATGCTACAGCCCTTATCGTGTATCCATCGCATTTACAGACCACTCCATTGAAAGGGAAGACCAGCGTTACATATCCGAGGAAGATGTCATTGATGATGCGAAACAGGTAATAAACGCAATCATCGAAGACTGGTCGGCTGGTAACATAGACAGGAAAACCGCAGTGAGGGTCATAAACAAAGAAACTTGCAGGGTTACCGTTCTAGGGTTTGAAGGCGGCAGGAGGCTGAATAAAGCCATAGTCGTCACCTGCTATATCTGGGATGGAAGACTTAACATCGACTACGGCCCGAGATATTATATAGGTGAAGAAAGCCCTATGTACATGGAGGCCAAGAAATGGAACGAAGAAAACCAGGACAAGGTGGAAGGGTATAAAGACTGGAAGTTCGGTAATGACGTAAGGAGACAGATGAGGAAAGCCGACAACGAATATTATTACAGGAACAACACTGAAATGCCACCGGAGAAGAAGATGGAACTTATCAACAGGACTTACGATAACCAGGCAAGACTTGACAAGAAAGCCATCCACGACGCTATGGACCCGGATGATTTCAAGGCCGTCCAGGATTATTATAAGAAGGTGGATAATCAGCCGATGTCGTCCAAGGGTTCGGCAAATAGAGATTTAAGAGCGATGGACCTGTGGAAAAGAAGAAAAGAAAATGAGGAACAATAAAATTCCTCATTTTTTTTTTGTATATAAGCGCCAAGGATTTCATTATTTGAAATAGTTTGCGTATATTTGTAAAAAAGAAACAAATGGACAAGAAAAAATTCAACACCTTCTTCGAGCGTAATAACAAGGAAAACGTTGAACGCGGAATTGCTTACGGCAATGAATTCGACGACCCTAATGTAAATATTGTGATATCAGTACTTACAGAGGGCCATGAATATGGTTACGAACGGGATGCTGATTTCACATACAGCAAAGTAGATGATTTTCTGTCGAAAGCGAAAGAAGATATCCTGGACCGTTATAACCTTGATGAAATAGAGGGAATTGATTTGTACCTTGATTACTGGGATAACGACCCTGAAGACATTTCTTCCATTGAATTAGATAGCATTAAATGATTATTTTCCACCGGAAGAATAACAATTCACAAGACATTTAATCTGGTTCTCATTGTGCCCAGGAATCTTGTCAAGCAATGCATCAATTGACAATTTAAGTGTTGCACCTGAATTCATATCCTCATCAAAAATAAGGAAGTTAGAGTTTGCAAGACTGTTGAACAATTCTCCATTCTGGTTCAAGTTCTTCCCGGCCACAACATAGACGTTTGACAGGAATTTTCTTTCTCTTTTGTCGAAGTCTGTAATCTTGAATTTCTTGCTGGCCACATTTAATTTTATTCCACCCTCGCTCATCAGCATTTCTTCATATTTGAGAATCAGATTATGCATTTCAGAAAGTGCAGATTGATATCCGGCCATGATTGCTCTTGAATGCACAATATCATTTATGGCTTTTTCAACCTTCGGGTCTTTGATTGTTTTTCCTCCGAACTCAGGGTTTGCCAACTTGAAACAAATTTGTTTATATAGATAATCAGTGGTTTTAGCCTCCATATTTCTGATTAAGGCGTTCGCTGACATCTGGCATACAACTGTACGGATTGCTGATAAGTCATAGTTCACGCCTCTTCCTTTCCTGACCATGGAAAATGCATCTGCGTATGTGTTCACTAATTTGGCAATAGGAGATGCGATGATGAGTGAAATTTCGGACGTTATTTTCTGTTTGACCTTATTTTTGAACAGCATGATGTTGCTCTCCGTCATACCGGCATTTCTCATCCCGTTTTCATCACATTTTACATCGACAACATTCCTCTCGAAGAAATCCTTGATATATGGTACTCCGAGTTTCCTTGACAAGTTGGTACAATAATATGTGTTGTATTTTGAACTTGATGGCGGTGCGATGATAACATCTGGGTGGTAACCTATTTCATTAAGGACCCTTGCTGCATAGATGATTGACTTGTCCATAAATTGCGTGAAAGATGTGTAATCATCACTTCCATACCCATATTGCTTCTTATAATGCTCCGTATCTGGTGACATAAGGTCATTCGTCAGGGAGAAATTGTTCTGTACATCCGGGGTAATACCATTATCATATGTTGCAGGGATTCTCTTAAGTGCCGCCTGTCCCTTTCCGATGAGTTTGTCTTCCCTGCTTCTCTGGTCTTTGCTGATTCCAAGCAATTTATCCGTGAGACCGTTTTGCCTGAATTCACCGTGTTTTCCAACGTCACTGAAATTGAAGTCGTTCATACGGTATAGTGATATGAATTCTACGTTCGTGTCCGGAACGAGACCTGTATCATACCTTAAGCCCTTTTCTTCCTCCCCAAGTGAACTGAACCTGTCCATTTTCCTAGTGTTGATGCCCATGTCCACTTTGTTTTTCTCGTACATCTTCTTGGCCCAGTTGAGCATGCTTTCCTGTGGTGTCATTTCCTCATCGCCATCCGCCTGCCCAGAATTGAAGGCTTCGAATCTCTTTATGAACGCAGTCTTGCTTTGTCCGTTCGGCATTGCATCCAGCATTTTCGGGTCAAGACTGGTTGCACCTTTTTCGAGAAGCCCGATTATTTTAAGATACAACTGCTGGGCAATTTCCATCTCACTGACTTTCTGGTTGATTGATTTACTCCTTTTTCCAAGTGTACCATCGCCGTTGAGGACATCACGCTTCCTTCCCCAAATCCTGGTGTCAACTTCTGTGTTGTCCTTGTCTGTCTGGAGACTATTTATCGTTGCATCAATTGACCCGTTCCCATTGTTCTTATAAACAATACCCTCGTTCAGCAGCCTGTAAACAGCCGCCTTAATCATTCCATGAAGTTCGTTTTCTGTCAATATAATCTTTCCCATACAATGCTATCATTCTTAAATAAATAGTTTCTGGCTGCGTTTTCTATTAAATGTGATAATAGTTTCGCTATATGAAAAGTTTTTGTATATTTGCAATATGATTGATTGGGAAGAAATTAGAATAAATGCGGCAATCAGTGCGATGCAGGGAGTTCTTGAAAGTGGGAAACTCGGCATGGTACTCGAAGTGGCACCTGATGTTGTAGCCAGGCAGTCTGTTAAATTGGCAGACGCTCTGGTGGAGGAACTGAAGAAAAGCGCCAAAGATACTGATAATTGAAAATTTATTTGTATATTTGCATCAAGAATATGTCATAAATGGACTGTTTGTGATATTTATGGTAAAACAACAGTTCCGCCAGACGGTTGTTTTTAGTATGGATGTTTAATGGGAGAAATCCCGATTTACGGGCACCTATCTTAACTGGCGGGTTTTGATGGGTGCCTTTTTTATTAGAAAATAATAAACATTATGGATTACATTGATAAAATTATTTGCGGTGATTCCGCACAAGTACTAAAAGAGATTCCAGACAATTCAATTGACCTAGTTGTAACATCCCCGCCCTATGATGATATAAGGGATTACAACGGCTTTGTGCTTGATTTACATGCGATAGGGGAAGAGATTTACAGAGTCCTAAAACCTGGTGGCATATGTGCTATGGTGATACAGGACTCAACAAAGAACTTCGGGAAGACCCTGACATCGTTCAAGACCATCATCGACTGGTGCGATAATATTGGCTTCAAGTTGTTCGAGTGTTGTATATACCATAAACAAGGCGCTGAGGGTGCCTGGTGGAACAAGAGGTTCAGGGTTGACCATGAATATATGCCGATTTTTCTTAAAGGGGAACGTCCGCAGTATTTTAACAAAGAGCCACTTAAAATACCGTCAAAACACGGTGGAAAAGTAATGACCGGTTGTGCGACGAGAAAAACGGACGGGACGACAGAAAAATCAAAAACCATTAAAATAAACCCGATGAAATGTCGTGGAACGGTTTGGGACTACATAAACGGTGGAGACAAAAATCCATTAAAACGCAAGCACCCGGCAGTATTTCCAGATAAGATACCGTACGACTTCATTATATGCTTCTGTCCTGAGGGTGGCATAGTTCTGGACCCGTTTGTCGGCTGTGGCTCAACGGCGGTAATGGCGAAGAAACTGGGTAGGAAATACGTTGGTATAGACATATCTCAGGAGTATTGCGATTTAGCGGAAGAGAGGCTAAAAACTGATTGTTAAAATCATCGTACTTTTTTATAAAAATTTTTTATAATGAACAAAAATAATTTATTTGGCAAAATTTTCAAGAAAAAAAATCTTAAAAAGATTAATTGTTGTGTTGGCGGCGAATGGTTTGATTATGATGCAGCTATTGTAAAATTCCCGTGGATAATCCAAAAAAACATGTTATTCGTTGTCAGTCCAGATGCTGATGGGTTCTATTGTGCAATGCTCTTAACGCATTTTAATCAGTGGAAATGTGTTGGATTTTACAATGACAGAGTACTTTTACTGAAAGATGGTGTTGATGAAGACGATGTTGTGTATATTGACGTTGAAATGTTTGATGCTTCAAAGAAATCAATGGGCAACCATTCATTACTTCCTAAAACTATAAAGAATTTCAAGGAGCACATTGATGAATCATTCTCACAATGCTTCAACCCAAACCTAATAAAGGGAGTAACTCATGGTAATTATAGTAAAAAATTTCCGTATGGGACCGCACATATTTTACTTTCCGTTCTTTCATGGAACTCAAATGGTGAGATGTCAGAATTCCTCAATACGCCGCAGAAGGCAGTGACATTTGCATACGCAGATGGAATGCTAAAAACTGGCTTAAAGTATCCGGAAAATTCACTCGAGTGGTTCAAATATCTTAGATTTACGGATGAATGGAATCCATTGAGAAAACTTTATGAACTGTCATATATGGACCTTATTGAGGGCAGTGTACAGTTACACAATACCATACATGAGTATGATACTAATAAACAGAGGGGTGACAAACTGTCCGTTACAAGTAAAGGAAAGATTCATGCTTGCTATCAAAAAGAAAATGGACTATATGCTATCAAGGAGGATAATAAGGGCGGTATAATTGCATATCTAAAAAAAATCTATGGAATTTTTGACTTAGAATACTGCGAAGACCAGTGGGACTGCTGGGATAACCTTTCTATGATAGAATACGAAAAGAAAGAAACTGGCACGTCAAACAAAAATTTCCAGGAAATGTTCTTAGAAAATCCAATATCTTATGCAGCGACATCAACAGCAACACTTTCTTATACTGTGAGAAGAAATTAAAAAATTCCCAGGATTGTAATAACTTTCCTGGGATTTTTTGTATATTTGCAAAAGAATTATAAGATGATATACTTGTTGGGCTGAACAATGGGTAAATCTATGTGCTTTTTGAATGGAAATAATACAAATCCTTTCACGATGCCATTTAGAAAGCCGTTAGTAATAATAAATCAAGTAGTGGGAGGTGAATTTTATGAAAAGTATAAAAATTAACGATTCATTCATTGTTAACGCCCTTAGGAATTGTGGCTATAACAATTATTCGGCTATTGCCGACATCATTGACAATTCCCTCGAACCCGAAGTAAACAGTACTTATGTTAAAGTGGATTTTGAAACAGAAGGGGCGGGTGTGGATAAGACCATTATCAAGAGTATTCTTGTTGTTGACGATGGTTGTGGAATGACTGAAGATGTTCTTGAAGAGGCTATGAGTCTTGGCTCAGAAACGGGTAAAAACGGCTCAAATAACCTCGGTATGTACGGTGCAGGTATGAAGACTGCATCGTTCTCCATTGGGCAAAAAATGGAGGTTTTTACAAAGGTTTCAGACGGTGATGTGAACTATGCTGTTATATCACTTGAAAACGAAATAAACAATCATGGTGGAATTTTTGTTGACGATGCCAAGTATACCGAAGGAACGGAAGAATACAAATGGTTCAAGAGCACTGTCGGTGCTGACCACGGAACAATCGTTAAAATTTCGGTTCTTGATGGATTGAAAAACAAGAATTATCAGAATTTCAAAGGCACTCTTAAAAACAAAATTGGTGAGAATTTCAATAAATTCATCTATGCCAATGTTGTGAAGTTCTATGTCCATAAAGACGAAATTCCATATGTTGACCTTATGGGAAATACCATAGAAAACGACCTTATGGGTGAAGGGTCTTTTGAGGTTGAAGGGCATACCATTTCCTATAAGGCTTGGTATATGCCAAGAGTAGGTGGAACCGACGGTTCAATGGAAAACAATGAACATGAGAAATCAGATAACGAGTATCTTCCTCGTACCCTAAATAATCAAGGACTGTATATATACCGTCAAAATAGATTGGTTGGAAAAGCCATAACACTTGGTATATGGACAAAAGACCAGTGGAAGAATGGTTTCCGTTGTGAAATTTTTGTGGATGGAACCTGCGATGCATTATTCGGTTCAACATTCACAAAAATGATTGGCGAAAAATCAAAAGATACCATTTCACAAGCACTTGCAGATAAGTTGTCGGCAGAAATAAATCCTTACGCAACTGAGGCTGCTAAAAGAGATAAAAAGGATACAAACGCAAGGAAAGAGAATGACCCTGCTGTAAAAAAGGCAACCGCAGAATTTTATAAAAGGGTGACAGAAAAGCAAAATAAGAATATGATGCTAAAAGCCAATCGTAAGGGTGAAAACAAACCCAAAAATGATGGAGATAAGGAGCACCAGACGAGAGGTCCACAGAAGAACCCGAACCCCATTAGAGAGCGTTCAAATAAGTGGCTTGATGGATTTGATGAACGTCCTATGGGTAGAACCGCAGATATGTACGGAATGGAGCGTAGTAACGGCAAGAGAATCATCGTTATCAACACCGACCATCCGTTCTATCAAAAGTTTTATAGCAGACTTGACAATGACCTTAAGTTCACTATGGCTCAGATTATCTCCTGTGAGGAAATTGCCAAGCAAAATGTGAATTACTATGGAGCGGAAGAGGTCCAGAATGTAATTGATAACTTCAATGCATTTCAGTCAAGTGAAGTAAGTAAATCACTAACTTTTTAGAATAATAAAATATCCCTGGGTAGTATCAACTATTCAGGGATTTTTTTGTATATTTGCAATATGAATAACCGTAAGCCGACATTTGCACAGATAGGGAAAATAGATGACCCGGTTTCCAAATCGAAAGGCCCATTTCTCTTGTTGTTGAACAGGGATTTTATCGCACAGGAAACGGCGGTCTTCAATTTTGACCCGGATATCGTGTTTTATCCACGGAGGCCGGTAAGACAGATGGATTTGTTGGAGATGTTGAACCACGACAGAAGTTGGGATTTAAGAATAGGGCATAAATAATGGAATACAAGTTATACAGGGGCGATTGCCTGGAGGAGATGAAGAAGATTGAGGACAAGTCCGTCGATTGCATACTGTGCGGGCTTCCTTACGGGATTACCGGTTACTGGTGGGATGTTGTCATTCCGTTCGAGCCGCTGTGGGAACAATACAAGAGGATATTGAAAGACGACGGTGTGGCGTTGCTGTTCGGTGCAGAGCCATTCGCTTCGAAATTGAGGCTATCCAATACCGAGATGTACAAATATGACCTTTATTGGTTGAAAGACCGTCCGAGGCATGGTGAGAACCTTGATGTGAAGCCAAGTTCGTCCGTGGAGACCATCAGCGTATTCTCCTTCGGGCCGTGGGGTAATTTCCCTAAATACAAGAGGTCCGAGGCAACGGAGATGTCGCAACTTCATTTCGAGCGTATTGCTTTGGGAACTTACAAACATCCTACACCTATGCCGATTGGTCTTGCCTGTGAGATTCTTAAATGCTATACGGATGAAGGGGCGGTGGTTCTTGACAACACGATGGGCTGTGGGAATTGCGGTGTTGCCTGTGCGATTATGAACCGTAACTTCATAGGAATCGAGCAGGACAAGAATTATTTTAAGACCGCAGAAAGCGAAATAAAGAAAGCAAGCGCATATTACAATGGAACAAGAGTTTAAATTCAGCGAGGAATATATACAGAGGAAATTGAATTCCTTTTTCGCGGAGAGTACGAAGAAATATGTGGTGGAGAACCTGTTTGTCTTCGAATGGGAATCTGACAAATTGATTATCACCCGTTCCGGATATGCCTATGAATTCGAGGTGAAGATAAGCAAATCCGATTTCAAGGCCGATTTCAAGAAGGAGGACAAGCATACGATACTGGAAGGGAAGAAAGAGTTCCTGCCGTCGTATGACAAGGTTCTGGGCATATGGAAGGAACTTCAGGCAGACAATTACCGCACAGCGAAGTTCAAGAAACCCAACTATTTCTATTATGCTGTTCCTGAGGGCCTTATAGACGTGAATGATGTTCCTGAGTATGCGGGATTGATTTACGTTCTTCCGGAGGGTGAGAAAAAATCAAAGGACGGGAAATGGTGCTGGGATGGTTTTTATGTAGTAAAATCGGCTCCGAAACTGCATGGTACGAAATACAGCAACGATGACCTGAACCTCACTGACAAATTCTACTACAATATGCTGACGTGGAAGAACAATGCCAGGGATGAAAAGGACAGGAGATTACTTACCGAAGGTGACCACAAGATACCGTACGCAGAACTCCTTGAAAAATATGAAAAAGGCGAGAAAGAGAAAAAAGCACTTAAGATAGTGGCCGATACGGAGGGACAGAGGGCAGAGTTTTTCGCACAGACCATGGAACAGGACAGGCATATAATAAGGGCATACCAGTTGAAGATGAAGGAACTGGACCCTGATTTTGATTTCATTGAGTTTGAAGATAAAATACTTGAGGAATATGAATGAGTTAAACGAAGCAACGAAAGCCCAAATCATTAAGATACAATGCTTTGACGTTCTGAAATACGTGTGTGAGGTCATTGAATATGGTGATGTCAGAGATGAAACCGTTGAGAAAGTGCAGCTGATGTTCGATGTATTGCACGACAGAGTTAAAAAATCCCCGGATGGTTAACTTCCGAGGATTTTTTTATTCAAAATTTAACGTGTGTCCTTGCAGCAAAAATTAACGTGTATTACCATTTAACGAGTTCGTGCCAATCGTTCATAAACGGGATTTCAGCATCGGCGTTGTTGTATTTCTGCCACCATTTCACGATGGTCCTTGCCGTATGCTTGTCTGTTTTCATATAATCCGGAAATTTCGTCATACCGGTAAGGTGTCCGCTTTCGTTGTTATACCCTGATTTCGGTCTAAAGTAATATGAACCGTCACGGGATATTGACCACGCACTGCCGTCTGGAGATACACAGGCGATGTTCTTTGCTGTTATTCTTCTTATGTTGTTGTCACCACCAAATTCGGAACTTGCCCTTGCCCCGGCCTCGGATTCAAAGTTTTCCGCCTGTGAATACCTTCCCCTGTCCCAGGCCGTATCCGCAGCGTTTTGAAGCAATTTTGGGGAGAGTTCATCCATTTCCTTCAATACCTTTTTCGCAGTTTCCATTACGATTGTCTTCAACTGCGATTCCGTTACAGTGCCACCCTGTTTTTTGGCCATTTCCTTCTGCTGTGCTATTTTCGCGTATTTTGCTATGTCTTTCTTTATGAACTTGACGATTTCCTTCGCCTCGTTGAAACCAATATATCCCCAGTGCCTGTCTCTCACCCAGTCTTTGAGTTCGTTAGGGTAACTTCCCCAGTATTTGTCGGACATCATAGCCCCTTTCACCAAGTTCTTTTGCTGCGACGCATGATAGCAACTCCAGCCAAGTGCATTCATAATCTCTTCATCGGCGAGAACTTTATTCGCAATGTCCTGGAGATGATATGAAAGACCTTCTGGCTTAGGTTGCACAATCGGCCCTCTATATCCATATTTACGGGCGGATTCCTGGATTTTTCCCCAGATTTTTGAAAGTTGCGATGCGATGGAGGAAGGAGTCTGGCAAACCCCGCAGTTCTGTTCGAGGTAGTAAATCATTTCTTTCTTCGCCATAGCTTCATTTCCACGTTTACCATTGCCATAGTAGGCGTTAAGTGTATCGGCATATATCCTGGCGAGGTTGTCCATCACCTTCTCGTTTGCAAGTATGTTTTCCGCTAAACTCATGTTCTTAATTTTCTTATAAATAGTTTATTTCGGTGCAATTCCATATTTTTCTTTCAAATACATTAAATCAGATTGTGTTTTTTTATATTTTTTAGACTCTTCGCCACGGGTCTTTAATAAAACATCCATTAAATATTTTTTCGTGTCAACAGAGTTCTGCACAGTCTGCACAAAGTATTTTTTATTGTTTATAGTCAGTTCTTCATATTCAAAGCCAATGCCATCAACGGGGTAAAGTTTATCAATTTCCGGTTCATAGAACATTTCAATTGACATTGCGGTAAGGATATCAATATCAAGTAGCCTTACATCTATATCCCCAGGGGTTCTGCCAATATCAATGCCGTGTAAATACAAAGCCCAACTCCCGCATATTACAACCCTTGATTTATGACCATCAATTGAAAGACGGGACTTTATGTGTTCTAAAGCCCCGTCTATTAAGTCTATATTCATATATTATCCTTTTTTCTTCTCAATTATGATTTGAACGGTAACGACATCCCCAACATTTCCTATATCTGGAAGACGGTTCACAATCGTGGTTGTTCCCGTATTTCCACCACTGCGTCCCGTAAGACCAATCCTAACCCCAGTTTCCGATGTCGCTGTTTTTGTTTTTATTTGCACAGCATACGTTTGTTGGATAATATTACAGTTGGTTCCGCTTCTTGCCGCATCATGGCCAAGCATACAAGTGCAATATCCAGGGAGTATGTTTGTTTGTGCTGGGTTATAACTCATATCCGGCGTTAAACCAGTGATTTCCATTGGAAGCATCGGGCCGTATTTATACAAGTCAATACCACAAAACATATTATAATAACATTGTGTTCTTAATTTTGTGGCCGGTAATACAAGGTGCTGTACGGATTTGAGTGATGAAAATCTATAGAAAAGTCCAGAAAAGGCGTATGCTGAAACCTCGTCCAGTTCGGAAAAATCATCACCACCAACCAGGCTCATTATGTTTCCAGAAGCGCTGACAGCCAAAGTTGTTGAGCCACCGAAATGGTTGGAATATGCGGTATTTCCATTATAGAACATGGCTGCGGTGTTAGAGTAAGAACTGTTGTTACCTTTAAATCTGACAGAATCGCCGGTAGACACTTCTATTGGTGAACCTGACAGTGAAGAGGTTATGGACTGCCATTCCCCGCCATTTATACTATATTGTATTGTCTTCGTATTGCCTGTTTGCGAAGAATCCCCAGGAGACACCCAATATATCGTACCGCCAGACTCAACATCAAATGTCAAATAGTTAAAAACTTGGTCAGCGTAATCTTCAATGAAGTTATCCGTGAAATATTTTAATGGCTCCTCAGTATAATTTACGTAATAATTGAAATCCTCGTCTTCATTCGGCGTATATCCGGTAGGACTTCCTTTACCGACAAATACGTTATTGATTCTTAAATGCACGGTATCCCCTGTTGAAACAATTACGTCGTGCACTGTAAAATAATCAACCAACACGTTTGTCACTGGCCCAAACAACGAATCCCTATAGCAGTCGAAAGTGTAGTTGTACATTTGTGTTGTTCCGGTTGGATTGAAGTACGAAAGGCTTTCCAACTGTCTTGCCCTGGTTTTCATTTTTTGGGCAACACCCTGGCTTGGCTTTTTATTATAATCAACCCTATCTATATCGGAGGTTAAAGACACCCAAGGTTCGATATATGCCTCCCCCCAATATTCATCATTGAACTCAGATTCAAGTTCGTATTTGTGCAGATATTTCATGTTCTTAATTTTCCTATAAATATCCTTATAAACCGATATGGAATAAAAAAATAATTTGTATATTTGCAAAAAAAGATGGACGAGAAAGAAAAATTGATTGCCGAGCGTGATTCACTTTACACCCTCCTGAGCGAGTTGAACAGCAAGATTTACCAGTTGGAGAACGAGAACGACCTTGAAATGGCGAACAATGCCGTAGGGAAGTTCTATAGGAAGAAGAACGCGGCCTCACATGAATCCCGCATTGTCTTCCATCCGAAAAAGGTGGTCATAAAACCTGGACTAATGCTGTCTGGAGAATATGTCGAGGAGGATATGTACCTTATAGGTGATGTGAACGTATATGCCTACAACAGGTCACAAATCCCGGTAAATGAAATGGTGGATTATGAGGAAATCACGGAGGAGGAATACGAAGAGACAAAGGCCAAGATTTTCCTCTCATTCCTAAAGAATAAATAACGTCATCAAACACGAACATCAATGGAATACAAAACATACGAATATGAGTTCAACAACAGGAACGACAATCATTTCAAGTCCTGTAGATTATGCATATGCCCGGTCCCAAAAGGTACACTCCTGACAGAACTTGAGGATACGGCAAAGACCTTTTTCTCAAACTGCGGATGTAACACTGAAGAGTCGAACGTTGCCCAATATGTGTTGAAATGTTCGAAGGAAAACCAAAACCTGGCCTGTGTTTTCTACCCGATATCGAATGTCAGGAAGGACGATACGGGGAAATGCATAGACGAGGCTCTGAGGTATATGAGGTCGTTCAATGGCATAGAGACCTGTTTTGACGACTATATGAGGATACAAACGGAATTCAAGGAACAATACGTCGAAATTTAGCCGGTAAACCCCGAAAATAAACACCCCCCCCTGGAGATATTTTCTTTTCATTAGAAGTGTCTACTGGGAGGGGTTTTTCGTATATAAAATCATCACGTTCGTTAATTGGCCGGTAAACCCCGTTTTTTGACCCCACCCCCTAAGTATTTTCTTTTTTCATTAGAGGCGTAAATTAAAAGAAAAAAATGGAAGAAGGGAATTTATATTCGTATCTTGACGGGGAATTGGTTTGCATAGATGATTTAAATGAGAAAGACAGACATAAGAACTATACCTGCCCAGGGTGTGGTTGCAAGATGGATATACGTCTCTGGCAGAAAAATAAAGAAAAATATGAACACGTAGGTTATTTCGTACACGTTGGAGAACACAGCCATATATGCAACGGCGAGACATACATACACGAAATAACAAAACATTTATTCAAGAAATATTTCGATGAATCCAGCAAGGTCCTTATAAATATAAATGACAAAATCAGGGACTTGAAAGAAATATATACCGAGAGTAAAGTAGAAGGAAAAGTCGGTAAGTTCAAATCCGATGTATTGTTATGCGGGGAAGATAAAAAACTCCTCGTTGAAATAGTGAATACCCACTCCTGTTCAGAGGAAAAAATAAATTCCGGGTATGAGATAATAGAGTTCAACGTAAAGAGTAAAAGTGTTGAAGAAATAAAAGAGACGCTCACCCCAGGGAACAATCATATATTCATACCTGACAACATATACGGGTTCAAAAAGAAATATGTAAAACCTGAGTGCATAATAAAAGAAAAGGATAAAAACGAGCCAGAAGTTAAAACTTTTCCGTCTGTGCTTGATTCCGTTGGGGAAATTGAATCTGCTACATTTACAGATGAAGAAATCAGAGAAGGGCCTGATGATGATTTTGGATATATCGAGTACATGAAAAAGTGGGCAAGATTTAAAAATGGAAAAATTATAGCCCCGTCCTTATTGAATTACACGCCGAAGAAAAACAATATTGAAATCGCTGAAAGGCTGGACGATGAAGGCAAATGTTATTATCTGGTTTTAGAGTTGAATGAGGAACAGATGAAAATAAGGCGTAAGTTTTATACTAATACTGGTAAATATGGGCTAATTCCAGGGGCATATACAAAAGACATTAGAAACTGGGGAGATGTGTTGTGGAGAAAAGGCGCTAAAGTTATTTCAAAATATAGAATAGATGAGAATGGTGATAGGGTATATTTTGAATAACTAAAAAAAAATATGAAAAAATTTTTTGGTTTGTATGGTACCTTGTAAAATTGATACCCCCCCCCAGGGAAATATCCTTAATTACTCTCCCGCCCCAGGGGTCACTTTTCAAAAACCCATTTTCTATAGTAAAAAATTCACGCCCAACAGTCCGCCCCTAAACCGCCATATGTGGGAAGGAAGAACGTAGGGAGGGGAGATAGTGGGAAGGGCTCCCCAGGTCCCCCTGCCAGGGCCAATGTAGGGTATTTCAGGCTGCCCGCACTGCGCCACGCTCCAGCACACTAAAGAAAAAAGCCGTATCTTTGTAATGTAATCAAAAGGACACGAGATATGAAAATTCAGGTTAGCAAGGTATTCGCAAAGTTCATCAACGACACCGCAAAGGAAATGGGTTTCGAGGCGCACGCTGAAGTCATTGCTCTCCGCTCGAGTGCTTACACTTTCGCAACCGGTACTGACAGATGGGACGGGGAGTGTGACTATAATTGGGAGAACGATACCTACAGAGTGATTGAGGTTTCCTACCCCTATGATTTCTACGCCACAAGAAAGTTCCTCACTACCTACGAACTTGTCAATGAGTTCCGCAAGAGGGGTGTGAAGACCGTGGACGAACTCAAGGTCATGCTCCGGGATATGCTCGAAATCTGAGTGCCAGTTCCCGGGGCTGCCCCAATTGCGCCGTGGATTCATCTTATTGTGATAATTTGTGTATATTTGTAAAAAGAACGAGATATGGAAATCAGCGAAATCAAAAGAATATCGGAGTTGCTTCAGAAGGTGAATTGTGAGCGCATCGCCCTTATCAGTGAGGTGGCGAAGGAAATGGGGGTGAAGAAAACGGCCCTTATGCAATTCATCGAGGAAAACCCCAAGCTCTTCAAACTCGGTGAGAAGGTGAAGAGGACGAAGAACACGCAGACCACTCTCGGGCTTGGGATTATGACCGCCTATCTTTCCGCTGACGAGAATCCCGATACGGAGGAATGGCTGGCGAAGATGAAGAAGGCGTGGGACAAGAAAATCCACGTTGGGGAGCAGACGTACTACGGATACCACGAATATTTCTGTATCCCGGAGGACGACCCGAACAGCACCAACGACACTTATAGGAAAGAAGGTATGTACCGCAACACCCCGGAGAAAATCAAGTTCTTGGTGGAGAAGGGGATTATCAAGAAAGTCAGCGGTGGCTATGGCGGATTCAGCGACTACTATCGTACCGAATACTATCCGTATGGTGATGATGTGCAGAAGGCTTTGGAGGCTATCGGGTGGACAACTGACTTCGAGCGCCGAGAGGATGGTGAGGAAAAGTAATTTTCGTATCTTTGTAATGTAAAAAGGAAACGATATGACACTCAAAGACATTCTCGAAGGCTACGGCATTGATTTCTCCACCATCGACTTCAAAATCCAGGAAGGGGTTGACGCTTGCTCGAAGGAGGACATAATCAAGTCAATGGAAAATGACGAGCTCATCGTTGACGGCAGATGGATTGAAGATTTTGACATCGTGTCTGATGAGCCGAACGGATATGTTGAACTTTACTGGGATTAGGTATGAAGAACACACTCAAATGGCTCGAAGTTGAATACTGTGGGAAAGCGGATGAGAGTATCCAGCCAGTGCTCGTCAATGACACGCTTCTCTATGTCCTCTTTGACAGCAAGGGATTCAACTACGTTTTCACCACTATCTACGCAATCCATCTCCATTGGTCTGGGCTTGTCAATCAGTATGAGTTCACCTGTGGGAGTGAGGAAGACCTTATCGAATATCTTGAAAACTGCTGATTATGAAAGAGCACAAACTTTTCCACCTTTACATCAAGCCCAAGGACGGCAATCCCAACATTGATACCTATGACTTCCGTATCGTGGCGGATGACCCCGTGGATGCCCTTACGAAAATGATGAACATCTCGGACATCTGCTATATGTACAGTGAAGAGACTGACGAGATTACCATTCAGTACGAAGGTGTTGTCTATTAACCGAAATCCCCTTATAACGGGGGACTTTGGGCTGCCCGCTTTGCGCCAGGTCTGTAATGAAAAGGAATAAAAGAGGTATATTTGTAATGTAAAAAGGAAAGGATATGTACTA
>ODAI010609954.1_pt1 | contig 40434 bp, 31 predicted proteins | sample 1539321 | NCBI WGS metagenome assembly ODAI01 (sample SAMN02144231, study PRJEB22623) | gut metagenome | biome: sheep rumen | host: Ovis aries | place: New Zealand
AATGGGGTTCGAACCCATGGCCGCCCGGTTATGAGCCGGGCGCTCTACCTGGCTAAGCTATGGGCCCAAATAAAGTTAGCGCCGTCGGCAGGACTTGAACCTGCGACCAATCGGTTAACAGCCGAACGCTCTACCTACTGAGCCACGACGGCACTTCCATCTTACAATAGTTTATTTATAATTGATTATATATAAACTTATCTGTCAAAGTTCTTAAACCCAACAGTTTTAGTACAATATAATATTTGTTTTCATAGTATATATACTTTATGGAAAGCAAAAAATAATAAAAGAATTAAAACAACAAAAACAAGAATAAAAGAAAAAATAAAAATAAAACAATAAAAATAAGTACTAAAAAAGTGTTAAATAATAAACAAGATAAAAATCATAAAGATTAACTATAATTATAATTAAAGGGAGTTCTATAAACATGGATTTAATTGAAAAAATCAAAAATATAGAAATATTTGATTTATTAATTGAAGCAGATAAAATTACCCAAAAAACACATGGAAAACAAGTAACACTAGAAAGAGCCATATTCCTATCATGGTGGTGTGAAAAAGGAGACTGTAAATTCTGTTATATGTCTTCACAAAAAGATAGAATTGACAATCCAGACAAAGCAAAAAGACATGTGAAAGGTATATATGCAGAAGCTGAACTAACAAAAAGAATGGGATGGAACATTGAATTCCTCTCAGGAGGCTATGGAATATATTCTACTGATGAAATAAAAGAAATCAGTGAAACAATATATGACATAACAGACAATCCAGTATGGTTAAACATAGGAATAACTGAAGAATTAAATCAATATGGTGAAGAAATAGTAGGTGTAACTGGAGCAATAGAAACAGCAAATCCCACTTTTCACGATAAAATATGTCCAAGCAAATCCATCCCCGACATAAAAAACATGTTAAAAACTGCAGGAGAATTAGGTTATAAAAAAGCGATTACAATAATTATAGGTTTAGGTGAGGAAATTGAACATCTTAATGATTTATTTGAATTAATTGAAGAATTAGACATAGATAGAATTATATTTTATTCATTAAATCCACATCCTGATACAGAATATCATTTAACCCCACAACCTGCATCATTATATTATGCAAGCATCGTTGCAAGCACCAGAATAAGATTCCCAAACATTGAAATTATAACAGGAACATGGACAGATAACCTTGCAAATATGGGTGTTTTACTAAAAGCAGGAAGTAATGGACTAACAAAATTCCCTTTATTTAAGATGTATGGAAATAGATTTGGAAAAAGAGTAGAGGAAGAAGTATACTGGGCAGACAGAGAACTTAAAGGAAGTTTTTCAGATATGAGCCTATTAACAAAAGGAAATAACTTAAGACCTGAATTAGATCCGTATATTCAAAGATACATTGATATGTGTTATGATAACTTAGATATCAAAAAAATATAATTTAAAATAAAATAATCTAAAAATTTAAATTAATTAAAATCAAAATATTAATATATAATATAATATTATCTTTCTATGAAAAAAAATAAAATAAATAAAATATATTGAATTGGAGGAATCATTATTACAGACATGATGTGTGGTCTTGAAATCCACGTACAATTAGATACAAATTCAAAATTATTTTGCAGTTGTCCAACAAACTATCAATCTGCACCAAACAATACAAACATATGCCATGTATGTTTAAACCAGCCAGGAGCTAAACCATATCCACCTAACCAAAGTGTTTTAGATAAAGCAATAAAAGTTGCTTTAATGTTAGGATGTGATATTTCTGATGAAATCATATATTTCATGAGAAAACACTATGATTATCCTGATTTATCTAGTGGATACCAGAGAACTTCTGTTCCTGTAGGTATAAATGGTGAACTAAATGGTGTTAGAATTCACGAAATTCACGTAGAAGAAGATCCTGGACAGTACAAACCCGACAGAGGAACAGTTGACTTCAACAGATCAGGAATTCCTTTAATCGAAATTGTTACAGAACCTGATATGAAATCACCAGAAGAAGCTAGAAACTTCTTAAATGAACTAGTTCGTGTACTAAACTATAGTGGATGTACTCGTGGTGAAGGTACTATGAGAGCTGATGTTAACATTTCTATAGAAGGTGGAAAAAGAGCAGAAGTAAAAAATGTTAACTCTATTCGTGGTGCATACAAAGTACTTAAATTCGAATTAATCAGACAGAAAAATATTCTCCGTCGTGGAGGAGAAGTACAACAAGAAACTCGTGCATTTTTAGAATCTCAAATGATTACAGTTCCTATGAGATCAAAAGAAGATGCGGATGATTATAGATACATCCCTGATCCAGATTTACCACCGTTAAAAATTGATTCAGAGCATGTTGAAAAAATTAGGGAAGAAATGCCTGAACCAGCTCATCTTAAAAGTGCAAGATTTGTTGAACAGTATGGTATTGATGCTGCAGACGCAAAAGTATTGACTTCAGAACTTGAATTAGCAGATGCTTTCGAAAAAGTATGTGAAAAAGTTGATCCAAATGTTGCAGCAAGATTAATGAGAGACGAATTAAAACGTGTGTTACATTATAATAAAATAGAATACTCTGAAAGTAAAATTACACCAGAGGATATCATTGAGTTAATTGAATTAATTAATTCCAAACAAATAACTCCTGAAGCAGCACATAAATTAATTGAACAAATGCCGGGAAATGATAAAACACCAACTGAAATTGGTAAAGAAATGGACATTATTGGGGTAGTTGAAGATGATGCTGTGAACAGTGCAGTTTCACAAGCTATTGATGAAAATCCACAAGCTGTAACAGACTACAAAAATGGTAAAGATAATGCAGTAAACTTCCTAGTTGGTCAAGTAATGAGATTAACTAGAGGAAAAGCTAATGCCGGTGAAGTAAATAAATTAATTAAAGAAAAATTAGATTCCTTATAATAAGATACTTTATATTTTTTAAACAACAATGAGGAGAGATTTGATGAGCGATTATAAAAAAGTGAAAGATTACATGACTCGAGATGTAATTACAGTAACACCAGATATGCCTATTTCAGAAATTAAAAAAATTATTAAAAGCACAGGTCACGATGGATTTCCAGTAGAAAAAGATAATCAAATTGTTGGAATAATCACTGCATCTGATCTTCTTATTAGAGATTTAAAACCAACAGTTGAGGGCATGATGTCTGATGATATTGTTATAGCTAATGAAGAATTAACTATTAATGATGCTGCGCGAGTCATGTTCCGGATGGGAATTTCAAGACTTCCTGTAACTAATGAAAATAGGAAAGTGTTGGGTATTATTACAAACACGGATATTCTTCGTTCCCATATAGAACGTTCTACACCAGAGAAAGTTAGTCAATATAGGCAAACTTTAGAACAGTTATATGGTGTTAAAACAGAATTAACTAAAGAAAAAATAAAAGTATGTGATTTAAAACCTACTCAAGATAAAGTGTATGCTGATGAATTACAGGGCAGAACTTATGAGATTGAAAAAGGTTTGGCAGAACCGATTATGTCTGTGAAAATGGATGAACATAAATATTTAGTTATTGATGGTCATCATAGATTAGTTGCATCTACTCAGATGGGTAATGATGAAATTACTGCTTATGTTATTTCTATTGATAAACCTATTAAGTTAGGAATAGAGAAAACTGCTGAAAAGAATGGAATATTTACAATAGATGATATTGAAATTATTAATGATGCTCAGCATCCTCTTATAGCCATTACAGGTAGTTTAAGAGATAATAATACAAGAATAAAGAAGTGAATTAGAATGAAAGATGATATTATTAGAGAAGTTTACAATACTCTCGTAGATAGAAAGAATAATCCTACTGATTCATATACATCAAAGTTAATGCAGGACTCAGATAAAAAGGCTGAGGATAAAATATTAGAGAAGTTAGGTGAAGAGGCTACTGAAGTTATTCTTGCCAGTAAGAATAATGAGGATTTAGTTCATGAATCTGCTGATCTTATATTTTTCACTATTCTTAACCTTGCATATAAAGGGATTGAAATAGATGATTTATTTGATGAACTTATTGAAAGACATAAATAATCATCTTTAAACTTTTTTTTAATGTTTATTTTTGAGTATTGATTTTATTTATTAATTTTGTATAATTGTCCCATTTTTCTTGGTTTATGTATTTTTTTAGTTTTAAGTTTTTTTCTGTTTCTATTAGAGTGTTCAGTGTTATTAGTTTTATTGCTTTTTTTATGTCTATTCGTTTTAGTACTTTTTTTGTATATGGGCGTTTTGAGTCTAGTATTACTATGCTTTTTAAGTAACTTTTTACTATCCATGTGTTTAGTACTAACATTGTTATGTATGCTGTTTCGTAGTTATCAAATGATAGGTAGTAGCATGTATCATCTAGCATCATTGGTTTTTCATTGTATACTAAGCTGAATAGTCCCTCTTTATAAAAACCTGAAATTGCTACTTTATACTTTTTAAATGTATATTCTCCGATACCAAAAATACTGTACTTTGGAGCGTTATGATAAATATTACTTTTACGTTTAAGGAAATAGTCTTCATTTCTTTCTAAGTATTGCCATGTTGATGGGTATTTCTCTTTAATGTATGAAGTGTCCTCTTTTAGTTTATGTTGTGTGATTATAGTTCTCCTATCCGATGAAGTAACCATAGGAATTTTAATATCACTACTTTTAAGTAAGGGATATAATAAATCATCCTCCAAAAGAACAACATCCTCCTTTTTATTTTTATATTTATCGCCATCACAACTTAATTCCATAATCTTTGTACAATCATGTTTTATACCCTGCCTCCATTCAAAACAACACTCGCCATCTATATCAACCACATTATCCAAATTGGAATAAAACTGTCCATTGATAATACCCATACGGGAGTGTATACTACCATCAAAGTTATAAACATTACAAAAATCCAGTAACTTATTATTCTCATTAAATTGTATGAAGAGAATGCAGGAGGATGTATCTGCATTAAATATTTCTAATGAATCAAAACGTATAATTTCCATCTCTGATAATTGAATATTACCTTTTATCAAATATTCAAATATATTACAAGCTATTTGAAACTTACACAAGAATATGAAAGTAGCCGTAGTATTTTTAAATGTTTTAATAAGATGTAAAAGAATACTTTCGGAGATATCAAAATTACTACTGCCTGTTGTTGCATCAAAGAAATTTAAATTTTTAATATTTTCTTTTTGTGGAATATTGTTTGAATCATACTTAGATAACCGGGTATTTGTAACCCACGGAGGATTACCTACCAACAAATACTCATCATAATCATTACTTAATAATTTATTAAAATCAAAATCAAAGACATTAACATTATATAACATAATATCAGGTAAATTCATACGTACTTCCTTCAGATATGATTCATTAACATCTATACCAATGACAGGAGTATTTGGATAATATGAATGTGAAGCTTGAATAAAATTTCCAATACCACAAGTAGGTTCAATTATCAAATCTGGATGTAAAACGTGTCTTTCTAGAATATATTCAAATACTTGTCTTGCAAAATAGAGTGGTGTTTGGAAATCGCCAAATTCTTTCTTTACATCAACAACTGGCAAGTTTGTATTTTTATTTGTATAAGTATATTTAATCCTCCACTGAAAAGCATTTGAAACCGTCAGATAACCTTGTTTTGGAGGATTTTCAATTATTTCTTCGGCCAGATTATTTAAGGTAGTTTTATCACCTGGGAGTTTACATTGTTCTAGATAATAAACAATTTTTTCCTTACTCCATTTATTTTGAAGCATTTTTCTAAGATTAGATGTTAACTTATAATCCCCTGTTTCATCAGCATCTATAAAAGTACATGAATCAAAGAAAAGATAACATTTTCCTTCTTTTTCACTTTTTTCATAAAGAAATAACAATAAATTATAACCTAATCCATAAATTTTCTGGCGAATGTCAAGGAATGGACAGGAATTCTGTGGTTTATTAAGGGAAGTTACCTTTAAATCCGTGTTAATATCTTCGTCAGGAAAATCAACACCCATACTAGAAGAACCTAGTTTGAAATCATATTTGTTTAACAAATGTTTCTTAAATTCATGTTCTATGTATGTGCCTATTGTTTTTCCATCATTAATCCCCAATAACTCCGGATGATCAATGCTGTTAGCACGGGCACAAAAATATTCCGCTTCTTTAATCAACAAATTCTTAGTTAATTTCATAAGTACTATTATGATAATTCGAGTAAATAAATATTTCATAAAAAGTATTCGAGTTGATAAAAAGTCATTTAAAAACAGTATAAAAAAAAAGTTTTATATCATGATTTAAAAAAAGGGAATGAGGATATTTGAAGAACCTGTTTATTCTTCCTTATATTTTTCTTCATCAGCAACCCTGATTTTTTTACGCATGATTTTTCCACTAATAGTTTTTGGAAGTTCATCAACGTATTCTATTGCACGTGGATACTTGTATGGTGCAGTTACATGTTTTACGTGATTTTGTATATCTTTAGTTAATTCTTCAGATGGCTGATATCCTTCAGATAATACTATTGTAGCTTTAACAATCTGTCCTCTAATTGGGTGAGGTATTCCTGTTACTGCACAGTCAAGTACTGCACTATGAGATAGTAATGCACTTTCTACTTCATAAGGTCCTATTTTGTAACCTGAACTTTTGATTATGTCATCAATTCTTCCTTTGTACCAGTAGTAACCGTCTTCATCTTTCCATGCTGAGTCACCAGTATGATAATATCCACCATAAATTGTTTCATTGGTTTTTTCTTCATTATTATAGTATCCTTTGAACAATCCTAATGGGTATCCTTCGGATATGTCGAAAACTATTTCTCCTTCTTCACCAACATCACATTCTTTTCCTTCAGCATTTAATAATCTTATGTCAAATAGTGGTGCTGGTTTTCCCATAGAACCTAATTTAATATCCATCCATGGGAAGTTTGCTATTGTTGCTACTGTTTCTGTTTGTCCGAATGATTCTCTGATACTGAGTCCTGTTAGTTCTTTGAATCTGTAGTAAACTTCATCATTTAATGGTTCTCCTGCTGTAGAAACATGTTTTAGTGAAGTGAAATCTAAGTTTTCAATATCTTCCTTGATGAAGAATCTGTACATTGTTGGTGGACAGCATAATGTGGTTATTTTATGATCTAGTGCTTTAGATAATACTTCATATGGGTGGAATCTGTCGTAGTCATATATGTATATTCCTGAACCGGATATCCATGGACCATATATTTCTCCCCATAATGCTTTTCCCCATCCTGTGTCTGCGATGGTGTAATGAAGTCCTCCTTCTACTACTTGGTGCCAGTAATGGGATGTGACTATATGTGCTAATGGGTATCCGAAGCTGTGTTTAATCATTTTTGGTTGTCCTGTTGAACCTGAAGAGAAAAATAATACAGATGTGTCCTCTACTGTATCATTTTCGTATACTGGTCGTTTAAAATTTGATGATGCTTTTTCCACTTCTTTTCTTAGATTATACCATCCTTCTTTTTCTTCTGTTCCCACAAATACTTTGTTAAGTTTAACCCCAAGAGTTTCTTCTACTTCTGCATAGTTTTCTGGTACTCCATCTTCTCTTATGACAACCACAGTTTGAATGCCACCAGAGGTTATACGGTACTCTATATCTTCCGGTTTTAACATGTGTGTTGCTGGTACTGCTATTGCTTTTATTTTATGTAATGCAAGCATACAGTACCAGAAGTCATACCTGCTTTTTAGAGTTAATAATACTCTGTCACCCTTTGTTACACCTATTGATGTAAAAAAGTTTGCTGCTTTGTCACTTAAAGTTTTTAAGTCTTTAAATGTGAATACTTTATCCTCTTTATCATCACACCATGATAATGCTACTTTGTCAGGATTTTCTTTTGCGTATACATCCACTATGTCGTATGCAAAGTTAAAATCTTCTGGCACGTTTATTTTGAAGTTTTTGTAAAAATCTTCGTAGGATGCATATTCTTCTCGTTCCACGTATTTATTTAATAATGATTCCATTGGTTTTCACCCTATTTTTTTTATTCGTTGTTATTTAATACATCCAAGAATTTAACTGGTTTATTGTCTAATGCTATCATTGCATGTTTATGTAATGAGTCAAAGTATACTGAATCACCCTCGTTTAGGTCTATAGTATTGTCTTTGATGTATAATCTTAGTTTTCCTTCCAGCACATATACAAATTCGTAGCCTTTATGATAGTTTGGTTCTGGCATGTAATTATCTTCTCTTGGCATTACTGTTACTATGAATGGTTCAATTGTTTTATGTGTGAAGTTTGAGGCCAAGTTTTCATAATCATAGGCTTCTCTTCTGTTAATTCTTACTCCTTTGTCCTTTCTTGTTACGGCAAAGACGCTCATTCGTGTATCTTCTCCTGTTAGTAACAAACTTGTATCAACGTGGAATATTTGTGATGCTTCATATAATATACTTGCTGGTATGTCCACATCTCCTGTTTCATATGATTCATATGTTTTTACGGGTACATCCAATTGTTGTGCCATATCCTGTATACTTATTTCACATACTTCTCGCATATCTTTTACTCTGCTTGCTATTTCTTTTTTTATATCAGACATGATTTTTAGGCTCCTACTTTATTTTTTTTGGGTTATAATATATTATTCTGTTTAGTATTTTTGTTTAAATTTATATAAAAAAGAGAACATGATTTGGTATAATATATTATTATATTTAAAAAAAAATGATGGGTATGAATTGGGGAGATAATTTTTAATCCAAATATTTTTCTATTAAAGTCATTCCCCAATCAGCCAATTCTGCTGCTTTTTCTGGTGTTTTTGCTTCTGAGAAACATCTGTATATTGGTTCTGTTCCTGATGGTCTGATAATCACCCATCCTTCATCAGTGATTACTTTTACACCATCAGTAGTATCTACTTCATATTCTGTTGTGTCGTTAATGATTCCTTCTGCAACTAATTGTTTTTTGTCATCAGGACATTCAACTTTTCTTTTTTCGGAGTAATATGTTGGTAAATCACTTATTAGTTCAGATAATGGTTTTTTGGTTGTTGCCAGTATTTCAAGTAGCATTGCTGTTGCCAGTCCTGAATCTCTTCCATATACAAAGTCAGGGAATATGAGTCCACCATTTTCTTCTCCACCGAATAATCCGTCAATTTCTTGGAGTTTTCTTGCAACTACCAGATCACCTACTCTTGTTAGGATAATTTCTCCGTTGTTTTCTAATGCTATGTCTCTAATTGCATTACTTGTTGCTACTGTTGTAACTATTTTTCCACCATTATTCTTTTCAAGCATTGATTTTTCGACTAAAGCAAATGATTTGTCTCCAAATACGAATTGTCCTTTTTCGTCAATACATATTGTTCTATCTGCATCCCCATCATGTGCTATTCCTATGTCTGCACCTGTTGCTTTTACTACTTGTATCAGGTCTTGAAGATTGTCTTCTGTTGGTTCCGGATTTCTTCCAGGGAATGCTCCGTCTGGTTGACAATTTAGTGTTGTGATTTCACATCCTAATTTTCTTATGATAAATGGAGTTGTTCCGCAGGCTGCTCCTGATCCACAGTCCAGTACTACTTTGAGTTTAGCTTCTCTGATTTTGTCTGCATCTACTCTTTTTATGACTTCATCACAGTATTCATCTATGATGTCTTGTTTGTATGCTTTTCCTATTTTATCCCAGGATACTCTGTCTTGTTTGTCATTGAAGTATATGTCTTCTATTTCTTCTTCAAGTTCATCTGGTGTTCCTATTCCATCTGAGTCTAGAAGTTTTAGTCCATTATATTTTGGTGGATTGTGTGATGCTGTTATCATTATTCCACCATCATAGTATTGTCTTACTGCGTATTGTACTGCTGGTGTTGGTAACATTCCAAGATCCACCACGTCACATCCTGCTGATAGTAATCCTGCAGTAACTGCGTGTTTTATCATTTCTGAGGATGTTCTTGGGTCTGATCCTATTGCAATTGTTCCTTTTATTTTTGTTCCATATGCTGCTGCTATTTTTGATGCAAATTCTGGTGTTAGAACTGTGTTTGCTACTCTTCTTACTCCAAAAGTTCCGAATAATTGTTTCATATATTAAATTCTCCTATAGTTTCTTGAATTTAAAAGTATTTATCTAAATGAAAATTGTGAAATCATCTTTCATTATAGAATATTTATGTTTGTAATGTGTTATACATTTTGTTAATGTATAATTTGGATATAATATATTAGTTTTTGTTCTTGATTATAACATGCCCATTTATGTCCATCATATTTCCATGTGTAGTTCTGTTTTTGGTGTGTTTCTGTCCATGATTTGTCATTGTTTTGTGTCCATGTGATATTGTAGTATGGGGTGTTATTGTATTTGTATTGTACTTGCCATGTGTTGTTTTGTTTTTTCCAGATGTAGTCATAACCAGTATTTGATGTTCCAATATATGTATTATTATCTGTTTTTTTCCAGGTGTATGGGTGAATTGTATCCCATTTAACTGTGTATTCCTTGTTTTCTTTTGTTATTTTTGCAGTTATGTTATTTGAGTCTGTTACTTCCTGTTTTTCTAACATTTCTATTAATGGTGGTTGTGTTTTTTTGTTTGTTGTAATGTTATCTTCATGTAATGTTTTTGTGTTGTTTTCCATGTATTCTGCGGTTAATATTTTCATATCATATAATCCTGTTGCTTCATCTAATGTTCTTGGTTTTGTTAGTGGTATTATGTTAATGTTGTTTTTCTTTAGGTTGTTTATTACATCAGTGTTTATATAATCAGTTTCTTCCATTTGAATGTATTCTGATTCTGTGTTTCTTAATATGTATACTGTGTTTATGTTGTTTTCTTGTAGGTATGGTACTATATCGCCCCTGTTTGAGGAATCTTCTATCATAACTCCTTGTTCTCTTATTACTGTTGGTATGATTGTTGGCAATTCCCCATAAAAACCATAAAATGCTGATGTGTTGTTTTTAGTATATCCTTCCTTTTTTAGTTTATTGTTTAAATTTTTACTTACATCGATTGAAGTTTCTCCACTTATTTCTTCTATGAGGATGTTATATGATTTTAATTCTTTTTTTATTGTTTCTGGAATGTTTCCAATTATTGTTACTTTTTTTATGTTGTTTTCTTGTATGTATTCCCTGTATTCATCAGCTAGTGTGTTGCTTGATTGATATGTGCTGTTGGTTGCTGTTATGAATACTGGTGTTTTTGTGTATGCTCCTAATACTCCTGCTAGTGGATCGGATGCTGTGATTATTATTTCTTCTTTATTTATTTCTTTATTGTTTTTTGCAATTTTTGTTAATATTTCTGGTATTGAGTTTGCATTCACATGTTTTACTGTTACTCTTAATTTCATGAGTTCAAGTAATTGTTGATGTGTTACTGGTCCTGCTATTATTATTTTGGTTATGTTATTTTCTTCCACATATTGTGGTAGCCATGAGGCTAATTGTTCTGGCAGGGTTTTATCTGATAAAATGTAGGGCGTATTTTGATATCCTGCATATACTGAGATTCCTGTTTCTAATGCCCTCATTTGACCTGTACATACTGATATTATGAGTGTCTGGTTGTCTGCTTCTATCGTATCTGTTTGCACGGTACTTAATGATAATGCAATTAGCATGACAATAAATAAAATAATAGTTAATAATTCATATCTTTTTTTCATTACAATTACCTGTACTCCTCTTTTATTTTACATATTTTATAGTGATTATTTTCTGTTACTATTTCTGCATAGTATGGTGTAGATGTGTTATGTTTTAATAATAGATAACCAATATTCAAAGCATGTAGTTCACCCTTATTAGACCATCCCTTAATAATATGAACAGGATCCGTAACATATGATGGAATAGATTCCGTGAAACCACCATAAACTACGGGCGTCCTACTAGTAGAAACTATAATCGTATCCATAATAGCATCTTCAGATACAAGCATTTGACTAGAATTTTCTTTAATAAAATATTGCATAACCTCATAACGATCATGAGCCAAATCAGCATCAGCAAACCTTGAAGAAATAACTGTAGGTTTAAATAAAGTTACCACAGGATTTATTAAAATATGAATATTCTCATCAACCAGGGTTCCGTTTGAATCATTTTCATTAAGAACATCCGGAACATAACTATCAGCATATAAAACAGCAGAAGAAACTGATAACAATACTACAATTATGACAAAGATGTTCTTTAAACGAACAGTTGAAATATTTTCATATATTCTTGTTAATCCAATACCAGATATTATTATCAATATATAAGAGACAACCTCTAAAATTCTTATAGAAACTGTGTTAAATCCCAAATATTTTATTTGACTGAGTAATATAAGAGATAATGAAGTGATTAATAAAAATTCTGTTAAAATTGTTTTTTCTTTTATTATAAAATAATATCCCACAAGCAATAATGCTGAAGGAATTATTCCATAGTACCTGAAGAAAAAATTGGTTATTATCGTATCAGCACCAGATAATGAATTAAATACTAATTGATAGTTCATAGCAATGTAAATCCACCATGGAAACCCAACACATAAAACAATTAACACGTAACAAAGCATATAACTGAAAACATAGTTTCGTTTAAATAATTGAACCAATAAGTACAATCCAATTACTCCACTTGTAAGCAATGCTGTGGCCATATGCAGATTCCATATTAATGCAAGAGACACTGCTGAAACTGCAACATATTTTATGCTGTTTTTTTCAATTCCCTTATAACAATATACAAGTGCAATTAAAAACAAACCTATCGCGATAGTTGCTGGTGTACATATTACAGACCTATTGAATGTAATAAAACAGAACATTGATAAGAAACCTGTTAAAAATGCAGTTTTAACATTGGTTATTTTATATGCTGCAAATGTTATAATACCTACCAGATAAGCTGAGAAAAAAGGTTGTGCCCATAAACATAGAATTCTTGGCGAAATATGAAGTAATTTAGCAGTATATGCAAATATCAGGTGAAATAATGGAGGATACATTATCAACCTTCCTTTTGGAGCAACTGTACTGTAATCCCAGAAAGTTAATCCATTTTGCATATACAAATCAATCATATGAATATGATAATAAACATCCCATGAAATAGGATAAGAAAATTTGTACAACAAGATTAATACAACTAAAAATGACATGATAACCGGTAAAACTAACAATCGTTTATCATTTCGTAATAATATATCCATTATATACAACCTTAAAATTTCTAATTAAAAGTTTCAAGTTCATTATACATTAAATTTTGTAATAGTAATAAAATGTAAAAAAAAATCTCTTGTAAATTTCTCTTATATAAGTTTGATATAATTTATTACAGACAATAGAAATGAGCATAAATTCTTGTAAAATGAATATAGAAGATAAGAAAAAGGTCATTTCAGAGAAACTAGACATAAATAGGATTGTTACTAAAAAAAAGGATATAATAAAAAAAAAGTTAAGATGTATGTAAATTTTTAGATTCTTCAAGAATTATTTCAAGATTACCATTATATTGAGTGACTCTTCCCACAAGAGTTATTTTTTGCCCTTTTATAAGTTTTGTCTTGAAATCTGTTGATGGAAATATTACCAAATTAATACTTCCAGTATTATCGGTTATTTTAATTATTTGGGTGTTAGATTTAGTTTTTTTAATTGAATCTATTTTAACATCCAATTCTACTTGATTATCTATTTTTGATTTGTCAATTTGTTTTATGGTTAATTTTTCAGGATTCACATAACCTGATAGAAATATTATTCCCAACAGCCCAACAACAGTTACAATTAATGATATTTTCAATATTTTTGAATCATTCATAATATATTATCTAATAATCTTATATGAATTATGAACAATATATATTTATGGTTAGTTTATTAATTATTTTGTAACTTTATCATTTGCATTAATTTATCCAAAGTATCCACCTGATCCAAACCTATATCATCCCGCACCCTTTTAATAGCCGGAAATCTTAAAGAATAACCAGACTCATATTCATTACTTTCAACAATTTCACTATACGCAACTTCCAAAATAACTGCCGGTTTAAATACCACAGTCTGCTCATTAGTAGATACTATATACTTCTGCATACGTTCCGTAAGAGATGCAAGCATATCATCATCCATCCCAGTTGCAGCATGCACCAATGTTTTATACTCACCAGTATCCTTATCCAACAAGGACAATAAATATGAACCAAAGAATTTTGCCCTTTTACCTTTACCATATATTCCACCAGTAATCACACAATCCAAAGTCTCCCTCACAGGCTTATACTTTAACATGTTTTTTCCACGTTTACCCGGCGAATACGGACTGGTAATATCCTTAAACATAATCCCCTCATGACCATTCTCTATAGACCAGTCAAACAGATTTTCAGCATCATCCACATTCTCCTCAGTAACTATTTTCATAGTACTTAACTCAACATCATCAGAAGTTGTAACTATCTCTTCAAGCAACTCCCTTCTCTGACTTATAGGTTGTTCAGCTATTGGTTCCTTATAATATAAAACATCAAACAAGAATATCTTCAGAGGTATTTTTTCCCTCATTTTATCAACATCATATTTCCGTTTTACACGCTGAAGTATGTACTGGAATGATATTGGTTTATTATCCTTTGTTGCTATTACTTCACCCTCTATTATATAATCTTCATCAGGCAATGCATCTCGGACATATTCCACTATTTCAGGAAGTGCATTAGTAACATTTTCTAAACGTCTAGTGAAAATTTTAATTTCACTACCCAATTTATGTATCTGAACACGTATCCCATCATACTTTGTTTCACATACAACTTTTCCCATTTCAACAATACTTTCCCGAATCCCCGGACTGAGCTGAGCCAACATTGGTTTAATTGGTTTTCCAGGCGTAATTGTTAACTCTTTTACTGAATTTGCAGATTCTTGTGCTCTTGTAGCAACTTCACCCAAATCATTTGACAACATATACGCTCGATCAATGGTTTTTTTATCGATTTCATATGCATCACTTATTGCATCAACCAAAGTTCCTTCACCAACACCTATCCTTAACTTTTCTGTAATTGTCCTAGTAATATACTTTGCTTCAAGTGGAGATGCAGAAGTGTATAATTCCAGTATAAGATTCAACTTTTTGTTTTGTGAGTTACTGCCAGTTATTGATTCAGTTTTTCGAAGATTATTTATAACTTTTTTAATAGTTAACGGTATTTTAAAGAATGTGACCTGTTTATTGTTTTTAACCAATTCTTCTGTAATTTCACCCATATCCCCAACTGATGCTAACTTATTTTCTATTATTTTAGTGTTTTCACCCAATAACTTAGATAATGCTTTAATTATTAATTGCGTGGATACCCCCATTTCCTTATCACTCCATGGAGGGAAAATTTTTCCTTGAAGCAGTAATGTTACATCATAAGTAGTTTCTGGGCTTTTTTCTTTTATTGATTTTAGGAAGTTTGCTATGATTTCTTCTTTTTCCAATCGTTTTGTCGTGCTACTTATTTTCTCATATACTTCCACTAATTCTTCGTAAAGTATTTCTGACATAGCATATCACTTTAAATTATTGATTTAAATATTTTACCATCTTTTTCTTTAATTTGGAATATTCTTGTATTTGTACTTTCAACTAATTTTTTATAACTTTCCTTATCTTCTTCAGGGAAGTCCGGTCCAAGATATACTGCTTCCGGTTTCATGAAATCAATATCCATTTCATCATCAGTGATTTTTAACACTTCATCAAATTCGCTTTTTATATCTTCTTCGAATTCTTCAGATTCCAATACATTTACTAAATCATTAATTATGTCTTCATGTTTATAGATTAATTCATCATTTTCTTCAGCTAAATAATTTTTAAGAGATATCTGCTGTATCTTTGAATTATTTATTGTTTTATGATATATTGGTTCAAGTAAATTGTCCAACATACGATATTCGGTTTCAGTGTAATGATGATTGTATATGAACATCCATTCATTATCATATTCAGAAACTTCTTGTCTAACTTTCATTACACTTGCACAGTGATTGTTGTAAACAGGAAAATCCAAGTCATCTGCTATTATTTTTTCATGAACATACATTACTGGGAAAAGTCTGTTTAAGTTCATTGCATTTGTTCGTTTAATCTGTTTAAAATCGTATACGACACAAAATCCTCTTTTTTGATTTGCGTATTCTTCCCATAATTCTTGTTTATTATATGGTGTTTGGAATAAACGAACATAATTATTATCCTTGTATAATTTCATTGTGAAGTATATGTTTATTATACCGGACACGAATTGTTGGTTTATAAAGTTATTCATGTTTGTTTTCCATTGCTGCTGATCATCTGGTGTCATTTCATCAGTTTCTTTAGAGTATACAACAGTCATAAGTTTTGCAAATGGAAACTCTGAATTTTCTATAATTTCTTTTTCTTCATTAGAAAGAAAATTAGGATCCTCCTGTTGAAGGTTTGTTATTTGTTGCTGCATAAGTGCATTTAATTGTATTTTAATATTTTTTAAATAGTCCACTTTTACTAAATTATCAGTATAATTCTCATCAAGTTTTGCTTTTTTGATTTTTAGTTTTCCTTCACAAATTTCCTTAAGCAATTCTTCACTTATTGTTTCATCATAGAAGTTACCTATTACTGGAGGAAAATGTTCAAATTTTTGTTTATCTGCTTTTTCAAATATTTGGACATTATCATATTCTGTTGCAAAAACTTTAAAAAAATCAAATTTCCATTCTTTATCATTAATTTTATTAATCATTAAACCAACTCTCTATAAAAAGAATATATTCATATTAGTATAATATTTTTTCGTAAAATTTTATAAAAAAATAAAAAAAATAGTTATATTAAAAAATAACCCGTTTAAAGTAGATACCTAACCTAATATAATAAAAAAAATATTATAAAATTCATAAAAAGAAATATTTGTAAAACCATATTTATAACAAAAAATAAAGCCAAACAAATATAGAAATAAATATTAATAATGTATAATAATATTTTTGGATAAAATGTGAAAGGAGGTTAAATAATGGATTATTTTAAAATGCTGGAAGAAAAGACTAAAGAATTATATGACATAGCCCGAGAAGCAAGAAAACAAGGAAAAGACTTAGAATTAGAACCAGAAATCCCATTAGCAAAGGACTTAGCAGAACGTGTAGAAGGGTTAGTAGGACCAGAAGGTGTTGCAAAAAGAATAAAAAAGTTAGAAGAAACCATGTCAAGAGAAGAAGTTGCATTTCAAATAGCTAAAGAAATTGCAACAAAAGACGATGTACCTGGCCAAAAAAACAATTATGAAATACAAGAAGAAAATGCCGATAGTGCAATACGTACTGCTCTTGCAATTCTAACAGAAGGAGTTGTAGCAGCACCATTAGAAGGTATTGCTAAAGTTAAAATTAAAGATAATCCTGATGGAAGTAAATGTTTTGGTGTTTACTTTGCCGGACCAATTCGTAGTGCAGGAGGTACAGCTGCAGCTTTAGCCGTTCTTATAGGAGATTACATACGTATAGCTCAAGGACATGACAGATATAAACCTACCGATGACGAAATTGAAAGATATGTGGAAGAGGTGGAACTTTATGAATCAGAAGTTACAAACCTCCAGTACTCACCTACCCCCGAAGAAGTTAGAAAAGCAGTCCGCAGCATCCCCGTAGAAGTTACAGGAGAACAAACCGATGCTATCGAAGTTCAGAACAGAGATTTACCTCGTGTAGAAACAAACCATATACGTGGAGGAGCTCTTCTTGCTATAGCTGAAGGAGTTATTCAAAAATCACGTAAAATTGTTAAATATGCAAATACATTAGGAATAGATGGTTGGACTTGGCTAGAATATTTCACTGCACCAAAAGCAGAGAAAAAAGATGAAAAGAAAGACGAAAATAAGGAAAAAACGGCAAAAAAACCAAAGAAAAAAGCAAAATATATGGAAGATATTATTGGTGGAAGACCAGTAATGTCATATCCCGGAGCTAAAGGTGGTTTTAGACTAAGATATGGTCGTACACGAGATAGTGGATTAGCATCTATGGCTATTCATCCTGCTACAATGGAAATTGTGGAATTTCTTGCTATTGGTACTCAAATGAAAATTGAAAAACCAGGTAAAGGTAATTGTGTAGTTCCATGTGACTCTGTTGAAGGTCCAATTGTTAAACTAAAAAATGGTGATGTTGTACAGGTAAATAATGTTTCACAGGCCATAAAAGTAAGGCGTGATGTATCTGAAATATTATTCTTAGGAGATATGCTTGTTGCTTTTGGAGAATATTTAAGGGGAAACATACCTTTAGATGTTTCTGCTTGGTGTGAAGAATGGTGGGCTCAGGAAATTGAAGCTTCAGAATATTATAAACAAAACAAGGATGATTTCGGAATAGGTTTCAAAGAAGAAATGGAACTGAATGATTTACTTAAACTGGAAATCAGTGCAAAAAAGGCTTTTGAAATTGCTGAGAAAACAGATACGCCACTTCATCCTAAATATACGTTCTATTACCATGATATATCTAAAGAAGAATTAAATTCATTGCATGATTATATTTATGGATATATTGAAACTCCGGAGAAAGTGTTTAATGTAGATATTAATAGGATTCCTATTGATTATCATAAACGTATTTTGGAAGTTATAGGTGTTCCACATCATGTGAATAATAATTCTTTAATTATTTCAAATGATAATTTATATGCTTTGATGAGAACACTTAATAAGCATTTGACACATAATGAGGACACTAAAAGTCTTGAGGCTATAAACCAGATATGTGATGTTACTATAAAAGCTAAAGCACCTACTTATATAGGTGGTCGTGTAGGTCGTCCAGAAAAAACTAAAGAGCGGTTAATGAGGCCTGCACCTCATTCATTATTCCCTATCGGAAATTATGCCGGAAATATTCGTAATATTGTTGAAGCTGCTAAGAAGGGTACTATTAAGGTTACTCTTGCTAAGTGTAAATGTACTAACCCATCATGTAAAGTTACTTCATTTAAGTCAATTTGTCCTGTTTGTGGTTCACGTACTGAACTGGAATCTTCTGGTGCTAAGAATATTAAGTTAGGCAAGCTATTGAATGATGCTTTTGATAGTGTTAAAGTAAGGCGTCTTGATAGTGTTAAAGGAGTTAAAGGTTTAATTTCTGAAGATAAATATCCTGAACCTTTGGAAAAAGGTATTCTTAGAGCATTACATGATGTTTATACTTATCGTGATGGTACTATCAGACATGATTCTACAGATTTACCTTTAACTCATTTTATTCCTAGAGAAGTTGGAGTTAGTGTGGATAAATTATTGGAAATGGGTTATACTGAAGATATTTATGGTAAAGAGATTACTGATGAAAATCAGATTATTGAGATTAAGATTCAGGATATTGTTGTTAGTGAAAGTTGTGGGGATTATTTGTTGAAGGTTTCCCAGTTTATTGATGATTTACTTGTCAAGTATTATAATATGGAACCTTTTTATAATGCTGAAACACGTACTGATTTGATTGGTGAATTAATTGCTGGTCTTGCTCCTCATACATCTGCAGGTGTTTTAGGACGTATTGTTGGGTACACTAAAGCTTCTGGTTGTTATGCTCATCCTTATTTCCATTCTGCTAAGAGACGTAATTGTGATAGTGATGAGGATGCAGTTATGTTGTTATTGGATGCTTTGTTAAACTTTGGAAAAACTTATCTTCCTAGTACTCGTGGTGGTAGTATGGATGCTCCTTTAGTTTTAAGTATTCGTATTGATCCTGAGGAGATTGATGATGAGTCCCATAATATTGATTGTATGAAGAGAATACCTTTGGAAATTTATCATAAAACGGAGGAGGGTGGTGTGAAACCTTCTGATGTTAATGATATGATTGATAATGTTGAAGGTAGGTTGGGTACTGATGCTCAGTATAGTGGTATTATGTATTCTCACCCAACTAGTTCGATACATGCCGGACCAAAAATTTGTTTATATAAGACTTTGCAGACAATGACGGAGAAGGTTGAAAGTCAGATTGGTCTTGCTGAAGTATTAAGGTCAGTTGATCAAAAAGGTGTGGTTGAGGGTGTTATTAACTCTCACTTCTTGCCTGATATGGCAGGTAATATTAGAGCGTTTTCAAGGCAGAAGGTACGTTGTACTAAGTGTGGTGCTAAGTATAGGCGTATTCCTTTAACGGGACAGTGTACTTGTGGAAACGATTTAATCTTGAGTATTTCAAAAGGTTCTGTTCTTAAATATTTGGATATTTCGAAGGATTTAGCTCATCGTTATCCTATTAATCCTTATGTTGTAGAGCGTATTGAGATTTTGGAAACTGCTATTAATTCTTTATTTGAAAGTGACAAATCTAAACAGAGTTCTTTAGATATTTTCTTTTAAATGAAGTTTTTTATAACCCCCTATTTTTTATTTCTATTCTATACGAACTGTTTTATTATTTACGAACTAAAAATGCTAATTATTATATATTAATATAGACCAATAATAGTATAGATAAAAAAAAATATGTGATTATTATGATGAAAGATCCTGAAACAATCCAAGACACTTACAATTTAAACGAAATCCACGTAATAAAAAACGATGGAATAAAAGAAAAATTCAGCTACGAAAAACTAGTAAAATCATGCATAATGATAAACATACCATTAGGTCTAGCAGAAAAAATAGCATACAAAGTATCAAAAGAAGCACACGACAACATAACAACAAAAGAAATAAAAACACTCATATACAAATTACTTAAAAAAGAAAACACAAAACTAGCAGACAAATACTACAACAACAACACACTAAGAGTAAGAACAGGAAGAGACACAATAGAAGCATTTGACAAAACAAAAATAGCCAACACATTAATACAAGAAACACAAACAACACCCAAACTAGCAAACAAAATAGCAAACGAAGTATACAAAGAACTTAAAAAACTCCAACTAGACTACCTAACCGCACCAATCATAAGAGAAATGGTAAATACAAAACTAACAGAAAACGGTCTTGAATCACTAAGAAGAAAATACACACGACTAGGAATGCCAGTATACAACATCACAAGCTTAATAGAAAACGGTAACAAAGACAACGCAAACATGATGCACAACCCAGAAACAATCCACAAATACGTAGCAGACGAATCACTTAAACAATACACACTCCTAAACATATTACCACACCATTTAGCAGACGCACATATGAATGGAACAGTACATATCCACGACCTTGAATTCTTTGCAGGAAGACCAATAAACTGTTTACAACACGATTTAAGACAATTTATAAGATACGGATTAAAAGTAGATGGAACAGGAGACCACACAAGTGTAGCAGGGTCACCAAATCACATTGAAACACTCATGAACCACTCCGGAGAAATAATGTTAGCAGCACAACAAAACATGAGTGGTGGACAAGCAATGAGCCTATGGAATGTATTTGTAGCACCATTTGCAGCAGGATTACCATACGAAAAAATAAAACAATCCGTTGAAATGTTAATCTTTAACCTAAACATGGCATACGCTGCAAGAGGAGGACAAGTACCATTCACCAGCATAGGATTAGAATTCACAGTACCAGATTTCCTTAAAAATGAACCAGCATACGGTCCTGGAGGAAAAGTATGTGGAGTATACGGAGACTATGAAAAAGAAGTAAGACTCTTACAAAGAGCATTTACCGAAGCCCTCATAAAAGGAGACTCCGAAGGAAAACCACACCTATTCCCTAACACAATATACTACCTAAGAAAAGAATGTTTAACCCCTGAATTCCAAGAAGACATAGATCGCGTACATTACCTGTCAGCAAAATTCGGAACAGCATACTTCATCAACATGCTACCAAAATACATGGGAAACATGGCCAACTACATGGGATGTAGAACAAGATTATCCGACAACTGGACAGGAGACTGGGAAAAAGACTGTCTTAGAACAGGAAACCTTGCATATGTAACAATGAACTTACCAAGAATAGGATACAATGCAAGAGATGAAAATGAAATATTCGATTACCTAGACGACTACATGAACATAGTAGAAGAAGTTCTAATGATAAGAAGAGAAAGAGCACTTAAATGCTTAAATGACTACAAACTCTTACCATTCCTAACCCAAAAAATGGGAGAAGACCCATACTACCAAGTAGACAACAGTACATTATCCTTCGGTTTTGTAGGATTAAATGAAATGTTATTAGCACAAACAGGAGCAGGACTAGAAGATCCAGAATCCAACAGACTAGGTCATAAAATATTAGAACACATCAATGACAGAGCAAACCAACTTAAAAGTGAAACAGGACTCAGATGGGGAGTAATACAAACACCAGCAGAAAGTACAGCATACCGCTTTGCAACAATGGACAGAGAAAAATTCCCAGACCAAGTAATATGTAACGGAGACAGTAATGCATCATACTACACAAACAGTAGCCATGTACCAGTAGACACTCCAATGAGTTTACCTGAAAAAATAAAAATAGAATCCGATTACCATCCACTAACACAAGGAGGACACATATTCCATGCATTTATGGGAGAAAGTTATAGTGATCCAGATAGTCTCATGAGCTTAACAAACAAAATAGCTAGAAAAACAGAAATTGGTTTCTGGGCATACAGTAGTGCATTAAGCTTTTGTGTAAACTGTAAAACTTTAATGAAAGGATTACAATCCACATGTACACACTGTGGAGAAACTAAAAATGTAGAATGGTACGACCGTATAACAGGATACGTGCAACAAGTAGGACATTCTGAAAGTGCATCCGGTGGTTGGAACGCAGGTAAAAAACAAGAATTATTAGACAGAAAAAGATGGGAACAATAAGTTTTAAACCCATCCTACTTTTTTTTAAAAAAAAATGCTTATTTTGAACTATTTCTTAAAACTTAGTTATTATTTAAATATTTTTCATCGATTGTTACTGCAGTACCATATGCTGCAATTATAATATCCGGTGGCATTTGCTGATTATAATTAGTATAATCCAATTCTATATCAATCACAGCATTTGCATTCATTTTAAGTGCTTCCTTTTTAAGATTATGTAAAATATATTCACGTGCTCTTGAATAATCAGTAAGCTTAATAGATTCCCTGTTTTTTAAAGAGGATGACATATACTGAAGTTTATCTGCCCTATTTTTATCTTCAAATTCCAACACATCTTCAGCAAATACTAAGCCATGATACTCTTTTATCGGAATATCAGGTTTTGAATTAAATATCTCTACATTTAATTCTTCAAATTCATATTCATCAAATGATGACGAAAATTGTTTTTTATGAATTCTTGAACCAATAACTCCACCTATTGAACCAATTGCATACGTAATTAACAAGAATAACCCAATTAATACATAATTAATAAATAAAGGGAAAGCTGCTTGTAACATTAAAAAAAATCCGCCTACTGTAAATATATTAAATGTTAACGGTTTGGCAGGAAACAACCATCCAATCCCATTTGTTAATAAGAAAATAATTATCGCACTAACAGCATTCGAAGATTTTTCTCTAGTATAACCAGAAACTAATGTTTCTACAAAACCCGCAATTACTGGTGCAATAAAAATATTTATATTAACACCCATTACTGTTAATTTATATTTTATACATAAAAATGTAACAAGCAATCCAACAATCAAACCGGATAATATTGATATTATCAACAGAAACTTGTCATTTTTATAAAAATTAATTATAGACATAAAAATACCTAATTTTATTTTTTAAGTTTTTTAAATAAAAATTTTTTCTATGAAAAATTGTATAATTATGAAATTACATAAGATAAGTATAGAAGAAAAATCTAATAAAAAATTTTTATTTTTTCAAAAAACACTCGAAAATTAAAAAATATACATCATCTAGGAGGATAACTATGAATAACGTGGATTTACTAGTTTTAGGACATACAGCATTTGATTATATTATGGAAGTAAAAGAATTTTCAAAGATTAACACATCAGCAATTGTTGAGAAAATGGAAAGGTTACATGGTGGCGCTGCAGGTAATGTTGCAGTAGTTGCTAGTAAACTTGGTTTAGATGTTGGATTAATTTCATGTATTGGAAAAGATTTTAAGGATAGTGAATATGAAAATGAAATGATTGAAGAAGGTATTGACATATCCGACATGATAATTTCTGAAGATGCTAATACTCCTACAGCATTCGTTTTAACCAATCCAAAGGATGAACAAATGTTTTACTTCTATTGGGGTGCTGCTAAAGAATATCAAACAACTGATATACCTAAAAAAGCAATTGACAATGCGCGCGCTGTTCATTTAGCTACAGGTGATCCAGAATTTAATATTAAAGCAGGAAAATATGCTTTTGAATCAAACAAATTAGTTTCATTTGATCCAGGACAAGATTTACATTTATATTCCACAAAAAATTTAGAAGAAATGATTAAGAATTGCAATATCTTATTTGGAAATGAACACGAAATTGAACATATATGCGATTTATTAGAAAAAAGTGTTGAAGAATTATTAGAAGAAAATGTCAATATGGTTATCCAAACATTAGGAGATAAGGGCAGTGTAATTTATGCTAAAGGAGAAGATCCTATTAACATAGAGGTTGTTCCGACAAAAGCTGTGGATCCTACTGGTGCTGGTGATTCATATAGAGCTGCATTTTTAAGTTTATATTTAAGAGATAATGATTTAAAAACATGCGGTAGATTTGCAAGTACTGTGTCTTCATATATTGTTGAAACTCAAGGAACTCAAACTAATATACCTACACCGGACCAAGCATTTGCAAAAATGAATGATCACTGGACAGAATAATTAATATCAATTACTTTTTCATCCCCCCCCATTTTTTACTATTTTTTTAATAATGCTATAATTAAGAATTATTGAATAAATGACCATTTTCTTAATTTAATTTGAAAAGACAAGTAAAATTTAATTTACAAACTATTTGAATAATAAATTAACCTTTAATTTTAAAATAAAACTAGAATAATCTTTAAATAGTCATATAACATTATATATACTTAGTTTATTGTAAATGCAATAACTTAAAAAAAATAAGGTAGGTATATAAAATGACCCAAATGACAGAAGCAATTAAAGGAAATATTACTGAATCAATGAAACAAGTTGCAGCTGATGAAAAATTAGACCCAGAGTATATTAGAAAAATGGTTGCAAAAGGATACATTGCAATACCAGACAACAATCAAAGAGAAACAGTAGCAGTAGGTATAGGTAAAAATTTAAGAACAAAAGTAAATGCAACAATAGGAACTTCTACAGACATACATAATTTAGATGAAGAATTAGAAAAAGCTAAAGTTGCTGAAGAAGCAGGATGCGACACCTTAATGGAATTAAGTATTGGAGGAGACCTTGATCATATTAGAAGAAGCGTCTTAAAAAATACAAAAAAACCAGTTGGAAGTGTACCAATATACCAAACAGCTGTTGAAGCTATAGAAAATGATGGTGCCGCAATAAACATGGACCCTGATGATATGATTAAAAACATTGAAAAACAGGCAAAAGATGGTATCGATTTTATGGCAATCCATTGTTCAGTAAATAGAGAAAAACTGAAAAGATTAAAAAGACAAGGAAGAAAAGGTGGACTTGTAAGCAGAGGAGGATCATTTATATCTTCATGGATGGTACATAATGATTCTGAAAATCCTCTATACGAAAATTATGACCAAATATTAGACATTGCAGAAGAATATGATGTTTGTTTAAGTATGGCTAATGCGATGAGAGCAGGAGCATTAACAGATTCCACAGATCGTGCACAAATACAAGAACTAATAGTTTTAGGTGAACTTGTTGACAGAGCAAGAGAAAGAGGAGTACAAACCATAGTAGAAGGACCAGGACACATACCAATTAATGAAATAGAAACTAACATAAATATTCAGAAGAAAATGTGTAACAATGCACCATTTTACATGCTCGGACCTATTGTAACAGATATTGCCCCAGCATATGACCATATAGTTTCAGCCATAGGTGCAGCACAATGTGCAAGATATGGTGCTGACTTTATTTGTTATGTAACTCCAGCAGAACATCTTGCTTTACCTGATAAAAATGATGTGAGAGAAGGAGTAATAGCAACCAGAATAGGAGCTCATGCAGGAGATCTTGCCATAGATATGGAAAGATTTGGAGAAGAAGATATGAAAATGGCAGATGCTCGAAAACAATTAAATTGGACACAACAGTATGAACATGCCATGTGGCCAGCAGATGCTAAAGCAATAAGAGATAAAAGACCACCAGAAGCTGATGATACTTGTACAATGTGTGGTAATTATTGTGCTATAAAAATAGTAAATCAATGGTTAGATAAAGCAGAAAAAACTGCATTTGATTAAATATAGAATATGAATAGGAAAACCCTATTCCTTTTTTTTAAAAAAAAATAGTTTTATGGAGCAAAGAACTTTGTAACTTCCTGAATATAATTTGATTTTGTAATTACTGAAATCTTCTGATTCTCTTTAAAAACTGTGTCACGTTGAGGAATAACCAATTCGTTATTATCATAAACAGCACAAACAATATAATTTTCTGTAGGACTGTAATCCAGAACTTTTTGTCCAAATAGTTTTTTATTTTCTAATTTTAATTCCAATAGTTCTGTTGAACCCCTACCAAGTACTATCAAATCAGCAATTTTTGGTCGGGTAATAATTCGTTCTAAGTATCTTGCAACAGCAGCCTCTGGGCTAACTATAACGTCAATTCCCACATTTTTAAATGCCTTTTCATGTTCCAAGTCATTAAGTCTTACTATTGTTTTTTTAATATTTTCATAACTTTGACTTAATACAGCAGCCAATAAGTTAACTTTGTCATCACCAGTAACTGCTACAAATACATCTGCATCAGAGATATCTGCATCTTCCAATACTTGTACACTTGTTGCATCACCATTAATTACCATCGCTTTTGTATGTTCAGCTACCTCTTCAGATATTGTTGAATCATCTTCTATAATTGTGACACTTATTTCTTCACGTATTAATGAATCCGCCAAATTTAATCCAACTCTACCTGCACCTACTATTATTACATACATGTTATTCACGTTACTACTTTTTTATAATTATATATTATTTTTCTATATTAAAAAAAGTGACTATTAGGTTAAAAATATAAACCATAAATTACATAGATATATTATTAATAATTTTTCAATAAAAATTAGAGAAAAAATATTTTTTAATTATTAATTTATTTTAATACTACAATTTAATTTTATTTACATTATATTGAATTTAGAAAAAATATTGTGATATATATGAGTAAACATTGGACTGAAAGAATTGCTGAAGAATTAAGCAATATAGAACAAGAAGAATATGTTATAGGAAGTGGAACATCCATTTCAGGATCAGTACATATAGGAAATAGTTGTGACGTATTTATTGCAAATGCTGTTAGTAAAGAATTACGAAAATTAGGGAAAAAAGTTAGAACATTATGGATTGCTGATGATTACGATCCTTTAAGAAAAGTTCCATATCCATTACCTGAATCATATGACCAATACTTAGGACAACCATATTATGAGATACCTTGTCCTGAAGGTTGTTGTGACAATTTTGTAGAACACTTCCAAAAACCATTTACAGGTGCTTTAGAATCATTTGATATCGAAGATTTAGAAATAAAAAGTGGAGCATACATGTATAAAAATGGAATTTATACTGAAGCTACTAAAATTGCATTGGAAAATGCTGAAAGAATCAGGGAGATATTTAATCAGTACCGAGAACATCCATTAAAAGAAACTTGGTTACCATATAATCCTATCTGTAGTGAATGTGGTAGAGTTAACACAACCGAAGCATATGATTTTGATGGAACAACTGTAAAATATAAATGTGAATGTGGTCATGAAGGAGAAATGGATTACACCACAGGAAAAGGTAAATTAACTTGGAGAGTTGAATGGGCTGCAAGATGGAAAATTTTAAACATAACCTGTGAACCATTTGGTAAAGACCATGCTGCTAGTGGTGGATCATATGATGTTAGTAAAATAATTTCTGAAGAAATTTTTAATTATCCTGCACCTTATCCTATACCTTATGAATGGATTACACTTGATGGGGATGCTATGAGTAAATCAAAAGGTGTTTTCTTCAGTCCGGAAGCTTGGCTTAAAATAGGAAAACCTGAAACATTAAACTATTTTATTTTCAGGAATAAACCATTAAAACCTAAAGACTTTTCACCAAAAATGGGATTCCTTGATTTAATGGATCAATATGATAGAGTGGAAAGAATTGCATATGGTGAAGAAGAGGCAAGTAATGAAAAAGAAAAAGAGAAACTTACCAAAATTTATGAAATTGCTCAGATTAAAGAATTGCCTGAAGATATGCCATTCCAACCATCATATAGGTTCCTTACTGTTGCTTATCAAATTGCTAATGGAGATGCAGAAAAAATATATGAGATTTTAAAAAATAATCATCAGTTACCTTCAAGACTTGAAGAAGTTAGTTTTGATGATTTAAATGAATTTGATAAAGAGACATATTTAGATAGATTAGATTATGTTAGCAATTGGTTAGAAACATATGCTCCTAAATTTGTTAAATTCCAAGTAATGAAAAAAATGCCTCGTATTGAAATTACTGAAGAACAAACAGAATTTTTAAAACAAATTGCTGATGTTTTAGAAAATGAAACTTTTGATAGTGATGTAAAGTTCCATGATAGAATGTATGAAGTACTTGAATCACTTGAAATGAAGCCTCAAAAAGCTTTCCAAGCAATATATAAAACTGTTCTTGGTAAAAAACAAGGTCCTCGTGCTGCATCATTTGTTTTATCTTTAGATAAGGATTTTGTCATAAAAAGATTTAGACTTGAAGAATAATTATTTTTTCTTCATTATTTTTTTTCTATAAATTATAAATGTTCAAAACCAAAATTACAAGTAACATTTTGTGCATTATGTGATGCAAAATTTAGGAAACTTTCAACTTCAACACTATTTTTAACATTCAAAGCACTTATTATATGACGTGTATCTTCAGCAAGTATATTATTTGTATTAAGAGATGTATATGATAAACTATTATTTATAAAAGTATACAATAATGGGTCTTGTTCAACCATACGTATAGCCTCATGAAAAGAAGAAACCGTATCAACAATATCAAAATCCAAATCATAATTAGCCAAAGTAGTCCAAGCCAATCTTTGAGCAGAACCTTCAACTTCAACAAATTTCAAACCATTTAAATCAGACAATTTATCAAAATTTTCATCACCATGAGTTAATAACATTAACTTATCCCGACCCAAAGCAACAGGCTCAAGATTACGAATATAAGCCTGTACAGGATCATCAAAACCCAAAATATCAATTAAACCCTTATTAGCCAAGTCAATAGCCATATCCAAATCAGTTTGTAATATTTTAATATTTTCAAGTTGATAAGCCATAGCCAATTCCCTAATAAACTCACAAGAAATAAACCCTCCAGCCATAACCCAAACATCATCATCAACCAATCTTTGCTCATATGATTCATATTCTTCAAGGAGATTCAAAGCATAATCAGTTAAAAAAGAACCTTTATTAGAAACAATAACCAATTTTTCAGATAAATCTTTCTCAGCATTTAAAATCCTACGATTTAAGACAGTATGTGATATTCCTAACTCCTTAGCAGATTTTCTTTGAGATTTATTTTGTTTAATTGATTTTAATGTATCAAATAATTTATAATCATACATTATCCCATTTAATTCAAAATTAAGTTTTTTATTTATAGCCATAACATCAACATTTTAACGAATAAATTAGTAATTAAAAATAGATTAGTAAAATGTAAATATAAATGTTTACATATAAAATAATGATAATATTTATAGTTAAAGATTATCTGTTTAAATAAAAAAATTAGTATTTATTGTAGGGAAAAAAATGATTTATGACGATGCCTTAAATGACATAATTGAAAATGTTACCAAAATTACTAAATCAGTAAATCCAGAAGAAATAAATAAACTGACCAAAATGATTTCAGAAGTTGAAAACGTGTACATCATGGGTCTTGGACGTTCTGGTTTAGTTGCTAAAGCATTTGGTATGAGATTAATGCACCTCGGACTTAGTGTTTATATTGTAGGAGAAACCATCACTCCAGCAATATCCGATAAAGACTGTTTAATAGCCATATCCGGATCCGGTGAAACTAGTTATATTGTTAGCACAACCGGAATTGCAAAAAGTATTGGAGCAAAAATTATTGCAATAACCTCTTACACAGACAGTACTTTAGCTAAAGAATCAGATTTAATTGTACAACTCCAAGGTAGAACAAAAATTGATGATGAACCAAACTACATTCGTCGTCAAATAAGTGGTCAACACCAAACATTATCCCCTATGGGAACTATCTTTGAAATTAGTGCATTAATATTTTTAGATTCAACTATTGCTCAAATGATGCATGAGTTAGGACAAACTGAAGAAGATTTAAAGGCAAGACACACAGTTCTTGAATAAATCTTTTATCTTTTTTTTAATCATCAACTATTACTTTAATGGATTCATCCTCATACGTGTAAACTATTTCTATAAGTTCGTGTTTAACTTCACTGATATTAATATCAACTCGTTGATTTAACAATTCACCCAACAATTGAATAGTGAGTGTAGCATCATCATACACATGAATAATCTTTCCAGGAACGAAAACACGATTATAAGATATTTCAACAATTGCCCCTTCTCTAAAATTATTAATTATATAATCTTCCAATTTACTTTCATCAACAATAATAGATTTGTTTATCATAATAACACTATTTTTTAAGCCATAAACTGCCTACACCTTTTACTCCATTATCCCCAGAATATAATTCATATTTTCCAATATAATATTTTCCGCATATTAAAGGATTATGAACAATTTCCTGTAATGTGAAAGTAGGCAACATTTCTTCAAGTTTACCGTTGACAATTATTGTACCTTTTTTCATTTGTCCACCAACCCATTGATTTATAGTTCCATCAATAGAAATTAAACCTCCAGCCATGTGAACTCCTGCCAATATATCACAATTGCCTTTAACTATTATTTCGCCACCCACCATATATTCAGCTAATTGTTTTCCAGCATTTCCTTCCACGATTATTTTTCCACCAGACATTCCTCTCCAGTCTCCAGCATATGATGAGCCACAGAATTCTTTTACATTACCCTTTATCCTTAAGACACCCCCAGTCATTTCTCGACCAGCATAACTTTCTGCATTACCATTAACAATTATAGTTCCTCCAGACATACAAGCCCCAACATGAAAATCTACATCACCATTAGCCACTATCTTACCAGAAGACATACAATAACCAATTCTCTTAACTCTAGACAAATCTCCATCAATTATTATTTCACAATCATCAGGAATATCAGATTTACCAGTTATGTTTACATCAAAATAATCTGATACTGCTTCTTTTTTGTTCCCATGAAAAATTATAGTGTTTTTTACGTCTTCTAATGATTTATCATATAATAATTCAGGAAGTACATTATCAAATTCTAATGCAATTGATGATGACTTAATCATTTTTAAATTAATTGTTTTCACAAATAACACCACCATATTCTATATCCACACAGGTTTCTGGCTTAATATAATGTTCATTAACACCATAATTTTCATATTTAATTGTGTAGTATTTATTAAATTCAGGTTTTATCCGATTTGTTAATATTTCTTCTTCTTTCTCCAATCCGTTAACTTTACACCAAATATGATTACTTTTTACTAATTTAACTATTTTTGCATCTTTAACTAATATTTCACCATCTTTGATAGTATATTTACTGTTCAATAATTTATTTTCTAATATTGCAGAATTATTTTTTAAAGTTGGATCAAAGTTTTCTACATCAATATCATAAACTGAAACATCAGCTTTTGCACCCATACCCAAATGTCCCCTGTCATTCAATCCTAAAATTTTAGCAGGACTTGCTCTTGTAATTGTTGCAATCTCATTCCACGTATATTCCCTGTCATATGTTCCTAAATTTGTCCTATTAACTGCCCAGTTATGAACTTCATTATTTAACATATCTTGTAATTTTTCCTGACTCATTAACCATGAAATAATTTTTGGGTATCTTATGAATGGACCACCATTAGGTGAATCCGTTGTTAAAGCTATTTTCCATGGGTCTGTTACTCCCATAAAAAATTCTAACCCTACAGCCCATTGTAAAACACTTACTGGAGCATGTTTAGAATATATTGATGGTATTAAACCAGAAGATGTTTCTACTTCTATATCTTTATTTGCCCATTTTAGGCCAGTTAATCTGAATAAATCATATTCCATTGGTGCATCTGCAGTCATTGTTGTTGTTTCATCAAATGTTATCTGTCCTATGTCACAGGTTAAGTGGTTATGTTTATTAATATAATCTATTAGTTCTGTTGCTCCAGAACTTACATCTCTCCATGAGGTTCCTTTATATGAATGGAATTGTACGTGTGTACAGTGCATTGTCTGATTTCTTTCTACATTTTTGTTCTTTTTAATATCTTTTATACAATCAAATGTTTCAAGAGTTGTTGTATAATTTCCTGGATGACCTAAATCATTAGTGTGTACATGTACTGAGTGTGGAAGACCTAAACGTTCATTAACTTTTGTTAAAGCTGTGATAACTTCTCTTCCTGTTACATTCCAGTGTGGTTCAGGATCATCTAGTCCATCCACATTTTTTCCCCATCCCCATGCTTCACTACCACATGGATTAACAATTTTTATACCATATCCTTTAGCTAGTTTCAGCCATTTTGAAATAAAATAAGTTAGATCATCTAAACGATTTTCTTTAACATATTTGAGCATGAACCAGTTATTTCCAAATAAAGTTAATGTAGGTATATCTAGATTGGGGATGCTGTTTATTTCTTCATGAGCATGTTTTGCTTCTAGTGGAGGTACTGCTGCTTCAGTTACTGTTGTGTAACCCATCTTTGTATAACGATATCCTATTGTTGGACAGGTAGGTAATGAAAATCCTGCTTCAAAGCCTGAAATGTCTTCCTGTGATGCGGGTTTAATTCCTCTTCTTATATCTTCAGGCCTATATAGACGTCCAATAGATAATTTAGGACCTGCTATATGTGAATGTAAATCCACTCCACCAGGCATGACTAATTTACCTGAAACATCAAGAACTTTAGCATCAGAAGAAACATTTTCAACTATTTTACCATCTTTGATGAATATGTCCATTTGTTCCCCATCAATATTATTTTTGGGATCAAAAACAATACCATTTTTTAGAAGATATTCCATTATTTTTCCTCCTTACTTTTTAACATTTCTAAACGTTGGTATAACTCGTTTAATATCCATTCATCTGAGTGACAATTTTCGGGTTTATCTATAACCTTTTTCATAAATAGTGGAATTGAGTCCATACGATAAGCTGTTCCTTCCGTTTCTACTCCTACCCTTGTACTTGGCAATACAATATCAGATAGTTCAGTATAAGGTCCCCAATGAGTATCTATTTGTATTGTTGGTATTTGTGTTAAATGTTGTATTGAATAACCTGGGAATTGTACTCCAGGATCTGCAGAAATTGCCATGAAAAAATCAGGTTCTCTTCTATTTAACAAATCAATGGTTGTTGTTTCACCAACCATGAAACGAGGATATCCTCTTGCAAAGTCAACACCGTATGGATATCCTGTTTCTGATGTTAAAGCTATATTAAAACCACTTACATTAAAAAAACCTCTCATTGGTAACATAGACCATTTAGAGTACCTGTTTAAATCTTCGATTAATTGAATTAATACATCAACATTTTTCTGTTTAGCAAGTGTTTGTGAAACCCCTAATCCGAAGAATAATGCTCCATATTCAGCATTTTTCATTATATTTATTAATTCTTCTAATTCAGTTATTGGAACTCCGGCTATCTCATCTGATTCTATTTTTTGACCTTTAAGAAGTATTCTTAATGCATTGAATAATAAATAATCTTCATTCATGTTAAATTGTATCCATTTATCAGAAACTTTTGCTGTGTTAGTAAATTTTGGATCTAATGTAATTATTGTTCTATCTTCTCTACCATTTTTTCTGAAAAAACCTTCCGGAAATGTTGTATATCTGGATAAATGTCTAGGATGGTCATCCATAGGATTGGTTCCAACGTATATTATCACATCTGCCCTATTTTTTACTTCCCCTAAAGTCATTACTGGATGTCCAACATTTTGGAAAGCTTGTATTGTTGAACCATGACAGATTGTAGATTGATTATCAATCACAGATCCTGTTAATTCTGCAACTTTTATTCCTTTTTTTATTGCTTCAACAGATGTTTCTCCCCACCCATATAATACTGGTCGAGTACTGTTATAAAGTAGTTTTGCAGTTAAATCTAGAGCTTCATCCCAGGATGTTTCTTCTAAAATTCCTTCCTCATTTCTAATCATAGGATTTAATAATCTTTGATCTTGATCATTTATTATTTTACTTGCACCTATCCTACAAGCATGTCTTACTCCGACGATTTGTTTATTTTTTAGAAGATAGGTAATGTCATCACAATTATTTCCACAATAAGAACAAGAACAATTTTTTATTTCTTCATCATAATCGGTTATTGGTGTTTCCATAAATTTTAATCCTCCTTCTTCTTATATACTGGCCTATCTGATAAGTTTTCTTCTTTTAGATTATATTTGTTGTAAACTTTGTTCATTAATTCAGATACCAATAAAACTTCATCATTTGTTTTAGTTATTGTTCCAGGTATTCCTTTATATGTTGGTATGTTACAACAATACGTTTCGGGACTAATTAAAATATTAGCCCATGGTCCTTTAGGTATGAAAATCATGCCTTCATGAGGTGCATCATGTGATTTATCAACATATAATACTACTTCTCCCCATTCAGATTTAACTTTTATTTTGTCTCTGGGATTTAATGACATTTTTTCCATGTCTTTAGCATCCATGAATGCTACCGCAGCAGATTGTCTATACTCATCTTTTAATGTTGATCCTTTCTTTTCATAGAATGCTTGTATTACACTTGTTCCCGTGTTAATCATTATTTCCATATTTTAATCTCCATGATATATTGATTTAGTAGGACAAGTATTTGTACAAGTTTTACAGCTAATACATTTTTCTGGGTGAAATAGTTTAATTATACCATTTTCTACCAACATGATTACTTCTGTAGTGTCTGGTCCATTACCACCTATTACTTCAGGACATATTTTCTGGTTTACTGGACAAACAATTATACATGCTCCACAACCTAAACAATAATTTTGATTTACTTTTAACATAAATAAGATTCCTATAAAAACTAATTATAATAGATTATATCTTTAACTTTTAATTCAAAGTCTACTTTATTATGTATATTTATATAATTCAATTTTTTAGTATTTTTCTAATTAATAGAAATAAAAAAAAATAATAATTAAGAATTAGTATTTTAATGAGAATACACAAAAATATTAATATAAAATAATTATCTTAGGATAATTATAAAATGGTGTAAAAATGGGAAAAGTTAAAAAAGAAGATATTAATGCTATACTTGAAAAATATGATAAGGAAAACATCACTATTGCAACTTTAGGTAGTCATACAGCTTTACATATCCTTAGAGGTGCAAAACAAGAAGGTTTTAGAACTGCTGTTGTTTGTGAAAAAGGAAAAGAAGTACCTTACCAAAGATTTGGTGTTGCTGATGAATTTATTTTCGTTGATGAATACAAAGATATTGTGAATGAAGAAGTTCAAGAACAATTAAAAGCTATGAACGCTATCGTAGTACCTCATGGTTCCTTTGTTGCTTATGCTGGTTTAAGTAATGTTGAAGATAAATTTAATGTACCTATGTTTGGAAATCGTGACATATTAAGATGGGAAGCTGAAAGAGATAAAGAAAGAAAAATGATTACTGAATCAGGAATCAGAATGCCTAATAAATATGAAAATCCTGAAGACATTGATAAAGCAGTAATGGTTAAATTCCCAGGAGCAAGAGGAGGACAAGGTTACTTCATCTGTTCTAGTTACGAAGAATTCCAAGAAAAAATCGATGAAATGAAAACAAGAGGATGGATTACTGATGATGATGTTGCAGATGCACATATTGAAGAATATGTTTGTGGAACCAACTTTTGTATTCACTACTTCTATTCTGCATTAAAAGATGAAGTAGAAGTTCTTGGTATGGATAGCAGATACGAAACAAATATCGATGGTATTGTTAGAATTCCAGCTCAAGAACAAATTGAAGCTAATTTAAGTCCTTCCTATGTTGTAAGTGGAAATCATCCAGTAGTTATAAGAGAATCATTATTACCTCAAGTATTTGAAAATGGAGATAAACTTGTAGAAACTGCTAAAGAATTAGTTAAACCAGGAATGAATGGACCATTCTGTCTACAATGTTTAGTAAATGATGATCGTGAAATTGTTATCTTTGAAATGAGTGCTCGTATTGATGGAGGTACAAACACTTTCATGAATGGATCTGCTTATTCTTACATCCAATTTGGAGAAGTAATGAGTATGGGTCGTAGAATTTCAAGAGAAATTAAAAATGCTATAAAAGATGATAAATTAGATGTAATTATAACCTAATTTTATTAATCCCCCCTTCTATTTTTTTCAACTTTTTTTAAACATTAAAAAAAATAGTTTAGACATTAATTTTTAAAAAAAAAGTAAAATATAATTTATTATTCAATTAAATAATTATTAAATAAGTTTCGTTTTATTGTGGTTTAGAAATAGCTTCGTTAGGACAATTCATTATACAAAGACCACATTCAGGACATTTTTCTTCATCCACAACTGGTCTGCCATCCACGTTTTCTAATGCATTTAATGCACATATTTCAATACATAATCCATTTGAAGAACAGGCTTCTACTCCATTACATATATTTGTATCAATAATTATAGCCATATAAATCACCGTTTTGTCTTTATATTTTATTTATTTTATTAATAAATAGTTATTAGAAAATTTAATCAACAATAATGTTTTAAATAAAAAAATAATAACACATTACTCCTTATAAAGAGTAATCTATTTTTAAAACTATTTAAATAAATTGTTTTTTAGGAATACTTAAACAATATTAAAAAAAGCAATAAAAAAGACTGAACATTACATGAGAGTTAAGAAAAAAAGATAGAAGAAATATTATAACTCTTCAAAATTAGAATAATCCATGATTTTTTCTATAGATTTCACATTAACCGGAATTTCATTCTCTTTAATAGCAGCTATCGGATTCAATCCACCAGAAACCACATAACCAAAATGATACTTTTCAATTTTTGCATTATACATATATTCACTTGTTTGACCAAGTTTTAAAACACTAAAACCAGTCTCCCCCATTAAGTTAAAAATTTCCTTTGTTGCATCCCTTGATACGTAAGGAACAGAATGTACACTAGCTAATATTTTACCTGAACCAGATATCGAACCAGTTACATCATGCATACCCTTCTTAATAAATATTTCATGCGGATCCACAGAAGAACCTTTGTAAGAAATCAATTCTATAAAACGTCTATTCTTTTTATAAATATCCAACAAACCACTATATATAGGAGTAGAATTAATTCCATAATTTGTTAAAATTCCACCAATAGTCAAACTACATATTGTTGCTATACCCACCTTATCTTTAGTTTCATCAACCAGATTATATTTATCACCTATACAGAATTCAGAATTATTTTTGTATAAGTTATTCAAGACTTCAATAGCATCATCCACATATTCTTTAGACACATAAGAAATATTTGAAATAACATTTCCAGTAGCGGATTCAACATCAAAATCTACATTAGAGATTAGATTATATATTTTATTTAATACAAATGAAACATTATTTTTAGATTCTTTAGTACATTCTTTTAATGGTGATACAACATTATCAAAATTAGAGGACATTTGACTATATTCAGCAAAACTGTCAGCTAATTTTATATTCAAGTCATAACCACTTTCTTGAGCAGCACATAATGGTGAAACACCACCAATAATAACTATTCCAATCATATTTTCAGGAACAGGAATTCCAAGAACTGATTTACCCGATTCACCAACATGAATTACACCATTTATACCAATTTTTGATAATTTATTTATAATTTTTATTGCATCATCCCTCTTTGAAGCAGGAATAATCCTAAAATTTGCAGGAATAATTCCAGTACCATTATTTGCAACATCCAATACTGATGTATTATCATGACTAGTGAATGCTTCTAATGGTGTTAATGAAGTTTTTTCATATGCAATTTGTTCAATAAAATTTATAGGAACATAATCTTCAACTTTTAATAATCCACCATATAATGGCTTAGTTACAATACCATTCTTTTGGAATACTCCATCAAAAGTCGTTCCACAGACAGTTTCGATATAGGTATTGTCATTTCTTTCATAAAAATTATATCTTTGACTAACGGACAGACCATCTTTAAAAAATTCATCAATAATCTCTTTTGAATCCAATTCATTAATACTAGATAAATTAACTATTACAGACCCTTTAGCAGTATTATAATCTAATGAAACATTATACATTTTTTCTTGAAAACGGGAATATGTGAAATCTACCTGATCGTATATTAATCCTTTTTGTAATTCATCAATTCCCTTAGAAGTTATTTTTCTACCTTTATAACCTATTTTCTCAGTGAACCCTTTTTCATCCAATATATGCATATGATACCTAACTGCTCGTTCCCCTAGAGCATATCCTCTTTTATTTAATTCTTCTGAAATTACTTTTGCACCCAGTATTTCATTTTCGTTATAAAGAATTCTTAGAATTTCCATCATTTTCATATCGGTTTCTTGTTTAACAGTGATAGTATCACATCCTAATGAAATTATTATTAGTTAATCTATTAATATTTTTATTATTTTTAACTTATAAAATCAATACTTTATAAAATGTTATTAAAAAATCAGAGGTAACTTTTATAGAATTAATATAATAGTAAAAATTAGTTATATGAAAAAAAATAGGGAAAAAAGAAAAATTATATGTTTAAGTATCTTTCACGTTCGTAATCAAATACTTGAACTCTGTAATCATCCCATTCTTGACGTTTAATATTATAGAACTGATTATACACATAGTCTCCTAATGCATTAATAACTACTTCATCTTTCTCTAAGGAGTGATATGCTTCCCATAAACTTGTAGGTAAAGTTTCAATACCTTTTTCTGCTAATTCTTCAGGAGTATATGCAAATGCGTTAAATTCTGTTGGTTCTCCAGGATCAATCTTATTATCCATACCATCCAATCCGGCTTCAAGTAGTACAGCAAATGCTAAGTAAGGGTTACATGAAGGATCTGCAGACCTACATTCGATTCTTGTACCAACACCTCTTGATGCTGGAATTCTTAATAAAGTTGACCTATTTTTAAGACCATAAGCAATATAACAAGGTGCTTCATATCCAGGAACTAAACGTTTGTATGAATTTACAGTAGGTGATAAAATTGCAGACAATGCTTTTGCATGTGTTAATAATCCACCAATGAAATATAATGCCTCTTGAGACAGTCCAGTTTCAGTATCAGGATCATAAAATATATTTTCTCCATCTTTAAATAAACTTTGGTTACAATGCATTCCACTACCATTAACTCCATAGAATGGTTTTGGCATGAAAGTAACATTATAACCTAAATTGTCTACAAGTGCTTTAATTGCTTGTTTGAATGTAATTACTGCATCTGCTGTTTTTAATGCATCTGCAAATCTAAAGTCTATTTCATGTTGACCTGGTGCTGCTTCGTGATGACTTAATTCTATATCAAAATCTAGTTTTTCTAGACCTAATACTATTTCTCTTCTTATATCGGTTCCTTGATCTAATGGTTCAACATCAAAGTAAAATGCATCGTCTGCTGGTTTGAATTCTCCATGTTCATCCTGTTCTATTATAAAGAATTCTGGTTCTGGACCCATATTAAATTGATATCCTCTTTCTTCAGCTTTTTTTAAGGATTTTTTAAGAACTCCTCTTGGATCTCCTTCAAATGGTGTGCCATCTGTATGATATATATCACATAGGAATCTGCAGGTTCCCTTATCTTCTGGTCTCCATGGTAATGTGGAGAATGTTGTTATATCAGGTTTTAGTGCAAGGTCACTATTGTTAATATCAACAAATCCCGGTACAGATGAACCATCAAATAATAATCCATTATTTATTATATCTTCTGCATCATCTGGTTTTATAAGGGATACTGCCATA